>Ga0302325_10033999_pt1 | contig 10434 bp, 9 predicted proteins | sample Palsa_T0_2_FD_201948 | JGI IMG/M metagenome (GOLD analysis project Ga0302325, IMG submission 201948) | Peat permafrost microbial communities from Stordalen Mire near Abisko, Sweden - Palsa_T0_2 | ecosystem: Environmental > Terrestrial > Soil > Palsa > Peat permafrost | place: Sweden: Abisko...
AGAAGCCCGCGGACTGCAAGCTGTTCGGCACGGTCTGCTCGCCCGAGACGCCGATGGGCTCTTGTATGGTTTCGTCGGAGGGCGCCTGCGCGGCGCACTGGACCTATGGCCGGTTCCGGGACCGGGCCAGCACGAACGCCGCCCAGACAAGCCCGTTAAAGCCTAGCGACGTTCAGGCCGCAGCGTGACTTCGCCGAGGCTGCGCGCCCGCAAGCTGGATATCCGTGACGGACTCGTTGATCTGTCCCATGGCGCGGGCGGACGGGCGTCAGCGCAGCTGATCGACGAAATCTTCCGAGCCGCGTTCGACAACCCTTTGCTGAACCAGGGCAACGACCAGGCCGCGTTTGATGTGCCGGCCGGCCGCATGGTGATGTCGACCGATGGCTATGTGATCTGGCCGCTGTTCTTCCCAGGCGGCGATATCGGGTCCCTGGCCGTCCACGGCACGATCAATGACTTGGCGATGGCGGGCGCCCGGCCCCTGCATCTGGCGGCCAGCTATATCCTTGAGGAAGGCTTTCCACTCGCCGACTTGCAAAGGATCGCCATCAGCATGGGACGCGCTGCGTCGTATGCGGGCGTAGCGATCGTGACAGGCGACACCAAGGTGGTGGAACGTGGCAAGGCAGACGGGGTCTTCATTACGACCACGGGCCTTGGCCTCGTTCCGGTGGGCGTCGATCTGTCTGGCGACCGGGCGCGACCCGGCGACCGCGTGATCCTGTCAGGTTCGATTGGCGACCACGGCGTTGCGGTGATGTCGAAGCGCAGCAGTCTGGGATTTGAGACTGAAATCTTGTCCGACAGCGCCGCGTTGCACGGACTGGTCGCTGATATGGTGGCCGCTGCAGGCCCGTCGCTGCGCTTGCTTCGCGACCCAACCCGCGGCGGCCTCGCCACCACCCTTAATGAGATCGCCCAACAGTCGCGGTGTGGCTTTCTTATTGAGGAATCCAGCATTTCGGTGCGCCCCGAAGTCGCGGCAGCTTGCGAGCTGCTCGGCCTGGACCCGCTCTATGTGGCCAATGAAGGTAAGCTGGTCGCCGTTGTCGAGGCCAACGCGACGGCCGCGCTTCTGACCGTCATGCGGGCGCATCCGCTCGGACGCGAGGCATCCGTCATTGGCCAGGTCACGGCCGACGATCAGTGTTTTGTGCAAATGACCACTTCCTTCGGGGGAGGCCGGATCGTCGACTGGCTCGCGGGCGAACAACTCCCGCGGATATGCTGATCGAGGCGGGCGACCGCTCACGGACCGGAGGATGGGGGCATCGGCGCCTGTCGCTTCGAACCGTGGCTCTGTTTGGGCCGCTGGTTGGATTTAATCTGGGCGCCTGGGCCTGGGCTTTCGCCGCCTTCCATCGCCATCCCGTTCTGCTTGGGGCAGCCTTGCTGGCCTGGGTCTTCGGACTTCGCCATGCCGTCGACGCCGACCACATCGCGGCGATCGACAACGTGGTTCGCAAGCTGATCCAGGATGGTCGGCGTGCGGATACAGCGGGGCTTTGGTTTTCTCTTGGTCATTCGACCGTTGTTGTACTGGCTTCGCTGGCGATAGCCGCGTCGGCGATCGGGATTCAAACCTGGCTTGGTGTCGCTCGACAGATCGGGGGGGTGGCTGGCACGCTGGTCTCGGCGTTCTTCCTAATGGGGATCGCGATCGCGAACCTATTTGTTCTCCGCGGCGTTTGGCGCAGCTTCCGTCTTCTCAGGCAGGGTGCGAGCCTTGAGGCGAGCGGGTTGGACGAGGTGCTTGCCGGAACGGGGGTGTTGGCGCGCCTTCTCAGACCCCTCTTCAGAGCCCTCACGCAGAGCTGGCAAATGTATCCACTCGGCTTTCTGTTTGGCCTGGGTTTCGACACGGCGACGGAGATAGGGGTCCTGGGGCTCTCGGCGACCCAGGTTTCGCAGGGCATGTCGCCTTGGCAGGTGATGGTGTTCCCCGCCCTCTTCACCGCGGGCATGACCCTGGTGGACACGATGGACAGTGCCCTCATGGCCCATGCCTATGGGTGGGCCTTCATCAATCCGCTTCGCAAACTCTGGTACAACCTCACCATCACGTCTGCTTCGATCGGGGTCGCCCTGCTGATCGGCGTCGTCGAGGTTTTGGGCCTCCTTTCCGCCCGCCTCTCGCTCAACGGCTCCTTCTGGGCGGCCATCGCCGCACTCAATGGCGGCTTCGGATATCTTGGATTCGCCGTGGTCGGCCTCTTCGTGCTGTGCTGGGTCAGCTCGCTCGCCGTCTATCGCTGGCGCGGTTACGACCGCCTTTGAGTAGTTTCCGAGCCTAGGCGCACCGGGTCAGAAGCGTAGGCTTTCTCCTGTGCCGAGCCATTTGGTTAGTCAGAGAATTTCCGGATGCTCACCTGCGGTGAGTGAATGTGGCTGCGGGCAATCCCCGACGCCCCACGGTATTTCCAATCTGGTGCAGCAACACGGAAAAGGAACGAGACCATGACCTACCAGAGCCTTAGCCCCTTCGACGGCAAGCTGATTAAGGGCTTCGAAGACATCAACGCCGCGCAATATGAGACCAAGCTGGCGGCGGCCCAGACCTGCTTTGAGACCTGGCGGCACAAGACCTATGCCGAGCGGGCGGTGATCATCGCCAAGGCGGCCCAGCTGCTGCATGAGCAGGCTGACGCCTTCGCCCACACCATGACCCTGGAGATGGGCAAGCGGATCGGCGAGGCCCGCGGCGAGGTCGAGTTCAGCTCGCGCATTCTGGCCTATTACGCCAAGAACGCCGAACGCTTCCTGGCGCCGGTGAAGCTCAACCCGGCCAATGGCGAGGCCCATATGGAGTCGAGCCCGATTGGGGTGATCTTCGGCGTCGAGCCCTGGAACTTCCCCTACTACCAGCTCGCCCGCATCGCCGGTCCGCACCTGATGGCCGGCAATACGCTGGTCGTGAAGCACGCCGGCATCGTACCGCAATGTGCGATTGCATTCGAGAAGTTGTTCCTCGACGCTGGCGCGCCGGTTGGTCTCTATACCAACCTCTTCATCTCCCACGAGCAGTCGGACAAGGTGGTCGATGACCCCCGCATCAAGGGCGTCTGCCTGACCGGCAGCGTCGCCGCCGGCCAAAGCATCGCCGCGCGCGCCGGGAAGAACCTCAAGGTCTCCTCCATGGAACTGGGCGGCAGCGACGCCTTCATCGTCCTGGAAGACGCCGACCTCGACCACACCATCCCCTGGGCGGTCTGGGGCCGGATGTACAACACCGGCCAGACCTGCTGCGCCGCCAAGCGCTTCATCGTGGTCGAGAGCATCGCGGACAAGTTCATTGAACGGTTTCAGGCGGCCCTGAGCGCGCTTAAGGCCGGTGATCCGATGGACGAAAAGACGACGCTCGGCCCGCTGTCGAGCGAAGCGGCGCTCGTGCAACTGCTGGCCCAGGTCAACGCCGCCGTAGCCAAGGGCGCCAAGCTGCTGTTGGGCGGCAAGCGCATCGATCGCCCCGGCTCCTACATGGAGCCCTCGATCCTGACCGACATCAAGCCGGAAAACCCAGCCTTCCGAGACGAGTTCTTTGGCCCCGTAGCCCTGTTCTTCCGCGTAAAAAATGAGGCGGAGGCGATCGCCCTGGCCAACGATTCCGACTTCGGCCTCGGCGGTTCGGTCTGGACCAAGGACGTCGCCCGCGGCAAGCGCGTGGCCTCTAAGGTCGAGACCGGGATGATGTTCATCAACAACATCGACTGGTCCGACGCCGAGCTTCCCTTCGGCGGTATCAAGAACTCGGGCTACGGCCGCGAGCTCGGCGACATGGGCATCCAGGAGTTCGTCAATAAGAAGCTGGTCCGCACCGCCAACGAGTTCGCTCCGACCTAGATCGGCCCACGCGAGGGCGTCGTTCCGGCGCCCTCGCGACGTGCTCCGCATCCCAGAATTGGATCCTCCATGTACGTCAATGTCGCCGTTCTGAAGGAGACTCAGCCGAACGAACGGCGCGTCGCCCTGACCCCCTCGGTCATACCCAAGCTGATCAAGTTGGGCGCCAAGCTGCACATGCAAAGAGGCGCGGGCCAGGCGATCAAGCTCGCCGACGCCGCCTACAAGGATGTGGCCATCCTCGATGACCGCACAGCCATGGTCGCCGACGCCGATGTGGTGCTGGCGGTGCAGCCGCCCGCGCTTGATGTGGTAGACGCCATGAAGCCGGGCGCGATCCTGGTCTGCTTCGTCTATGCGGCGAACGAGCCTGAGCTGGTGAAAAGGCTCCTGGAGAAGAAGATCACCTGCTTCGCCATGGAGCGCATCCCACGCATCTCGCGGGCTCAGTCCATGGACGCCTTGTCGAGCCAATCGGCCTTGGCGGGCTACTACGCGGTCGCCCTCGGCATGACCCATATGACTGGCGTGCTGCCCAAGATCACCTCGGCCGCGGGCGTCATCGGCCCAGCCAAGGTTCTGGTGATGGGCCTGGGCGTCGCGGGTCTGGAAGCCATCGCCACGGCCCAGCGCCTAGGCGCCGTCGTGGAAGGCTACGATGTGCGCCCCGCCACCAAAGAACAGGCCTTGTCCCTCGGCGCCACCTTCGTCGACACCGGCGTCGACGCCACCGGCAAGGGCGGCTACGCCCGCGCGCTGACACCTGAGGAAAAGACCAAGGTCGATGTGGCCCTGACCCAGCATATCCAGGGGTCAGATCTGATCATCACAACGGCGGCCATCCCCGGCAAGGCTTCGCCCAAGCTGATCAGCAAAGCGCAGGTCGCCGGCATGAAGGCTGGCGCGGTGATCGTCGACCTCTCCGCCGAAGGCGGCGGAAATTGCGAGGACACCACCCCGGGACGAACGACCGAGGTCGGCGGGGTGACGATCGTCGCGCCGCTGAACGTGCCCTCGCTGCTCGGGCGTGACGCCAGCGAACTCTACGCCAAGAACCAGTACGCGCTGCTGGCCCTGATGATGAAGGACAACATCGTCACCATCGACTGGACCGACGAGGTCATCGCCAAGACGGCCCTGACCCACGACGGCAAGCTCTGCGACGCCGACGCCAAGCCTGACGACGGCGCCAAGGCCAAATCAGCCCCATCCCCCGCCAAAGCGGCTTGAGAACGAACGGACCCCCGCCATGAGTTTTGACATCGCCATGACCGGGTTTGTCGCCCTCTACATCTTCATGCTCGCGGCCTTCGCCGGCTGGGTGATCATCGGCAATGTGCCGGCGATCCTGCACACCCCGCTCATGTCGGGCTCCAACTTCGTCCACGGCATCGTCGTGGTGGGCGGCCTTTACGCCCTTTTCAACGCCAGCACACCGCTGGAGCAGGCGATCGGCTTCTTCGCGGTGCTGCTCGGCGCAGGCAACGCCGCTGGCGGCTATGCCGTCACCGACCGCATGCTCGCCATGTTCAAGACCAGCGACGCCAAGCCGAAGCCAGCCCACGGCCATAGCCACGGCAAAGTCCGCCACCTGAAGCAGAAAAGCTGAGATCCCGCCATGCTCATTCTGGCTTCCCAAATCATCATCGGCGCGGCGGATCTTTGCGCGGCCTTCCTGTTCATGTTCGGGCTGAAGCGCATGTCCTCGCCGGCCACGGCGCCGTCAGGCATCCGCGTGGCGGGCATCGGCATGATCGCCGCGGTGCTGGCGAGTTTCCTCTACCTCCTGACCGTCGAGCCTGCGGCGCGGCCGCACATTATGGTCAATATCGGGCTGGCGGTGACGGCTCTCCTGATTGGGGGCGTCGGCGCCTGGTTCGTCGGGCGCAAGGTCGCCATGACCGCCATGCCGCAGATGGTGGCGATCTACAACGGCATGGGCGGCGGCGCGGCTGGATCGATCGCCGCGGTCGAGCTTTTTGGCGGCCGCACCCATGGGGCCACCCAGCTGGTCGTGACCTTGTTGGGCGGCCTGATCGGGGCAGTTTCGCTATCGGGCTCGGTCATCGCCTGGGCCAAGCTCGACGGCGTGATCAAAAAGCCGTTGCGCGTGAAGGGCCAACAGTTCGTCAACGCGGCGGTCATGGTGGCCACGCTTGCCGTCGGCGGCGTGATCCTGGCGTCCGCCCTAGGCTTCGGCGGACTCTTGCTGACCACGCCCACCTGGATCTGGATCTTCTTCGCCTGCGCCCTGGTGTTCGGCGTGCTCATGACCCTGCCGATCGGCGGGGCGGACATGCCGGTGGTCATCTCCATCTACAACGCCTTCACTGGCCTGGCCGTGGGACTGGAAGGGTTCGTGCTGCAGAACCCGGCGCTGATGATCGCCGGCATGGTGGTCGGCGCCGCGGGCCTGCTGTTGACGGTGATCATGGCCAAGGCGATGAACCGCTCCATCGCCAACGTGCTGTTCACCAACTTCGGCGATGTGGCCAAGGCCAAGCCGGGCGCGATCCAGGGCAGCGAACGTCCGACCGATGCGGCCGACGCCGCGATCAAGATGCGCTACGCCTCGAGCGTCATTATCGTGCCCGGCTACGGCCTTGCCGCTGCGCACGCGCAAGGCAAGCTCTATGAGTTCGTCAAACTTCTGCTGGCGGCCAAGGTTTCGGTGAAGTTCGCCATCCATCCCGTGGCGGGCCGCATGCCGGGCCAGATGGATGTGCTGCTGGCCGAGGCCGGCGTGCCCTACGACATGATTTTCCAGCTCGACGACATCAACGACGATTTCGCCACCGCTGACGTCGCCTTGGTCATCGGCGCCAACGATGTCGTCAATCCGGCGGCCCGCACCGACAAGGAATCACCCATCTTCGGCATGCCCATCCTCAACGCGGACAAGGCCAAGCAGGTCTACGTCATCAAGCGCGGCCAGGGCAAAGGCTATTCGGGCATCGTCAACGCCCTGTTCTACTCGCCCAACTGCAACATGGTCTACGGCGACGCCCAGGCGGTATTGATCAAGATGATCGAGGCCGTGCGGGGACTAGGCTCAGCCGCCGCCTGATTTTCCAATCGAGGCGATTTTTCGCCTGAACTCGAACCCTGAAGGGGGATCACTATGGCCACCAAGATGCAAGCCGCTGTCGTCACGGCGTTCAAGAAGCCTTTGGAGCTGCAGGAGTGGGATATCCCCACGCCCGGGCCCGGCCAGATCCTGGTCAAGACTGAGGCCTGCGGCGTCTGTCACACAGATCTGCATGCCGCCAACGGCGACTGGCCGCTGAAGCCGACGCCGCCCTTTATCCCGGGTCACGAGGCGATAGGCATCGTGGTTGGGATCGGCGCCGGCGTTACGCTCGTCAAGGAAGGCGACCGGGTCGGCGTGCCCTGGCTTTATTCGGCTTGCGGACACTGCGAATACTGCCTGTCGGCCTGGGAGACGGTCTGCGACGAGGCCAAGTTCGGCGGCTACACCCAAAACGGCGGCTTCGCCGCATACCTTCTGGCCGATCCCAATTACGTGGCTCATATCCCCAAGGGCCTCGGCCCCAAGGAAGCGGCGCCGCTGATCTGCGCGGGCATCACCACGTACAAGGGCATCAAGGAGACTGAGGCGAGGGCTGGAGAATGGATCGCCATTTCCGGCTGCGGCGGCCTCGGCCATCTCGCGATCCAATACGCCAAGGCCATGGGCCTGCTGGTCTGCGGCGTCGATATCGAGGACGGCAAGCTCGAGCACGCCAAGCGCCTGGGCGCCGATCTGGTCATCAACGCCAAAACTCAGGATCCAGCGGAGGTTCTGAAGAGGGAAACTGGTGGCGGCGCGCACGGCGTGCTGATCACGGCGCCGTCTTTGCCTGCTTTCAAGCAGGGGGTCGCCATGACCCGCAAGCGCGGCACCTGCGTGCTGGTGGGCCTCCCCCCGGGATCCTTCCCGCTGGAGATCTTCGGCCTGGTGGCCGGCGCGGTCACCGTGCGGGGCTCGTTCGTCGGCACGCGTAAGGATATGGCTGAATGCCTGGATTTCGCGGCCAAGGGCAAGGTCAAGGCCGACATAGAGCTCGCGCCGCTCTCCTCGATCAACAAGATCTTCGAGCGGCTCGAACACGGCGACGTCCCGTCGCGGGTCGTGCTCGACTTCACCGACGCAAAGACTGAAAAAGCCGGCCACAACAAGGATGCGGTTCGACCCGACCCCGTCCTGGCCTGACACGAGCCCCGCTCAGTCGGCCGCAATGTGGGGCCGGCTGGGGCGACGTTCTCGACGCGCGTCGAAGCTCCGCGACCTTCCAGCCGATTATTTCGAACATGGGCCAAACAGGCCTGGAGACCGAGCTTGCCCCCAACCTACCTGCCTCGTTCCACCGATGCGCTGTTCGAGCGGGTTGACGTCGGGCTCTTCCGGCTCGCCAATCGGATTGTGATGGCGCCGCTGACCCGAAACCGCGCCGGTCCCGGCCTGGTCCCCAGCCCGTTCGCCGCCGAATACTATAGCCAGCGCGCCTCCGCCGGCCTGATCATCGCCGAGGCGACCCAGATCTCGGCGCAGGCCCAGGGCTATTCCGGCACGCCAGGCTGCTACACCGGCGAACAGGTCGCGGGCTGGCGAAAGGTCACCGACGCCGTCCACGGCAAGGGCGGAACCATCTTCGTGCAACTGTGGCACACCGGCCGGGTCTCGCACACCAGCTTCCAAAGGGACGGCAAGGCGCCGGTCGGCCCATCGGCCATTCGGGCGAACACCAAGACCTTTATCGCCGGTCAGGGCTTCGTGGATTGCTCGACGCCGCGGGCGCTTGAGCTGGATGAGATCCCCGGCATCATCGCCGACTTCCGGCAGGCAACGATGCGGGCCCTCGACGCCGGCTTCGACGGCGTGGAGTTGCATGGCGCGCATGGCTATCTGCTAGACGCATTTCTGCGCAATGGGACCAACCATCGAACCGATGCCTATGGCGGCTCGATCGAAAACCGCGCGCGGCTGTTGCTCGAGGCCACAGAGGCCTGCACAAAGGCCATCGGCGCGGACCGGATCGGCGTGCGGATTTCGCCCGTCTCCACCGCGGGCGACTCGCACGACAGCGATCCCCAGCCGCTGTTCGATCATGTGGTCGACCGGCTCAGTCCATTGGGCCTGGCCTATGTGCATGTGGTGGAGGGTGAGACCGGTGGGGCCAGGGACAGTCTCCCCTTCGACTACGCCGCCCTGCGTGACCGCTACCAGGGGATCTGGATGGCCAACAATGGCTACAACCGCGAGATGGCGATCAACGCCGTCGCCGGCGGCCGAATCGATTTGATCTCGTTCGGCCGTCTCTTCATGGCTAATCCGGATCTGGTGAGGCGGCTAAAGGAGAATGCAGCGCTGAATCCGCTGATGGATTCGTCGACATTCTATGGCGGCGGGGCCCACGGATACACAGATTACCCCACCCTCGATCAGGTCAAAAGGTCCGCGATTGCGATCGGAAGGGCCGTCGCATGAACTTAGGCGCCGGGCCGGTCATCCACTGAGGACATCGTCGCGTTCGACGCGGCATGATCATCCGCAGATGTCAGTGATCGGGCGTCCATTGGGTAGACATGACCAATCTGGCGAGCTCCGGTATCGAATGCACCCCGTGCGATCCATGATAGCGGCGCGATGGTTCTCGACGGTCCGTTGGCTGATACCCAGGTCGGCTGCGATATTCTTGCTCGGATGCTCCGTAGGCACGAGGGCCATGATCTGCTGCTGTCGAGTAGTGAGACCCTTTAGATGGCCAATGGCTTCGTCGCGAGCTGTGGAGAGCTCGCCTTGCTGACGAGACAGAGCCAGAGCGCGCAGAACGCTGGCCACCAGCAGGTCGCGTTCGACCGGCTTTTCGATAAAGTCCAACGCGCCTTTCTTCATCGATCGCACGGCCTCGCTTATTCCGCTGCTGCCGCTCACGACGATGACGGGCGTTCTGTCGGCCACGACGCGCATGTGACGGAGCAACTCCAGGCCGCTCATGCCTGGTAAGTGGATATCGAGCACGAGACAGGTGTTTGGGCCGCCTCGCTGTTGGTTGAGGAATGCCTCACAGGACGAAAAGGCTTCCACGGCCGACCCAACATCTTGAAGCATGCCGCAGAGGCCATCTCGGACGAAATATTCGTCGATCAGAGATGGCGCACCCGACACGATTCGAACGTGTGGCCTCCACCTTCGGAGGGTGGCGCTCTATCCAGCTGAGCTACGGGTGCATCTCAATTTCGCCTAGCCCGACTGACCTATGAGGGTCAACGGATTCGGCCTTCACAAACCAGTCCCACATCACGGTCGCCGGGTGACTACGCCCCGCTATCCGCTGTTCCGCCCCCGTTCTCCGAAAACTGCTTACGCGGTGCTTACGCGAAAATTTCTCGGGGTTTGGCGGCGTTCGTAGGATTACTCAAGCTACTGTTTTCACGAACCTTTCTTCAGTTACTTACTAACGAAACCCCCTTGACATCAGCCTTCGGAGCAGTTGTCCGTAGCCGGACGCGCTAACTCGCCAAAGCCAGAGGTTGGGTTCCCGAGTTTACTCTAATGCGACCACGCGGCACGAATTGCACCACGATGGA
>Ga0302325_10034000_pt1 | contig 10434 bp, 6 predicted proteins | sample Palsa_T0_2_FD_201948 | JGI IMG/M metagenome (GOLD analysis project Ga0302325, IMG submission 201948) | Peat permafrost microbial communities from Stordalen Mire near Abisko, Sweden - Palsa_T0_2 | ecosystem: Environmental > Terrestrial > Soil > Palsa > Peat permafrost | place: Sweden: Abisko...
TCGAACAGGTTCGCGTTTTCGCAGGAGTCGCTTTCAGTCACGGCGATCGCGTACGTTTCGGGATTCATTGTGAACGTTAGCAAGCCGTCACCCGACGCGGTCGGCAGGCTAAATGTGCCGGTGGCATCCCACGCGGCGCTCGCACAGAGGCCCGATCCGTCGTCCGTGCACGTGCCGGCGCCCGCGGAACTGAATCCAACGGCGGGGCAAAAGACCGTCGTCGGGCCGCTTTGCGAACCCGCCATCGAATTGTTGCAGGAGGCCGGTTGTCCGGCGCGCGCTCCGATGTCGAACGTGTTCGAAAACGGCGGCGGCCCGACGGCCAGCGTCCCGGCCGCCGGCGACAGCGCCATCTGCGCCGAGTGCTGGCCGTCGCTCGTCTGGAACGTCCCGGTAAGGACCGTGACCTGGGCGGTTGAGTCGCCTTCGATAGCCGTAAAGGCGAGATTCTGCGGCATGGGCGTCGTGTCGATCACCGGGACGGTCGGATGCACGTCGGCACGAAAATCGATCGTGTAATTCGTGGTAATTTGTCCCGAGCCCGTACCGGCTTGGCCACCCATGCCGGTAAACGTTGCATTTTCGTTGCCTGCGAGGGTGCCGGTCCACTGCGTGAGCGGCACGGGATTGCTGTTGATGCCATACGTGCTCTGAACGATGACGTTACCTTTCGATCCGGTGCCTGTCACCGGAATCGGAATGACGATCTGGTTCGTCGCCCAGCTGGTGGGCGTGATGGGCTTCGCGCTCGTCTGCGCCGGATCGATGACGGCGACGAAGCCCGGCTGCACCGGAAAGTGGCCGTAGATGGTGAGCGTCGGATTGACGGGATCTTCCGTGACTGCAACGTTTGAAATCGAGGGAAGGCCGTACTCGACGAGTGGATATTGGACCGATTCACCGCCTAAGTCGGTGACCTGGAGATTCGATACTGGATATGTACCACTGGCGGGAGATTGCGCGTACGTATTGCTTGAAGTTCCGAATGCGCCCGCACGCGTTTCCGATCCGAGAATACCTTGGATGGCGTCGAGCGAAAACGGGCGCTGCGGCGGCACGCGCTGCGTGACGAACGCGTTGAGCGTGGTACTCGCTTCACCGAGCAGTCGATCCCAAATGAACGCGTCGGTCTGATCGGCGTAGCCGCCGCCCACCGGTTGCGTCCAACCGAAATAGCGCCCGACCCCGGCGCTCTTGAGCGTCGCGGTGACCTGTGTGGAGATCGCCGCGTTCTGGCCGAAGCACGACTCGTTGACGACGATCGCGCCGGAACCGAATTGGACGTGATTCGTGACGAACCCAGGCGTGAACGCGAACTTGGAGGTTGACAAAAACGCACCGCTGCTCAACACGGTCGCATAGACGAGATTGCCCGCGGTATAATCCGCTGCATATTTTACGAGCGCGGCGCTCGTAATTGGTGTGTCGGATAACCAGAGATAGTACGGGTTGCCGAGTGGGCTGAGCGCTACCATGCCGTGCGTGGCGATATCGAAATAGTCGACGAAGCCGCCCGGCGACAGGTTGGCGATCGTGTCGAGCCCGACGTTTCCGTTGTTGACGGCGTATTGATCGTTGTTGAATCCCGCCGCGCTCACTGCGCTACCGATGAGGGCTTGATTCGCAGGGTTGAACGGGCCGCTCGTGTCGGTCGTGTTGACCAAGATCGCGATCGTCTCCGCCGCGTCAGCCGACGACGTAAGCCGGCGCATCCTGGCGAGGGGGGCATTCGACGCTGCGTCTTGCGGCGTCGCGCTTTTGTTCGAGTCGTCGCCGATATGGTCGGCGAAAACAACTGCCGGGCTTCCGTTCGCGAGCGTTGCGGAGATGCCGCCTGGAGAAACCGTCGCAGTCATGAACGCTCCCGACGAAACCATCTGCGCGGCGAGCGTCGAGAGATCGGCCGAGAGGCTCGCATGTGGCAGCGCCGCGTACATCGTTTGCACGGAATTGAGCGATGCGTTTGCGGCGGCGATTGCAGCCGACGAAGTGGCGCCAGGAACCGGCGTAGTTGCGGGCGTCGTGGTGGCGATCGGCGTTGGAGAGGGCGAGGTTTCGGATCGATGCGGCGTGAGCGAAACGCTCCCCCCGCTGCACCCGACGCTCGCGCAGGCGATAGCAAAAACGGCGGCGGTCCGTGAAAGGACTCTAGGCGCTTGCATGGAGGGCAGCCTTCCTGAAAAACGTCAAATTTGTGCGCGATCGGAGCGGACGGAATGCCCTCGAACGATCGTCGTATAACGACTCAGAACGCGTATGAGAAAAAACGCCTCTCGAAAAAATGCGGACGCGGGGCGGTTCTTACCGACGCTAGCACTGCTGCGCCCGTTCGCACAATGGGGAGCTTCCCTACCACCGAGCGCTCGATGATCGTTCGTCCCATCGTCTGCCGTTCGTTTATCGGCCGTCGCGATGAGTTGGCGTTCCTACACGAGCGCCGTTTACTCGCCGCGAAATCTCGCGGCGCGATCGTGCTGGTCGAAGGCGAACCCGGCATCGGGAAATCGCGCCTTTTGGCTGAGTTCAGCGCCCCACTTACCAAATCGCCTCCGCGCGTGGCTCGGGCGACGTGCCTCGAGCATGCGAAGCGTCCCTACGGCCCGCTTTTGGATCTTCTCGGGGATCTGGAGGGACGCGCCGTCGAGCTTTCGCCCGAAGCGGCGCGGCGCGAGCAATTCGATGCGATTCTGCGGCGATTCGAGCTCGCGGCCGAGCGCGCGTCGATCGTGGCGATCATCGAGGACGTCCATTGGGCCGACATCGCGACGCTCGAACTTCTCGCGTTCTTGGCGCCGAAGCTCGACAAGCTGCGAATTTTGTTAGTAGCCTCGCATCGACCGCACGACGAGACCTTCGCTGAGGCAACGCAAGGCGGACTTGCGAGGCTCATACGCGCCGCCCGGCACGGCAACGTCGTGCTCGGGCCGCTCGACGATGCATCGCTGCGCCTCTTCATCGACGAGACCATGCTCGGATATTCGCTGCCGGACGAGATGCGGCACGCCGTGGTACGGACGTGCGAGGGGAACCCATTCTTCGCCGAAGAGCTGTTGAAGAGCGTCGTCGAGCACGCGACGAACGCGTCCGCGCGTGGGGCGGCGTTTGCGGTACCGTCGACGCTTCGCTCGACGCTGCTCGAACGCTGGCATCATCTCACGGAAGCCGATCGCCGCGTGTTGGGTCAGGCGGCAGTCATCGGCCGCACGTTCGACGTCGCGCTCTTGGCGCGCACGCTCGGTCTCGACGTCGATCGGTGTCTCGGATCGCTCGCGCGCGCCCGCGATCTGCAACTCGTCGAAGGCCTCTCCGCGGGCATATTCCGTTACCGGCACGCGCTGACGCGAGAAGCGATCTATGCCGGCTTCCTCGAGGCGCAATTGCAGCCGCTGCACAGAACCATCGCCGCGACGCTCGAAAGGATGCCCGAAGCGGAACGCCCGCTCGAGAGCCTCGCGTATCACTGGTGGGCGGCAGGCGACGGTTTGCGCGCCGCACGCTACAACGAGCTTGCCGGCGACGCTGCGGCGACGCTTCACGCACATGAAGATGCCATCACGTTCTACGGGCGGGCGCTGCAAGCGCCGACGCTGTCCGATGCCGATCGAGGGAGTTTGTCCGAGAAAATCGCCGACCGATGTTACGCGCTTGGGTTGACGGAGCGCACGCACGCATCCTACGGAATTGCCGCCGCGCATTTCCAAAATGCGCGAGACGACGAACAAGAGGCGCGTTGCCGCATTCGCGAGGCGCTCGCTGCGTACACGCTCGGCCTCGCGGCACCGACCGAGGCTCTCGAGGCCATGCTCGGGCGGTTGGATCCAAGCGCTCATCTTACACGCAGCCGCGTCCACCTCGGCATCGCGTGGCTCCAGGCGAGTTTTTGGTATCCGACGGAAGCCGCGCGCCAACTCGCGATGGTCGATCCGCGAGACCTGGCAGTTCCCGATCTTTCGCTGCGCTATCACAACGTCGCGGCCTGGGTGGCGATGACCGACGGCGATCTCAAAACGTTCTTGCGCGAGTTTTCCGCTTGGGTCGATGCGGCGAAAAATGCCGGCACGAACGCCCTCGCACTCGCGCACGTCAACGGTTCTTGGTGCCTCACCGTCTTCGGCTTGCACGAAGACGCGGCGGAGCACGTGGAGCGCGCGCTCGCAATCGCTCGTGCCGAACGCAACCGCCTGCTCGAGGATGCGACGCTCGGCCACGCCGCCGTCGCTTACTTGATGAGCGGGGATTTATTGCGCGCGCGTGCGGTTCTCGACCGCGTCCCGCCGACGTCGGGTAGTTACACCACGATGGCGCATGCGACGTCGTCCGGAGTTCTCGTGGGGATTCATCTCGGCGACGACGAGCTGATCGCGACGTGGTTCGACGGTGCGGACGCAGCTGCGATCGCGGCACCGGATGCCTCGTGCGGAGAGGGTTTCGCCGAGGTTCTGACGCGCCGCGGTCGCACGAATGAAGCCAAGGCGGTGCTCGCCCGCGCGCTGCCCGCGTGCGAACGAGTGAGAGGTATCGCGGGCACACTGCTCGCTACCGCAAGATATGGCGCGACGGAGGACCTTGCGCGCGCACGCGCGTTGTTGGTTTCCGCGGCCGATTCGCCGGCGCAGATGTTGGAGGGGCCGGCTCTCGAATTGTTCGACGCCTACGTCGCTCTTCGCGAAGGACGGCGCGCCGAAGCTGCCGGCAAGGCGCGCAGCGCGGCCGCCGGTTTCCGGCATCTCCGATTCCCGTTGTTCGAAGCAGCGGCGCACGAGGCCGCCGGTGATTTTGCGGCCGCCCTTGCCGTCTACGTGACGTGCGGCGCTCTCGGCGACATTCGGCGTCTGCAAGGGAGCGGGGTCGTCCTGCGCGAGGACGGCGCCGCGGGCCCGCTGGTCCTTTCGGGACGCGAGCTCGAGATCGCCAATCTCGTGGCTCGCGGGAAGTCGAACTACGAAATCGCCCGCAGCCTCGCGATCAGCCACAAGACGGTCGAGAAGCACTTGAGCTCCGCTTACCAGAAACTGGGCTTTTCGTCGCGCGTTCAATTGGCGGCCCATATCGCGGCAAACGGTCACGCACGGACGGCCGGCGAGCAAGGCGCGCTGGGGTAACCGGCACGGACGCGGAACCGTTACGATGCCTTCGTCGTGCGTGATGAAGGTAGTCAGCTCGAGCGCAGCGAGCGTAGTCCCGCGCGAACCTCTTCACTGAACAGCTGCGGCTGCTCCCAAGCGGCAAAGTGACCGCCGCGGTCGACCTGATGGAAGTAGACGAGGTTACGATAGGCCCGCTCGGTCCAGCTCCGCGGCGCTTCGTAGTTCTCGCCCGGAAAGACCGTGATCGCTGCCGGCACGGAAACGTCGATCGCGGCATACAGGTTGGTGTGCGTTTCCCAATAGAGCCGACTCGACGAAACACCGGTGTTCGTCAACCAATAGAGCGTGATGTTATCCAGCAGATCATCGAGCGTTAGGGCTCCCGCCGGGTGGCCGTTGACTGTCCGCCCCAGGATCGCGGAGGTGACCGCTGCTGCCGGTTGGGCCCAGCCATCACCGTGGTCGACCATCCAAGCGGCGAGATCGACCGGAGAGTCCGCTAAGCCGTACAGTGTTTGCGGTCGCGTGCCCATGTATGCTGCGTACGCGCGCTTCTTCGCGAGGAGCGCAGCCAACTCGCCGTATGCACGCCGCTCGTCGACGGAGAGACTGGCCGGTGGCGGATCGCCACCCTGCAGTGACCTCAAAATGTCGGCCGGAACCGTCGCCGGGAAGTTGGTATGGATGCCCAAGAGCTCCGGAGGCGCTTGCTGCGCCATGGTATTGACCACCGCGCCACCCCAGTCACCGCCCTGGGCAGCGAACTTCGCGTACCCGAGGCGCTTCATCAGGACGACCCAGGCTCGCGCGATGCGGGCCGGATCCCAGCCGGTCGCGGTCGGCTTGGCGGAAAATCCGTAGCCGGGCAACGACGGAATCACAAGGTGGAACGCGTCGGAGGCGTTGGCGCCGTAAGCGCTCGGGTTCGTGAGCGGATCGATGATTTTCAGCTGCTCGATTACCGATCCGGGCCACCCATGGGTGACGACGAGCGGCAGCGCCTCGGCATGCTTAGAGCGCACGTGGATGAAATGAATGTCCAGGCCGTCGATCTCGGTGATGAACTGCGGCAGGGCGTTCAGCCGTGTTTCGCACGCGCGCCAATCGTAGTCCGTACCCCAGACCCGCATGAGCTTCTGGATCGTCGCGAGCGGCACGCCTTGCGAATCATCCGCGACCGTTTCGCGGTCCGGCCAGCGCGTCGTAGCGATGCGCCGTTGCAAGTCGATGAGATCTGCTTCCGGGAAGCTCACCCGAAAGGGACGAACCGCGGTTGGATCAAGGGCAGTGGTTTGTTGTGCGATTTCCTACATGGCATGCGACCTTTCTGTTGAACCGAAGACGCCCAGCGAGCGGAGAAGTACGTTAGACTTCCTCCGCTCTCTCAAGGCCGGCAGTACGGCCGCTGCACGACGTTCTGCCATAGCCGCTCGAGACTTTCGAGCCCACCGAAAACCGAAGCCCAGATAGTCGCGTCGCAAACGGCAAGTTGACCGTGAAATACCCCGGGCTTCGCATGAAGAATCGCACTGAAGCGATCGTGGCCGGCGGCGACAAACGGATGCGGAGGTGCACGGAGATCGATTTTCTGCTGCGCTAATACGTCGTACTTTTCCGCGCCTTCATCGACCGGTTCGAAATGCGGAAGATGCATGTGCAAATGCAGCGTCGTAACGCCGGCAAGGACACCAAACCGGTCGGCATTCTCGGCGATCTCAATCGGGGATGGAGATCCTTCGGGCTCGTGCGCGGGCCGAAGTCCGAAGCGATTGCGAACCGGGGCACCGAGCCCTGCTAATAAGGAAAGACCGAAGCTTCCAAAGCGCTGTTGCGGCGGAATCGTATGGTCACCATGATGCAGCAGTTCGGCCTCCTGCCGCGTCAACGTCTCTTCGGCCGCAAGGCCGTCGACGTTCCCGATGTCGTGGTGGGGGCAGACGAACACGCTGTGATCGGGGTTCGCCAAGAATGCCTTCACAGCGGCGATTTCCTGCGGTTTGGCGGTCTGCCGGGCGCGCCACGAATCGAGGCTGATGATGATGAGCGTATCGAGGCTCGCGAGGAAGTCCTCGTCGAGCAGCGTCTGCGTGGCCGCAATGCGCTCGACGATTCTCGGTGAGTTTCCCGTCCATGCTTGCATCCTCTCGGCAAACACGCGGTAATTTTCGAGCACCTGATACTGAAGCGTACCCTCGATGCCCTGGTCTATGGCGGGACCCGCCAAGCGTTCGGATCTCGGCCAGTTCACGCGCCGGATCTCAAAGATCGTTGCCCATCGATTATCCAATACGCCAAGTTGTGCGTTGGCTTCATCCGGCCGGTTCCAGGCAAAGTAGAGCGCGACATTACGACCCGACACGTCTGCCTCCGATCGAAGGTACTCTCACAGCGTCTTCATTCTTGTGCTAGAGCCGATACATCTCAACGAAGGCCAGGCGAAACAGCGTCAGCTCTTGCGCGCGTGTGAGGTTCAACGCTCGCGCGAGCCGAGAAACGAACTGCGGCGAGACTCTCACCGGCCTTCCGCTCTCGAACGCACGGTACCAGTCCGTCGTAACGCCGATAACTTCGGCGACCTCTTCGCGGCGGAGGCCGGGTACTTGGCGGCGTTGAGTACGCGGTAGACCGATGTCCACGGGCGTCACCCGACCGCGCCGCTCCAGGAGAAATGTCCGCAGTTCACGGCGCCGCTCGAGATCCGGGTCGGGTTCCGAGCGATCGACATCGTAGGCGACCATCGGGATACTTTCTTATGAGACAGCAGGGTGTTTTCTGCATGGTAGCCTCTGCCTATGCTGCGGCCCACCGACGGTCCGTACAGTTTGCCAGACAGTTATCGCCTGCGGTCAACGCCGCAATCATCACGCCGGCGCCGCCGTACTCAAGGCGCACCGTCAGGATTGGTTTTGGGGGTGGCACTCTCGATGACTCCCCGATCGTCAGCGGCGCTGCTAGCCTGCAAACATGAAACTCCAGGAAGTGGCGGTTGAACGCCAAGGAAGTCTGGCCGGACAGACGATCGTCGTCATCGGCGGCAGCGCCGGCATCGGGCTCGAAACGGCCCGCAAGGCGCGAGCCGAGGGCGCCGGCATCATTCTAACCGGGCGCAACGTTGACGCCCTCCACCGGGCTGCCGGCGAACTCGGCGCGCAGAGCACCGCCGCCTTCGACGCCACCGATCCGGCTGCACTCGACGGGTTCTTCAAGGGCTTGCCCAATGTGATCGATCACGTGATGGTGACGGCCGGCAGGCCCTACTACGCGCCCTTGGCAGACCTCAATCGCGATCTCGCCCACCGGGAATTCGACGAGCATCAATGGCTCGCGATTGCCGTCGCCCAGCATGCCGTTGGCCGGGTGCGGCCCGGCGGCACGCTGCTGTTCATGGGGGGCACCGGCGGCCGCGCCCGAGGGCCCGGGCTGTCGCTCGTTGCAGCGGGCACCGCTGCCCTGCCCGCGCTGATCGCCAATCTGGCGGTCGAAATAGCACCGATCCGGGTCAACGTCATTGCCGCCGGCTTCGTCGACACGTCACTGTCGGCAGAGCTGCTGGGCGATCAACTGGACGCCCGTCGCGAGCGACTCCGCGCGACGTTGCCGATCGGGCGCGTTGTCGGCCCAGCCGACGTCGCTGCACTCGCCGTTCATCTCATGACGAACACTGCGATCACCGGAGCAACGTACGACATCGACGGCGGCCAACAACTGATCGCCAAAGCGTGAAAGGCGACCTCAATGTCTCATCATTTCGACTCCCCAACCGGCCAGGAAGATCCGCGCTTGAATCTTTGCGACATTTACATTTTTCCCGGATCGCCGGGTCACACCGTTATCGCGATGACGGTCAACGCTGACGCAGGCATTTCTGCTCCGGACACCTTCCGTAGCGAGGGGATTTATGCGTTTCGGTTCGATCTCAACGGTGACGCGCGTGAAGAGCTTACGTATAAGGTTCGTTTCGGGGACCCCACACACGCGGCCGGCGATATCCATGGACACGTACAGTCCTTCGAGGTTCGTCGCGCCGTCGGAGCGGAGGCGCTTCAAGGAGACGGAGGCGACCTCATTGCGTCGGGGACGACCGGAGAGGTCGTTCGCGCCCAAGGCGGAGTCACGGCGTTTGCCGGGCTCGCGCCGGATATGTTCTCCGCCGACGGCCCGGCGCTCGTGTCATTCATCGACGCGTTTTTCACCAAACGCGCGTTCACACCGCAGGCATTCGGCAATCGCCAACAGCTCTTCCTGAAGCGGAATATCACCGCGATCGTACTGGAAGTACCGACTGAATGGATCGGCGACGGACTCATTCGCATTTGGGGGACCATCTCGCTTTACGGACACGCGCCGGAAGTGCAAGTTGCCCGTTGGGGACTACCCTTGATCACCCACATGTATATGGTCGATCCGCAGGTGCGCGAAGATTTCAATCGCTCGCATCCGAGCGACGATCTCACGCGCTGGGCGCCCGTATTGGCCGACGCTGTCGAAAAGATGACGCGATTGGCCGGCTCATCGGCAGTCGCTCAGGAATACGGCAAGCAGTTGATCGAGCGCTTTGTGCCGGTAGTCCTGCCGTATCGCCTGGGAACGCCGGCCGCGTTCGATTTTCTTGAATTCAATGGCCGTGCGTTAACGGACGACGTCATTGGCGTCATGCTCACGCTGATGACGAACACCGCTTTGACCGACGGACTCAGGCCGCCCGCCGATCGCGTACTCGATCGCTTCCCGTACTTTAGCGCGCCGTTCTTACCCCCAGATCAAGTTGACCTAAAGCCGCTCAATCCAGCGTCGAAGTTCCTAGCGATCGCGCAGCATTGATATTCGCCGCCAAAACGATGGTGCCGAACGTCGGGGTGCGCCCTCCGATCGGGGCACCGGCCTTGCCGAGGTGCGGTGCGTTGAGTTGAGGGGGGGTGGCTCTTACTCTTTGCGCTCGGCTCCTTTCGTTACGTTGATTCCAGCACGCAGCGAACTGAAAGGTGTACGATGTCTCACCATTATTCCGGCCCCAACTTTAGCTTCCCACACGGCAATGCCCGGCTAGACTTCACCGATCTGTATGCCTTCCCGAAGCCCAGTGATGCGAGCAAATCGATCCTCATCTTGAACTTTCATCCGTCGGTCAGCTTCGCTCCGCCGGGTGATACCGTCAGCACACCATTCGCAACAGACGCTCTGTACGAGTTGAAGATCGACACCGACGGCGATTACATCGCAAACATCGTGTATAGCGTGCGCTTCGCGGACGCCGGTGGAGGGAGGCAGACGGCAACCGTGCGTCGCGTTGAGGGGACCATGGCTACCGGAACGGGCGAAAGCGGGCACATTATTTGCGAAAACGCAC
>Ga0302325_10034005_pt1 | contig 10433 bp, 9 predicted proteins | sample Palsa_T0_2_FD_201948 | JGI IMG/M metagenome (GOLD analysis project Ga0302325, IMG submission 201948) | Peat permafrost microbial communities from Stordalen Mire near Abisko, Sweden - Palsa_T0_2 | ecosystem: Environmental > Terrestrial > Soil > Palsa > Peat permafrost | place: Sweden: Abisko...
TCACCAAAGCAAAAACAGCGAACGGGAGAGCATTCTTCTCCCCCGTTCCGGACAGACCTCATTCGCTCGCACGCTTATAGTTCGTGCGTCTGACAGCGTGACGACCTTACTTTGATGCTCTCTCAGCGCGGCCCTTGCGAAACATTTCGTTGACCGTCGCCTCGAAATGGCGTGCTCCGGCAGGAGTGGGAACCGCGCCACTCAAGATAGCCTTATACGGAATATCTTTCCCGTAATATTCGCGCGTGTCCGAGGAGTTCTGGTGGACTTCATCGCCAGTAAGGTCAATGCCGGCGAACAGACCCTGGCTACGCGAGTAGGTCAGAAACTCGGCGTTTGCAAGCTCTGTAGTCGACGCTTGAGAGTCGCGACCCACGGGACCGGCCGCAGCAGCAATGTCGCCACCGAGCTTCACTTTGTCCTTCAACAAATCGTCCAGGCTTCGATCATTGACGCCCACCAGCACCAAGTCTGTTGATTGGCCGCCGGCTTGTAATCCGAAACTCGCTCCTGTCAGCTGGATAAATACCGGGGCGCTCCACCCGGTCTCCGTTCGGCACGTAGCTACGCCTTGGCCATACTGCGCGCCCACCAGGAATGCTCCCTTTTTGAAACCTGGTACGACGAGGACGCAATGGGCCTTAGCCGCAATGTCCAGAGGAATTCCCTTATCCGGCGTAGTCATCAATTCGTGCAGGACGGCATGCGCAGCCTCAACGCGTGCATCCAGTTTCGATTCGTCAGCCGCTTTTGCGGCACTCACACAGGCAAGACTGATGCCAACCAGCGAAACAGCCATGAACTTTTTCATGCGATATTCTCGACTTTCGTGGCGGAGGCCCTATCAGTATTACTAAGCCTCCACTAAAACCTTGGATGCAACTTTTCGTAAGCCGATAGTCTTATGACGCTGTTTTCTATACCGGGCTGCGTTTCAACAGATAGTCGAGACCGCACGCGCGGTACCAGCGGTAGCCACAGGGTTCCAGGAGTACACGGTGTTTGTCACCATCTTCCGGTTGGCTATGGTTATCCGATAGAAGATTGACCAATGTGCAGGCTTCCCCTTGATCGTTACTTACCGCAAATCTCACTTCTCGAGGCAAAGAGCTTAAGTTGTGAACCAAAATGACCGAGTTATTGCGCCACTCATAGCGCATGATCAGGACTTCTTTGGCGCCTGCGGAGATGAAACTAAAATCGCCCCAGCCAATCTCGGGTACTTCCTTGCGCATGCGAATGATGCGCTCCATCCAGTTGAGCAAGGAGTTCGGATCGCGGCGCTGTTCCGCTACGTTCACGTGCTCGAAACCATAGGGGCCGCCGCTGATGACCGGCAGGATCGGTTTATCGCTTTTTGTGAAGCCCGCGTTGGGCTCCGTAGACCATTGCATGGGAGTACGCGCACAATTGCGTTCCGGCAACTTGAGGTTATCGCCCATGGCAATCTCGTCACCGTAGCGAATCACCGGCGTGCCGGGCAAAGTCATCATCAGGCTATAGGCGAGTTCCAGGCGCCTGCGGTCTCCCTCGAGCATAGGCGCCAGGCGGCGGCGAATGCCTCGATTGTATAGCTGCATATCGGGCTCTGGTCCAAACGCAGCAAAGACCGCCTCACGCTGCTTGTCTTCGAGGCGGCCGAGATCGAGCTCGTCGTGGTTACGTAAAAACAGGCCCCACTGCGCCGTTGCCGGGCGCCGCTTTGTGGACTGCATAGCCCGTTTAAGCGGTTGGCTATCTGCAGTGGCCATGGCCAGAAAGAGATGTTGATTCACGTCGAAGTTGAACATCATCTGGACTCGCTCGCCTTCGCGCCCGAAGTAAGACATATCCGTGCCAGGTAGTACGTTGGCTTCCGCCAGGATGATTGCTTCCCCTTCTCGCCAGCTTAAGAACTGGCTGAAGGTGCGCAGCATCTCGTAATCCTCCTGCGGCTTGGCGACCTTGGCTCCCTTGGAGGAAATCACAAACGGCACCGCGTCCATACGAAAGCCCGAAACGCCTAGTTGCAGCCAGAACCCCATGATCTTCAGGATCTCCGCCTGCACTTCAGGGTTGGCCGTATTGAGATCCGGTTGAAAATCATAAAAGCGATGAAAATAGTAAGCCTTGGCGACTTCGTCATAGCTCCACGTGGTTTTCTGAACTCCGGGAAATACCACCCCGGAGGCGGCGTTCTTTGGCTTTTTCTTTGACCACACATACCAGTCGCGATACTTGGATTTCGGATCGCGGCGCGCTTCCTGAAACCAGGGATGCTGGTCTGATGTATGGTTCACCACCAGGTCAATCAGCACCCGTAGTCCGCGCTGCCGGCAGCCCTGGGTAAACTCCACGAAGTCTCCCGAGGTGCCATAGCGAGGATTGACTCCGTAGTAATCCGCAATATCATAGCCGTCGTCCCTCCCTGGAGAGGGCTGAAAGGGCATCAGCCAGATCGCTGTCACACCCAGCCCCTGCAGGTAATCCAGTCGGCGCATGAGACCGCGAAAATCTCCAATACCATCGCCGTCGGAATCGAGGTAGGTCGCGATGGACAAGCAGTAAATGACGGCGTTTTTGTACCACAGATCGTTGATCATGCCAGATCACTTCCCGTTGCAGGTGGATTGAGAGAAGCAACTGGTTGGGATGCAAAACATGGCCTGGCGGGCGCTGGGTGACCGGTGAATCCAGAAAGACCTTAGATCTCAACCGGATGGTCGGGGGTCCAAAACGGCTCCCTGGTTGGGATAAACTCGATCGGCACCTCAGGGATGAAGGACGGGTAAGATCGCTCATCCGAGTTGCTCCATTCGTGGTGCAATAGCATATGACGTTTTAGTTAAGGCGCGCATCCCCTGCCCAAACGCGATTACCTTCTGACGTCGCCTAAACCGGCGAATTTGCTTACCACCCCTTCGGCCATGGTAAACATAATAAACGGGTTGAGCTTATGTTCGACACTCCCGTGTAGGATGGAAATATCACCCGGAGAGCAAGGATGATTACTAAAGTTTCGTGGACATACTTAAGCTCCCTTTGTTAGTTCTCTAAAAGCGTTAAGAAGTAATCGTTTGCAATCTTGCTTCACCTGTAACACGGTTGGATCTCTCTGCCGTTCAGTGTTCTCGGAATTGGGTAACGCCCGGTTTTCTTCCCCTGGAACTAGTTCTGGTTAAGTTCGCCTGCTGGTAGCAGCAGAATCGCGGATTCGTGATGGTTGCGTCTAATCCTGAATTTCGAGGGGGAATTCTCTATGGCAGTTCTTCGTATGATGAACGCTATTCAAACCGGGCCACCTTCGCCGGAAGGCTTTTGCGTTGCCGGCCTTGAAGACGCATCGAAGCGGGGTGGTTTGTGAGTACGTTCGCCGGTTCAAATTCCGGCCTCGTCTCCATCAGCGCGCCGCTTCAAGAAGCCTTTGTTGTCGACCACGTGGATCCCAATGCGCCCGGTCCACTCCGCTCGCTCGCAGAGCGGGTCGGCCGTGACCTAGTCTCGAACTCCCAAGCCTTGACCCGGCACGGAGCTTTCGAGCGCGAGTCGTGGACCAGCAAGGCTGCGATTGCTCTGCGCCTTCTGACCGTCCGCCCATTTAGCCGTTTGCGCGATATCGCCGAAGCTTGCCGCTGCAACTATGACGATGCCATTACCCTGGTGGCAGCAATCAACCGCAATCGCGAAGCAGCCAGGTATCTTGTCAAGTTCGGCGGAGATGCTCCTTATCGCCGCAGTACCATTCAGCCTATCGCCGAATCCGGCGCCGTCAGGGCATTCCTCGAAGGAACCTATCGCTACCCATTTACGGTGGGTATTTACCCGGCCGTGTCGTGCATGCTGTCCTGCAGCTTCTGCGCGCGCGCGCGTGGAGAGCAGTACAAATCGGAAGATGTTATCCCGGGAAATGAGTTATTCAAGCAACTATTCGCCGAAGCGCCCAGGGACCTGCCGCGCAGATTCTACTTATCGGGTGGGTTGGAACCGCTGACCAATCCCGGCCTTGCGGAAGTGGTTCGCTTTGCGGCCGGCTTTGGGCATCGCATGCAGCTCTACACCAACGCGATGATGCTCACATCGCGCTTCCTGGCGAAGAACGAAGGGCTCTGGCATCTCGATACGCTGCGTATCTCGATGTATGGCGCAGACGACGAAACAGCCCAACGTACCACCTCGCGTGCCGGCGTGGCTACGAGAGTACTTGCCAACGCCAGAGACCTCGTGCGCGCCAAGTCGGAAAGAGGCGAGAAGCTCCGCATCGGCTTCAACCACGTGATCCAGAGTGGACAAATTGCTCATCTGCGGAAGATCGCAGAAGCACTGGTTTCAATCGCCGATCAGTCGCCTGACCGGAGAGGAATCAATTTCCTGACCTTGCGGGAAAATTATGCGGCGTCTGGCGAGGCAGCCATCAGCGGGGACGAAAGGGAGCGGTTGCGTGATGAGCTGATCGATCTGCAGAGCTTCTTCGTTGCCGAAGGCATGAAGGAGTTCGAAGTGGATCTGGGTTACGGCATGCGGGGACTGGTGGAAGGTGTGGAAACGGCGCCCGTCCGGCGCGTTGAACACACCGATATGCTGGGACGAGGCTATCCGCAGATTTCCGTGGTGGTCGATCTGCTGGGCGATGTTTATCTTTATCGTGAGGCTGCGTTCATCGGCCGGGTGGGAGCGGATCGTTATATCATCGGGCGCCTTACACCCGAGCTGGGGTTGGCCGAGGTGCTGCAACGCTACCTTGCCGACAGCAATCGTTTCGTAAGCCCTCGTGCCGGTGACGAAATCTTCCTGGACGCCTTCGACCATGCAGTGACGGCTTTTCTGCGCCAGGCGAGTGACGATCTTCACTTCGGCTCGAATCTCTCCGGCGTCCCTGTCCACACAGGGCTTTATCATCCCCCGGCGAATCTTTGGAGATGAGCATGGGTGGAATTGGCGAGCGAGGAGCAGCTCCCAAGGAGAAGCCGCACGCGCGGCAGTTCATTAATATCCTGGGGATCAGTTTGCATCCGATGCGATTTATGACGGCGGCTGATCTCCTGGAACAATGGATTGCCGAGCGGCTTCCCCGCATCGTCTGCTTCCCCGGTTCCGACATGCTGGCCGCAAGCCAGCGCAACACGAAGCTGGGTTCTGCGTTGAACGGCGCCGATCTCACTGCTACCGACGGCATGATGTTGGTGAGGTTATGCCGCTGGTTTGGCGCCGCCCAGGCGGAGCGCGTCTACGGGCCCGATCTGATGTTGGAACTGTGCCGGCGCTCTCCCGCTGGTGGATACCGTCACTTCTTCTACGGTGGAAAACCTGGTGTCGTAGCCACGCTTACAGACCGGTTGCAGGAACAGTTTCCTGGCCTTTCTGTTGTCGGCGCCATTTCGCCGCCCTTTCGTCCTCTCACGGAAAGCGAGCTTGCTGAAGACATTCGCCTCATCAACGAGAGCCACGCGGATGTTGTCTGGATCGGGTTGGGCTCGCCGAAGCAGGAGCTGTGGGTCACCGAAAACCGCAGCCGTCTGCACCCACCGCTGCTGCTTGCCGTGGGCGCAGCGTTTGACTTTCATGCCGGTTCCGTTCGCCAAGCCCCCCGTTGGGTGCGCGAAGCCGGAGGGGAGTGGTTGTTCCGTCTTTGCACGCAGCCTCGCCGTTTGTGGCGGCGCTACGTGGTGCAGGTGGCCCAGTTCCTTGGCCTTCTCACTTTACAAGTCACCCGCTTGCGCAAGTTTCCCATCTCCCCAGCCACCAACGAGGGGCTGTGATCCAGCCGGAAGCGGTCATCCCGTCTGCTATACCTGCCAGTCCGTACCTGGCGCTGGGCTGGAGCCGCTTGATCGATTTTTGTGTGGCCACGTTTGTGGGCCTCATGGTTCTGCCGGTGCTCATCCTGGCCATCATCGCCATCAAGCTGGTCGATCCAGGGCCTGCTTTTTACATGCAAAACCGGCAAGGCAAAGGCGGCCGGCCGTTCAGATTTTTCAAGCTCCGCAGCATGCGTTTGCATTCCGATGTTTGGCTGCGCGACTTTCTCGCACAGAATCCCGAGGCTAAGGACCCGCGTATTTACCGCGACGCGCGTGACCCGCGCATACTACCCGTGGTGGGCACCTTTCTGCGCCGTTACAGCATTGACGAGTTGCCGCAGATCTGGAACGTGGTGCGAGGAGACATGGGTTTGGTGGGCCCGCGTGCCCTACCCGACTACCATTGCAAGTTGCTCAATCCGGAGTTTCTTGCCTTTCGTTCGTCGGTGCGCCCGGGCATCACAGGCTTGTGGCAGATCGACGGACGCAGCAATGCCGACCCAGCCTCCATCGAAATGTACGACTTGAAGTACCTCACCCATTGGTCGCTCGGCGCAGATCTTCTCATCCTCTGCCGCACGGTGGCCTGCGTTTTCCGTGGCTCTGGGCTCTAATATCCTGGTATGGGTAAAAAGGTCCGCTGGGGAATTCTGAGTACGGCCGGGATCGCGGTTAGAAGAGTGATTCCGGCGATGCAAAAGAGCGACTGGATTGAGGTGACCGCAATCGCCTCACGTGATCGCCACAAAGCCGAAGACGTTGCAAGCGCTTTGGGCATCCCGAAGGCGTACGGCTCCTATGAAGATCTGCTGGCAGATCCGGAGATCGAAGCGATTTACAATCCACTGCCCAATCAACTTCATGTGCCCTGGTCCATCAAAGCCGCCGAAGCGGGCAAACATGTCTTATGCGAGAAGCCGTTGAGCGTGACGGTCGCCGAGGCCAAAAGCCTGTTGGCAGTGCAGGAACGCACGGGTGTGATCATCGCTGAGGGGTTTATGGTGCGGGGCCATCCTCAGTGGCAGCGCGCCCGTGAACTTATTGCCGCCGGCCGGATTGGTAACCTCCGTTCCATTCAAGGTGTGTTCAGCTACTTCAACCCCGACCCTGCGAATATCCGCAATGTTCCGGAATACGGCGGCGGAAGCCTGATGGACATCGGATGCTATCCCATCCACACCTCGCGATGGATGTTCGGCGAAGAACCGGTGCGGGTGATGGGTTTGTTTGACCAGGACCCGCAGTTGAAGGTGGATCGGTTGACTTCGGCGATGCTTGAGTTTCCTTCCGGACAGGCGATATTTACCTGCAGCATGCAGCTTGTGTATCACCAGCGGATGCAATTGCTGGGCACCCGCGGCCGCATTGAGATGGTGATGCCCTTCACTCCGCCCCCGGACCGTGCCAGCTACATTCTGATTGACGACGGACGTGACCTTGCCGGGGGTGGCATTTGCACCGAAACTTTCCCGCCCTGCAACCAGTTCACGATTCAAGGCGAAGCCTTTTCCCGGGCCGTGCGCGAAGGCGGCAGCGTTCCCGTCCCGCTTACGGATGCGATTAAGAATATGGCGGTCATCGAAGCCATTGTTCGTTCCCGGCAATCGGGCAGGTGGGAAGCGCCTTAGCTTGTCGAGGGCCAGCTGTTTTTTTACCCAATTTCGACAATAATTTCGCCAATCCGCATCTAAGTTTATGAAGCTTGAACTGCTTCTTCACTCGCTCTATCGGGTGACTTAACTGACTTAGTGCGCTTAGTGCGCACGTTTTTCCAAGCTAAGTCACGCCGGATTTGATCTACCCAACCGCGGTCTTCGGCCCGGACGGGGTTTGCCGAATGCTTTTCGCTCAATGCGCAAGGACTCTCTTGCTCTTGGCCGCAGTCTTTTGAATCTCGGACCTGTCCTGACCACGAACCCCCGGGTGCCCCATATCTCGCTCGTTTTTCGCGAGATATGGGATTCCACTGCTCTATTCCTGCAACTCAGGAGTTTGCTTTGTCCTTGAAGGTGAACGGTCAAGACCCGTGGAGGCTGCGGGATTATTGCTTACCCCAGCCACCCAACTCGAGCGCCACCGACATACATGCTTCACGCAATTCATCGCCGTGGGCTCGGCTCTGTAAAGCTCGAGCCACCACCATGCCGCCTACGCATAAGGCGGCGATGGCCTGTGCCCTGGCGCAGCGGGCACGGCGACTCTGCTTCACGCTGCGCTCCAGAACGCTAACCATCGCGCTGAACACGGTCTCGAACGCTTGCTTCGCACTTTCGCCGCTGCGTGTCACGTCGGTCGGCAACGCAATCATAGGGCACGAATTCTCCACATCTTCGAAGTGCTGGCGAGATAGATAGGCGCGCACCACCTGGGGGCCTACGTCCTTTGAGGACAGATCTACTTCGACACCTTCCCAGCAGCTCTTCCATTCCGGGTCAGTGAAAAAGCACCCCAGGACTTCGGCGTATAAATCGCTCTTGCTCTCGAAATAGCTGTAGAAGCCGCCACGTGTGAGGCCCGCGCCAGACATGATCTGGTCGAGCGATACGCTCTCAAAGCCATGGCGGTTGAAAAGCCTGCGTGCGCTTTGAATGATCTTTCCTTTGATCTCGGTGCGATGGCCAGTGGGATAGGGCATACGTTCTCCAGTTTTCTGTGAGCCGGAGTATTGCCTAAGCGATCCTGCCTCGTCCAGCAAAATATGATCTTGAACATAATTTAGTCGCGTGATCCCATGCATTGATGATGAGTGCCAGGAGAATGCGATGACAGAAAGAACCAAGCCGGCTGGTTTGCCGAGCCCGCCGACTCGAAGACAAGTAGCTACCGGGATTGCCATGGCCCTTTGTGGCCTGGCTTCCACCTCCAGTGCATGGGCGCAAGGCCCGCAACCGCCGGAGCAGGAAAAGCCGGGAACCTCGGGCAATCAAATGCGCACGTCACTCCAGGAAGACATCCACCTGAAAGCGAGTCCGCAACGCATCTATGGGGCTCTTCTTGACGCAAAGCAGTTCGCGGCATGCACCGGCCTGCCGGCCCAGATCGACCCCAAGGAGGGCGGAGCCTTTTCCCTGTTCGCGGGACAAATCGTCGGGCGAAACGTCGAGCTGGTCTCCAACCAGCGGATCGTGCAGGCGTGGCGCCCTGCGGATTGGACCCCCGGCATCTGGTCGCTGGTTGCATTTGAACTGAAGCCCCAAATCTCGGGAACCAATGTGTCCCTAGACCACAAAGGCTTTCCTGTGGGCGATTTTGATCACCTGGAGTGGGGATGGCACGCGCACTATTGGGAACCTTTAAAGAAATTTCTCACTTAGGCCCAAACTCAAGCACGGACGAGAAGCAGTGCGGCCGCGAGCGCGGCGGTTTTGTGGTCGCTGGTCCAGGGCGGACCGACAGACCTGCCAAGGCTCGCGATACTGCTCTGCACCTGGCCAGCCCTCTTCGCGAAGGCAACCTTCGCCCGGGCAGCAAGCTCGCGCACTCGGATCGTCGTGACGGGGATCTGCAAACCTTCGCAAGCTGAGCGGGCGGCGTGGCGGAAGAACTCGCCTTCCGCGGTGTGGATCAGGGGGTGCGCAGCGAGAATCTTAGCCAAAGGCGGCAGTGCACGGCCCGAAGCCAATAAGATCGCTGCACCCACAACGTCACAATGACGGCCGTTCAATTCTTTGACCACTTCCGCGATTTCTGTGGCAGCGAGTCGAGAGGAAGACGCGGCGCAGTGCGCCAGGTGCTTTTCCTGCTCCGGAGGTTCGAGTTGGGCTGCGAAGTGATACGGCTGGATAGATCCAGGGATCTTCGGATCCGCGACGACGATGCGCCGGCGATCCAGCAATTCAACCGAGTTAGCATCTCCTGAAACGGCGACCAGCACTCCCCAGCCGGAGTGCATGTGAAAGCCAAGGGCTGCTCGCTTCATAGCTACTTGCCCTGCGGTGAACGCTTCATGAGTTCTGTCAGTTTGTCGTGCGGGAGCGCATCGATAGTATGGCCGTCAATACCCGTCATGGTTTGAGCGCCAACCATGGCGTTGACAATGGCTTCTTCCGTCGCTTCGACAGTAGACTGGAACAAAGGGCTGATACGTTCGTTCGAAACGGTGAGCACAGAGTTGGGACCAGGTTCTTTGCCGGCCCCGCGGTTGGCCGTAGAAAAAGCGATGAAGATATCGCCGGAAGAATTTCCAGAGCTGGAGCCGGTGCGAGCGAGGCCCATCGTTGCCCGGCGGGCAAGGCGCTTCAATTGCCCAGGCAAAAGTGGTGCGTCTGTAGCCACCACGATAATGATAGATCCGACATCGCCCCTTACTTCTGGTTCCAGCATCGCCTTAGCGGGCGCAGCGGGAATGAGCTTACCGACGGGCACTCCGGCGATGGTGAGTTGAGGACGTCTGCCACAGTTACATTGCACCAGCACCCCAACCGTGTAGCCGCCGGCATCCGCAGATAGAACACGGGAGGCAGTCCCGTCTCCGCCCTTGAACCCGTAGCAGACCATGCCTGTACCTCCACCTACGTTGCCCTCAGGAACGGGGCCGGCCTTCGCGGTATCAAGGGCTGAAAACACATCGGCCTGCTGAACATGGAACCCATTGATGTCGTTCAGGTACCCATCCCAGGTTTCCGCAACCACGGGCAACGACCAGGGCTGTTGTGC
>Ga0302325_10034006_pt1 | contig 10433 bp, 4 predicted proteins | sample Palsa_T0_2_FD_201948 | JGI IMG/M metagenome (GOLD analysis project Ga0302325, IMG submission 201948) | Peat permafrost microbial communities from Stordalen Mire near Abisko, Sweden - Palsa_T0_2 | ecosystem: Environmental > Terrestrial > Soil > Palsa > Peat permafrost | place: Sweden: Abisko...
CTCCCGGTGCTGTTGGTGTAGAGCGCGGAGTCACCGCTGGCCGTGTTGTAGTTCCCGGTGGTGTTGCGGTAGAGCGCGGAGTTACCACTGGCCGTGTTGCGCGTCCCGATGGTGTTGCTGATGAGCGCAGCGTTGCCGAAGGCCGAGTTATAGCCCCCGGTGGTGTTGTTCTCGAGCGCCAGGAAACCGCTGGCCGTGTTGCTGATCCCGGTGGTGTTGGAGAAGAGCGCCTGGGTACCGCCGGCCGTGTTGCCGCCGCCCGTGGTGTTGCTGCTGAGCGCGCTTTGACCGATGGCTGTATTGGAGCTCCCGGTGGTGTTGCTATTGAGCGTGTTTTCACCGTCGGCCACGTTGTCGGTTCCCGTGGTGTTTCCGAAGAGCGCATAGGCGCCGTTGGCTGTGTTGTCGCCCACGGTGCTATGGTTAAGCGCGAAGGCCCCGCTGGCCGTGTTGTTGGCCCCTGTGGTATTGCTGAAGAGCGCCTGGTAACCGCCGGCCGTGTTGTTGCTTCCGTTGTTGCTGTAGAGCGCCTGGAAGCCGCTGGCCGTGTTGCTGCTCCCCGTGATGTTGCTTTGGAGCGCACTTAAACCACTGGCCGTGTTGTAGTTCCCCGTCGTGTTGTTTTGAAGCGCTTGGAGACCGGTCGCCGTATTGCCGCCCCCCGTGGTGTTGATGTTGAGCGCACTGAAACCGGTTGCCGTGTTGTTGCTCCCCGTGGTGTTGGAGTAGAGCGCATAGGCGCCAGTGGCCGTATTGTAGCGTGCCGTGGTCTCGTTGTTGAGCGCAGCGAAGCCGCTGGCCGTGTTGTTGCTCCCCGTGGTGTTGACGGTGAGCGCACCGTAGCCGCTGGCCGTGTTGTTGCTCCCCGTGGTGGTGTTTTCGAGCGCACCGACGCCCAACGCAATGTTGCCCCCGCCGGGCGGCATGGTCAGCACAGGGACTCCTCCGATTTCATAGCCGATATTAACGTTGTCGTAGTTTGATTGCGGCGGAGGCGCATGCTTACTTGCAGTGGCGGAGTCGGATGGTGCTCCGGTGCTCCCCATCGTGGCGACACCCGCGGAACCGGAAGAAGCCGGGCCCGATGAAGACAAAATCGGCGATGTGCCGGACGATGTGCCCGGAGCGGCCAGCAGGAACGCGGAAGCCGGCAGGCCACCCAGCGTGTCCGCATCAGCCGCCTTCATGGCATAAGGCACGCCGACCAGCATGACGCGCGGCTGTTCAGGGAAGCCCTGCACCAGCGGCTGCACCGCCAGCCAATGCGCCTGCCCCGCGGTGAAAAGATTGAGCGGCAAACCATTCGGCGAAGCCGAGCCCAGCAGCGCCGTGTAATTCCCCTGCGCATTCACTTGGACATTATCGGTTTCCGACCACAGCGCCGTTCCGCCCTGCTCCATTTCATAAAGGGTAAACGTGATGCTGACTGTGCCGGCGGGAACTGAGCTGCCGCCCGCCGGTTCGCCGAACTGGCCGCCGGACTGGCCATTGAACTGCCCATTAAATTGAATGATCGGCGGGACAGCGCTGGCCGTGGGCGATGAAGCGGGCGCGTTGGTCTGCTGCGCCGTTACTAGCGCGGGAAACGCGGTCAATACAAGAAGCGCCGCGACGAAGATTCGTGCAAAAGAAGACTGGAACACTTGCTGAAACTGGCTTCCCATGATTTCTCCTTGTAAGGCTCCCGTGTGAAGCAGGAGCCGAAAACTGGCCGCAAGGCTACACGTCGCGAAAACCAATAGCAAGAATATTCGGTGCAGGGACAGCCTCGGCGGGTGCGTAAGCCGGACCGATCCTAGCTAACCGATCGGATAAGCGCAAGGAGCAGAGTTAGCCGGAAACCAGCAGCACAGACCGCACTCCGCCTGGGTCAGCACAGGCCTCGGCGAAGTGCGGCCAGTTGAAATTCCGCGTGATTTACGGAGAGACGCTATTCTTAATTGCCGCCATGCTCGGGCGAAACCGTCACCCGCTTTGTCTCTACAGTGGCTGTGGCGGGCTGGGCTGCCTGGGCATGGATTCGCGCTGATGCAAGCTTGGCCCGGCCGCTCCCCCGCCGAGCATGCAGCGAAGCCTGAACGACTTTCATCTGCGAGGCCAGTTCCGCAATCTGCGTTTGTTGTACCCTGAGTTGAATCTGCTGGTTCCGTACGAGCGCCTGCTGGGTCTTGAGTTGACTCTGCTGCGCCAGGACAAGCGTTTTCTGGTCACGGATTTCGGTCTGCTGGGCCTGCATTTCCTTTTGCTGGCGCTGCACTTCGTTGAGCAGCATGGGGTCCAGCAACTGATACTTCACCGTCTCAATCTGGCCATCGGCCGAACGGGCCACCAGGTCCGGATAGACCTCGGCCACTTCCTCGGCAATCAAGCCGTATTGCATGGGTTTGGTGCCGTCGTCAAAGGGCTCCTTATAGCGAAATGTCACCGGGCGAAGACGCATCAGGCCTTCGCTGGCATCGCCCATGTCGTGTATGTCTTCCTTGTAGCGCCGCGACGAACTGGCCACGCCCAACTGGCCATTGGAAGAAACAATGACCGTGGCGCCGCTCACGTTAACACCGACTATCCCCGCCGCGTAGAACGAGGTCTGATTTCCGCTGGCTCCGATGCGGGTCACTCCGTTGTCTCCCGAGGAGCCCGAATTGCCAATGTGAATATTGTTGCTGTTCCCGCCCGATACGTTGGTCGCGGCGATGTACCCGATGGCGATGTTATTGGACCCGGTGGAGTTGTTGGCCAGCGCTTTGTAGCCGCTCGCCGTGTTGTTGCTCCCGTTCCCGAAATTGAGGGTGGAGAGCGCATCGGCCCCGGTGGCCGTGTTGTTGCTCCCCCCCGTGTTGTTGAGGAGCGCATTGGAACCGTCGGCCGTGTTGTTGCTCCCCGTGTTGTTGAAGAGCGCATTGGAACCGTCGGCCGTGTTGTTGCCCCCGGTGATGGAAGCGGAAAGCGCCTGATAACCGGTGGCCGTGTTGTTGCTCCCCGATCCGTTGAAACCGAGCGCAACGTAGCCGGTGGCCGTGTTGTTGCTCCCGGTGGTGGAGCTAAAGAGCGCGTCGAACCCGCTGGCCGTGTTGTTGCTCCCCCCAGAGTTATCTTCGAGCGCTTGGTGGCCGCTGGCTGTGTTGTAGTTCCCCGTGGTGTTCTCGTAGAGCGCCTCGTTGCCGCTGGCCGTGTTGTAGCTCCCCGTGGTGTTGTTGGACAGCGCATTGTAGCCATAGGCCGTGTTGCCGCCCACGGTGGTGCTGGCGAGCGCATTGGCGCCATAGGCCGTGCTGTTGCCCCCAGTGGTGTTGTCGGCGAGCGTATTGTAGCCATAGGCCGTGTTGCCGCTCCCGGTGGTGGTGTAAAAGAGCGCATCATAACCGCTGCCCGTGTTTTCGTTCCCGGTGGTGGTGCTAAAGAGCGCGTCGAACCCGCTGGCCGTGTTTTGGATCCCGCTGCTGTTGCTGCTGAGCGCCCCAAACCCATAGGCCGTGTTGTAACTGCCGGCGGTATTGACGTTGAGGGCATAAGCGCCACTGGCCGTGTTCTGTATTCCCGTGGTGTTGCTGAGGAGCGCTTGATAACCGCTGCCCGTGTTAAAGCCGCCGGTGGTTGTGCTATTCCCCGCAAACCCGAGGAAAACATTGCCTGTGGAGGAAGACCCCAACGCGAAGGCCACCCCTCCAATATTGTAGGCCGAACTGGTGTTGATGCCGCCCTTCACGTCCAGCGTGGCGCCGGGGGTGGTGGTCCCCACGCCGATGCTGTTCCCGTTGGCTTGATACATGATCGAATTGGCGGCAGTGCTGGGGCCGGTCCAAACGGGTATGTAGTTCTTCGTGCCGGAAGGATGGAGGTTAGGCGAGCCTGAGCTACTCGTGCCAGTGGGCGTCAGAATTGTCCCATTGCCGGCTATCGGATTTGCGCTGCTGCCGAAAGCTCCCGGTGAACTGGCGGTTGGTTGCTGCAAAAAGGCAGACGCCGGCAGCCCGCCGAGCGTGTCCGCGTCAGCCGCCTTCATGGCATACGGGACGCCGACCAGCATCACGCGCGGCTGCTCCGCGTATTCAGACCCGGCGGGCTGTGCCTCCAGCCAATGCGCTTGACCTGCAGTGAAAAGATTCAGCGGCAAGCCGTTCGTCGAGGCCGAACCGAGTAGCGCGGTGTACTTTCCCTGCGAATCCACCTGCACATTCTGCGTTTCCGACCACAGCGCCGTGCCGCCCTGCTCGTCTTCAAATAGCGTGAACGTGATGCTGACCGTCCCGGCGGGAACCGCTACCGCGCCGCTGCCCGCCGTTCCGCCGGACTGCCCATTAAACTGCCCATTAAATTGAATGACCGGCGGGACAGACGACGCGGGCGCGTTGTTCTGCTGCGCCGCTGCGCAGCCGGGATGCGCGGCCAATATAATAAGCGTCGCGACGACGATGCGCACAAACGAAAGTCTGAATGCTTGCTGCAGCTGGATCCTCATGGTTCCTCCGCGAAGAATGAAATGGCAATGCAGGGTCTGAAAACAGGCCCTGAAGGTACTCCCCGCGAAAACGAATAGCAAGGATATTCGGTGCAGGGACAGCGTCGGCGCGCGAGTTGACCGGGCCGGTAATAACAAACTGATTGTGGACGGCATGGGGAGTCGCGCGAATGGGTAAATGTCTGCTACAAAATCACGGTGGCGCGGTGTCAGCGTGCATGCCTACGCGAACAATCACTATGCGGGCCACGGGCCAGCGACGGTGCGGCTGTTCGAGGCGCTCTGGAACGACCGGCCGAGGACGAAGGCGAAAGGCAAGCGCGCTGAGAATCTGTCTCTGTTCTGAGCCAGCCTTCGGCGATGCCCGCAGTCCGCGCAGAAACGGGGCTGAATTCGGCGCGGCCACGCCCGGCGGCTTGCGCGGCGCCGGAATCAGAAACTACTGTGCGGCTCTTCGAGGAGCATTGGGGCCAACGCGCGTGAGGAGCTGTGATCGTGAATGGGACCCACCGAACTTGCGGCGCGCACCTTCAATCCCGAATTCGGCTTATGAGATCCTGGAGTTGGAGGAACGCCCGATAACGATTTGCGATATGCCCAACCGTGGCAACGCAGAGCGTTTCGAGAATTCATTAAATGTGTAGACTTGTTCCATCTAAGGGACTACCGTGCACTATGACGATGAGCACGGTTCAATGGCATCGAATCATGGGAAACGCAATGTTGTTCCTCCCGTCCGCGGCGCGGCCTTCTTCTTAGGAAGTCGGCGGTTTGCGGTGATTCGGGCCATGAAAGCTGTGGTGGCTGTTCCGGGCATTCGGGCGCTCTCTCGGGAAAATCGAGCAGTTCAACCCGGGAGCAATAAAACCGATTAAGGAGAACTCCGAATGATTAAGACTCTGAAAGTTTTCATGATGTTGGCGCTTGTGGCCATGATGGGGAGCGCTTTCGCGGTTGCCGCGCACGCTCAGGACATCAAGACCCCCGGCCCTACCATTTACACTGTTATCAATAACGACGTGTATTCGGGCTTCAACGGCGGTTTCAACACCGGCTCAGTCTTCATCAATAATAAGTTGATAGCCAGGGTGCTCAACACCAGGAGCTACGGCATGGGCGGCGGCTATTTCGGCATTCCTCGTGCCGATATTGACGTCAGCCCCAACGCCAATTGCGTATTCCTCGCGGATGCGGGCGGCGTCGGCGGCGGCGGCCCCGGTGACATCGCTGCGTTCAACTACGCGACGTTGGTGGGCAACTACGACGGCCCGGGCAACGGCTACGCGGACGGAATCGGTATCGCGCACGCGGGCAGCACGCTCCTCGCGGGATACTCCGCGAACAACATCCTTACAGCTTTCACGATCGACGCCGGCTGCGCCCTGCTCCAAGGCACTAGCGTCACCATCTCCGGTAACGGCGGCGGAATTAACGGCGTTGCGATTGCTCCGAACGGCAAGTTCTATGTCACAACGACCGCTGACGGCGATTACGAAGTCGGCTCCATGACCGGCACCGCCCTCGGCGACCCGACGGCGTATACCTCGACCTGCTACAACACCCAAGGCGCATTGCCCACCGGCATTGCCATTGACCCGAGCAGCACCTACGTGTACCTGGATTGCCTCGGCGGCCAGGCTACCTTGATTGATGCGTTCAACATCTCGGCTCCGGCATCGGAAACTGAGAGCGGCCCGTTGTCTGCTCTTGGAGGCACCGCGATTTATGGTTCCAACACCATGGGCCTCAGCAACGACGGAAAGCTGATGGACGTCGTCGGCACGTTCAGTGGCTCGGTTGAGACCGCTTCGGTGAGCGGACTGACGGTTACCGATGCGGGTTGCCCCTCCGGAAACGTTAGCCTTCCCGGCTACGGCTCCACTTTCATCTATCCGGGTTCGATCAACGTTCTCGGCTCCAGCGCCTCTGGCGCGGGCGGCGCGGTCGTAACCGAAGCTTCCTTCGGCTACACGACCTCCTCCTACGAGCAGGAACTGATCAATTCGACCGGCAGCTGCTTGACGGTTCACGGCACGGCGGGATCAAACAACGGAGCTTCGTACCTGGCTCTGTCCGGCGCGTCTTACCTCAGGCCGTAATCACCAGCCTGTCGAAGGCCGCACAGCAATTTATTCGGCAAGGGGCGTCCCGAACAATGGGGGCGCCTCTTTTTCTCCCCCAGTTAAATTGCTTATCCTGCGGCGCGGCGTCAGCGTGTATGCCTACGCGAACAATCATTTCGCGGGGCACGGGCCAGCGACCGTGCGGCTGTTTCAGGAGCTTTGGGCGGGACGTGCAACTTAGCAGCGGCACCGACCGTGGGGGTTGAATTAGCGCACGTCCCCACTTCACCGCTGGCATTGACAATGCCACACGCGAAGAACAGACTACCGACATACCCGAGATTACAGCCAAATGCCGCGCCTGGCGGCGAGGAGGCTCACATGGGCAAACTTACCTTGGTGACGAAATCGTGCGGTGTCTTTCTACTATGGGCCGCAGCGGCAGTTGCCTTGTCGGCGCAGACGTTTACGACGCTGAAAAGCTTCGACGGGACGGACGGTACCTCCCCCAATGGTCTCGTCCAGGGCGCCGACGGGGACTTCTACGGGACAACGCAGTTAGGCGGGACCGGTGGCTCGGGCACGGTTTTCAAAGTCACGCCGAGCGGCACGCTGACGACTCTGCACAGCTTCGACGACACGGACGGTGCCGAGCCATTGGCGGGGCTGATCCAAGCCACTGACGGGAGCTTCTACGGGACAACGTTTGGCGGAGGAGATAATCATGACTGCGAGGGGGATACATGTGGCACGGTTTTCAAGATCACCCCAAACGGCACGCTCACGCCGCTGCTCAGCTTCGACTGGACGGACGGCTTCGAGCCCTACGGAGGAGTGATCCAAGGCATAGATGGAAACTTCTACGGAACAACGCCCAGTGGTGGGTACCTCGCCAAAGGAATAGGAAATGGCACAGTCTTTCAGATGACGCGAACCGGCGTAGTTGCCACGCTATACGACTTCTGCGCGGTGATCGGCTTCTATTGCGCGGACGGCACCTTCCCCCGGGCGGGACTGGTCCAAGGCACCGATGGCAGCTTCTACGGAACAACAGAATATGGCGGGAACTACGACAGCTGTTCCGATGGCTGCGGCACGATCTTCACAATCACCCCGAATGGCAGGCTGACGACGTTGCACAGCTTCGACAAGACAGACGGTGCCTCCCCCATAGACGTTCTGGTACAGGGCACCGATGGAAACTTCTACGGCACAACGGCGGGCGGTGGGGCCAACAACGGCTGTGCTGGCGGGGGCGGCTGTGGCACGGTCTTCAGCATCACCGCAAGCGGTGCGCTGACGACTCTGCACAGCTTCGACGGCACGGACGGCGCCAACCCGTGGGCGGGGTTGGTCCAAGGCACCGATGGCAGCTTCTACGGGACGACGGCCTATGGTGGGGGCAGCAATGTCGTCTGTGGCGGCCTTCCTCCCGGCTGTGGCACGATTTTCGGAATCACGCCAAGCGGCACATTGACCACGCTCCACAGCTTTTGCTTGCAAAGCGGCTGCGTGGACGGAGGCGTGCCCGGAGGGCTAGTTCAGGGTACCAATGGGACGTTCTATGGGACGGCTGGCTACGGAGCCGACAGTGACGGCACCGTCTTCAGCCTTTCCGTGGGCTTGGGACCCTTTGTGACAACAAATCCTGCTGCCGGCAAGGTCGGAGCGAGCGTCGGAATCCTGGGAACCAATCTCACCGGCGCAACCGGCGTCAAATTTAACGGAATCGAGACCGCCTTCCGGCTGGTTTCGAGCACCTTCATCGAAGCCAAAGTGCCCTCCGGCGCGACAAGCGGCATAGTCCAGGTGCAATTGCCGTCCGGCCCGCTTTCTAGCAACGTGCCCTTCATCGTGCTGCCATGAACCGAGTGCAAGAATACGAAGCGGCGAGGAGGGCTAACATGGACAGACTGACTTGGGTGACGAAAGCGTGCGGCGTATTTTTCTTGTGGGCAGCGACAGCGGCTGCTCTGCCTGCGCAGACGTTCACCTCGCTGTACAGCTTTGACGGCACGGATGGTGCCAACCCTTACGTCGGGCTGGTCCAGGCAGCAGGTGGGAACCTCTACGGAACGACTTCTTTTGGCGGGGCCACCGACTGTCTTGCAGATAATGGCTGCGGCACGATCTTCAAGATCACGCCGAGCGGTATGCTGACAACGCTATATATCTTCTGCTCCGGAGAGAACGAGTCGTGCCCGTACGGTGGCTTCCCAAGTGAGGGGCTGATCCAGGCAACGGATGGGAACTTTTACGGCACCGCGAACGGGGGCGGAGCCAATACATGTAGTCCCTTCGGCGGCTGTGGCACGGTTTTCAGAATGACGCCGGGCTTGACGCTTACGGCGCTGCACAGTTTCGACGGAACGGACGGTGATTTGCCTGACGCAGGGTTGGCCCAGGGTGCCGATGGGAACTTTTACGGGACAACGGCGTTCGGCGGAGCCAACACCAACAAGGATTGCGCTAATGGTTGCGGCACGGTTTTCACAGTCACGCCGAGTGGCCAGTTGACGACGCTGCACAGCTTTGACGGCACGGACGGCGCAGGGCCTGTGGCCTCGTTGGCCCTGGGCACCGATGGGAACTTCTACGGAACAACAAGCACAGGCGGTCACGTCAACTCCAAGCATTGCAGCCAATCCGATTTCGGATACACCTGTGGGACAGTCTTCAAGATCACGCCAGGCGGCGTGCTGACGACACTTCACAAGTTTTGCTCGCAAACCGATTGCACGGATGGCTTCTACCCGTACTACGGGCTGGTGCAGGGCAACGATGGAAACTTCTATGGAACAACGTGGGGTGGGGGGGCCAAAGGCTGCGGCACGGTGTTCAAGATGACGCCGAGCGGCGTGCTGACGACGCTGTACAGTTTCGCGGGCTACCCGACGGACGGCGCATTGCCTGCGGCCTCGTTAGCCCTGGGCACCGATGGGAACTTCTACGGGGAAACAAGCACAGGCGGCGCCAATAATTACGGGACGCTCTTCGAAATCACGCCAAGTGGCACACTGACAACTCTTTATGACTTTGACGGGACAGACGGCTCCTACGCTGAAGGGGGGCTGGTCCAAGATACCAACGGGACCTTCTATGGGACAACAGCCAATGGCGGGGCCAACAGCAATTGCGATGACGGGTATGGCTGCGGCACGGTTTTCAGCCTGTCTGTCGGTCTGGGGCTGTTTGTGAAAACGAACCCTGTCGCTGGCAAAGTGGCAGCGAAAGTCGGGATTCTGGGAACCGATCTCACCGGCGCGACTGCCGTTACATTTAATGGCATCGCCGCTGAATTCAAAGTCGTTTCGCCAACCCTGATTGCAACCAAGGTGCCCTCCGGCGCGACTACCGGCCCGGTCCAAGTGCAGTTGCACAACGGCACCCTTTCCAGCAACGTGTCTTTCATCGTCCTGCGGTAAAGGCCGTGTTGAAGCGGGTGCTGCGCTTCGCGATTTTGCGCGAGAGTGCAAGATTCCAGCATGAGCATCGGCAATTTCGCGCGTCTGTGCGTTGCGGTGCTCTGCGTGCGCCTTTGACAGGAGCCGGACACAAAATTGGGCATAGTTTTTCCGGCGAGACTCAACGGGCTGGAACCGACCGTGCTAGATTCGACGATACAGACTCCCGCACCAACATGAAGAAGCAGCTGCCCGCAACGAAGCTAGAGAGCGTTTACTAAAGCACAAGCTGAACCGAGCGCACAGGCGATCCGCAAGGCTCGCCGCGTTCCACTTCTGAATGTATTACACGCTGGCCAGCCATGGCAGTACTGGTTTTTGACCTGACAGTCGGAATAGCCAAGGCTGGCCTGACCTGAGGGAGCTTTTTTGTACCAGCGGGAGTGAGAGAGAATTCACTCAGGAGGGACGCTGGTATGGCAATGAAGAAGCACAAGCCGGAGCAGA
>Ga0302325_10034007_pt1 | contig 10433 bp, 13 predicted proteins | sample Palsa_T0_2_FD_201948 | JGI IMG/M metagenome (GOLD analysis project Ga0302325, IMG submission 201948) | Peat permafrost microbial communities from Stordalen Mire near Abisko, Sweden - Palsa_T0_2 | ecosystem: Environmental > Terrestrial > Soil > Palsa > Peat permafrost | place: Sweden: Abisko...
GGTTCTACAATCTGGAGATGGAATTCTGTCCGCACCAACATGGTTACTGGTTGGATGATGACGAGGACACAAAAGTCTTAGAATTGATGAAAAGAGAAGAAGCAGATCTTCAACGAAAATTGCTCGCAGAGGATAAGTGGACTGCGACCTTAGCACACATGCGCTCTCGCTCATTTTTTAGTAAACTGCAGGACCTATTTCATAAATAATCTTCAATAGGCTGGGCTTGCATGGTCGGTTGCTACTCCGAATTCACGAGTTTCACACCTGCGGTTGATGGTTGTTGTATTGAGGCAAGTCGCCGACAAATCTCCGGAGACGGTCCCGCCAATCAGCCGTGAGTTCATACGGCAACCCTCGCCGCGCTGCCCGCCAGCTGCCTGTCACTTAGGACTGCTCAGGGGTGCAGAAGCGACTTGTGCCTAATCGTCGTCATGTCTGACAAAGTATGGCCTGTCACGGGGTCGCGCCGGCGTCGGGGGCGCCCGCTTCCATGTCCATGTCCATCCCGCCCCATTTCTCCTGCTCGTTCGGATAGACATGAGTCATCCAATTCAAGACCACCGGGATCCACAATCCCCCCGCCTCACGGCATTCCTCCTCAGTGTGAATGCTGCCTTGCGGCCCAAAACGCGCGTTCGGTCCGAACTGCTCGCTCGCGGGCAGAGTCTTCGGGCCGCCGCAAAAGTCCACATGTCGGTGCCAGCTTGCGATGCTCAACGGTGCAATTGCATTCAGTTGCTGGGGTGAAGCGTCGGCTGGGGCGGTGTACATCACGCCCACCGCTTTCAATCCCTCCGCAGTGCGCTTGTAAAGAATCGAACCCGGTCGGGTGTAGTCGACATGCCGCTGCTCCTTACGTCGATACCGGTAGTTGGTATAGTGGATCTCCTCTCCTATCCGGCCAGTTGGAAAAAAAGGCTTGTAGCCGTCGCGCACCGCAGTCTTAACGTCGCGGTAACGGGACAGCACGGCGTCCGCAGCAGCGAGGATTTCCGTGGCGCGTGCCTTGTCACCGGGCGCCGGATCGGCCTTCATCGACATCTGCATGTGCCTACCCATCTTCATTGAAGGCACGGGTGTCTGGTCCGTCTTGCCACTGTAGTGGCTCAGCAGGCGCTCCCACACTGGAAACTCTTGCGCCAAAGCGATGTTGGCGCAGCCAGTCAGCACCACAACTAACGATGCATTGCGTATCATGCGAACTAGTCCTAACCTTTATCGAGCTTATGGGATGGCGCCACAATTATAGGCGCGATTAGAAGAGCCAAGGGTTCGACCTGGGGCATCCAGACCCCGCGCGACGGTTGCGAAACCCCGCTCGTTGCCATACGAGTATTGAAGAGTGGTGTATGAAGAAGTTCAGGCACGAAGCTGAATTGTTCAAAGCGGCTTTGGTCGCCGGCGTTGCATATGCGGAAGGGCGCAAGGCGGTCGAGTTCGAGGCAACTGATTCGGCAAGCGACAAGGCGCTATACGTATATCGCCTGCTCGTACACGATAAGGTCATCGCGCCAATGCCGGAAGACCAGGTCGGCGACAAGACGATCCGACATCGACTCGCGGCTTGGTATGCGCATCAGTTGCCCGAGGGGCATCCGCTGTTGGATTAGACATCCGCGGCTGCCCGGGGCTTCCCGCCTGACCTGGGGTCAGGTGCTGACGAATCGGCGCCCCTGCGCACCTCATCCGAAGGCGCCTGCCGTTCGGCCCGCTCTCGCGGATAATCCACACCCAGCATGGCCATGGCTTTCACCACCAAACGCCCTGGCTGAGGGAGCCGATCTCGTCGCATGCCGCCACCGCCTCCGGCGCAAGTACACCGGTGCTGGAATTCCCGCGGAACACGGACGTCTCCTCGCAAAACCCTTGGCGGGCCCCTGCTCGTCGGTTTTTCTTAACTCCAAAGAAAGTGCTTGCGCTGCCCGTACCACCAGCGACCCCACAGCACCACCACCACGCAACACATCACCGCGAAGACCAACCTCATCCCCATCGGTAGCCCGACATCGCCGCTCGTCTGCATCCCATACATCGACCAGCAGGCCGATGCACCCAGCAAAACAAAGAAGCCCCGCCAGGCCCACGGCCGACGGCGCCAGACGCCCAGGGCCAGCGCAAAGACGAGGGCCGCATACACGAGCGGCCAGTGACCCGACGGAGGAAAAGGCGGCCGCGCGCCTGCGGATGCCTGAAGCGGGAGCTGGGCCATCATCAAACCCGAAAACCCCGCCATCACTCCCGATGCCGCCAGAAAAATCGCCGCCCACTTGAGTGTCAGAGGTACCGCTGCGGGATCTAGGGGCACTGTCGCGCCTCGAGCGGCCGCCCCGGGAGACTTGAGCGCACCCTCGATGACCTCCGACAACCAAACGGCATCATTGCGCGCGAGCCACTTGCCGAAAGCCACCATCGCAAGTGCTGCGGCAATCATCGCAAAAGGAGCTAGCGCCGCGAGCCCCAGGACCGGCTTTGTGGAACCGATCAGCAATCCGATCGAAATAAGCGTAACCATCCCAAACCAGAACGTCATGAATGCTTTCATGGCAGGCAGCATCGTGAATCGGCCGACGAGCACCACCTTTCCCTCGATACTCTGGAACCGTCCCAGAAAGAACGGCTTGAATGAATTTCCGAACATCGGAATTACGCGCTGCAAGCGCACGGATGTCTCCGACACCTTCCCCACCGCCGCCGTCTCGCTCAGCGCTGAGAATACCGAGCGCTTCGTCGCCGCGCGCAACCGCCCCACGGACTCCTCTAGTCCGAAAGCACTTCGAAACTCAGCCGGAGTCGATTCGTACAACAACCGCCATAACCATCGAAACATAGGCTCGTCCGCTTGGCCATTCAGTCTCGAGACGTTACCCGAGTCGGCGCCTCGCATTCTGCGCGACGTCTCCCATGTCCGGCGGCACATCTGAGCTCGATGGCAGGCGCTGACCTCGCCGAGGCGCTTCAGCTCGATACCGGTCACTCGGTGGGCGCGGCCAGTGTGGCGCGGCGCCATCCGCCTAGTTTCCCGTCCCCCCTGGCCTCCTCGAGCTGCGTCCCAAAAGTGCGGATTGAGAGATCGGCTATTTCCCGGCGGATTTTGGAGTGTGGCTTCGTAACGTACTGATTCAATGAATTCTTCTGTTCGGTGTAAACGATGATACCCACGAAGATGTGCGTCGGTGATCCGCGGGCTGGGTTCTCCGCTTCCAAGCGCCTGCCAGACCAGCGCACACAAACCGCGATTGTGCCGCCTTATTTTACGAGTTTCAGCGGCGAAGGGTTCTCGCGCATTAAGCAGTCGATGTCAAAGACATCACAATCGGGTTTATCGCCCTGCGTTGTTCGTCATGCTTTGGCGGGTCCATTGCAATGAACATCGGAAGTTTCTGCTCATCCCCTGGCGGAAAGTCCATCAGGGTGATGCCGTCTTCCGACGAATAGACAGCGTGGTTGGATTCGACCTGTACGATGTCTTGGTAGCGTGTAACCGACCAGTAGGTTCCAATGCCGGCTATCGGACTGTGCGAGCGGTGAATGGGGTCCTCGCGGCGAAGGCGTGCGAAGACATACCCGACAGTATCGTCGACGAAGCCTAGTGGATCGGCTGGATTTAGCTCCTCAAGGCGTTGCGCAGCTATGCGCGTGCGGGCGACGTCGCGGCTCGTGGCGGACTCGAGCAAATCAACGGGTCCCATGGAACCATCCTCCCCGATCAATGTTGGAGCTGCAACGATCCGCGCGGCTAAAGTATGCCAGAGTACTGTTGGATGTTCACCCCGCTCGACCCGAGGCGGCCGATTCTCACGTCATAAGCTCCGCCTCGATTGGATCACGAAGGCACCCGTGCTCCAAGCGATCAGCGCCAGCAACCCGACCTGCAACGGCAGCCGAAACACCAAAGCCCAGTGCGGCACGGAAAATAGATCGGCGCGCTGTAGCATATAAACGTTGGCCGGCGTCACCGCGATCGTCAAGAGAAATAAGCCGATGCCAGCGACTTGCCGTGTCCTGCCCATGAGTAGCCCGACAGCACCTAGCAGTTCGATTACGCCGCTCACCAGGACGGTGGTACGCGGCCACCGGATATACGGCGGCACGATCTTCATCTCCAGATCTGTTGCCGCGAAGTGCGCGATGCCACCGATGGAAAACCATATGAATACGAAGCACAACCCAATCCATTTGGGTTTGGACATCTTCGTTGACGTCATATAATCGCGACGCCAATTGCTGGAGAGGCCCTCTTAATTGATTCCACGGTTCTTCCTACTTGCCGAACAATTTCCGGGCGGTGCTGGCGTCCGCGTCATCCATGATAGTACGGCCCGAATCCTCGCGATCCCTCCCCCGAGCGCATACAGCTGTTGCCATCTAAGACAACTGGATGGACGGATCGAAAGCAGTCTGCCACGATTGAGGGGCAACGGAGGTGGATATGCCCACTCAGCAAACCATTACGCTATTCCACTCGCCGCAGACGCGATCCACCGGCGCGTTAGCTTTGCTCGAAGAGTTGCACGCGCCCTATTCGATACATGCGCTCAACATGAAAGCCGGGGAACAGCGGAAGAGTGAATATCTCGCGGTCAACCCGATGGGAAAAGTGCCTGCCATATTGCATGGCGATGCGCTGATCACTGAGCAGGTCGCCATCGGCATATATCTTGCCGATCTTTTCCCGGAAGCCGGCATCACCCCGGCAATTGGAAGTGCCCTGCGTGGTCCCTACCTGCGTTGGTACGTGTTTTACGCGGCGTGCTTCGAGCCGGCGGTCATCGATAAGGCACTGAAGCGCGAACCAGGGCCGACGCCGATGTCGCCCTATGGTGATTTTGATATGACTCTCAACGCCGTCGTTTCACAACTGAAAGGGGGGCCATGGTTGCTGGGTAATCAATTTTGCGCAGCAGACGTGCTCTGGGGCACGGCGTTGTCGTGGATGACTGGCTTTGGACTGGTGGAGGCCGTACCGGCGATCGAGTCCTATGTTGAACGATGGAACACTCGACCTTCGGTGAAGAAGGTAGCAGAGATCGACGCCGAATTATTGAAGGCGCAGGGCAGCACGTAAGGAATGACCACTGCCGCAGGAGCGATATCAGACAAGTTCCACGTTCCGCCAGAAGTATAGAGGGCGCCATTTTTGGCCGATATGGGGCTTTTGTGAGGGCGTGAATCGATAGGCCCGGTAGATCTATTGCTTTCGAGTTTCTCGGCTCTCGATCAGGGCTTGAATTCGCACAAGCGAGTCCACGTAGACGGTGGTTAGTTCTTGGCCTTCCTTCTCCTCGAGGCCCTCAGCCAAGACGTTGGCAAGCGTGTCGACCGCGACGCGGACAGTCATCGACTCCGCATCACTGAGTTTCACACCGTTGATTGTAATGACCGCTTCGTCCTGCATCGCAGCTCCGCCGTGCCTGGGGCTTGCAAATACGGTACACGAAATTGAGGTGGACCGATGAAATGGTGCTGCCTCTGAGTGCCCTTCTTCCGACCTTTTCGGCGCTGCGCCGCCGAGCCGCGGGGCCCGCCCACTAAAGCGGCGTCTGTCTTACCCTCTAACCCTGGTCGGGCGCTCGACGCCTCGCTCCCCCATCGGGTAGATTTGTCCATACAGGCCAGTTTGTCCCGCTGTCAGCCGGACACCTACGAGTCTTTGCTTGCCGACGATATAGATTCTCTGAACGATTGGGTTAGACTCGCGCTGGCATGGCGGCACCTTCTGTCGAAGTCGAACACATACCGACGTCACGCGCATTGTTCGATATCGGCGCGCGAGCAGCCGATGCTGCGGCAATAACTACCTACCCCAACCCACGAGTCTATGAGCAATCCCGATCCCACGTCTCCCCGTCCCACCCTTAAGCTAAAGGTTGCGCCTCGAGTCATTCCCAGCAAATCTCCGCCTACTCCTAAATACACCACGGTAGCGAAACAGAAACCGGGGGCTCACTGGTCGGACGAGTACAAGGAGCGCATGCAGACGGAGATGGACGCGTTGGCCTCGCGGTAAAGCACACCCCCCGGTTCCCCATCGAAATATTTATTATTCCTCAGTGTGGGGCCGACGGTTCCGTTGGCCCGGCCTGCGTTGCCGGCTGCGCTGAGGGTCGCGCCCGTGCCGCCTGCTTTTCCTTCACCTTTGCTTGATGATGCCCAACCGCGCAACCGATTGCGGCACCGGCCACCCCATGATGTCCTGCTACGTGACCGACCACGCCCCCGACGACGGCGCCTTTAATACAGCCATGGGCGTCGGCAATGACCGGCAGCGCCGCAGAATCAACCGATAGGATAATTAGCAACAGTATTTTCCGCATACTCAACCCCTCATGCCACCGGAGGTCCCGGGACCCGTGTTACTGCAAAGATGGTTGCAGTGAACTCACGTCCCAGTCCGCCGTAGGGCGCCCTAGCGGCTATCAGCTCGCTCCGTACATCTTCATCACATCCTTGCGCAACGAGAGCTGACTGTCGCTGCGGCTGTAGAACATGTGGCCGCCCGCGTATTCCTTTACCTGGATGCGGCTCGCATTACCCATCACCGGCATTTGATCCACGATTAGCACGGAGGCCATGAATGGACACGACAGATCGCCCCAGCCATGCGCGATCAAGACGTCGAGCCGGGGATCCACCGCCACGGATTGGCGCAATTCTTCCACTGATCCCCTCTCAACTCGGTCGTGTTCCTCGTTGTCTTTATCGTCCCACAGTTTATTGACTTCATAGCTCAGGGCGTTGTAGCGCCCGTCGTATTTCCAGCCTACCGTGTGCGTGATGAAGTCCACCATTGCGGTGGTGGTCGGAGCGATGATGCTGTCCAGAATCGGATCGTTAGTACGTTGATTGGGGTCGAACGGAAACGGATCCCAACCGGTCACGTTCGAATCGTACCGGCTCCCCAGTTTGCCCTCGGCACGATAGACTTCTCTGAGATACGCTTGTGTCTCGAGTCGGCCGCCCGATCGGCGAACGAACAGCGGATCGAGCCCCGACAACTCTGTAACCCGCTTGACGATGCGATCCATGGCCTGCGGATCTGAGCGCCCGAGGAGAAGGTCCGCCACATAGTCGGTTCGGGCGTAACGAACGATCTCCGCCATGGTCGCCTCATTGAGTTTTCCTTGGCGCTCGAGATTTGCCGCAGCGATGCTCGGAAGCGTGAGCATCCAAGGAAGCGGCGAGAGATCTCCGTTGCTGGAAGCTCCAGGATCGAGGTACGGCGACACCAGCACCATGCCGCGCATCGCGACGCCCAGCCGCGTCTGCAGGTAATGCGTGATGCGCGGGCCACGAAAGCCGCCATAGCTCTCGCCGACCAGATACTTGCTTGAGGTGAGGCGCTCATTCTTGACCAGCCAATCGAATATGATGCGCGACAAATATTCGACGTCCGATTTGGGGTTATAGAACCGCTTCTTGGCCTCGTCCTCCTTGACCTGGGAGTAGCTAAAGCCCGTGCCTACCGGATCGATGAACACCAGATCCGTAAAATCCAGCCAGGTGCCGGGGTTGTCGAGCGGTGTGGCCGGGTCCGACGGACTATTGCCCTCGGCGCCGAATTGGACGCGCTTCGGGCCGATCGCGCCAAGGTTCAGGTAGACCGACGAAGCCCCCGGACCGCCATTGAGCGCAAACGTCACCGGACGACCGGGTCCCGCAACCGTATATGCGGTGAACATGACGCTGGCAACCTGCTTTCCCTTTTCGTCGAATACCGGTAGCCAGCCGACGGTGGCGTCGTACTTCAAGGTCCGACCGCCAAGCTGCATGATCTGGTGAATCGTCTTGTCGGCCGGAAAGGGCGGCAGCTTGATCTCATCGTCCTTGGCCGCGCTGGGAGCATCCTTTTCATTCGCGTAACTGCTCCACGGCGTGATCGCACTCAGGAGTAGTACCACCGCCATGACACTCGAAATCAGACGTGCGTGCATGAACACTTTCCTTATATTAGCCATACGCGTGGCCGAGGATTCTGCGTGGATCGCTGCATTTTAGCTGCCCGCAACCTTGCTCCGATGGGCGGCGTTGGCAGGGAATATTCCGCGAGCGAGACTCCGCCCATTCGACGGCGAGCGGCAGGAGTCGGTCGATATTCTCGGCTAGGTCATCTACACCCAGGCTAGCTTCTCCGTCTTCAACCCCGTCTCTCCATCCCACCTGTATGCCATCAGCGGCCCTCCTTTGGCGACACTGTAGTCAAGACAAGCAAACTGCCATGAGATGACTTGAGGCGTGCCAGTAAACCAATAATGGCCGAACACTACCGGCGGCCCCTCGTAGCGATGCCCCTTCCAGGTGTACGGCAATGGAACATCCGGAACCAGATTTTCCCTTCCCGGCGGCACGATTGCGGCGTCTCGAAAGGTATGTGCGTGGGGAAGCCACCACCGCACGCGCACCTCGTGCCGCTCCTTGCCCTCTTTGTCGGCGAACGACTGACCCCCCGGCAACCTCAGCTCGGGTCCCTTACACACCACCTCGAGGGCATCGAATATCGGATTCCCCGGCTGGCTACCCAACAGGATAACTTCATCGGTCAATGTGAGATTCGCATTGAGTACCAGGCGCAGCACCTCCATGGATTCCTGATGCCAGCACGCATGCACGACTCGCAGGCCCGGAAGATCCAACCACAGTGGCAACGTCTTAAACCAGTCGGTGATGTCCTTCTGCCGGCGCGTTCCCTCGACGATGTCCAAAAACGCCTGGTGCTGCTCCCGGTTCCCCGGCTTATGGTGATCTCGCAAAAACTTCCCGGGGTGCTCCGGATCGGGAGTCACCCATGCAATCGCGTTGAATTCATGATTGCCCAAGATGCACCGCGCCGCTCCTGCCTCAACCATTGCACGCACGAGCTCGACCGTGGCCAACTGCTTGGGTCCGCGATCGATCAAATCCCCGACGAAAATCGCCGTGCGATCCGGATGAAGCCAAATCCCCCCGAGTTCCCGATAGCCCAAATGCGCCAGCAGCGCGACTAGCTTGTCGAACTGCCCATGGACATCGCCGATCACGTCAAAGGCTTGTCTCATTTGATTTTTGCAGCGTCGAGGCGTTTCGTCATTTCCTCCCCACGCAAATCGGCCAACGCCTCGTAGATGCGATCATTGGCCCACGCTGCATATCGTGACAGCATCCTGATATTTTGAAGCTGAGACATTGAGGACCCCGACCTTCAGGGGATTCCAATACTTTCCCACAATTTCGATTGTCGCGAAAACCGCTACGCGCCGCCTAGCGTATACCCAAGCTCAGGCTCCCGGACCTTTCGGCGTGTACTTATGCTCGCTCCGAGCGCTCCAGCGGTACAAATCTTCATCCCCACAATGGGGGCATTTGATCGCGGTCAATTGATCGTCGAAATCCGTCAGCGCTTTGGCACCCGGCGGTGTGGCCGCGATCGCGATGAATCCCCCGCACTTCTTACACAGCCAACCGACGTAGATCTCGTCCGCCACCATCTGCTGCGGTGCCCTTACATCGACGTGGCGCAACGGCGTTGACGTAACCGATTTGTGTGATGGCGTACCTCGGCTTTTTGTTGGACGTTTGATCGCCATTGCCGCCTCTCCGTTGATGCAGGTTATGAGAGCCTACCGCGGCTGCACTCGTGCCGCAATTCGCAGAAAGCGCCGCCGCGGACTCCCAAACATCTGTCGCTACTCCGCCGCGCGAAAACACCTCCCGAATCCGAATCATCGCCACCGGATCACAATAGACCAACAATGCTGCCCTAATCCACTTCTTCCTCTCATCCGGCGTCCCTGAAATAGGCCGCGCGCCCCCCGCTGCCCCTTGATTTGCCTTGCCGCTGAGCTGGGAATAGTCTGGATATGCTGCCGGTAAAATTCGCAACGCACCGCCCGGTTGGACGAAGTTTTCACAGCAGCAGTGGAGACCGAGATGAAGATACTGGAAGGCAAGGCAATTGTGATCACTGGCTCAGGCAGAGGAATCGGCGCTGCCTGCGCCAAGGGATGCGCGCGCCAGGGCGCCGCTGTAGTGATCAACGACATCGACTCCATTGACGCCAACAACACGGCGGCGGCCATTGCGGCGGAAGGCGGCAGAGTGATTGCCTGTGTTGCTGACGTCACCCAATGGGAGGAGGCGGGCCGGCTGATTGATGCGTGCGTCTCGACATTCGGCAAGATCGATGGCCTGGTTAACAACGCGGCGCTCTACCATGCGGCACGGATCGATGATTTTGACCCGATTGCAGCGCGATCCCTGCTCGACGCCAATGTCCTGGGTCCGCTCTATTGCACCGGCCGTGCCGTCAAACCCATGCTCGCGCAGAAATCCGGTTCGATCATCAACGTCGTTTCCGGTGCCCACATGGGCATCGTCAACTTGGGGATCTATGGCGCGACCAAAGGCGCGGTGGCATCGATGGTCTATACCTGGGCACTCGAGTTGGCCGGGTCGGG
>Ga0302325_10034009_pt1 | contig 10432 bp, 11 predicted proteins | sample Palsa_T0_2_FD_201948 | JGI IMG/M metagenome (GOLD analysis project Ga0302325, IMG submission 201948) | Peat permafrost microbial communities from Stordalen Mire near Abisko, Sweden - Palsa_T0_2 | ecosystem: Environmental > Terrestrial > Soil > Palsa > Peat permafrost | place: Sweden: Abisko...
CGTGTTGCACGAAGAGCCGGTCGCGAATGTTCCAGGCGTCGGCGGCTTCGCCGGGATTCACCGGAAGCGGTCCGCCGTAGGTCTCGACGACGATCGGATACTTTTTCGCCGGATCGAAGCCGGCGGGCTCGACGAGAACGGCATCAAGCGGACCGGCGCCCGACGGTATCACAATCGCCTTCGCTTCGCCAAGCGCGAAGCGCGCGAGCGACGGCGTCGCGAAGATCGTTTCGTTGCGAACTCCGTCGACGCTGCGCCGCGCGTAACGCGGCGGCGTATTGAGTGCCGAGAATTTGTCGATGAAAACGTCTCCGCGTTCGGGCATCACGACTTCGTGAACGCCCGCCTCGGGCGTCAGATCGCGCATTGTGCCGCGACCGTCGAGCGCCAGGCGGAGAGCTGCGCGCTCTGTTGGCCGCGGGTACAGCGCGGCCACATCGACCGCGTCGCTCTTCTCGTCAACCCGAAGGACCGAAGCGATCGGGTACGTCCCGCTGAGCCGCTTGGCCGCGCCGCTCTGCGTGTCGACGCGGTAGAGCGCCCGAACGCCGTCGCGGCCGGAGATCCAGAGCAGTGCTCGCCCATGATCGATGAAATAGGGCGCGGCAGGCGGCTCCAAAAATGCGGGATCGCTCTCCCGGATGACGGCAACGCCCGCGGCATCGGCGGCAAAGCGCAGCAGCCGGAAATGCTGCTGTACGCGATCCAAGATGCCCGCGTAAACGCTCCCGTCCGGAGCGTACGCAAAGGGAACGATATACTCGTCGTTCTTCGCCGAATCGTAGAGCGTCCGGGAAATACCGCTCGTGAGCGAAACCGTACGCAGTTGGACGCGCGCGTTCTTTGACCCAGCCAGCGGGTAGCGCTGTTGTTCGACCTGGTTGAGCGGGGCCGCGTAGTCTTGAATCGGAAACGGCGCGACCCAGGACTCATCGAAGCTGAGGTACGCGATCCCGTCGCCCCGCGGGGACCACGCGTAGGCGTGCCCGACCTCGAGCTCCTCGCTGTAGAGCCAGTCGGGATCGCCGTTGATGCGCCGCTCGCTGCCGTCGAAAGTGATTCGCTTTGAGAGGCCGCTTTGCACGTTCACTACGTCGAGATCGTTCGCGCGGACGTAGGCGATGCGCGTGTCGTCGGGCGACCACTGCGGATCATCGGCATCGCGCGCGAGGATGCGCTCGTGCCCCCCGCCGGCATCGGCTATCTGTAAGACCGAGCCGTTTAGAAAGGCGATGTGCCGGCTGTCGTGCGACCAAACGATCTGTGCGATGGCGCGCGAACGAGAGCCGCGCGAATCGGATTTTGCGGAGGCGATCAGGTGGTCGCTCTTCGCGTGGACGTCGTAGACATGCAGAACCGGTGGGTCTTTTTCTTTGGCACCGGGCGTCGCGTAGAGGTACCGCGAGCCGTCGGGCGCCCAGGTGAAATCGCCCGGCCGATCGCCCGTCACGGGGTGAGCGGCGATCAGGTCTTCAACCGTCAGCTGATCGGCTGCGGCCAGCAGCGGCGCAAAAAAGCCGAGGCACGCGGCCAGGGCGATCGGGGCGATCCGCAACCTACTTCGTCAGTTCGGCCAGTTCGGCTTGGAAACTGCCGATGTCGTCGAACGAACGGTAGACGCTCGCGAACCGGATGTAGGCTACTTTGTCGATACTCTTGAGCGCTTCCATCAGCTTCTCGCCGACCATGGTGGTGGGCACCTCGTTTTCGCCGCGGGAGAAAAGCTCGCGTTCGAGCCCGGCCACGATCTCTTCCATCTGGGCCTCCGCAACGGGCCGCTTCTCGCACGCCCGGCGCAGGCCGCTGAGCACCTTGTCGCGGCTGTATTGCTCGCGCCGGCCGTCCTTCTTCACGACGAAAAGACGCGGCGCTTCCATCCGCTCGTAGGTCGTGAAGCGGTGCTTGCAATCCAAGCACTCGCGCCGGCGGCGCACAACGTTCTCGTCATCACGGGAATCGACGACGCGGGTCTCGCTCTTCCGGCAGCTAGGGCAGATCAGTTGAGAGCCGAGCCTCCACAAAGGGGCCCCACTAGATATGGGGCCTCTCTGTAGTATAAGGCACAAGAGCTACGGCCGCAAACGCGGGGGCGAATGCGGTTTAGGCGGCTCCGATTTTGAACATCTTGGTCCCGCAGACCGGGCACTTGCCTTCGGTCGCCGGACGGCCGTTTTTCATCTGGATCTGGGCCGCGTCTTTCATTTCACGCTTCGTCTTACACTTGACGCAGTAAGCCTGTGGTGCTGCCATTGTTTTTCCCTTCGGTCGGTCGCGGCAGTCCCCGACGTAGCCGTTGGGGTAGGTCGCGCAATCCCGCCGTCCATTCTCAGGCGGCGGTCGGTTTCCTCGCGATTTCCCTCGTGGAGCCTCTGGTCGTGCGAGGGACTCGACGTGAAGGGAAGAGCGTGGAAGTTGCCGATGCGCGCTTCGTAACTCAGGAAGAGGTGCTCGCGCAACGTCCGCGCCGGGCCTCGGGCCTGCGCTTCGCCGGGCTCTGGGTCAGCGGCTCGCTTGCTGGTCTGAGCGCGCGGACGGTCGCCATCGTGGGCTGCCGGGCTCCTTCGGAGGGCGGCCGCAGCCGCGCCCGGGAGCTCGGTCAAGCCCTCGCCCAAGCAGGAGTTTGTGTCATCTCCGGGCTCGCGCTCGGCGTTGATGGGGCATCTCACGCCGGGGCACTGGCGGGCGGCGGCCCCACGATCGGCATCCTGGGGGGCGGCCACCGGCACTTTTTCCCAGCCCGCAACGCGTCCTTGGCACGCGCCATGCTAGCCGGCGGCGGTGCCGTGCTTTCGCCCTTCGAGCCGGACGAGCCGGCGCGTCCGTGGCAGTTCTTGCAGCGCAACAGCGTCGTGGCCGCTCTTTCCGATGCGGTCGTGGTCGTGGAAGCCGCCGCGCGCAGCGGCGCGCTGAACACGGCCGGTTGGGCGGCGGATCTCGGGATCGAAGTGCTGGCTTTTCCGGGCGACGTCGACCGCCCGAAAGCAGCCGGCTGCAACGCACTGATCCGCGACGGCGCCGTGCTCGTGCGCCATGCCGAGGATGTGCTCGGAGTGCTCGGCATCGCAAGTGCTGCTCCGCGCGCCGTCCTGCCGGCGCGTCGTTTCGACGACCCGCTGGAAGCAGCGTTGGTCAAAGCGCTGTCCGACCAGGCCTGCGACCTTGACCTGTTGTGCGATCTCGGACGCGCGGCAGCCGGCGAAACGCTGGCGGCGCTCGTGCGGCTCGAGATCGCAGGAGCGGTCGAACGCAGCGATGCCGGCTCGTGGAAAGTTAGGAGTTCACCGGCTCCCAAAGCTCGACGCGGTTCCCCTCCGGATCGGTGATCCAAGCGAAACGTCCATGGGATTCTTCGCTGCGCTCGGGCGCGATCACGATGCCCGCCGCAGCCAGTTCGGCCAGCAACGTATCGAGATCGTCGACCCGGAAATTGATCATCACCTGTTGCGAGCCCGGGCCAAAATAGGGCGTATCCTGCTCGAACGGCACCCACACCGTGCAGGCCTCGGCGTCCGGGTCATCGCGCCAAACGAATTTCGCGAAACCGTCGGCATACGGGACCCCGAGATGACGCTGGTACCACTCACCGAGCGCGCCCGGATCGCGTGCCCGAAAGAAAACGCCGCCGACCCCGGTAACTCGAGCCACGCCCGGCCCTTCGCCGGATTTCTCCGGGTCCTTCCACCTTGAGGCCAGGAAGCTCCAAGGAGGACGAGTGGCGACCCTTCAACGGCTGGCCGGATGAAGTTCCGCCTGCTGGCCGTCGGGAAAGTTCGCGAACGTTACGTGCGCGACGCGGTGGCGGATTTCAGCCGGCGTCTGAGCCGCTATCACGCCTTCGAAGAGTGCGAAATCGCCGCTTCGTTCGGTGGTGATGCGGGCCGAGCCATGCGGGAGGAGGGTGAGCGCATCATCCGCGTACTCGAGCCGGGCGAGCCTTTTTGGCTACTCGAGCGCAGCGGCGTGCAGCTTTCGAGCATCGCGCTCTCGGCCAAAATTACGGCATTAGCGGACGCTGGTACGTCCCGTTTGACGATTGCGATCGCCGGCCCGTACGGTTCGAGCGAGCAGTTGATCGAGCGCGCCGACTTTTGTTGGTCGCTCTCGGCGTTGACGTTCCTGCACGAGTGGGCGCGCGCAATCGCGGTGGAACAACTCTATCGCGCAGCGAAGATCGCGCGCAATGAGCCGTACCATCACTGACGCTAGCGATGCGCGGCGCGAGCTTGGCGACCTCGAACGGCTCGCGGGCGCCTTCTCGAAGGCAGCCGCGGAGCTCGTTCCGGGCGACGGCGCGCCGCTCGTTAGCTTCGAATCGCCGCGCAATCCCGCGTTCGGTGACTTTGCGACGAGCGTAGCGCTGCAGCTGGCGAAGCGCGCGCGGCGCCCGCCCCAACTGCTGGCGAGCGAACTCGTGGAGAAGGTGTTCTCGGACGACGCGACGCTGCATGAAATCGTAGCCGAAGCGACGCCGATCGGCGGCTTCATCAACGTCCGGCTCGCACCGGCATTTTGGCAGCGCGTCGTCGCTCGCGTCCTGCGCGAAGGGAACGGCTACGGACGCATCCCCCCGACCGGTGAACGCGTTTCCCTCGAGTTCGGCAGCGCGAATCCGACGGGGCCGCTAGTTATCGTGCAAGGCCGCACGCTCTCGCTCGGCGACACGATCGCGAAAGCGATGCGTTTCTGCGGCATCGAGGTCACGACCGAATGGATCGTCAACGACGCCGGTTCGCAAATGGAAACGCTCGGCCGTTCCCTCTATGCGCGCTATCGCCAGATAACCGATCCGTCGTTTCCCTTTCCTGCTGAAGGCTACCCGGGCGGCTATTTGATTCCAATCGCGCAAGAGCTGCGCGCTCGCGACGGCGACAGATACGAGAAACAAACCGAAGAGCAATGGCTCCCGCTATTCGGCCGGTTCGGACGCGATGAGTTGCTGGCAGGCCAGCAGGCGACGTGCGAACGTTTCGGCGTTCGGCTCGACCGTTGGCAGAGCGAGAAAGCCTTGCACGAGAGTGGCGCGGTAGCCGCCGGCATCGAGGAACTGCGCAGGCGCGGTCTGACCTTCGAAGCGGACGGCGCGATTTGGATGCGCACCACGCAATTCGGAGACGACAAGGACCGTGTGCTCGTTCGCAAGGACGGCCGTCCAACCTACTACGCGCCCGACGTCGCATATCACTACGACAAGCTGCAGCGCAACGACCGCGCGATCTTGATCTTAGGCCCCGACCATCACGGTTACATCGCGCGCTTGGCAACGATCGCGGCGGCTTTCGGCCGCCCGGGCGCGATAAGCGTCTTGATCGCGCAACTGATGACGACCATGCGTGACGGGGAGATCGTCAGTTTGAGCAAACGGCACGGCGACGTTTTGACACTCGACGAGGTGATCGACGAAGTCGGCGTCGACGCAGCACGCTTCTTCTTCGTCATGCCGAGCCCGGACTCACCGATGACCTTCGACTTGTCGCTCGCGAAGAAACAGTCGAGCGACAACCCGGTTTTCTACGTGCAATACGGCCATGCGCGCATCGCCTCGATCCTCGCGCGGGCGCCCGCCGAACTGCTGGAGCGGGCGCGGCGCGGTGAAGCCCTCGAACGTTTGACGGAGCCTGCGGAGATCGCTCTCGCGCGCCGGCTTTCGGAATTTCCCGCGACGGTTTCTACGGTTGCAAACGAACTCGCGCCGCAGCGACTGGCACGCTACGCCCGTAGCGTCGCAGGTGACTTTACGCAATTCTACGAGAGTTGCAAGGTCCTGGGGGACGATCTCGAGCTGTCGGTCGCGCGCCTTGCGCTGGCGCTAGCAACGAAGGAAGTCTTGGCGGCAAGCCTTGGCGTGCTCGGCGTTCATGCGCCGGAACGGATGGAACGCCTCGGCGCGCAAGCCGGCGACGGCGAAATCCCCGCCTCAGCCTAAGCGCACGCCGGCCGGTGCCGGCGTCTCGGCGCCGGTCGGAAGCGAAACGACGGCCGCTTGCGTGCGCCGCGCCTGGAAAAAGCGCCACGCAATCTTGGCAAGAGCCGCCGCCGGAATTCCGAGCAGGAGGCCCGGCAATCCGAACAATTCGCCGCCGGCAAAGACTGCAAACATGACGACGATCGGTGAAACGCCGACGCTCTCGGCCATCACCTTGGGCACGAGCAGATTGTCGGAAATGCGCGCGATCGTGAAGATGATCACCTGCACCCAAATGATCGTCGAAAGGCCCTGCGGCGCCGCCAGCACGAGACCGACGACCTGCGCGACGATCATGCCGACGAACGGCACCGCATAGGCGAGCCCCGAAATGATCCCGATCAAGAGCGCGAACTTGAATCCGGCCAGAAGCGAGAACGCGAAGATCAGAAGCCCCGTCGTCGCGCAGAGCGCGGCTTGCCCCGCGACGTAGCTACCGAATACCTGAGCGAGTTCTACCCCGAGCGCGCGCGCGGTTTCGCGGCGTGGGGCGGGAAGCATATCGTACAGCGGGTCGGCTAGCGTCTCGCCGTGCAGCAGGAAGAACGCCGACAGCACGAGTGCCGAAACACCGATGAAGGCGGCCGTAAACGTGCCGATCAGGATGCTGCTGAGCGAGGTCAAAAACAGCGCGAAGCCGTTCGAGATCTGCGATGCGATCAAGCCGTGCAGGTCGGCCGCCCCCGGCGGCAAGTAGCCCTTGCCGATATGCGCCGCCATGAAGCGCTGGGTCGCATCGACCCAGTCTTGCAGGCTTTGAATATAAGCACCTGAATTGAGCGCGATCGTCTGAACCTGGCCAAGCGTCGCCGGGACGACCAGCAGCGCGAGCACGATAACGAGTGCGACCAGGGCCGCGTAGACGATCGCAATCGCGGCCGAGCGCGCGATGTAGCGTTCCAAGCGCACGACGATCGGCGCGACGCCGAACGCAATGAAAGCCGCGATCACAAATACGGTCAGGGTCCGCGGGATGTGCGAGGCAAACCACAGCGCAACGACGGCGAGCGCGAGCGCGCCGAGCACCATCAGGATGCGGCGACGGACGAGAGGCGAGCTTAGAGCGGCTTGCACAATAAGCGCCGCTCGGTGCGGTAGCCGGCCTGCGCGTACAGCTCGCGCGCAGCGGCATTGTCTTCGGTCACCATCAGGGCAACGTACGGCAGGCCACGCGCGCGAGCGGCGTCTTCGGCGGCGCTGAGTAAGCGCGCCGCAACGCCGTGACGGCGGGCTTCGGGCTCCACGGCCATGTAGGCGATGAAACCCTGCGGCAGACCGGACACTTCGTCGGGCAGTTCGTCGAGCATCAGGAGGAAGCCGATGCGTCCCTCGAGGTCGCTCTCCGCTATGAAAAGCACGAACGAACGCTCGAAGCTGAAGTCGATCAAATGCTCGAAACTGCGCTCGACCATGGCCGGCGGCGGGTTCCGCAGCGCTGAAACGCTGTCGAGCGCGGTGCGCTTGCCGAGGTCGAGCACGTAGGGACGATCGTCACGGTTGCCGCGCCGCAGCGCGATCGTACCGTTCATGCGCTGACCCGCTCGCCGCGCCATAAGGGCAGCAGGGCTTCCAGCGTCGCGATAAAGGCAGCGTTTTCGCCCGGCGTACCGATCGTAACCCGTACCCGGCGCGGCATGCCGAGCCCCGCGCCCGAACGCACGATGATCCCGCGCTCGAGCAGCGCCTGATAGGCCGCTTCCGCATCGAGCGGAACCTCGACGGCGATGAAGTTGGCCGCGCTTTGGTACGCGTGCAATTCGAGCCTTGCAAACGCGTCCATCAGCTGATCTTTGCCGCTTACATTGTTGGCGATGCTGCGCGCCACGAACTCGTCGTCGTCGAGAGCCGCGAGCACCGCGACCGCGGCCGGGCGGGCAACGTTGAACGGCAGGCGCACCCGGTTGAGCCAGGCGATGATCTCGGGCGACGAATAACCGTAGCCGAAACGCACGGACGCAAGGCCGTAGATCTTCGACGACGTGCGCAGCACGATCGTGGCCGGCCGCCGGCGCAACACGTCGACACCGTCGGCGGCTTCCGCATCCATGTATTCGCGATACGCCTGATCGAGGACGAGCAAGACGTCCTTCGGTAGCGCATCCGCAAAGGCAAAAAGAGCTTCGCGCTCGACCCGCGTGCCGGTCGGGTTGTTCGGATCGCACACGAAGACGAGCTTCGTCCGCGGCGTCACCGCTCGCAGCATCGCCTCGAGATCGTGTACGCCGTCGTCGCGCAAGGGAACCTCGATAGGCCGCGCGCCCGCGATTTCGGCGTTCTTGCGAAAAAGTGAAAAGCTCGGCTTCGCGATGACGACATCGTCGCCGGCATCGACGAACACGCTGTAGATCAGTTGCAGCAGCTCGTTGCTGCCGTGGCCCAGAATCACGTTTTCGACGCCGAGAGCATAGGGGCGCGCCAGGCGCGCACGCAGCGCCAGGTGCTCGTCTTCGACGTAGTCGCCGAGCGTTTCGATCGCGCGCACCGCCGCAAGCGCCCGCGGCGAGGTACCGAGCGGATTCTCGTTCTGCGAAAGCTTTACCGGATGTTCGAAGCCGAAACGCCGTCGCACCTCATCGACCGACGTACCGGGCTTGTAGGGAGCGAAAGTCCTAAGCGCGGCGCGAAGGAGGCTATCGGGGGGCGGTTGCATCTAACGCTTTCAGTTCGCTCCCAGCGGAGAACGCCCATGCTCGCCCTCGCGACGCTGTCCACGGCCCTCATCACGTTGGCAATGAGAACGAGCGCCGCCTCAGAGCACGCGACTTGCCCGGCAAGCCCGGTCGCAACGATCTCCTCGAGCGAGCGCACCTGCCCGGCGCTCGAGGTTTCGGGCACGGTAGAAACCTCGGCGGCGACCCTCGATCCGTCCTTCGACGTAGCGGTCCCCCCGTCTCAGCTCTCGCGCCTCGGCACGGGCGACGCCGTCCTAACCGGTTATGCCGCCGACGGAACGCCGGTTTTCAGCTTCCCGATTCAAGCGAACGGCGCGTTCCACGCATACGTGCCGCTCGCCCCGTCACTGGCGCAGTCGGTCGTGCGCTTGCGTCTGGCGACGGCCGCGGCATCGGTCGAGGTCGCCACTACTTCGCACCGCGAGGCCGCCGGCGAAGCGGTAGCGACCGACGATTCTCATCTCGTGTTCGCGTGGGATGCGCACAGCTTTCCGGCCGTGCGCATTGCCGCGGCTCCGAGCGGAGAGCCCTTTGCTTTCGGCAGCGGCAAGGCGACGTTCGAACAGTTGACGCTCAATAGCACCGCGCGACGGTTACTGGTTGAGTTCTCCGACGGAGTCCACAGCCAAATCCGTGTTATCCCCGTGTTTGGGCGATAAAGCGCGAGCCGGGTTCGGTCAGCGGCTCGCCCTCCGCGCACTGCGGGCAGTCCGCCGGGTCGTAGGAAACGACGGGTAGATCGAGTAGCGCGATCGAGGGCACACCGAAAGCGACGGGCTCGCGGCGCACGATCACTCCGACGGCGACCGGCTCGGCGCCGCGCGCACGCACGACCTCCAGCACCTCCCGCACCGAACCCCCCGTCGTGACGACGTCCTCGACGACAAATGCGCGCTCCGCCGGCCCGAGCACGAAACCGCGCCGTAAAGTCGGCAGGCCGTTTTCTTTCTCAACGAAGATCGCTTTGGTCCCTAACTGTCGCGCGACTTCGTAACCGAGCACGATGCCCCCGACTGCGGCGCTGATGACCACGTTCGGCCGGTACGGCTCGACGCGTTCGGCAAGCTCGCGCGCGACCGCCTCGACCGTCTCGGGATCTTCGAGAATCCGAAATTTCTGGATGAAGCGCGAACTGTGACGGCCCGAGGAGAGCCGGAAATGCCCGTCGAGCAAGGCGCCGCGCTCGGCAAGCGCGGCTGCGAGTTCTGCTGCCTGCATCAGCCTGCCGCGTCGATCTCGGCTAGGATCGCGCGCGCCGCAGAGACCGGATCGGCAGCCTGCACGATCGGGCGGCCGACAACCAGATAATCGGCACCGGCTTCGACCGCACTCTGCGGGCTCGCGACGCGTTTTTGGTCGCCGTGCGCAGCGCCGGCCGGCCGGATGCCGGGGCAAAGTGCTTCGAAGCCGGCGCCGAAATATGCTTTGAGATCGCGTACTTCGTGCGGGCTGCACACAACGCCGGCGCAGCGCGCATCGCGCGCGAGAGCAGCCAAACGCATGACGTTCTCACCGGGACCACCCTGTAAGCCGAGTTCACCGAGTTCTTCGGGAGCGATGCTGGTCAAGAGCGTCACGCCGAAGATCGCGGGAGGCTCGATGCCGAGTTCGGCAGCGCGTTCGGCTGCGCCGGCGACCGCAGCTTGCAGCATCTCGTTTCCACCGAGCGCATGCGCGGTGATGATCCGCACTCCCGGTCGAACGAGCGCCCGCACTGCCGCCTCGACCGTGCGCGGGATATCATGCAGTTTTGGATCGACGAAGACGCTCGCGCCGGCACTCTCGAGTTTGGCGCGGA
>Ga0302325_10034010_pt1 | contig 10432 bp, 7 predicted proteins | sample Palsa_T0_2_FD_201948 | JGI IMG/M metagenome (GOLD analysis project Ga0302325, IMG submission 201948) | Peat permafrost microbial communities from Stordalen Mire near Abisko, Sweden - Palsa_T0_2 | ecosystem: Environmental > Terrestrial > Soil > Palsa > Peat permafrost | place: Sweden: Abisko...
TGGTCTTCTCGCTGCTCATCTCCGCGATAATCTGGAACGTCGGCACGTGGTATTTCGGCCTGCCCGCGTCGAGCTCGCATACGCTCATCGGGTCGATCGTCGGCGTCGGGCTGGCAAACTCACTGATCTTCGGCTCGCACACGTTCGGCGACGGCGTCAACTGGGCGAAAGTGCAGGATACGCTGGCCGCGCTCGTCCTCTCGCCCCTCGTCGGCTTCGTTTGCGCCGGCCTGCTCTTTTTGCTGATGAAGGCGCTCATCCGCGTGCCCGAGCTCTATCGCGAACCGCCGAAGGGCCAGCCGCCGTCGCCGTGGATCCGTCTTTTACTCATCCTTACGTGCACCGGCGTGAGTTACGCGCACGGCTCCAACGACGGGCAAAAAGGCATGGGACTCATCATGCTGATTCTGATCGGCATCGTCCCGGGCGTGTACGCGCTCAATCCCGGCCTCTCGCCGGCGCAAGTGAGCCAGATCGCCGCAGCGAGCCAATCGGCGAGCGCGGTGCTCGATCGCCTCGCCGGCAATGTCACGCTTTCGGCCGGGCAGGCGTCGCTCGCGCTCAACGCATTCTTGAAGACCAGCGGCAAGCTCGACAACGCGACGTGGGCCGCGCTGGCGACGACCAATCACGAGATCACGAGCGACCTCACCGGCAAGTCCACGCTTTCGAGCATACCGCCCACGCAGCGCGGCGCCGTCCGCAGCCACATCTACCAAGTCTCCGCCTCGATCGCCAAGATCGATCGCGCGAAGGCGTTTCCGAACAAAGGCGACGCCAAGGCACTCGACGCGTACCACAAGCAGCTCGATACAACGACGAACTACATTCCGGTGTGGGTCAAGGTCGCCGTCGCGCTCTTCTTAGGCTTTGGCACGATGATCGGCTGGAAGCGCATCGTCGTCACGGTCGGCGAGCGCATCGGGAAGACACACATGACCTATGCGCAAGGCGCATCGGCGGAAATGGTTGCGTACGCGACGATTCAGGCCGCCGATCACTTCGGCTTGCCCGTCTCCACCACGCACATACTCTCGTCGGGCGTGGCCGGCACGATGTTCGCGAATCGGTCGGGGCTGCAGTCGGCGACGATCCGCAACATCCTGTTGGCCTGGGTGCTCACGCTCCCGGCCTGCGTCTTTCTCGGCTCATTCCTCTTCGCACTGGGCCTGCGTCTGCTGTCGTTCCTGTAGCGCGCTCCTTTGGCAAACCAAGCGGGAGGCCGCCGGGCGCTGCGACGACGAAGCGACGGCGCTTAGGACACTACCCGCCCTTGCTACGCAGTTAGGAGACCTATGCGAAGATCTTCAAGCGCACTTGCGTCAACGCTCGTCTTCACGCTCGCGCTCACCGCGTGCGGAGGACAGAACGCGTCTCTCCCCTTCGCCGGGACGCCCGGCGGCAGCACGACGGAGTCGGCGGTGCGGACCGCAACGCCCGACAAGCCTCTCATCTCGGTACCGCAGCTCAGCGGTGCCTTAGGATTCACGGATTCCGGGCGGCGCGCGGCCAACGCGCCGGTGCGCATCGGGCTGACGCTGCGCTACAACCATCAGGCCGAACTCGATCGCTTCGTCGCGAGCATCAGTCAGCCGGGCTCGCATCTCCACCGTCATTTTCTTACGCCGAAAGAGTTCGACGATCGCTACGCACCGACGGCCGCGCAGGAAGAGCGCGTGGTGCGCGCGCTCGAGCGCGCCGGATTCACGGTCGTGCAGCGCTTCCCCAACCGCACGATCGTGGATGCAACCGGACGCAGCGCGGTCGTGGAGCGATACTTCTCGACCGAGATCCACACCGTTCATCAAGGCAACTACGGCGAACGATATACCAACGTGAAGCCCGCCACGGTGCCGCGCGAGATCTCGGCGCTCGTGCGCGACGTGTCGCTCAACGACTTGATCGTCGTTCGGACGGTCGCCGATCAGAGCGGCGGCGGCCGCACGGCGCCGGTCTTGCAGCACGACGCACAAGGGCACGCGATCGTTCCGCTTTCGCACGCCATCCAACCCGGCGACTCGAACGGCAATCTCGTCAACGGCAACTTTGCGAGCGGCTCGCTCACGCCGGGATGGATCAACGAGAGCACTCAAAGCAGCTACGTGTCGGTGACCACGGCGCAAGCCTATCAGAGCACGTACTCAGCCTTCATGGGTTCGCTCGCGCCGCCCGAAATCAACGGCTGGGGCGCGATCGCGCAGTTGGTAAAGATTCCGTCCAACGGCGTGCTGAGCTTCTGGGTCTATCAGGGCTCGAACGAAGGCCAGCTCGGCTACGGAACCAAGTACGCCTGGCAGGCCGGGTATCTGCTCAATCAAAGCGGTCGAATTCTCGACACGTTCTATAAGACCGTCAACAACACCAACGGCTGGGTGAACTATCAAGTGAACCTGAGTTCGTGGGCGGGACAGACGGACTACATTTACTTCGGCTGCTACGGCGACGGCTATAGCCAGACGTACGTCTATCAATACCTCGACGACGTCGCCTGGGCCGGTTCGACGCCGTCGCCCTCGCCGTCTCCGACGGCTTCGCCGACGAGCAAACCAACGGCGACTCCGTCACCGACGCCGTCGCCGAGCCCAACGCCGACGACCACGCCGACCGCGAGTCCGACGCCGACGGCATCGCCGACCGCCAGCCCCACGTCGACGCCGAGCAGCGGCTGCAACGGCGCATCGCCGGATAACGGACCGCTGACCAACTCGTCGGGAACGCTCGCGACCGGTGTTGCGAAACCGTTCGACTTCCCCGTTCAGCACGGATGCAACGGAGCCGGCTACACCGCGGCGATTGCGATCGACGATCCGGTGAACACCAGCTACGTCTCGACGTATCTCTCGGCTGCGGGCGTTACGCAGACCGGCACGATCACCAACGAAGCCGTCGACGGCGGCGGCAGCGGTGACGACGCCGAGACCGATCTCGACGTGCAGACGATCTCCGGATTGGCGCCGGGCGCGAACATCATCGTCTACGACATGGGTTCGCTCGGGGATCAGCAGATCGAAGACACGTATAATAAGGTGCTGAGCGACGGAAAAGCCACCGCGGTGAACTCCTCGTTCGGCGGGTGCGAATCGAGCGACGTCTCGTTCGCGGATTCCACCAACTCGATCGCGCAGCAAGGCGCTGCCGAAGGCGTCGAGTTCTCGGCGTCGAGCGGCGACTCGGGAAGCAGCGAATGCAGCGGCTCCAAGGGCGTCAGCGCCCCGGCCGGCGGCCCGTACTTCTCGTCGATCGGCGGCATCGACTTCACCGACACGAGCCAAGGTGTGCTCCAGACGGTCACCATGGGCAGCGTTAGCGGATACTCCGGCGGCGGCGGCGTTTCGACCGTCTTCGCACTGCCCAGTTACCAGAGCGGCATCACCGGCATGATCACCACCGGACGCAATCAACCCGACTTCTCGCTCCCGTTCTATCCGGTCGCCGTCTATACGGGCGGCGCGTGGGGTGAGTATTTGGGTACGTCCTGGTCGTCGCCGGCGTCGGTAGCCCTGATCCTCGAAACCAACGAGCTGCACGCGACGAAGCTCGGGTGGATCAATCCGACGATCTACTCGCTCTTCGCGTCGACAGGTTACGGTAGCTATTACACACCGTGCACGTCGGGCAACAACGGCGCGTACTCCTGTAACGCTTCGCAGTATAACCAAGCGGCCGGAATCGGTGCTCCGAAAGGCTGGGCGCTCGCAAACGCCCTCTAGCGAACGTCGGAGCTAGCGAACCCCGACGGGGCGTGCGAAAGCGCGCCCCGTCATTCGTTCGTAGGCTTGCTCGCCGCGCAATGGAATAGATGGACCATGGCTTGCCATAGCTCGACGATCGCTAAGACTGCCGCGGCCGCGCTCGCCGCATTGCTCGGCGCGTGCGGCGGCGGCGGTGCCGGTTCGCCGTCGTCGCTGCCTCCCGCGCCGAGCGGAACGCCCTTATCGAAGATCAAGCACGTCGTCATCATCGTGCAGGAGAACCGCAGCTTCAACGATCTCTTCTACGGCGTTCCGGGCGCGTACACGGTGAGCTACGGGCGCGATCCCAAAGGGCGCAAGATCGCGCTGCAGCCGATCGGGTTGCAAACCGTTTGGGATCTCGATCACAGCTCGTACTCGTTTTTCTCGGCGTGCAACGGAACCGGCTCGTTTCCCGGAACCGATTGCCGCATGAACGGCTTCACGCGCGAGTACGTCGGTTGCAACCACGGTAACTATCCGCCGTGTCCGATCGAGCATCCGCAGTACGCGTACGTGCCGCACGAAGAAACGAAGCCGTATTTCGACATGGCGAGCCAATACGTGCTGGCGGACCGGATGTTCGCCTCGAACTTCGACGCGAGCAGTTTCATCTCGCACCAGTACATCATCGCCGGCCAAGCCAGCTCGGCGGTGAACTATCCGTATAACGCGTGGGGCTGCGAAGGCGGCAAGAAAGACCTCATCGGCACCGTCACGCAGCAGCGCACGCTGTACGGCGGCTACATCCGGACGTGCTTCGACGACACCACGCTCGGCGACGAGCTCGATCGGGCCGGCCTCTCGTGGGCCTTCTATGCCGCGTCGTACTCGTCGGGATACTTGAGCATCTGGAGCGCGTATCAGGCGATCGGACACATTTTCTACGGCCCGGATTGGAGCAAGGACGTCTTGCCGAACCTGCAGTTCTTCGACGACGTGAAGAGCGGACGGCTACGCGACGTGAGCTGGATCACGCCGTCGTGCGCGAACTCCGATCACGCCGGCTGCGGCTCGAATACCGGCCCGTCGTGGGTAACGTCGCTCGTCAATGCGATCGGACGCTCACCGTACTGGAGCTCGACGGCGATCTTCATTATGTGGGACGACTACGGCGGCTGGTACGATCCGGTTGCGCCGGAGAAACTGGACTACGACGGGCTAGGGATGCGCATACCGCTGCTGGTCATCTCGCCGTACGCCAAGCAAGGCTACGTCTCGCACGTCCACTACGAGCACGGCAGCATTCTGCAGTTCGCCGAAGACCGGTTCGGGCTACCCCGCATGGCCGCGAGCGACGCGCGCGCGAACTCGCTCGTCCCCGACTGCTTCGATTTCAATCAGCCGCCGCGCCGGTTCATTCCGATCAAGGCGCCGCACGATGAGGCGTACTTCCGGCATCAGCCACTCGATCTGCGAATGCCGGATTCGCAGTAGCGCTCCAGCGATCGCGGGCGATGCCGTACACGTAGATCGGATTGCCGAACCGGTTCTCGTCGATTCGCTTCAGGCGGTCCATGCCGTTTCGCTCGGCGACTTTGATCGACGGCTCGTTGCGCACGTCGATGTAGGAAACGACGCGGTCGATCGGCATCTGGGCGAACGCCCAGTCGCGGCACGCCCGCGCGGCCTCCGTCGCGTACCCCATGCCCCAATACTCGGGAAGGAGCATGTACGCCACCTCGACGTCCTCGCGATCGTCCACATCGTCCCAGTGCAGCAGTCCGATTTGCCCCACGAACGCGCCGTCTGAGGTCCGCTCCGCGGCCAGCATTGAATATCCGAGCGTTCGATAGAGACGCGCGATCGCGTCGAATACCTTTTTCGAACGCTCGAGATCGTACACCTCGGGATAAAAGCGCATCACGCGCGCGTCGCCCATCAAGCGATGGACGAGCGGCGCCTCGCCGTCGCGATAGCGCCGCAATCGCAGCCGCTCGGTCTCGATCGGACCGAACGTCAGCACTTGCGCGTTAGGTGATATCCGACGCCGCTTATGTGCTTGCCGTCGGACGACAGCGTCAGCGTGTGATTGCCATAGTAGGTCAGCGTGACGGTATCGCCCTTGAGGCCCCAGTTCCCCGAGACGCCGTCGCTATCGGTGAGGTCGCCGTTGACGTCCATGGTAAAGGTTAGCTTTGGATTATCGTCCGACGTCCAAGTCCCCAGGAGATTCGTCGTCGCGCAGCCGGTCGGCAACGGCGTCGGCGTGGGAATCGCAGCGAGCGCCGTGATCGTCCCGCCGTAGAACTTGTGCGCGACGTCTTTGCAGAGGGCATCGGCGGTATACGGGTTGTCCGGAAGCTGCGCAAAGCAGGTAAACGTGACGACGTATCCTTTCGGCATCGCGTAACAGCGAACCGCGGCCATCGCCGTCGGCGTGCCGGCCACGCCGTTGGCCGATTCGCCGAGCCACTCGCCGCTGCCCGGGCTCGACTCAACCGACCCGGCCAAAAATGCGTTCAGCGAATCCTTGGCTTTCGCGCTGCAATCGGCAAGCGTTCCCGTCGGGCTGAGATACCGGATTCCAACCGAGATGTCGACCGACGCCGGAGCGCTCGCGTTGGACCAGACCAACGCGGCGACAAGACCGAGCGCGACAAGCGCGCCGCGGCGCGCGAAGGGCGTCACGGCTGGCCTCCAAACGCGGCGGCGAGCTTGCCGCAGAGTACGCTCGCGGATTCGGTCGCCGGGGGCGACTGCGTCGCGCACGTGAACGTCACGAGATAGCCGGTCACGTCGTCGATCGGGTAGCAATGTATCGCGGCGGCGGCGAACGAGTTGCCGGCGGCATCGATGGCGCCGATCCCTTCCCACTGACCGGTATCGCCCATCTCGTACACCTTTCCCAACGCCGAGCCAAGCGCGCTGCGTGCCTTGGTGTTACAGCTGCTCAGCGGCTCGTTCTTCACGACGTCTTGAGCGCCGATGACGGTATCGAGCGCGGCGGCCGCGGGCCTGCCGGCCAAGCCGACGGCGAGCGCGAGGCCGACCGCTGCGACGGCGCCGCGAGTCAGAAACGTTCTGGCCACAGAGTACCTCCTCAAGCGACGATGCTTTTTTGACGACCTATGAACCGCTCCCTACGGGAAGGCCGGCAGCGCCGTCCGCGAAGAAAACGCCGCGCATGCGACGCACGATCACCCTCATCACGGTTTGCGCGCTCTTGGGAGCCGCCGCTCCGAGCGACCCGTATCTCTGGCTCGAAGACGTCCACGGCGCGCGTGCGATGGCCTGGGTGCATGCCGAGAACGCAAAGACGCTCGCCGTACTGCAGAACGATCCGCTCTTCCCCGCATTATATGCCAACGCGCTTGCGATCGCACAAGCCAAGGATCGCATTCCCGCCCCCGAGCTGCTCGGCCACGACGTCTACAACTTTTGGCAGGACCAGGATCACATGCGCGGCATCTGGCGCCGCACGTCGATAACCGAGCTCGCGAGCGCGTCACCCGCGTGGGATATTCTCTTCGATCTCGATGCGGTCGCGAAGGCCGAACACGCGAACTGGGTCTGGAAAGGCGCGAACTGCCAGTGGCCCAGCGCGCGGCACTGCCTTTTTTACCTCTCCGATGGAGGCGAAGACGCGATCGTCGCACGTGAATACGACGTGCGGACCAAGCAGTTCGTGACGGACGGCTTTTCGCTACCCCCGGGCAAACAGGACGCCGCCTGGGAGAACGACGACGCACTGCTGGTCGCGCGCGAATGGTCGCCGGGCGAGTTAACGACGTCGGGCTACCCGTACGTCGTGAAGCGCCTGCGTCGCGGGCAGCCGCTTGCCGATGCGGTGGAAGTCTTTCGCGGCTCGAAGACCGACGGCGGTTACGGCGTGAGCACCGACGTCTTTTACGACGACGCCGGCAACTCGGCCGTCATCATCGCGCGCCCGCTCTCGACGTTTACGTTCGAGTACTATTTGATGACGCCATCGGGACCGCGGCGCATGAACGTCCCGCTCAAGTCGCAACCGTCGGCGTTGATCGCGGGGCGGCTCCTCTTCACGCTCCGGCAAGACTGGAACGCCGGCGGAACCGCATTCCACGCCGGCTCTCTGGTCGGCACCGATCTCGCGGGGCTGCGAGCCGATCCCGCAAACGCGACGTGGGCGGCCGCGTACGTCCCCGGTCCGCGCGAAACGCTCTCCGACGTCGCTACGACGAAATCGCGGCTGCTGCTCGTGACCTACGACAACGTCCGCGCGAGAGCGTGGGCATATGCGCCCGTGCCGGGCGGCGGCTGGACGAAGCAGCGCCTCGATCTCCCGGACAACTCGACGATCGGCATCACCGCATCGGACCCGCACATCGAGACGGCCTATCTCACGGCGACCAGCTTTCTGGTGCCGCCGACGCTCTGGCAGCTCGAGGCGGCGACCGGCGTCCTACGCATCGTGAAAACCTCGCCCGCGCGCTTCGATGCGTCAAACGACGTGGTCGACCAGCGCGAAGCCGTTTCGAAGGACGGCACGCACGTGCCGTATTTCATCGTGCATCCCAAGAACATGCGGCTCGACGGCACGAACCCGACGCTGCTGTACGCGTACGGCGGATTCGGCGTATCGCTCACGCCGAACTACAGCGGCATCCTGGGCAAACTCTGGCTCGAGCGCGGCGGCGTCTACGTGTTGGCGAACATTCGCGGCGGCGGCGAGTTCGGGCCCGCCTGGCACGACGCCGGCCTCACCGTGCATCGCCAGCGCATCTACGACGATTTCACCGCCGTCGCCGAAGATCTCATCGCCACGAAAGTGACGAGCCCACGCCGCCTCGGCATCCAGGGCGGCTCGAACGGCGGATTGCTCATGGGCGTCGAGTTCACGCAGCATCCCGAGCTCTGGCACGCGGTCGATATCCAGGTGCCGCTGCTCGACATGCTTCGCTTCGAGCAGATACAAGCCGGCGAATCGTGGACCGGCGAGTACGGCAGCGTTGCCGATCCGCTGCAGCGTGCGTTCCTCGCGTCGATCTCGCCGTACAACAATCTCAAGACCGGCGTTGCGTATCCCGAACCGTTCATTTGGACGACAACCAAAGACGATCGCGTGGGTCCGCAGCACGCGCGCAAGTTCGCGGCCAAACTGCAGGCGATGGGGATTCCGTACCTATTCTACGAGGTCACCGAAGGCGGCCACAGTTCCGGCGCCAACCTCCAAGAGCGCGCCTTTACGAGCGCGCTGGAGATGACGTACATGATCAGGAAGCTGATGTACTAAGAGAGCGGATCAGTCGCGGTCGGGTGGCACGAACGAGGGACGCTCGCGCAAGAAGACCGATGCCGGATATCGCGCGTGAATGGGCGTAAACGCGCGGGGCCGCTGCGTGAAATCGAAGACGTCGAGCATGCTCGCGGCGCGCGTATCGGTGAACCCGCGCGAGGGCGGTCCGATCGGCCCCAGGCTAAAGAGCGCTTCGACCGTCTTGAGGATGCTGCCGTATTCGTATTGAGTGTGCGAGACGTAGCCGCTACGCGCGAACGGCGAGATCACGATGCAGGGGACCCGAATCCCAAGTCCGCGGAAATCGAGCTGCGGCGGCGGGACGTTATCGTACCATCCACCCCAATCGTCCCACAGGACGAAGATCGCGGTCGAGTTCCAATCCGGGCTCTCACCGATCGCGTTGACTACCGACGCTACCCACGACGGACCGCGATCGTAACCGCTGCCCGTGTGATCCGAATCCTGCCAGTCGGGCGTCACCCATGCGACGCCCGGCAGGTCGCCGTTTTGCGCGTCGGTCAGAATGCGCGTCTGTGGGGAGATCACGTTCTTCCAATCGGGCCCGTACCGCACCGCGCGCACCGACGAGAACTCCGACCACACCTTGCCGCCGATCTGGCCGAGCGGTGAGGCGTAGTACCTCCACGCAACGCCCGCGGCGTCGAGGCGATCGGCCAACGTCGGAAAGTTCCGAAAACAGGGAAACGGACCGTTGAAGAGTTCGACGCGTTGCGCGTTGAGCGTAAACGTCCGCGTACCGGGCGGCGCCTCGCAGCCCCACTTGAGCGTATCGGGCGCGTCGACTTCGGCGATCGGGCCGGGATCGATCGTCGTGTTGCCGGCGATCAAACTCAAATGCGCGGTGAAGCTCGGGCCGAACTCGGTGGGAAACATCCGATCCGCGAGCACGTATTGCCGCGCCATCGACCAATAGGGCGCCGACTGCGCGCGCGGCACGTAGGCGTACGCATATTCGAGCGGACCGCCGTAGAAATGCTCGTGCTCGAAGCCGTTCATGCGACCGTGATTCCAGCCGCGGATGGCGTCGCGCCAGTTGTTCTCGATGTCGTGCGGATCCTGAAGCGGCGTGGGGTGCAGGGCGATCTTCTTCTTACCGGCATAGCCGAACGCCGGCGCGTCGGCGCCCGGAAAGCCGCTGAAGAGATTGTCGAAGCTGCGATTCTCTTGGATCACGATGACGACGTGCTTGATGTACGAGGTCGCCGGCGTCGACACGGGAGGCGACGTAGGCGAAGCCGCGCCGCTGCACCCGGCGGCCGCGGCCGCTAGCGAAAGGAGCAACGCTCGCACGGCCGGCCGATGCGCGTTCATCGTTGCGCCTTTCAGCGCGCGGAAAACACCGCCCTTGCATGGCGCTTGGTCGCGTGAGATAATACGCCAACCGCGGGTAATCCCAGGAGAGCAAAGCAACGATGCCGACTCGTCGCGACGGAGCGATACCAGCAGCAGCCGCTTTTTT
>Ga0302325_10034011_pt1 | contig 10432 bp, 11 predicted proteins | sample Palsa_T0_2_FD_201948 | JGI IMG/M metagenome (GOLD analysis project Ga0302325, IMG submission 201948) | Peat permafrost microbial communities from Stordalen Mire near Abisko, Sweden - Palsa_T0_2 | ecosystem: Environmental > Terrestrial > Soil > Palsa > Peat permafrost | place: Sweden: Abisko...
ATGTGGTTCCTATCGAACGATCCGATGCGATCAAACCACAACGGCAGATCCGGCATATACTGATTTGCTTTCCCATCCACATAGTAGAAACTAGCTTGCCCAGCCGTCGCTCCGATTGCGACCTGCTCCAAGCAGAATCGGCGGGCGTCATGGAAGTTGGCCTTCAGGCGGTCGAAATAATGTGGAACGGGCTCGATGAGCAGTCCCCTCCAATTCGTATTGGCGAGGAGAATGTCACTGATCGGGTCGCCGGCAACGCCGTCATTGGCGCCGATCTTAACGAATACCGGCTCTGGCACCATCCTCGACAAATCAAGACAGTAACGCCTGAAGCCGGCCACTTCTCTGGCCCTTGCCCGCGGAGCAAGGTTCACAAGGAGCGTCTGAAAAGGTGGCGCAGACCCGGCTACAGCTCTCAACTTCTCAACCAACATAGTCTGTCTAGCGGATCTTTATGCCACGTTCGGTTTCCCCTGAGCGCTGAAAACGGGACTGTGACTCAGCGTTCGCATATAACAATAGCAAGTTCCTGCCAGACGGCTAGTGTGTCATCAGCCCCCTTTTCGCTTGAGGGTCGCACCAAACCCGAGGCTTGTTTGCGGTGAGGCCGCGCTGTGCCACTCCTGGTAGCTGAGAGCGCCGCCCCCCTTAATCGAACATCCCCAACTGTCCAGGAATCTCGCTTTTGCGCGGGGCTCTGCTCATCGCGGAAACCCCCACAACTCCGTGCAGCTCGGTCCGCTTCAGTGCGGGGCGCGGAACAAAGACGCGCTGGCGCAGCGGGGTCGGGTGGGGGGGCGTGATCATATATCCTTGCGCAGGCCATTCCAGAAGGTTGTGCGGCAGAATCCCGTCCAGTTGATCTCCGTCCAGGAAAGTGAAGCGGGTCCACAGCCCTGGCACGCGAGGCCGTCGTTCGAACAGGTTATGCTCGGTAAACAGCCGCGGGTCGCCCGATTCGGCAACAAAACAGAGAGCCTTCAGGTCCGCGTAAGGCACCGCGCTAATGGCTCCGTCGAGCGAAAGCAACTCGACGCCTGCCTCGAGCAGGTACGACGCTGGGTTGACAATCCCCTCCAGGCTTTGCCGGTCAAAGCGGTAAAGGACCACTCGCTTCGCGGTGCTGGTTTTCATCCGTGTCGGCCTCGGCGCGTCTGGCGACAGCCAAGCCCCGCCTCTTCCGCCATCAGATAAGACAAGCCTGACTTGAGCTTCAGGGCCGGCTAATGGCCTCACAGAGGCGCCGGGGCAGAATGACTATCAGTTTGTTTCAAACAATTTACCAAATATTGTATCATTAGCTGAATGAAGGTGGCGCAGCCAAGCGGCGAGCGCTGCCTGGAGCGGAGCATCTCAATTGGCGATCGAGACCTTGAACACCGGAGTGCGCACGTTTCTGCAGTGCTGCCGGACGGAAAAGGGTCTGTCCTCTAACACTTTAGACAGTTATCGCCGCGACCTCTGTCGCCTGGGCGCCGCACTCGGCGACAGCGCCGTTCAAGCTGTCACGATCGATCAATTACGCTGCCATTTCGACCAGCTCCGCGCCGCCGGACTCAGCAACCGCTCTTTAGCCAGACATCTTTCCACAATTCGCAGTTTGTTCGCCTTCCTCCACCGTGGCGGCGAAATTGAGGCTAACCCGGCCGAACTGCTTTCCGCTCCGCGCCCGGAGCGCAGCCTCCCTAAATATCTCAACCGCCAGCACGTCGAAGCGTTACTGGAACGTTGCGACCCCAATTCCTTGACTGCCTTGAGGAACCAGGCAATGCTCGAACTCCTGTATGCCACCGGTCTGCGGGTCAGCGAGCTGGTTCAGCTCCGCATGAGCGATTTCGATGCATCCTCACAGGTAGTCAAAGTGATCGGCAAGGGCAACAAGCAGCGGATGGTGCCGCTCGGCAGGTCCGCCCGGAGCGCGGTCGATCGTTATCTCTCCCAGGTGCGCCCGCTCTTGCTGAAAGGGCGGCACAGCCCCTATCTCTTCGTTACCTCGCGCGGCGGGAGAATGACCCGGCAGGGCTTTTGGAAACTCTTGCATCTGCAGGGCCGGGCCGTCGGACTGTTTCGCCCCCCCAGTCCGCACGTGCTGCGCCACACATTTGCGACCCATCTCCTCGAGGGCGGCGCCGATTTGCGAAGCGTCCAGGCCATGCTCGGCCATGCTGACATTGGAACCACAGAGGTCTACACTCACGTCATGCGCTCCCGCTTGCGCTCCACCGTGGACCAGCACCACCCACGGGCGCGTTCCAAGGGTCCGTTGCGGGCGCCGGCCAAGAATTGAGATGCAATGAGCGACTACATGTTCATGCTCGACAGCCACCTCAGCTCGGAGCAGAGCAAGGTGCTTGCGGCTGTCCGCGACGCGGCCGCCGAGGCCAACCTCAACCTCTTTCTTACTGGGGGCGCCATGCGCGACATGCTCGGCGGCTTCCCCATCCGCGACCTCGATTTCACCCTCGAGGGCAATGCCATTAAGCTCTCCAAAACCGTCGCCCATCGACTCAACGCCAAAATTGTTCGCCTCGACGAGGAGCGCAAGAGCGTCGAGCTGGTTTCCGCCGGGGGCGCCACCGCCGAAATCGCCATGGCGCGTCAGGAAGTCTACGGCAAGCCCGGCGCCAAGACTCAGGTGCGCCCTGCCACCATTTATGAAGATCTGCGGGGCCGCGACTTCACGGTGAATGCCATCGCTCTCTCACTCAGCAAGGCGTCCCGCGGCCTGCTGCTCGATCCCGCCAACGGCTTGGCCGATATTGAGCACCGCGAGATCCGCGCCGTCTCCAACTACACCCTCTACGACGATCCTTCGCGCATTCTGCGCCTCATCCGCTTCCGCATCCGGCTGGGCTTTCAAATCGCCGAGCGAACTCAGATGCAGTATCAGAACGTGCGGGAAGCCGAGCTCGAGAGCAAAATCCCGGCCGCCGCGCTGAGCCGTGAGCTGCGCCAGCTTGCCGCCGAGCCCTTGGCCGGCCAAATCCTCCAGGCTTTCGAGGAGGAAAAACTGATCTCACTCATCTCGCCGGCGCTCACAGGCCCAAAGCTCAATTTGCACCGCTTCGAAAAACTGCAAAAGGCCAGGAACCTCCTGCCCTTCGACCTGAATGTGAATTACTTCGCGCTCTTCCTTCACGCGCTGCTCGAAAAGCTGTCCCCGAAGGAACGTGCCGGCTTGCTGAAGGCCAACAATTTCGGCAAGACCGAGCTGAACCTGGAGAGCAAGCTCGAAGCCAGCGCGAGGAAGCTCGAGCGGACGCTAGCCAGTGCGAAGTTGCAGCGCCCTTCCGCTATCTACGGCGTCCTGTCGAAGGAAAAGGGCGAGCTGCTGGTGTATCTGCTCGCGCACTCCAACCAGCGTCTGGTTGTTGACCGCATCAAGAACTACCTGCAGAAGTACCTTCCGGCCGCGCGTGAAATCCCCGAGGCTGAGCTCGCCGAACACGCGGGCAAGCCCTCTTCCCCCAAGTACCACAAGCTGCGGGAGCAGTATATAGCCACGCGTTTGGACGCACGGCCGAAAAAAGTTGTGCCGGTCGAGGAGCTACCGCCTCCGCCCCAATCCGGCCCGCAAATGGGGCGCAGGCGCTCCACATTTGGAAGCTAGCGACGCCTCCGGCTGGGGCCGAATGGAACGGAGTGTAACTCCTCCGGAGCCAGCTGAGACCTCGAGCCGAGACGCGACCATGAGGGAGCGTTTTCCCGGAAAGAGTCACGGTGCTCCGGGCTTCTTGGCAGGCGACAAGATCGCCTGCCCCACCGCTCTTGTGAACTAGCTCACGCTCGAATGTTTGTATTGAGCAATGATCTGGTTCATTTGATCTTTCACGCTAAGTTTGAGCTTCTTCAACCTGTGCTCTTCCAGTTCGTCCTCTGGTGTCACGTGAGCCTTGGTTTCGATCTCATCGATCAATCGGGAGTACTTGGTGTGCTGTTGGGCCAACGACCGGTATCTTTCGTCGCTGGCCATCAAGTGCGCCTTTAATGACTCGTCTTGCGTGTGATTTTCCATGTCTGATGGGTTCTCCTGGGGAGCTTTCGCCTGCCACGTGCAGGTTCTTGAGCTGATTCGTGGTACCGGCTCTGACGGGTTTCAGAGAGATGCGCGTACGCAATGCGACGCGCGCTTCAGTGAGCGGGAATCGTCGCGGGCGGCCGGTAGGGTAGGTAAGGATGGACTGTGCTCCGCGCTCGTTCCGTACGCTTTTGCCCTTTGCGTGGACAGCCATCCGCAACCAAACAGTATCACCATTTCCGTTCCGTTACAAGCCGCCCCGCCCAACTAAGCCCAACTACAGCCGGGGTACCGATCGCATCACAATGGCCGCCTCGACCGGCGACTGGTAATATCCCGGCCGCTGCCCGATTTCCCGGAACCCGAATTTCCGGTATAACGCCTGGGCAGCTTGATTGGATTCGCGCACTTCCAGCAAGTGGATACCCCCCCGTTTCAGCTCGGCCTCGAGCAGCCGTCCGGCGATCCCCAACCGCCGGTACGGCGCGTCCACCGCCAGGTTGAGAATCTCCCGTTCGGCCACCATACCTGCCAGCGGCGGGCAGATCTCGTGCGATACCAGGTAGCCCACAAGTCCGCCTTTTAGCCCCATGCGGCTCAGCGCCGAGCTGCGTGAGCTTGGGGCTGGCAGCTCCGCTACCAGGCAATCCCGGTTCAGAAAATCCTCCGGGCGCCACAGGTCGCTTTGAAAGCAGCGAACCTCCATCGCCCGCAACTCAAGCGCATCCGCGTTGTTTGCCTGGCGAATCACAACCTCGGCCACAGAATCCATCTCGAACGTCACTTGGCTGGCTCCTGACCGTTGCCTTCTGACTTCTTCTGGCCCGCTGACCCCTGTTCCCTGACCCCTGTTCACTTTCCCTCGAAATGCACTTTGACGACGTCACCGTCACTGGCGAGCCGCTGGTCATGATGCGGCGCAAAGCTGACCGTCACCGGCCGTACCGGCTCCTGCTGGCCGCACGTGAAGGTATTGTTGGTCCCTTCCATCGTGACCTTCGTCGCATCGCGGATCATCAGCGTCGTTATTTCTCCACCCGTCATCCGAATGCGCAGCTTCGCCTGTGTGCCGATACATTCCACGCGCACCAGATCCCCTTTTACGGTATTCGCAGCCGGCTCATCCCACCACGGCACGGGATGCGCCGCTGGGGCATCCGAGGCTGCGTCCAAGCCGGCATTCGCCTTTTTTTCGGCATCTCTGATGCGCGCCATCTGGGCATCCCGAACCCGCGCCTGGTCTGCCTCCTCGGCCGCGCGCTCTGCCCGCCGCTCTCTCTCCGCCGCGTCCAGCCGCCCCTCTTCGAGCTCGGCTTGCCGCGCCCGAATCTTCGCCCGTTCGGCCTCGTTATCCGACGCCCGCTCGGCCCTCAAAAAACTACCGTGCGCCAACACATAGTGTGAGTTCGCCGCTTGCGCCTCCGCCAATCCCCGCCAAGCCTCCACCGAGCGCGGCGCCAGCTTCGTGGCAGCTTCGAACAGGCTCTCGCGTTCCGCCGGCGTTCTTTCGATTTCGGCTTCTTGGATCAGAGGCTCGGCCCACTTTGGATTCAACCGTTCCGCCTTCTTGAGGAGCTCCACTGCCACTTCGTCCGACTGGTCTTGGGCGGCTTTGGAATAGACCGCGGCGCTCCTCGTTCCCAGCGCGATCGCGTTCTCGAGTTCGTCATGGTCGTTTTTTTCCCCCCGCCTGGCGAGTTCCGCCAGCCCCTCGTGGCCAATTGCCCCTGGCCCTCCCCCTTCCCGCGCAAGCTCGGTGTAGTTTCGGCGCGCCGCTTCCGGATTGGCCCCCAACTCCGCATCTGCGACGTAGGCCGCAGCCAGTAGCGGATCGAGCGCGTGCTCGCCGAAATCGCGCTTCGGATCCAGCGCCCGCCCGCCAATCGTCACTGCTTCCGCCTGCCCCGAGTTCAGCCGCGCGCGCGCCTCTTGGTCCAACTCGCCGATCGGCTTGGCGAACGCATTCTGCGCGGCAATCGCCAGGCTCGACCCATTGCGAAGGTTAGTCAGGAAAACGCGAAACTGACCCGCGTATTCAAACCCGGTCGCAAACAACTGCAGCCGCGCCCAATCCAGATCCGGGTGCGCCGGCGGCCCGCCCCAGGTCACGCGAGGCCCCTTCGCCGACATCGTGGAAAACAGCACCGGTAGGGCATGCTCCACCTCGTCCGGCAGTCTTGGGACCGTATCTCGCAGCAGCAGCTTTGTAAACTCATCCAGCGGCGGCCGCGCCCCCGGAGCCAGCACCACAATATATATGTCGCGAACCTGGTGTATCCGCCCGTCCGACGGAATCGACGACGACACCAGGATGTGGACTGGCCAAACCGGACTCAAATCGCGATTCTCGAGCAGCCCGCCCAGCATCCACCGCAATTGTTCGAGTTGAGTCAATACATCGCGCGCCGCCCCGGCGTCGCCTTCCGTATCCACATAGAACGGGCCGATGTTGAGCTCGATCCAGTTCTGCTTGGCGAGCGTAGACGCCGCCGGCAGCAGCAGTATCGCCAGGACCGCTATGGACGCACGCCGCCAACACGCCAACTTTGCGACAGCCAACTGTACGACAGCCAACGCTACGACAACGGCGAGCGGGCTACTCGAATGCAGTCTTTGTTTCAACCATCAACCTCGCCTCCGGCAGCGAAACGCCGGCTCTGCAAACAGTTTACGTCTGTGCCGGTAGAGGTTGCCCGATGCCCATTTCCCGAGCCCGTGAGGGCGGGCGCCGATTCGCCCGGGTGCTCCTCGAAGGGGCAAAGATCATTTGTTTTTCCAATCCGCCGGAATATTTCCCGGTAACTCCTAGCACGCATTTGATTTTGCGCGAGGCGGATTTGCCGATATAATCGAAAAGGCAGCTTATTTGACGGAAAAGTCCATGAGTCAATTGCGCGAAAATGGGCCGATATTTACGGAACGGCGGAAATCCAGCCGGTTTCCTATCGAACGAGAGTTGCGTTACAAAACGCTGAGCCAGCGTGCTGAGGCGCTTAACGGCACCGGCAAGACTCTCAACATCAGCAGTTCCGGTGTGTTGTTCACTGCCGCCCATGACTTTGCGCTCGGCACCCGTCTTGAGGTATCCATCAGTTGGCCCGCGCAGTTAAATGAGCGCTGTCTCCTCAATTTGGTTGCTCGCGGCCGCGTCGCCCGCAAAGAAGAAGGCCAAGTAGCTCTTCAAATTCAGCAGTACGAATTCCATACCCAGAGCCTGGGCGCGGTTCTCCCCAAAACTTAATGAATACCCGAGTCAGAAGGCAGGAGTCAGCGCCGCTCCGGGGGCCCGGATGGAACAGGGTGTGACTGCTCGCCGAGCCGCGACCGTAGTTCGCGAAGCGCGAGGGAGCGATGGGATTCGGCTCTAGCAGCAGGTGTCACGGGACTCAGAAGTTATCGTGGCTCGGAAAGGTTGTTGCGGCACGTGATTTGGGGATGAGGCGCGCCCAAAGGAAGTGGTTCTAATGTGCCGCGAAAACGAATTCTTGGGCGAAGAACCGCCCGCTTTCCGGCTTCTTGCCTCGCAACTTCTGCCTTCTTCAGGCAATGATCTTCTTCCGCACCGCATACAGAATCAGTTCCGGCACCGAATGCAAATTCAGCTTCTGCAGTATGTTGCCGCGATGCGTATCCACCGTATGCACGCTCAGGCCCAACCGGCTCGCCACTTCCTTGTTCGTTCTCCCCTCGGCCACTAACTGAAGTATCTCCCGCTCACGATCCGTCAACAGGTCAAAACTGTCTTCCACATCGCCGCCCGTCAGCTTGCGCATGTAGTCCTCCTGCAGAATCCGGCTGACCTTTGGGCTGAAGAATGACCGCCCTTCCGTCACCGCCAGCACCGCGTTCAGCAGATCCGCCTTCAGCGAGTCTTTGAGCAGATACCCGCGCGCTCCTGCCTTCAGCGCGCGCGCCACATAACTTTCGTCGTGGTGCATGCTGAGTATCAACACGCTGGTTCTGGGCAGCCCATTCACAATCCGAAGCGTCGCCTCGATTCCATTCAGCTCCGGCATCGCAATATCCATCACCACCACGTCCGGATGCAGCTCCTCGGCCAGCCTCACCGCTTCGCGCCCGTCGCCGGCTTCTCCCACCACCGCAAACTCCGGTTGTCTCTCGAGCAGGAGCCGCAGCCCTTCGCGAAGCAGGCTGTGGTCGTCGGCTAACAGGATCCTAACCGTGGCCATTCTTGCTCCCCATCAGGCTCGCCAGCGGCAATCGGACGTTCACCCGCGTCCCGCGGCCCGGGCTCGAATCAATCGAAAAATCGCCTCCCAGGTGACGCACCCGCTCCTCCATCCCGAGCAATCCCAGCCCCCGCACGCGTGCCGCGTCGAATCCGCACCCATCGTCCTGAACCGTCAGCACAATCCCGTCGGGGCGCCCGTTTACCGCCACCTGCACCTTGGTAGCTTGGGCGTGCCGCGCGCAATTATTCAGCGCCTCCTGAACCACTCGATAGACGCATGTCTTGTGTTCTTCCGGCAACTGCTCGGCAAGCTCGCTCGCCGATATCGATACGCTCAGCCCGGTCCGTTTGGCCGCCTCCCGCCCTTGCCACTCGAGCGCCGGCAACAGGCCGAAATCGTCGAGCATCGACGGCCTCAGCAGCAGCGCCATATTCCTCGTCTCGTTCACTCCGCCCTCGGCCAGGCCGCGGATCGAGCGAAGCCGCGACTCGAGCGCCGGCTCCCGGATGTAGTCCTGCAAGTTCTCGATTTCCATTAGAATCGTCGAGAAGGCTTGACCCACTTCGTCGTGCAGTTCACGCGACAGCGCCCGCCTCTCGTCCTCCTGCGCCCTCAGCGACCTCGCCGAAAGCTCCTGCAGAGCAGTGCGCGCCTCCACGCTGTGTTCGAGGCGCCGCTGCACCTCCCTCTCCAGTTCCATGATGTGGAAGCCGGTAAACGAGGCCAGCGCAGCGCCGCCGGCCAGCGTCACCACCAGCATCGTCGCCAGCCCGATCTGCAGCCGGCTGAAGAGAGCGCTCAACCCCTCGTCGCCTTGTTTCAGCGATGCCGCGTTCAGCGCATCAATCTGGTCGGCGATCTCGAGCATCGCCGTCCGCCGCGGCACTACTTCTTCGTAGAAGAACCGGTATCGATTCCGCTGTCTCTCCTCCGGCGTCCATGACGATGTCTTCTCCAGCACATTCCAATAGGCTTCAATCTCCCGCCGCAACTCCGAAAACACTCCGGCCTCGCTCGCTGCAATCGATTGCGCGTATTCGGCCAGCGCGTGTTCGTTTTGCCGCCTCAACGCCCGCAGCGCCGAGAACTGCGTTTGTGCTCCGGATAACTCTGGCGCAAGCAGCGCATCTCGCGCCACGGTGCCCGAAAGATAAATGTGCGAGCGGATCTGCCCCAGCTCGTCATTCCGCGAGAGAAACTGTCTCTCCAGGCTCACGCTGCTGCCGCGCAGATTGTGCAGCATCCAGAGAGCTCCGCTCTCGGCCGCGGCCATCAGCAGCAGGAGGCCCCCGAAGCCGGTGACCAACATCAGTCCGGGTCGTCGCTGTTTCATCTCGCCGCGGGGTCCGAAAATCCGCTCCACTTAGCCTGGGGCGCAGAACTCCTTCCTCCAAAGGTATAACTTCCAGCCCCAGCCTTCTATCCCGTCCTTCTGGTAGAAGCCCCCACGCAAATACCCTATCGGCGGGATACCTCTTCGAGCACGAATTCTCTAATCTGTGAACATAGGACTACCCGATCCGCTAAGGAGTTTGCCAATGAAAAGAATTCTGTTGACTTACGCATCTGCCGCGGCCTTATGTCTGTTCGCAGCAGGCTGCGCCAAGAAGGTGGCCAAAGTAAATCCCCCGCCCGCTCCGGCCGCCGCGCCGCAGCAGGCTGCCGCTCCGGCGCCCGGACCTGCCCCGCGGCAATCCACCCCCTCTCCAGTGGTTGCCAGCAACAGGTCAGAAATGCCTGACAGCGCTACCAAGCTTCGGATTCAAGATCTGATCAACCGCATCCAGGACGCGTACTTCGACTACGACAAACACAGCCTGCGCCCGGATGCCATGAGCACCTTGCAGGCTGACGCCAAGACTCTCGCGCAGATCATCAGCCAGTACCCGAAATTCAGCCTGACCGTTGAAGGCTATTGCGACGAGCGCGGCTCCGCCGAATACAACCTCGCGCTGGGTGAGGCGCGGGCTCAGCAAGCCAAGGAGTTCCTCGTCAGTCTCGGCCTGCCATCCACTCAGTTGAAGACCGTCAGCTACGGTAAAGAGCATCAGGTCTGCACTGAGCAGAACGAGGCCTGCTGGCAGAAGAACCGCCGCGCTCATATTGCCGAAGTCATTTGACGACCGTGGAGCGCCCTCCGCCCCGGAGCAGGACCCCCTGGGCCGCGTGCGGGTCCCCCCGGGACCCGCATGCGCGCTCGAGAATAGTTGTCACTCCCAGC
>Ga0302325_10034012_pt1 | contig 10432 bp, 8 predicted proteins | sample Palsa_T0_2_FD_201948 | JGI IMG/M metagenome (GOLD analysis project Ga0302325, IMG submission 201948) | Peat permafrost microbial communities from Stordalen Mire near Abisko, Sweden - Palsa_T0_2 | ecosystem: Environmental > Terrestrial > Soil > Palsa > Peat permafrost | place: Sweden: Abisko...
TTTTGTCACGTTGACGACGCGGTCACGCACGGCGGATTCGACGTGCGCCAAGCTGGCGGCATCGTGGAGCGGGCGCGCGAGGAACGGCTCGACGGATTGCAGATGACTCTGGAGCACGATGCACACGGCGAGGGCGCTCGAGCCGTCGCAGTAAGCATGGGCTTGCCGAATGGCCTCGTCGGCAGACTCGCTCAGATCGGTCGCAACAAGAGCTCGCATGTTATCCTCGCAATCAAGACGTCATCGTTTCAACTTTTCGGTGACGACGTGGGATCCGTCCATCGACCACCCGCGGATCAAGATGTACCTGACGCCGAAGAGCCAAAGACGCACGTACACGTTGAAGAGGCGCGCGGGCGCGCCGGAGATCGTGGCGGTCGGCACCGCCAAACACGCGCCGTCCGCTCCGCGCTGCGTCTCGATGTCGATTGGTCGATTGGGGAGCGCTCGGAGGACGATGCGTGCGCGCCCGCCGTTTCCAGCACGCGCCGTGACCACCTGGCTCGCGAGGCCATACGGTGCTTGCTCGCGCGGGAGCAAAGGAGCGGTTCGCGACGGACCGTCCTCGAGCATCCGCCAATACGCGAAGACGGGTGCGTTGCCATCCGGCACGCAGTGGTCGTCGACGCGAATCGCGTACGCGACGAGGTTCTTGTTCTGACTCTTCGCGATCGTGAAGAGCGGTACCGTCGAGGACGCGAACGCCGCGTGCGGTGCGCCTGCGAGGATGGCGAGCGACATGGCTGCGACCCGCGGTCTCATGGTCTCACGCGGACCAGATTGATGATGTGCGCCGCGCCGGCGCTCTCGGCGTCGGCGGTCGCTGCTCGCGCTTCGCTGCCATCGTCGACGAGGCCTGTCAGCGTCGCGTCTCCGTTTGCGGCGACGCTGACCTTGACGGTGTCGCTTGGGATGCGCGCGTCGGCGAATATGCTCTCGTTTGCGTGGCTCTGAATCGTGGTCGAGGAAGCGACGTGTGTCGTAGGGCCGTAACCAACGACCTGGACGTCGTCCTCGATCGCGATGACGCCTGCCACCTGCCCGACGTCGTCTTCGATCGCGATCTTTTCCTCTTGTGAAGCCGCGCTGCCTCGAACCGTCACCTTCGCGCGCGTCGTCGTGATTTGGATGCTGCGCGCGTCGGACACAGCGATGTCGTTGTAGACGGATTGCTCGACCTGCTTCTCGATGGTCGCGTCGTCTTCTTGTTTGGCGGGCGGAACGCTGAGCCTGTCCTGAACGCTCTGCACCCCGCGAGCTCGATTGGCCACTCGCACGGCGGCGCGCGCCGCACGAAAGTCGACGACGTTGCCCGAGAGCGTGACGACGCCGTGATCCGCGGTGACTGTTGGCAGGGGCGCGCCAACGCGTACGTCGTCGGCGAGGGCGTGTGTGATCGCCATCACGACGCTCGCATCGGTCGTAGGCTTCTTCACCATCGCGGTGCGCGCGCGCATCCACTCGGACCAGTCGACACGAAGCGCGGGTGCGTCCACGCTTGTCACGCCTGCGACCCACGCGTCCGCGATGACGGCGCTACGCTGCACGAGACTTCCAACCACACCTGACAACGTCACGCTACGGCGATCAACGACGACGGCGACACGAGGTCCGTCGACCCGCGCGTCGTCACGAAGGCGCGCGTCGATGTCCGCTGCAATTTCCTTTGGACCCGACGTTCCGCGGATTTGGAGAAGGAGCCTGATGTCGCGTACGCCGGCGACGCGCGATACGGCGTCGGCAATGAGCTCGCGCTGTGTGGATGAATCGACGTCGCCACGCAACGTGACGGCCTGTCCTCGCGACGTGATCTGCACGTTCGCGCTGTGTGTCGCGGGATCGTCGTGAAGGGAGTCTGTCACGCTCGTCACGATGTCCACATCAGAGCGGTCGGGTGCGTTCACCACGATTTGATCAACGAGTGATCGTGCGCCCTTCAAGATCCCGACGAGCTCCTCGGCGCGGCTCTTCGCTGACACGGTCGAAACGGTGCCTGTGAGCGTGACAGCACCGTTGACGACCCCTGCGTGGAGCGATGTGGCGCGCAAGATTGGATCGAAGGCGCGCGCTTCGTCGAACGCGCTTCCGATGCGCGCGTCGGAAATGGTCGATGCGTCCGTCGTGGCCGCATCGTGGGATCGGCACGCGATGAGCACACAGGACGACAAGATCATGATGGCGCGCATGCTGGATCTCCACCTGACGGAAGGGTCGTGGGCAGATCGAGGCGTGCCACGCCGATGCGGTTGTCGGCCATTCCGTAGTAGACGTCGATGCGGTCGGGCGCACCGATGTCGTCTCGTCGATCGGTACCGGTCGGGAACACGACGTTGGAGACGACTCCATGGGTTTCTTGCGGCAGCGTCGGCGATAACACTGGCTCTGGAGAGCGATAGAGGAGCGTCTGCGGGTGATCCTTCGAGAGCACCATCACTCCTGCCGAATACGTGAGGTGATGGTCAGGAGCTCCGGGGTCGTGCTCGCTCACGCCGTGATAGACGAGTAGCCAACCGTGGCGGGTGAGGACCGGAGGAGCACCGCAGCCGATCTTCAACTTCTCCCAAGGCGACACCGGCGTCGCGAGCCGGTGGTGCGAATTGAAAATGCCGAGGCGAGGCGAGTCGACGGCTTCCAACCTCATCGGGCAGTAGGAGATCCAAATGCTCTCACGCTCGCGATCGACCGACGCGGACGCCGCGCGCCGAACGGTTTCCTCGGGACGAGTGCCCGGGAAAAGTGGCCGATGGAGCATGCCCAACTGGAGTTTCCCTGCGTGGTTGGGAATCGCTTGCGGAAAGAGACTCGCATCCTTGTCGTCTACGTTGACGAAATCGAAGCGGTCATATTGGGCAAACGTCGCGAGCCCCATTCGCGTCCATCGGAGCAGATCCTCGGAGCACGCCAGCGCGATTCGCGGTCCCAATGCCGAAAAAGCGGTGTACGTCATGACGTAACGCCGTAGCGGCTCGACGAAGGTGATGCGCGGATCTTCGCAGCCGCCGCCGCCGGGTCGTCGCTCGTAGTCGGCTTCGGGCTCGAGCGCGATACCGAGTCGCTCCACTCCAACTGGCTCGCCGGCTTCATCGAACCGAACGCGCGCGAGGCCAATGCGTGAGTAGTTACCTTCCGCGACGAGCCGCGGAAAAAGATACAGCTCACCATCCGGACCGCGAGCTACCGCCGGGTTGAGCACGCCACCGGCCTCGTGCGGGTTTCCAGGCTCGGGCTCCATCAACACCCTTAGACGCTGCAATTGAAACCCGCTCATGACGCTACATCGCCGTGCGTTGCGCGTGACCGTGAGCGCGCTTGGTCTCGATCGATCCAAGCAGCTTCTTGAAGGACGCCGCGAATTTCGTGACACCTTCATCGAGGAGTCGCGCTGTGAGGTCGTCGATCGAAATCCCCCCAAGCGCCAGCGTCGCCATGGCTTGTTTGGCGTCGTCGACGTTCTCCTCGAGGCAATCGTGCGCGCGGCCATGATCGCGGAATGCATCGAGTGTCTTCGGCGGTATCGTGTCGACCGTGTCGGGGCCAATGAGCGACTCGACGTACACGACGTCGCTCGCTCGTGGATCTTTCGTGCTCGTGCTGGCCCACAAGAGCCTTTGTGGCCGGGCGCCGCGCGCGGCGAGCGCTAGCCAGCGCTCACTCCGGCATGTCTCCTTCCAGTCTTGATATGCGAGCTTCGCGTTGGCAATGGCCACGCGTCCGACGAGGCCGGCGAGGGCTTTGCGCGCTGCGAGCATCGGATCGACGAGAACGTCCAGCCGACTCACGAACATGCTCGCGACACTCGCGACGCGCCGCGGGTCTTCTCTGCGGGCAACGAGAGCTTCGACCCCTTCCATGTACGCCTCGTTCGCTCGCCGACAAAGCGCGCGTGAAAAGAGCAGCGTCACGTTGACGTTGATCCCGCGACCGATGAGGTCCCGAATCGCGGGCATTCCCTCCGGTGTTCCCGGCACTTTGATCATCACGTTGTCGCGATGAAGCTTGCTCCACAGTCGAACCGCCTCTGCAATCGTCGCTTTCCCGTCGTGTGCAAGATATGGAGAGACCTCCATGCTCACATAGCCGTCGCGTCGATCGGACGAGTCGTAGATCGGACGGAGAATATCTGCCGCCTGCTGGAGATCTTCGACGGCGAGCTGCTCGTACACGTCCTCGGCGCTCTTGTCAGCGTGCGTCGCCGAGCGCTGGAGGGCCGCAGCGTAGTCCGTGCTCTCGGCGATCGCTTTCTCGAAGATGGACGGATTCGACGTCACGCCACGGATTCCGTCTTCCTTCACGAGGCGCGCGAACTCACCGCTCTCGAGAAGCGTCCGCCGAATGTAGTCGAGCCAAACGGACTGACCATAACGTTGATGAAGCTCTTGGATGTTCATGACTCACTCTTTCTTTTGGCGAGAGTCGTCGCTCGCGCGACGACGTGCTCCACCGTGAAACCGAATTTCTCGAAGAGCGTGGCGCCTGGCGCCGATCCACCAAAGCGATCCATGCCGATGATGTCGCCGGCGAGTCCGGTCCATCGCTCCCAACCCAGTGGTGACCCCGCTTCGACGGCGAGCCGCGCGGTCACCGCCGCCGGAAGGACACTCTCGCGATATTCCGCCGACTGTTCCGCGAAGAGGCGCCACGACGGCATCGATACGATTTGCGCGCGCACGTTCGCCTTTCGCAGAACGCTCTCCGCGGCAACGATGAGCGCGACCTCCGATCCGCTTGCGATCAGGATCACGTCGGGCGCGCGCTCCTGCTCGGCGAATGGATTGAGCACGTAGGCGCCCCGCGAGAGCATCTCCGCGGGCGCGTAGACCGTGCGATCGAGCGTTGGAACGCTCTGACGTGTGAGCACGAGCACCGTGGGCCGTTCACGCTCCGTCATCGCGGCGGTCCAAGCGCAGCGCGTCTCGTTCGCGTCGCACGGACGGATCACGACGAGGTTTGGGATCGCGCGCAGAGACGCGAGCTGCTCGATCGGTTCGTGCGTGGGTCCGTCCTCGCCGACGCCGATGCTGTCATGCGTGAACACGAAGACCGCATGAAGCTCGGAGAGCGCCGCGAGGCGAATCGCCGGACGCATGTAGTCGGAGAAGATGAAGAACGTGGCTGCGTATGGAATGAACCCTCCGTGGTACGCGAGCCCGTTCACCGCCGCGCCCATCGCGTGCTCGCGCACGCCAAAGTGAATGTTCCGGCCCGCGTAACCCCACCCTCCGCCGATGCAACCCTGCACGGCCTCTTGCGCGCGGAGCGGCGACTCGAAGTCGCCATCCTCTTTGAGCCATGTGTACGTCGAAGGATCGAGATCGGCCGAGCCGCCGATGAGCTCGGGGATCACGCGTGCGATCGTTTGCATGATCGCTTCGGACGCCTTGCGTGTCGCGAGCCCCTTTGCATCGGCGGGGAACTTCGGGAGCTCCTCACTCCATCGCGTCGGGAGCTCGCCGGAGAATCGTCGCGTGATCTCGTTCGCGAGATCGGGAAACTCGTGGGCGTAGCCTTCGAATTTCTTCTTCCACGCGGCTTCGAACGCCGCGCCGCGATCGATCGCAGATCTGAAGTGCGAGAGTGCGTCGGGCGGAATGTAGAACGCAGGCTCCTCGGGCCATCCGAGCTTCTGCTTGGCTTTGCGCGTCTCGTCCTTGCCGAGCGGGCTGCCGTGCGCGTGAAACGTCCCCTCTTTGTCGGGCGCGCCGTAGCCGATGACCGTCTGCACGGAGATGAGCGAGGGTCGATCATGACCGTCCTTCGCTGCGTCGATTGCACGCTCGATCGCCACCAGATCGTTTCCGTCGGCGATCTCCTGAACGTGCCACCCGTAGGCGCGATAGCGCGCCTGGATGTCTTCGGTGAAAGCAATCGACGTGGTCGCCGACAACGTGACGTGATTGTTGTCATAGAGGACGATGAGCCGGCCCAAACCAAGATGGCCGGCAAGCGAGCTCGCTTCACTCGCGATGCCTTCCATCATGTCGCCATCCGAGGCGAGCACGTACGTGAAGTGTTTGAACAGCTCGTGACCGGGGCGGTTGTAACGGGATGCGAGGTGCGCCTCGCCGAGCGCCATCCCGACCGCGTTGCCGATGCCCTGCCCGAGCGGACCCGTCGTCGCCTCGACGCCGGTCGTGATGTGACTCTCCGGATGCCCCGGCGTCGTGCTCTCCCACTGCCTGAACTGCTTGATCTGATCGAGCGGAAGATCGTAGCCCGTCAAATGAAGGAGCGAGTAGAGCAACGCCGACCCGTGCCCGGCGGAGAGTACGAAGCGGTCGCGATCCCACCAGCGGGGGTTCTTTGGAGCATGACGAAGGAAACGGGACCATAGGCAGTACGCCATCGGCGCGGCGCCCATCGGCAAACCGGGATGTCCAGAGTTGGCTTTCTCCACCATGTCGACGGAGAGGAAGCGGAGCGTGTTGACGCACGTCTCGTCGAGCGTGGTCGTCTTCACGACATCTTGACGCCGGTCGGAATGACTTCCGAGTCGTGTTGCGCAAACGGGAATTCGCGTTGATACGAATACGTGTGTGCCGCAGCAGCGTGGTGGGCATGACGCGTGCACCACCAATCGTGTCCTTTGGTCTTCGCGCGGATCGCGATGCAGTCGGCGCACGGGGCTTCGATCACCGGTTCGTGCTCGTTCGTCTTTGGCATCGGCCCGGCGATGAAGACGGGGCACGGCGCCGACGCGACGAGACGTTCGGAAACGGAACCCGTGAAGAGACTCTTGAGGTTCGTGCCGCCTTTCGAACCGACGACGATGAGATCCGCGCCGACATCCGTTGCAAGCTGAGCGATCTCGCGCGCGGGGCGGCCGATGCGCACGTGGATGCCAACTGACTGTCCTGCAAAATTGTCGATCGCAAGCGCGCGGTTTTCGATTTGTCGGCGTAGCTCTTTGGCGAGCGCCACCGAACGTTCCGCGCTCAGCGGCTCGACGGACACGTGCACGACGTGAACATGACTGCCTGGAATTCGCCTTGCGACATACGCCGCTTGGTCGAACGCATAGCCGCTCGGTACGCCGAAGTCTGTGCCTACGACAATCGTGAAGGCGGCCTTTGGATTCGCTGTCATTGGGATGTGCCTTAGCTGGTCGAGTTGGAGTACGCCCGCGCGTCGTCGCGGCCCATCATCGCAAACGATGACGTGTGACCACGAAACCACGTAGACGTACGGACCTCTCGGATTGCGCGGTCATCTCCGGGCGTTGGCGTTGCAGCGCGTCTCACGTCGGAGCCTTTGCGACGCGAAGGACGTCCTTGGTTTTCGCTCGATCGCTCATCGCTTTCGATGATGGGCTGCGAGCACGACACGGCGTAATCCATCGCAAGATGCGCTCAGCGCCGTGTGCGACGGAATCGAGGTCCAAGACCCTGCTTGGTAGGGCGAAGACCCTCCGTCCGCCACCGACGGACGCCGACCCTTTTGCCACAGTTGCGGTGATGGATCTCGCGCGACCGGTCCGGGAGCGTGTGCGCGTTCGCGCCGACTCGAAGAACGTCGATGTGATCTTCTACTGCACCTGCGGTTGCGTCTGGGTGCAGCCGCACATTTTCCGCGAAGCGCTGTACGAGTTGCTCGATAACGCGATCCGCGCAAATAGAGATGGTCATCCCGTCATCGTCGACGTGCGCAACACACGAGAGGGTGACGCGCTCTGGCAAGTCCAAGATGCCGGTGGGGGAATGTCCGCGCAGACTCTCGCCACTCTCGGCTTCCCCGTCACGGTCGAAGTAGGGCAAGAGCACGCGGGCCTCGGCGTCGCACGCGCGTGGGCCATCATCGAAACGCACGACGGACTTCTCTCGTTCGAGTCGGAGCTCGGCGTCGGGACGACGGCGACCATCTGGCTGCCCAAGCGGCTCGGCCCCGCGAACACTGGACACGAAGAACCCGAATCAGAGGCGTAGTGAGATCCGATGATGAGCTCATGGTGGTGGATTTGGATGGTGTTCATGGTTTTCGTTCTCATCCCTCCGGTGAGCTATGGATGGGGTTACCGCGGCTGGGGCCCGCCATACCCGCGATACATCCAACGCCGTCGCAGTGAACGCCTAACCGCTCGTGGCGTTGCTGCTCCGTTCAAACACGAATCGTGGGGTTGGGGTGGCGACGCTGTCTGGATGCTGTCCTTCATCGGCTTGCTGTGGGTGCTCACGGCGGTCTTGTGGTCGCCGCGTTGGCTGGGTTGAAGGCCGACGACGATGGAGGCACCCAAGAAGAGCGCGAAGCCTGAGACGAAAGACGATCTGAAGACCCTTCCACTGCCCGAGGTCGAGAAGCGACTCGGCTCGTCGCCGAACGGTCTGAGTCAATCGGAGGCGGCGACGCGCCTGACCCACTACGGACCGAACGAGATAGTGGCCAAGAAGACCAACGTGGTCTTGAAATTCTTGAGCTACTTCTGGGGCCCCATCCCCTGGATGATCGAGGGTGCCGTCATCCTGTCCGGCGTCGTCCAGCACTGGTTGGATTTCTGCGTCATCCTGGCCCTGCTTTGTTCGAATGCCATCGTCGGATTCTGGGAGGAGCACCAGGCCGGGAACGAGATCGACGCTCTCAAGGCGAAGCTGGCGATCAAGGCCACAGCGAAGCGCGACGGGAAGTGGGTCACGCTGCCTGCCCGCGAGCTCGTTCCCGGTGACGTCATCCGCGCGCGGCTCGGCGACATCGTGCCGGCCGACGCGCGGCTCCTCTCCGGCGATCCGATGCAAGTGGACCAGTCAGCGCTCACCGGGGAGTCGTTACCGACGACGCGCAAGGTCGGAGAAGCGCTCTTTTCCGGGTCGATCATTCGGCGTGGCGAGAGCGACGCGCTCGTCTACGCGACGGGCACGGCCACGTACTTCGGAAAGACCGCGGAGCTCGTCCAAGGGGCGCACACCGCCAGCCACTTTCGGCGTGCCGTCCTCAAGATCGGTAACTATCTCATCGTTTTGGCGGGCGTCTTGGTCGCGGCGATTGTCACGGTCGCGATACTTCGCGGCGACCGAGTTCTGACCACGCTCCAGTTCGCCCTCGTTCTCCTCGTGGCCGCGATTCCCGTTGCGATGCCCACCGTGCTGTCGGTGACGATGGCGGTCGGCGCGCGGCTTCTCGCGAAGAAGCAAGCCATCGTGACCCGGTTGCCCGCGATCGAGGAGCTGGCGGGCGTCGACGTACTCTGCTCCGACAAGACCGGGACTCTGACGCAGAACAAGCTGACTCTCGGCGACCCCTTCTGCGTGAAAGGCGTCTCGGCCGACCAGATTGTCATCGCTGCGGCGCTCGCATCACGCGCGGAGGACAAGGACACGATCGACCTCGCCGTGCTCGGCGGTTTGAAGGACGCTCAGGCGCTGAAGAGCTATCAGGTAGACCACTTCCAGCCCTTCGATCCGGTGCACAAGCGAACGGAAGCCACGGTGAAGGGGTCGGATGGAAAGCAATTCTGGGTGACCAAGGGCGCACCGCAAATCATCCTCGGGATGGCAGCCAACGCCGGTGCGGTGAAGCCCGCGACCGAGACCGCGATCAATGATTTTGCGGCGCGAGGCTTCCGCTCGCTCGGAGTCGCCCGAGGAGATCAGCAGGGCCAGTGGCAATTCCTCGGCGTGCTGCCGCTGCTCGATCCGCCGCGCGAGCAGGCCAAGGCGACGATCGCGAGCGCCCGCGAGATGGGCGTGAGCGTCAAGATGGTCACGGGCGACCAGATCGCCATCGCTCGCGAGACGGCCAAGGAGCTCGGGCTGGGCACGAACATTCTCGATGCCTCGGGATTGGGCGACTCGAAGCATGAAGAGAGCGCGGAGTCGGCGGCGACGATCGACAAGGCCGATGGATTCGCTCAGGTCTTTCCCGAGCACAAGTTTCACATCGTCGACGTTCTCCAGAAACGAGGTCACATCGTCGGCATGACCGGCGACGGAGTGAACGACGCTCCGGCGCTCAAGCAAGCGGATTGCGGCATCGCCGTGTCGGGGGCGACCGACGCGGCGCGCGCAGCGGCGTCGATCGTGCTGCTCGCGCCAGGGCTCTCGGTGATCATCGATGCCATCAAGGAGAGTCGGCGCATCTTCCAGCGGATGAACAGCTACGCGATCTACCGCATCGCGGAGACGATCCGCGTACTGTTTTTCATGTCGCTGGCGATATTGGTGTTCAATTTTTACCCAGTCACCGCGGTCATGATCGTGATGCTCGCTTTGCTGAACGACGGCGCGATTCTATCAATCGCGTACGACAACGTTCAGTACAGGAAGAAGCCCGAGGCGTGGAACATGCGCGTCGTGCTGGGGATAGCGAGCGTCCTCGGCGTCACCGGCGTTATCGCGGTGTTTCTCCTCTTCTTCTTAGCGGAGCGCGTATTTCATATAGACCACGCGCGGGTGCAAACGTTGATGTACCTGAAGCTATCGATAGCAGGGCATTTGACGATCTTCTT
>Ga0302325_10034013_pt1 | contig 10431 bp, 14 predicted proteins | sample Palsa_T0_2_FD_201948 | JGI IMG/M metagenome (GOLD analysis project Ga0302325, IMG submission 201948) | Peat permafrost microbial communities from Stordalen Mire near Abisko, Sweden - Palsa_T0_2 | ecosystem: Environmental > Terrestrial > Soil > Palsa > Peat permafrost | place: Sweden: Abisko...
CTAGGGGGAACAGCTCCTCGTTCGAAGAATGGCCTTACGCCGGGCGGGAATGCGGCTTCACAGTCACCACGCAAGATACAGCCACCTGGTTCTGGGAAACTCCAATCTTTACGAGATTGTTAGGTTTGCCGGAGATCTGGTGGTTCCATGAACGCGGCTGTCGGCCCCAACGTGCTTCGCAGCGATCCAGATAGAGTTGCGGGCAGTGTTGCCGGTTTCCTTGGGAAACTTGCAACACTGCCCAGTCGAGCCTGCCAGGAGGGTCCCCTCGCAACGGCTGCTATTTGGTTTTTCCGGAATGCCGTCAGGCTTCTCCCTGTAACGACTTCCAGTTACCTGGAATTCTCCAACCGAAGTCAGTTTGTCTTAAACGACCAAGTAGCACTGCTGGCAGAAGATCCTCCATTGGTTGCTACAACCCTCCAGTAATAAGTCGTGGCAGCATCTAGGTGAAGCACTGCCTGCCGCACAACGCTTCCCGTGGCTGTGTCGGTGGCAATTAAGGAAAGCGCGGTGGAACTGGTGCCGAAGTAAATTTGATATTGCGTAGCTCCTGTAACCGCACCGCATTGCAGCGTTAGAGAAGTGGTGAGAGCGGTAGCGCCAAGCGCTGGCCAAGGATTTGAAGGTGCCTGCAATGAGGCCTGGTTAATCACATAGCTCGTTGAACTGACCGCGCTGTTGTTCCAGCCGCTCATGGACGCGAATCGCTGTGACGGTCATGCTGCTGCTCACCGCGATCGGGCCGCTGTATAACGTGCCCACGGTCGAACTGGGCGTGCTGCCATCGGTCGTGTAGCGAATCGAGCTGCCTGGAGTCGTGCTGTTCAGCGTCACCGTTTGCGCGGTGGTGTAGGTTCCACCTGCCACACTGAAGATCGGTGTCGCGACGGTTCCGGTGATGATGTAGGCCGCCGAACTGACCGCGCTGTTGTTCCAGCCGCTCATGGACGCGAATCGCTGTGACGGTCATGCTGCTGCTCACCGCGATCGGGCCGCTGTATAACGTGCCCACGGTCGAACTGGGGATGCTGCCATCGGTCGTGTAGCGAATCGAGCTGCCTGGAGTCGTGCTGTTCAGCGTCACCGTTTGCGCGATGGTGTAGGTTCCACCTGCCACCCTGAAGGTCGGTGTCGCGACGGTTCCGGTGATGATGTAGGCCGCCGAACTGACCGCGCTGTTGTTCCAGCCGCTCATGGACGCGATCGCTGTGACGGTCATGCTGCTGCTCACCGCGATCGGGCCGCTGTATAACGTGCCCACGGTCGAACTGGGCGTGCTGCCATCGGTCGTGTAGCGAATCGAGCTGCCTGGAGTCGTGCTGCTCAGCGTCACCGTTTGCGCGGTGGTGTAGGTTCCTGAAATCCCACTGCGTCTTTCATCAGATTCCCTCCCAGCGCTTGTCCAGCCGTTGCCCCACCGCCGCCATCAGTTCCGGCGTACCGATCACGTACCAATAAGTGTCGGTAACGTGCCCGTGGCCGAGATAGGTGGAGAGGATCGATATGACTTCGTTAACAATGTCGAGCTTGATCAAAGAAGCCTCTTGTTCCCAACCTGCCAGCTTGAGCCGCGCGGGGCTTGCCTTAGCTCAGTGGCAGTTCTCGTATTCTATCTCTGAAGAACTCGGTGATGTCCGCCGCCGCAACGGGTTGTTTCAAAAAGTCGATGTCATAGTCTTGAACATCATCCAGCGTGCAGTTGTAGGCGATGGACACGGCTGTGATCGTGGCGTCCTGGTCGGACATCGATCTTCTGGCATCGCCCGATTTGGTACATCACAAACCGATGGCATAGGACCACTTAGCCAAGAAGTTTCTCAAGTACTCCGTTGACGAAACACACGTATAGAGCCGATAATGTTTTCACCGGCCTTCGCCGGCGGCCCATCTGTCCTGGCGCAAGCCTGATTCTTGGTTCTGCCTGGCGAAGGCTGGCCAAGCCGATCAGGCGGAAACATTCCTGAGATGATCAGGCCTATCATTAATCCACTAGTTTGTTTCGGATCGCATAGCGTATGAGATCGGCGGTGGTTTTCATTCTCATTTTTTTTAGCATCCGCGCGCGGTAAGTGCTAATGGTTTTGTCGCTCAGCGAGAGTAGATTAGCAATATCTTGGATCGTTTTCCCGGACGCGATGAGCGTGAGCACCTCATACTCACGCTCGGAAAGCGCCTCATGGGGAGGTTTTTCTGAGCGGGGTTCCAGGTAGCCGACCAGACTCTCCGCCAGGGCGGAGCTGACGTATCTTCCTCCTTCGATGACCTTGTTTACAGCCTGGACAAGCTCCGCACGCGGGCTGTCTTCGGTAATATAGCCGGACACGCCCGCTTTGAACAGTCGGCGCGCGTATTCATAATCCGAATGTTTGCTGAGGGCAAGAACCGGAAGCCGAGGCCGGATGTGCTTCAACTCTTTCAAGAGTTCCAGCCCGCTTCCCTCACCTAAAGAGAAATCCAGGACCGCCAAGTCCCAATCCTCGTCGCGGACGAGTCGAAGTGCCTCATCGGCGCTGCTCGCCTCACCAAAGACGATGCCCGGTTGTTCGACAATTCTCATTACACCCGCCCGGACCACCTCGTGCTCGTCTACGACAAGGATTTTCTTCATTGATTTTCAGGTGCTTGTATGGGCGGGACGGCTGCCTCTCTGGTGATGGGACCCGAACTGCAACCGTCGTCGCACGCTCCAAGTTGGGTTACGTTTACAATCGCTTTAGGGGGTCACGACCCTGGTGAGATGTCCGCCGAAAGTTGTATTCAAATAGCATGAGCCTGGATCGATGAGGCATATACTCATCCGAGCTTATGCGTTACGCAATATCCTTTTTAGGACATACCTATGCAGGACTCCTTAGTGTTTCCAAAGACATTCTTGAGCTGAAATGTGTGTTGTATATAAGTAACCTGGATCTGGAGTCCGAGTCAAGGAAAAAGTGTCAGGTGAGACCAGATAAGCGCTCTTTCAGGAGACAGTTTGTCGCGGCTCCGTACCCCAGCCGTGTGCATAATTCCCTTGTGCATAACTTCCATTGACAATCTTTTTGAAATCAGTTACCGCCTCCTTGACAGCCCCACCCCACGGCGTATCATAAAGGACGTTATGAGGCATCAATTGGGGGAGGGGGAAAAGCGGAAAAAACGGCTGACTTCGGCTGAAACTGGTTCAGAGAAACACGATCAGGCCGACGTCTTGATCGACGACGGGATTGACCCCGCCGATTTTATTGACCCCGACGAGTTCGGCATCCGGAGGAAATATGCATCGTTCGATCCATGAGTGCCGAGCTCGTCCCGATTCCGCGGCGGGATCTCGCGCGCGCCGCGGTTCGCTTTAAGCGAAACAAATGGACCGGGGGCGTCAAGAGGTAGTCCACGAAATGTGTTTGGCTGCGAGGCGCTAGGGTCTTACTCCGATTTGACACGGCTTTCAGAACGGGGATAGCCTGGAACATCGGAGGATTGAGCATGAAGCAATCGTTGTGGATCATCGCCTTATTGTTCGGAGCTGCGTTGGCGCAACCGCTATCTGCCTCCTCTTACTCGATAACATTGTTGGACGGAAGTGGACCTACCGTTGATGGAACCGGATCGTTCACCTTCAGTGCCGGAACATTCTCCGCCTTCACCGTAACCTGGGACTCCTTCGTATTCGACTTCACATCCGTCGCGAATAGTACCGGAAGCGAGGCCCACGGATGCGATGGGGGAGGTGCGATATCCGTTTTCACCTATCTCGCCGACCCCAACTGCCAAACCGGTGGCATTGAACCCATCTCATGGGAAGGCTCTGTGGTGATGGGCTCGGCACGATTTTCATTTGCCCCCGACTTCGACGGAATAGCCGCACCGACTCTCCCGGCTAACCCAGAGACACTAACGACACAGAATGGTATTTTCGAGGTACCGCAAACCGTGCCTGAGCTAAACTCCGGGTTCCTTGTGGCAACAGCGCTGATTGCAGTAGCATTTGTGGTACGAAAGCGTACTGCTCCGGACCGAAGTTTGGCCATTCAAATTGATCAGCTGACATCCTGGCCAAGCAGATTAAGCGCACTACCGATAGTTAAAAGACGCTACGCTGCGGACTTTTCGAGATCTGCGAGAAGTGCGTCAAGCGCAAGATCCTCCAACGAGATGAAGTGATACGCACGCTGTTGCGCAACTGACATTCCGCGGTGGAGCTCCGCTTTGAGGTTCTCTGCTCTGGCGCGCGTATTCGTGACAATTGCAACCTGAAAATAGTTCATGCCGAACTTTGCGATGTGGCGCTGCTGCTGGTGGTAGGCGGCATAGGCCTTGATCTTGAGCGCGATCCTCGTGTGAGACATTGTGCCAGTATCCGCTTCAAGAAAGAAGTGCTCTTTATTTTTCCCCGCCGGCCGTCTCGCGTGATGCAACACAAAATACGCGTCCGGCCGGATCGGCAATTTTCCATCGCTCGCGGTTTGCACAGTGTCCTGGAGCGACGCGTGCTCGTGCTGCCAAAGGGAGAGCTTGATCGGATTGTCGCGTGAGAGGAGCAAGAGCTTGGTATGGATGCTCGAAACGAGTAGCGAGTGCGGAATGGTGAGATCACTCCATTCGTTCTCACGTCGGCGCCGCTCGGCAAGCTCGTCCGGTGCATAGCCGCCTTTAATAAGGACAGGGACGCTTTCGGAACCAATCACATAAAGGCCCTTATGCGGTCGCGGCTTGAGCCGGCGGAGATACCGTTCGTCGCGGCGTGTTTCTGAAAGGCCGTGGAGACGCTCAAGAAGCGGGTGGTTCCGTTCTACCTGTTGCTTTCCCACTGGAACCGTGAGATACTTCCTGTGGGTAACCCAATAGTAGGATATGAAAAACAAGACTGATGTTCCTCAGGGAACGATGGCCCTGATGACGCTGAAAACCATAGAGATTCTTGGACCTTTGCACGGATATGCAATCGCAAAACGCATTCAGCAGATTAGCGGAGATCTTCTCTCGGTAAATCAGGGCACGCTTTATCCCGTTCTATTGAGGTTAGAGCAGGAGGGCTCAATTGCCTCGGAGTGGGGCGCCTCAGATAACAACCGGAAGGCTCGGTTTTACCGGCTGACGCGCCAGGGCCGCAAACATTTGCATGCGGAAGCGCGGGACTGGGAGCAGACGATGGAAATGATTGGGAAATTCTTTGCGGCGAAAGCGGAGGATTTGCGTGAGATCAATTAGAAGGTTCTTCAGGCGACTGAGTGGCTGGACGAGAACGCAAGCGGATGAAGAGCGGCTGCAGATGGAAATTGAAGACCATCTGGCGTTGGAGACCGCGGAAAATCTCAGGGCAGGCATGCCTCCTATGGAGGCGCGAAGACAGGCGGCGCTGAAGTTCGGAGGTTTGGACTTCATAAGAGAGAGCTATCGCGATGAGAAGGGCCTGCCGTTCCTGGAAACATTGCTGCAGGACACGCGGTATGGCGCAAGGCGTTTGCGGAATGCGCCGACATTTAGCGCGGCAACTGTGCTCACGCTCGCGTTGGGTATTGGTGCGACAACTTCGATTTTTACTTTGGTTCATGCGGTGCTCCTGAAATCCCTGGCGGTGACGAATCCGGGCGAGTTGTACCGATTGGGACGGGAGACACACTGTTGTGATTACGAAGGTTACCAGCAATACAAAGAGTTTTCGATTGTCTCTTACGACCTGTACAGGTATTTCCGAGACAACACGAAAGGCTTTGCGGAATTGGCGGCGTTTCAGGCGGGGCAATCCCTTTTTGGCGTCCGCCGTTCGGGCCGTGCGGACGTAGCGCAGAGCTATTTGGGCGAGTTTGTCTCGGGCAACTATTTTGCGATGTTTGGCATACGGCCATTCCTAGGACGTATGCTGACCGCTCATGACGATCAGCCCGACGCTCCGCCCACGGCCGTGATGAGTTATCGCCTTTGGCAGCAGAGGTTCGGGGCTGACCCGTCTGTGGTTGGTGGCGTCTTCACTCTGGATGGTAAGGCGTTTACCATGGTCGGCATTACTCCTCCGGGTTTCTTCGGAGACACGCTGCGCGAAACGCCGCCCGATTTATTTGTTCCGTTGGCGATAGAGCCGCTGGTGCAAAGTGTTTCTCACCTGACGAGGCAAGACGATCACTGGTTGGATTTGATTGGCCGCGTGCAGCCGGGCGTCACCGCATCCTCCGTTGAGGCGCAGATGAGGGTCGAGCTGAAGCAGTGGCTGCGCGCGCATTGGGAAGTGATGGACGCGGACCAGCGCGAGAAGTTTCCTCAACAGACGCTGTACTTGAGCCCGGGAGGCGCCGGAATCACAAGTATGAGAGAGGAGTACGAGCATTGGCTGCAGATCTTGATGACCGTGGCGGGATTTGTGTTGCTGATTGTGTGCGCCAATGTGGCCAACCTGATGCTCGTTCGGGGCATGGAGCGGAGACAACAGACATCGTTGAGTATGGCGCTCGGAGCACGGCCATCGCGCCTCGTTCGTCAAGCCCTTATAGAAAGCGTTTTGCTTTCCCTGATTGGTGGCGCGGCGGGCTTGGCGGTAGCTTTTGCAGGCACGGGTTTGATTCTGCATTTTGCGTTTCCCCCATCGGCGGGGATGGGAGGAATGCCGATTAGCGCTTCGCTTTCATTGCCGGTGCTGGGTTTCGCGTTCGCGGTTTCGTTCATTACAGGAATTGCCTTCGGTATCGCTCCGGCCTGGATGGCAATACGGGTTGATCCGATTGAAGCGCTACGGAGGTCCAATCGATCAACCGCCAGGGCGGGTTCGGTGGCACGCAAGACCTTGGTGGTGGTGCAGGCGGCGCTCTCATTGGTGTTGCTTTCGACGTCAGGGCTGCTTACCTTGACGTTGCGCAATCTGGAAAATCAAGACTTCGGCTTTCATCAAGAGCGGCGTACGGTGGTGGGTTTTGATCCGTTTCTGGCGGGGTACAAAGCGGAACAGTTGACGTCACTTTATCGCCGAATACACGACTCAATTGCGTCGTTGCCGAGCGTCGGGGGGGTTGCACTCTGCCTCTACTCACCGCAGAGCGGAGACAGTTGGAATGATAGTGTCGTCGTCGATGGACACCCCACTCCCGGACCGAATGATAACAATGAGGCTCACTGGGATCGAGTGACTCCGGGGTACTTCGACGTGATTGGAAATCCTATCGTAAGAGGGCGCGCCATCAGCGAAGAGGACACCGCGACGTCGCGCCCAGTAGCCGTGATCAACGAAGCTTTTGCACGAAGGTTTTTCAAGAATGAAGACCCAATCGGAAGGCGCTTCGGAAGCCGTCACGTTGAAGTGGCGGGTGTGGCGAGAGACGAGAGACACTTGACCTACAATCTTGAGAAACCGATTGGACCGTTCTTTTTTTTGCCTGAGGCGCAATACACGACCTTCCCCCACCTCGCGGACACGAAGAGCGACCTCTTCTCGCACTATCTGCATGACATCGTGATTGTGACGAAACCAGGAGCAACGATTTCAGAGGTAGAGGTGCGGAATACTATCGCTTCGGTGGACCCGAATTTACCGGTGATTTCCGTCCGCGCACTCAAAGAGCAAGTCGCAGGCCAGTTCAACCAACAGCGGCTGATTGCGCGGCTCACTTCGTTTTTTGGTCTGCTGTCGCTGGTGTTGGCGTCTATTGGCGTTTATGGAGTGACCGCCTACAATGCGGGACGGCGAGTGAACGAGATCGGAGTCCGTATGGCGCTGGGTGCAAATCGCAGCGATATTGTGACGCTCATTCTGAGGGGTGCTTTCATTTTGATTCTCTACGGACTGCTTGTGGGGTTACCAGCTACGTTTGCAATAGGCCGATTTCTTGGCAGCCAGCTTTACGGAACGAACCCTTACAATCCCGAGCTGACTTTAGTTGCGGTCACGGTCCTTGGATTATCGGCACTCATTGCGTCTCTCATTCCGGCGCTGCGGGCAAGTCTGATTTCGCCCTCTGAAGCGCTACGCGCCGAATAGGCTCCATTTTTCGCTTGCGTAGTCCGCTGCCTTGTTGAAGATCATGGAGAATGGCGCGTCCGTATTCCCGGCGGTCGTCGATGACCTTACGGATTCGGGCAGTTTTTGGGGTTCGAAACTACCAGGGAAACGATTTCGGCGGTCATCCATGGCCGGAGCCATGCCGACTTGATCTGCTGAGCAATGGCGGTTGTGATAAACAACAGCGGCAAGACAAGTCTGATCGAAAGATTAAGTGGCATAAGTGCTCCTTCAAACCCTAAATCCAGTTGGTTTCCAGAGTTGAGTCGGAGCAGTCTACTGTAGTGCCGCGCTGTTTGTCAACGTGTTGTTTAATTCGTGTCCTTTAAATTCGCAGAAGAGTGTCCTATCGGTTCCAGATATGAAGATCCTTTGCGTTCATCGTGCGATTTTCTTTTTCGCCGTCCGCTCCATCTCTTTAAGTTGGTTCGAGGGGAGGAGGGGAGGAGACGGATAGCGTTTTCGTGTTCGGTTACTATTGCTCGTGCCGGGGATCGAGCCGGGCCGCTGCTTGTTGGCCTGTTGCGACAAACACTGAGCACCTCACAACGAAAGGAGGCACGGTGCAGACTAACGGTCAACCAATCATTCAACTTTGAAGGAGCTTGATCAGCCCGTCCGCAAGCTGTCCTTTAACATCCGGCACGTCTCATCCAACCGTAAGTGCAGGTCTTCACTGACACGTTTAATCTCCATAAGAAGAGTATCGAGTGCGGCGTGGAAGGCTCGTGTCAGTTCGTTGGCGTCCACGCAGCGCACGAGAGTACCCGCAAACCGCGCGAGCACTTCGTCCGGTAAGCGGTCGGCACCGCGTGCGTGAGCTGCGGGAAGCCCGTGGCGGACACAAGCCATTGCTAGCGCGCAACCACGCATGCCACTGATCATATACTCTGCCTGCCACGATTGTGCGCGAGCGATGGCGGTCCGCGCGTGTACGGCGTAGAGCCATCCCATTCCAGCCAGCGCTTCCGGCGATGGCGGCTGCATATAACGCGATTCGCGGGCGGTTCCGTGGATCAGCTTAAAGCTTGGCGCGAGGGCTCGGAACTCTGGAGCCGGAACAAATGCCAGATCGACTGATCGACTTGAAGCGTCCCCGGCAGGAGAAAGACGCGATAGATCCAGGCTCCGCTCGGGACGTCCACGTGATGGATCGCGTGGTGAGTCTCATACAGGTACGAGGTCCAGTCCGCAAGCGTGGACTGCACAGCAGGAGCATCCATTACACCGAATGCCAGATCGACGTCGGACCATCTGTCTTCGCTGCCCGCAGCGGTCGACCCGGTGATCGCGGCGCCAGTTATGTGTTGATCGGAGGCTGCACGCTCAAGCAATTGCGATCGGATGGTGGCGCGCTCGGCTGGTGTAAACATAAACATATTCTATGGAAGCGAACAGATGTGTACTGGATTGGCATGTGAATGAGCGTCCACCAGATCCTCAGGCTTCGCGCTTTTGCGAGTGGAGGCTTTCAGTTTCAAGAGCCTTCTTGAAGGTCATGAGATCAGTGCGGAGCCTTCTCCATCGCATCACCCGGCCATAAACTCTAAAGAGAAGCGGGGATACCCGTTGTCGCAAGCAGCGTGCTTTTCTGCCACAGTTTCCCGATCAGTCCGAAGGTTGGTAATCTCGGCAGCAGCATCCCCGGCTGATTCGATCACGCCGCCGTTATTTAGGAAGCGAGTATTCGAGCTTGTACGAATGGTGCCCATTCGCGATCTGAATATTGAACGTTCCCGCGATGCCCTTCAATTCGCCCGTTCCCGATCCCGGCACGATCACGATCGAAAGCTTCTGCCCGCTCGCATCCATTGTCGCCGAATGCTGCAGCGCGAAACTTCCTTTCTTTCCCTTCACAGACCCGGTCACGACCTCCATCGCGACATAGCCCGCCGATCCCTGCTTCGGATCACCGCCCGAAATCATCTCGCCCTTACTGGTCCCTTCCAGATCCCCGTGGATTTGTTTAACGCTAGAGAATCGCGCTAGTCCCTCCGCGGGTGCCGGCGCTAGCGGGCTCATCTCTACAGTGAAGAATCCCTTGGCTATCTCGGTCATCGTTCTCGTTCCTTCTTGGGCCAGAAGCGATATCGATGCAACTGCCGCAAACGCAAAAATCACACGCATTATCGATCCTTTGTCTAGCGAACCTACAGGCCAAACTTCGCCGAACGATTTTCCAACTCGATCGAGATTGTCCACTCGTTCAGCTTCGACGCAATCAGTTCCGTCATTGCGCCATGGCCTCGATCATCCAGCTCCTGTTTCGCACGGACGAGTGCGACGACATGTGCTCCTCTTTCCTCATACTACAGGGTTTAATGGCTGACGCGAGACGCTTTCTTTCCTGCTGTATCGCAATCCAGTCAGCCCGATGTACTCTGGCAGTCGCCGGATAAGCCGGCCCTCTCGAAGCCGCTCCAAACAGTGCGCGGCCCAGCCCACGACGCGCCCAACGGCGA
>Ga0302325_10034014_pt1 | contig 10431 bp, 7 predicted proteins | sample Palsa_T0_2_FD_201948 | JGI IMG/M metagenome (GOLD analysis project Ga0302325, IMG submission 201948) | Peat permafrost microbial communities from Stordalen Mire near Abisko, Sweden - Palsa_T0_2 | ecosystem: Environmental > Terrestrial > Soil > Palsa > Peat permafrost | place: Sweden: Abisko...
AGCCTGCGTGCCACCTTCATCCCCGCGCTGGCCGTGCCTTTATCCATCGTGGGCACCTTTGCCGTCATGTACCTGATGGGCTTCAGCCTGAACAATCTGACGCTCATGGCGCTCACCATCTCCACCGGCTTCGTGGTGGATGACGCGATCGTCATGGTGGAAAACATCAGCCGCTTCCTCGAGCAAGGCGATTCGCCATTGCAAGCCGCGCTAAAGGGCGCGGAGCAGATCGGCTTCACCATTCTTTCTCTGACGGTCTCGCTGATCGCCGTACTGATCCCGCTGCTCTTCATGGGTGACATCGTCGGCCGCCTGTTCCGCGAATTTGCCATCACCCTGGCGGTCACCATTCTCGTCTCGGCGTTCGTGTCGCTTACCCTGACGCCCATGCTTGCCGCGCTGCTCCTGCGTCACCAGAGCGCCGCCGAAGAGAGCTGGTTCTATCGCAAGTCCGAGGATTGGTTTAACGCGGTTATCGCGTTTTACGGGCGCACGCTGCAAACCGTGTTGCGCTTCCGTACCATCACGTTGATCGTAACCGTCGCAACGTTCGTGGCCACCGTCCTCCTCTACATTTACGTCCCCAAAGGGTTCTTTCCCGTACAAGACACGGGCGTGATTCTGGGCGTCAGCGAAGGCCCGCAGAACATTTCCTTTCAAGCCATGGCGCTGCGCCAACAGCAACTCGCCGACGTGGTGCTGAAGGATCCGGCGGTCGAAAGCCTTTCGTCTTTTATTGGCGTCGACGGCACGGACACCACGCTCAACACCGGGCGCATCCAGATCAATCTGAAACCGCTTGCCGAGCGAAACCTCAGCGCCAGCGACGTCATCCGGCGCCTGCAGCCGCAGGTGCAAAAAGTGGACGGCATCTCGCTCTTTCTCCAGCCCGTGCAAGATCTGACGGTAGAAGATCGCGTCAGCCGCACGGAATTCCAGTACAGCCTCGAAGACGTGGACGGCAAGGAACTCGCGCAGTGGACGCCGCGTTTCATCGAAAAGCTGAAAGCGTTGCCGGAATTGCGCGACGTAGCCAGCGACCAGCTCAATCAGGGCTTGCTCGCGACGCTGACCATCGACCGTGATTCCGCCTCTCGCCTCGGGATTTTCCCCGCGGACATCGACAATACGCTCTACGACGCTTTCGGCCAGCGCCAGGTGTCCACCATTTACACGCAACTGTCGCAATATCACGTGGTCGAGGAAGTGGATCCGCAATTCCAACAAGATCCCGACGCGCTGAAAAATATCTACGTCAAATCCTCCACTGGCCAGCAAGTGCCGCTGAGCGCCTTCACGCGTTTCACCCCCGGAGCAACGCCGCTCACCGTCAATCATCAGGGCCAGTTTCCGGTAGTCACGCTCTCGTTCAATCTCGCGCCGCACACCTCGCTAGGTCAAGCCGTCGAAGCCATCAACAAAGTAAAACGCGACCTCAACATGCCGCTCAGCATTCAGGCGACGTTTCAAGGCACCGCCGCCGCGTTCCTGAATTCGCTGGCTAACGAACCCCTCCTGATCCTCGCGGCGCTCATCACCGTCTACATCGTGCTGGGCGTGCTGTACGAAAGCTTCATTCACCCCATCACCATTCTCTCGACGCTCCCGTCCGCCGGTGTGGGCGCAATTCTCGCCCTGCTGCTCTTCCGGATGGAATTCAGCATCATTGCGCTCATCGGGGTCATCCTGCTGATCGGCATCGTCAAGAAAAACGCCATTATGATGATCGACTTCGCGCTGGAGGCCGAGCGCAAGGAAGGGAAGTCCCCGCAGGAAGCCATCTACGAAGCCTGCCTGCTGCGCTTCCGTCCCATCATGATGACCACCATGGCCGCGCTGCTCGGCGGTTTGCCGTTGGCGCTGGGGTCTGGCGTCGGCGCAGAGTTACGCCGGCCGCTCGGCATCACCATCGTGGGGGGCCTGATTGTGAGCCAGTTGCTTACGCTTTACACCACCCCGGTCGTGTACCTGGCCTTCGATTGGCTGTCCCACCGCTTCACCTTCAATTTCGGCAATCGCATCACCGAAGAAGAGCTGGCGCACGGTGACTGAGTTTTCGCCATGATCTCTTCCGCCAATTTCTCCGCGCCTTTTGTTCGCCGCCCGGTGGCGACCACGCTAATTACCATCGCCATATTTCTCTCCGGCGCCGCGGCCTTCGGGCTCCTGCCGGTCGCGCCGCTGCCGCAGGTGGATTTTCCTACGATTGGCGTTGGCGCGAGCTTGCCAGGCGCAAGCCCCGAAACCATGGCCTCCGCGGTGGCCACGCCGCTCGAACGCCAGTTCGGCCGCATTGCCGGCGTCACGCAGATGACCTCTTCGAGCGGCCTCGGCAGCACCGGCATCACCTTGCAGTTCGATCTAAACCGCGACATCAACGCCGCCGCCCGCGACGTCGAAGCCGCCATCAACGCCGCGCGCAGCCAACTCCCGGCCGATCTTCCAGGCCAGCCCACCTACCGCAAAGCGAATCCCGCCGATTCGCCCATCCTGCTCCTCTCCCTCACGTCTGAAAACGTGCAGCCCGCGGAAATCTACGACGCCGCCAACTCCCTCCTGGCGCAGAAAATCGCGCAAGTGCAGGGCGTGGGCCAGGTGTACGTGTGGGGCAGCGCCAGTCCCGCCGTGCGCGTCGAAGCCAACCCCACGCAGCTCAACAGCTACGGCATCAGCCTGGAAACCATCCGCAAAGCGCTGCAATCCGCTAATTCCAATCTGGCTAAAGGTTCACTTTCCGACGCCACCCGCAGCTACACCCTCGCCGACACCGACCAGATCTTCCACGCCTACGAGTACAAGCCGCTCATCGTAGCCGGTAATCGCGCCGCGGGCGCGGGTGGCGCAGCCGTCCGCCTCGGCGACATCGGCGAGGTCACCGACTCGCTGGAAGACACCCGCATACTCGGCTTAACCAACGGCAAGCGCGGCGTCATCGTTGCTGTCTTCCGCCAGCCCGGCGCCAACATGATCGCCACCGTGGATCGCGTATTCAAGGAACTTCCGCGACTAAAGGCTTCCATCTCGCCGTCCATGCATCTGGCCGTCAGCGTAGACCGCACCGTAACCATTCGCTCCTCGGTGCATGACGTGGAAGTCTCCCTGGTCATCTCCGTGATTCTCGTCGTGCTGGTGGTTTTCGCGTTTTTGCGCAACGCCTGGGCCACCTTCATCCCCAGCGTGGCCGTCCCGCTTTCTCTCATTGGCACCTTCGGCGTGATGTATCTCTGCCACTACAGCCTGGATAATTTCTCGTTGATGGCCCTGACCATTTGCACCGGCTTCGTGGTGGATGACGCCATCGTGGTGATGGAAAACATCACCCGCCACATTGAAAACGGTCTTTCGCCCATCGCCGCCACCATGAAAGGCGCCCGCGAAATTGGCTTCACCGTAGTTTCCATGAGCGCCTCGCTCGTCGCGGTGTTCATCCCCATTCTGTGGATGCCGGGCATTGCCGGCCGCCTGTTCCGCGAATTTGCCGTGGTGCTCAGCGTGGCCATCGGCGTCTCGCTGCTTATTTCGCTGACCACCACGCCGATGATGTGCGCGCGCTTTCTGCGCCACGACACCGGCAGGCACAACCGCATCTATCGCTTCTCCGAGCGCGCGTTCAACGGCTTGCTGCACGTTTACGACATTGCGCTGCGCTGGGTCCTGCGCCGGCAATTGCTGATTCTGGGTCTGACCTTCGCCACCGCCGCCTTTTGTGTTTACCTCGCCGGCCACGTCAATTCCGGTTTTTTCCCGCAGCAGGATACCGGGCGCATTCGCGGCTTGATTCAGGGCGACCAGAGCTTGTCTTTCGCGGCCATGTCCGAAAAGTTGCGCACTATCAGCGACATCGTACTGAAGGATCCGGCAGTCGAGAATATCTCCGGCTTTACCGGTGGCGGCAGCGGCGGGAGCACGGCCTTTGTATTTGCGCAACTAAAGCCCAAGGCCGTCCGCAAAATCAATTCGGATGAAGTAATCGCCCGGCTTAGCCAGGCCACCAAGAACGTCCCCGGCGCGCAATTGCTCCTGCAGTCCGTGCAAGACGTCAGCGTGGGCGGCCGTTTTGGCGGCGCGCTCTATCAATACACGCTCCAGGCCGACAATCTCGAAGACCTGAATCATTGGGCGCCCATCGTCATGGAGCGCATGAAGTCCGTACCGGAATTGCGCGACGTCAATTCCGACCAGCAAATGCGCGGCCTGCAAAGCTCTCTGGCCGTGGATCGCGACACCGCCTCCCGGCTGGGCGTGCAAATGTCAGACGTGGACAACACCCTCAACGACGCTTTCGGCCAGCGCCAGGTATCGGTGATGTACAAAGGCATCAACCAATATCACGTGATTCTGGAAGTCGCGCCCAGCGCCCAGCAGGATCCCGCAGCGCTCAAGTCCATCTACGTGCCTTCAAATACCGGCAAGCTGGTCCCCCTCAGTGCGTTCTGCCACTTTGAAGCCTCTAACACTGCGCTCTCCGTGAACCACCAGGGCATCTTTCCGGCCATCACCATATCGTTCAATCTGGCGCCCGGCACGTCGCTGGGCCCGGCGGTCGAGCACATCGAGGCTGCCAAAGCCGAATTACACGTCCCCCCCACGGTGCACGCCTCCTTCCAGGGCACCGCGCAAGCCTTCCAAGACGCCAGCTCCTCCCGCCTAATTTTGGTCATCACCGCGGTCGTCGCCGTCTACATCGTGCTGGGCATTCTCTACGAAAGTTTTATCCACCCGATCACTATCCTGTCCACCATCCCGTCCGCCGGCATCGGCGCCATCCTGGCCATCAAGATCTCCCACGGTGATTTAAACATGATCGCCCTGATCGGCATTATTCTGCTGATCGGCATCGTAAAAAAGAACGCCATCTTGATGATCGATTTTGCCGTGCAAGCGGAACGCGAGGAACATCTTTCGCCGGTTGACGCCATCTACAAAGCGTGCCTGTTGCGCTTCCGCCCCATCCTCATGACCACCATGGCCGCCTTGCTAGGCGCGATGCCCCTGGCCATCGGCAGCGGCGTGGGTTCGGAATTGCGCCGCCCATTAGGCGTAACCATCATCGGCGGCTTAATCGTCAGCCAGTTGCTGACGCTGTTCACCACGCCCATCGTCTACATCTATATGGACCGCTTCCAGACCTGGTTACACAGCCTCTTCACCCGCGCCCCGCAGCCAGCAATATCGCCCGCCCACTCCGACTAAGCGTTTAGTGGCACCAGGCTTCACTCTGCGCGCTTCCCCAAAATACGCTCTATTTCGCGCTAAAAGCCGCTACGAACTCCCAATCAACCACCCGGTGAGAAACACCAATATCCCGCCCACGACCACCAAAAACGCCGCCTGCAACAGCGGCGTATCCATATATTTGTGACGAATTGTAGCGATAACCGCCAACTCCACCAGCACCACGAGAATGGCCAACAGCGTTGCCGAATGAAAATCTCCGATAAGGAAGGGAAGCGTGTGCCCGATGCCGCCCGCGGTGGTCATCCCGCCGATCACCAGCCCGCGAATCCACGGCGAGCCGCGCCCGGTAAGCGAGCCATCATCCGAAAGCGACTCGGCAAAGCCCATCGAGATGCCCGCGCCAATCGATGCCGCTAATCCCACGCGAAACGCATCCCAGCTATTGTGTGTGGCGAACGCCGCGGCGAACACCGGGGCCAGCGTTGAGACCGAGCCATCCATCAATCCCGCCAGGCCTGGCTGCACCACCTGCAACAAAAACAGCTTCTCCCGTGATTTATCTTCCGCTTCCCGCGCGTGTTCGGTGAGGTGTTTCTCTTCCAGGTCACCAGCCGTCATCTGGTGCTTGCGCTCTTCGTCCGCCAATTTATTCAGCAGTTCGCGCGTGGACGCATCGGTGACGCGCGTCACGGCTTTGGCGTAAAAACGCGCCGCTTCCATTTCCATCTCGCGCGCCTGTCGCCGCGCCACGTTGACTCCCAGCGGCCGGATCAACCAGCTCGGCCGCCGGTTGATAAACCCTTTTACGTTTTCCCGTCGGATCAGCGGAATGCGCTCGCCGAAGCGCTCGCGAAACATGGCAAAAAGCCGGTCGCGGTGCACCACTTCTTCGTCGCGCATCTCCTCAAACATCTGCGCCGTCGAGGGGTACGTCTCGCGCAGCGCGTCGGCAAACTCGCCATAAATCCGCCCGTCTTCTTCTTCGGACACGATGGCCAGCGCCAAAATCTCTTTCTCCGTCAAATCCTTAAACTTCTTCAGCATCGCTTCTTCCCTCAGCCCCTCAGCAGGCCAAGAGAATCGCACAAACCCACACCAGAGTCACCCCAGTAGCACAGGCATTCCTGCCAGTGTGCTGTGTAATCCGCACCACGAAGTTTCGTCCTAGTGAGAATGAAACCAGCAGGTTCTACAGCGCTTGAGAATGTACAGGAGTTGTCACGCGTGGCCTGGCGCCACGCGAGCACACGATCCGAAAGCTGAAGACCAAGGCGGTTACAGGAGCACTGGTTCGCCGAACCCCGACTTCGCCGAGCGGCAACCTAAACCATAAACCCTTGCATGCGGCACAAATGCACAATGCTGAGCCGGTCCTCGGCGCCAATCTTGTGCTTCATGCGATACAAGTGATTCTTCACCGTCTGCTCCGAAAGCGAAAAGTGATTGGCAATCTCCTTGTTCGTAAGCCCCTTGGCCACCAGCGGGATCAGTTGCTGCTCGCGCCGCGTCAACCCCAGCCGCTGATGGATGCTGGCCGACGGCAGCGACTTGGCCTCGCGCTCAAAATAGCGAAATAGCCCGGCGCACAGCTTGCCAGGGCACACCGCCGCGCCGCCACGCACTTCCACAATGGCCTGCAGAATCTGCTCCGCACCGGCGTCCGGCGAAATGTACCCGCGCACGCCCGCCCGCACCAGTTGCAGAAAGTCGCCCTCTTCGCAGGCCTCTCCCAACATTACAATCTCCACCCCCGGCTGCGTCGCGCGCGCCTGCCGCACTACAGACATATCCGTCATCGCATTTCCGCAGGACGCCAGCAGCAAAATGTCCGCGCCCTTGCCGGCCATGGCATTCGCGTCAAACGGTACCGTGCTTTCAATGCCCACCACCTCCACCGGCGAACTTTTCCCCAGCACGCGCGTCAGCGCCGCCGGCGAAAATTCCGGCCCCGCGGCGAGTAACACGCGGACCGGCGGTCTCGCCGTCGGACGCGGCACCGCCAACGTGCCCAGCGCCATTCCATGCAAATTCGCGGCGTTCGTGTTCGCCCCAGTCGTGTTGGTGGCACTACGCTGCCGTCCTGCTGGTGTGGCCATGAGCTCTCCCCGCTTACGCTCGCCTACTCGGCGCGCGGCCTGCGCCATGATCCGGGCATCTGCTGGCCCGGGTGGCGCACGCGTGCGGGATATTGCACTTCGACAGCCGCAGGGACGTAGCTCTGGAGAGATTTGACTAACAAACCAATGTGTCTCAATTGGTTGGACTTAGCTGTAGGTTATTCCCGCGAGGCTCGCGGCGCCCGGTCCCGATTCGGTACCACTCTCGTCAACGATTCCGATTCCGAACCCGATCTTCCAATCCTCCCCACGGCGTCCTCTGGGCATCCTCTGGCCTCGCGCAGTACTTCCGTACTATTCTTTGGTAGTGCCACTAGACCGTCCGACTCGGTACGGTTTAACTATAGGTTTTTCGCCGCCCCCCGCCGTACACTTTCTATACCGGAAGTTGCTTTTAGAGAGGCCAGGGCAATGGCGACGCAGAATTTGATGGCAAACAATTTGACTCCCAACAAGATCGGTTCCACCAGCGCTTCTAAACCGGAGCGTCGCAGCACTCGCCGCTGCAAAATCACCCAGCTCATGCGCGTGCGTCCCTCGGACCCCGAGAAAGACCACTTCGAGGATCTCCGCGGCTCGGTGAGCGTCTCGCGCACCGGCGTGTATTTCCACACCAGCGAAACGGGCTACGAAATCGGCATGCGACTGTTCGTCACCATGCCCTATTCCCACGACCCCGTGGCCATGAACCGCGAATATCTCGCCGAAGTCGTGCGCAAGGACGCGCTCTCCAATGGCCTGAGCGGGATCGGCATCAAGATGCTTATGGAAATGGGCATGCAGCACAGCTTCGGCCACTACTCCCAGCGCTAAGTCTGCGCGCCGTTGTGGCGGCCGCCTTCTGAGGCGGCGCCTTTCGTAACTTTTTCGAAATCTTCGATGCAAAAACGGAAAGGGCGGGTGGCTGTTGGCCATCCGCCCTTTCCGGGTTTTGGGGGTGGAACAAACTCGTTTCGAAAAACGGTGCCCTGCGCGCCTGCCGCTTGTCGTTTGCGTTAGATAGCTAGCGCTGGCCGCCCAGCACGCCCATCGCCCGGTGCCGCAGAATCCCCAACTGCCGGTTTATCGGGTGCCTGCGATTTAAGAACGTCAGCACGGGGGGCCGGCGATCCGTCAACTTATTCATCGCAATGGTCAGCCGCACATCCTTGCGCGCAAATTTTAATCCTGCCTGAATGGCCTCCACCGCGTCTTCTTTGCGTCCCGCCGTGGCATACACTTCCGCCAAATTCAAATACAACTGCGCCTGATTCCGTTTCATGCGCACCGCCGAATCGCACAGCGACTCCGCTTCGCCCCATTTCTTCTCTGAGCGCGCCAGCACCACGCCAAGGTAGGACATGTAGTAGGGATTGTTGCGTTCCAGCTCCGCCGCTTTCTTCATGTGCGGCAAAGCCCGGTCTACATAGTTGTCACGCAAGAGCGTCAGGCCCGTCTTGAATTCCCGGAAAGCATCCGTATCCATCATTAGGTTCACCTCAACGGAGAGAGAGTTTTGCCGGAACGGCGCCCGCCACGAGCGCCAAGCGTCGCTTGTCTGCTGCGCGCCACGACTCTCACGGGTACGTGGGCCGCTACGCTATACGAGAGCAGCGCGGGCCACACCGCAAGCCAGGTCAGGTACGCGATTGCGAGCAGCGAGATGGCGAGGAAGGCTTCCATTCCAGACCTGCTTCAACCTACGCGCGCGCCAGGCGCAAATCTACTGCACATGGGTACAGTCTTGGTACAGCGGTTCTGGAGTAGTAAGGCCGCATTACGGTCAGGAAAGTGACGCCGAACAGGTTGGGGGCACGCCATGGCGCGCCGCCGGCGTCCGGGGCGGCAACTAGGCCGAAAATCTCAGCTTTTCGTCAGCCGCTTCCACCCGTGCCGCCAGGTTTCCCAGTCTTTCAGCGTGGCCTTGCACATGGCCTTGGCGCTTTTGTGCAGCCAGCGATTCTTTCTCTTGGCAATATCCCGCCGCACGTCTTTCACCGCGCGCGGCGTACCCAAATGCATATTCGCAGTCTCCCAGCCCATGGCATACAGCAGCCGCGCCTCATCGCGTTCCGCCGGCAGCGACGCCAACTCGATCCGCGAACAGTCTGGCGCCAGCCGCCGTACCAGCCAGCGTCCGTGAAAGGTGACAAACGGATCCCGCACGCGCACCGACCGCTGCACCAATTTCAATCCGTAAATATCCGCCGTCTTGCTCCCCTTGATCCACACCCACGCCGACGGTCGAATGGCCTTCGCCTCTCGCGCAATCAACGCCCCCTGCCACGACGAAATCGCCAATATGCGCGGATGACCCAAACTCCCCAGCCCAGCGATGCGCTTTTTCAACGTATAGGCGCTCTTCGGCGCAGGCATCGCCGCTTCCAGCAGATTGCGCACCTCTTGTGGCGGCTTCGCGGTGTACGGTGCGCAGGCTTGCAACTTTTTCCAGAAGGCTACAGGGTCGCGCAATTTCGATAGCGCCAAGAGCCGCAACCACTGATGCTCTTCCGCCAAAATAAACGCCTCGCCGCCCGCCGCCAGGCCGTCGCGATAACCCTCTTCAATCGCCTCCGAGGCTTCCCGCCGCGTCAGGCTCAGGTGCGCATCCTCAATGGCCAGGTACGCGCTCGCCGCTAGCCGCACCAGATCCAGGGTGTACGCCGCCGGCCACGCCTCGTCCAAATCGTTTACGCCCCAGATCAGGCGTCCTTCTTCGTCGCGCCAGGTGCCAAAATTCTCGATGTGCAAATCGCCGACGCCCAGTACCTTGGGCGCCCTGGTCACCTCGCCACACATCTCCGGCCACAACTGCAGCCAGCGATAAAATGTCGCGCGAAAAAAAGGAAACACCGCCTCCGCCATGGCGGCATGTTTCAAGGTGAGGTCCTGCCGCACCAGCGGCACTTCGCCCTCCAGCCATTTCTCAAACTGCGTCGTCGCCTCGAGAATGTTCATGCGGTGAGTGTACCTGAGTTGAAATTCAGTGCCGCGCTGGCGCAAGTGCTCGAAGAAAGCCTCGCCGTTGAGGGCATCGACTTTTCCGCTCTTGAAATCATAATAACGCTGGTCCAGCACGCTGCGTAATTCGGCAATCCCTTCCGGGTATCCGGCGATGGCGTCTTTCGCGATTTCATCGGTTGGGCGCGACTCAGTG
>Ga0302325_10034015_pt1 | contig 10431 bp, 10 predicted proteins | sample Palsa_T0_2_FD_201948 | JGI IMG/M metagenome (GOLD analysis project Ga0302325, IMG submission 201948) | Peat permafrost microbial communities from Stordalen Mire near Abisko, Sweden - Palsa_T0_2 | ecosystem: Environmental > Terrestrial > Soil > Palsa > Peat permafrost | place: Sweden: Abisko...
CTCGGCCGCGGTCATCTCGAATTGGTAGCGCGTGACGATCTCGCCGGCGCATTCGCCGACGCCGATGTCGCCGATGCTGTACAGGCGGGGATCGCCCCAGTCCGAATAAAGGTCGGGCTGGGCCTCGTAGGAGGGCAGGTTCGCAAAGAGCGGTTCGAGCAGCGCGCGGATCGGGGCCTTGCCCACCCGCTTGACGAAGGCGTAGAACCGCTCGCCCTTCTCCCGGTTTTTCACGTAGAATTCGGTGATCCGTTCGACGGCTTCGGGCGTGCGCTTGGAGGGGACGGCGATGATCGGGAGGCCGTAGGAGCCGGCGTTGTTCTCCCATTGTCCGCCGAGCACGACCTGGAAATGCGGCACCTTGAAGCCGTTGATGGTCCGGCTGACGCCGTAGAAACCGAGGTCGGCGACGTGATGGCAGCCGCAGGAGTTGAAACAGCCGCTGATTTTGATGTGCAGGCCCTTGATCGCCTCGTCCAATTGGTAGCCCTTGGCCAGCAGGCGATTGCGAAGTTCGCCGGCGAGTCCGCGCGACGAGGAAATGCCGAGCTTGCACGTGTCGGTCCCGGGGCAGGAGGTGATGTCCACGATGCTCTCCGCTCCGGGCTGGCCGAGATCGGCGGCGTTGAGATCGGCGAAAAGCGCGGGGACGTCGGACCAGCTCACCCAGCGGATCAGAAAATTCTGCTCGACCGTGGTGCGGATCGTGCCGCGCGTGTATTTGGCGGTGATGTCGGCCAGGGAGCGGAGCTGGTCGGCGGTGATGTCGCCCAGGGGAAGCGTGACCGCAGCGGTGACATAGCCCTGCTGGCGCTGGTCGCGCACGTTGGCCTGCACCCATTGCCGCAGCTTTTCGTCGCCGCCGCCGAGCGCCGGTGGGACTCCCGGGGGGTGGAGCGGTCCCTCGGCCGCCTGTTCGGCGCCCTTGAGCATGTCGGTCCAGCGCGGGTCGGGCCGGAGTTCCTTGCGGGTTGCGAAGACCTCCTCGCGGAATTTCTCGATGCCCCACTTGTCGATGAGGAACTTGATCCGCGCCGCGTTGCGGTTTTTCTTCTCGCCGTTCTTGCCGAAGACGCGGGCGACCGCCTGCACCAGGGGCAGCATCTCCTCGACGGGGGCAAACTCCGTCAGCACCCGGGCCTGCCGCGGCACGGGCCCGAGGCCGCCGCCCACGACGATCTTGAATCCGCGCTGGAGCTTGCCGTCGACCTCGCGCACGGCGGCGACAAAACCGATGTCGTGCATCTGGGTCAGCCCGCAGGGATGCCCGGAGCAGCCGCTGAACGAAGGCTTGAATTTGCGGCCGAACTCCATCGTGTCCGGATGGCCCATGAGGAACCACGCCAGGGCGTGGGAATAGGGGGTGACGTCAAAGGCCTCATCGCGGCACACTCCGGAGAGCGGGCAGGCGGTGACGTTGCGCACGGCGTTGCCGCACGCCTCGCGGGTGGTGATGCCGACCGCGGCGAGCCGCCGCATGATGGTGGGCCCGTTCTCGATATGGATGAAGTGGAGCTGGAAATCCTGCCGCGTGGTCACGTGGGCGATGCCGTCGGAATATTCCTCGGCCAGCTCCGCCATGACCTCGAGCTGCCGGGGATTGGCCCCGCCGAAGGGCATCTTGATCCGCAGCATGCCGGGCGCGTCCCACATGGTGCCGGGCCCCTTGGTGGGCTTGTCCTCGAACGGGAGCTTGCGGCTGGCCGTGCCATCATAGCGCTGGCCGTTGTCATAGCGCTGGCCATAGGCGCCCCGGCGCAGGCGGGTCTCGGCAAAGACCTTCTCGTCGATCTTGCCCTGCTTGCGCAGCTCGATTTCAGTCTCGAACTGGTCGATCTCGGCGCCGAGCGGCTCGGGCACGGTGTCTCCAAGGAGTTTTTTCCAAATTGCGCTGCTGGCTTTCATTAAAAATTGGGTGTGGAAATGGACTTTTTACGAGCACACCTTGCACCGGCGAGATTTTGCTGGCACAAGTGGATACCCGGTCTTCTCTATTAGTTTATACTTCTTTTAAAATGGCAAGTAATCACGCCACGCGCGTCTACGACTCGATTTTGGGCCTGCTTTCGGGCGAGGAAAATCCGACCCCGCTGGTCAGGCTTAACAAGGTCGTGCCGTTCCGGCACGCCACGATCTACGCCAAGCTCGAGTGGTACAATCCCTTCGGGGCGGTCAAGGACCGCGTGGCGGCCAACCTGATCCGTGACGCCGAGGAGCGGGGCACGCTGGCCGCCGGCCAGAAGCTCGTGGAGGCTACGTCAGGCAATACGGGACTCGGCCTGGCCATGGTGGGCAATCTCAAGGGCTATCCGCTGCGGACCACGCTATCGTCTGAAATCCCGCTCGAGAAGCGCACCGTCCTGCGCTTTTTCGGGGCCGATGTGCGGGAATTCGACGACTCGCTGTGCCCCGCGCCCGGCGCGCCCGAGGGCGCGATTGCCACGGCGCGCGACACGGCCGCGAACGAGCCCGGCTTCGTGCTGCTCGACCAATATTCCAACCCGGCCAACCCGGACGCGCATTTCCGCACCACCGGCCCGGAAATCTGGCGGCAGACCGGGGGCAAGGTGACCCATTTTATCGCGAGCCTGGGAACCTGCGGCACGATCACGGGCACCGGCCGGTTCCTCAAGAGCAGGAATCCCGCGGTCAAGGTGTTCGGCGTGTATCCGGAGGATGGGCACGACATTCCCGGTGTCCGGAGCAAACGCCAGCTCAGCCAGACGAAGCTTTATTTCCCGAAGGAATACGATGGCGAAGCCGAGATCCCCGATCCCGAGTCCTACGACCTGTGCCTTCGCCTGAACCGGGAGGAGGGCATCATCGCCGGCCCGAGTTCGGCGCTGGCCCTCGCGGGCGCATTGCGCCTGGTGCCGGACGAGCCCGGGGTGGTTGCCGTGGTGATTTTCCCCGACAATATCTTCAAGTATTCCTCCTCGGTTTCCCGGCATTTTCCGGGGCTGATTCCGGCCGCGCCGGCTGCGGCTGCCGCCGGGCCAAGCCGTTCCGACGTGCTGATGGACGAGATGATCGAAAACCTGAAGAACCCTTTCGACTCGGTCTCCGTTGCCGACCTGGCGAGCGAGCTCGACGGCGGCGGGGCGGGCGCGCCCAAGCCCCTGGTCGTCGACGTCCGTCCCCTGGGGCAGTACTCCGATCTGCACATTGTCGGCGCCGTCAACCTGCCGCAGGCGGAGCTGTCGCAACGCAAAGCCGAGCTGCCGGCCGACCGCAACGCGCCGATCGTGATGGTCTGCGGGATCGGAAAATTCTCAAAGCCGACGACGCTGTATCTCAAGTCCCTCGGTTACCGCAACGTGCGCAGCCTCAAGGGCGGCATCAACGAGTGGGTCCGCAAGCAACTGCCCACCGAACCGTCCGGCACCGTCAAGGGAAGCTGACCGGCTCCGTTGCTAAATGATCAGACTTCCCGCCTCATCAAAGGCAAAGTTCGGCGCCCAGGCCACTTCCCAGTGGTAACCGTCGGGATCGGTGAAGTATCCGCTGTGGCCGCCCCAAAACGCGTCCTGGGCCGGCTTCACGATCTTTCCACCCGCCTTTTCCGCCAGGGCCAGCACCGCGGCGACCTCCTCCTTGTGCCGGACATTGTGCGCCAGCGTGATGCCGGCGAATCCTCCGGAGGTCCGGGCATCGGGAGCGATGTCCGCCGCGAGCTTCGCCAGCGGATAGAGGGCCAGTCGCGTGCCAGTCGTGGTGAAGAAAGCAATCCCATCACCTTCCTTCACTTTGGTGGGGAAACCCAGGCCATCGCGGTAAAACAGGATTGAACGGGGGAGATCTGACACCCCGAGGGTGATAATGCTAATGCGCGGTTCCATAAGTTCCTTTGCCAGGCGTTATTTGACCGTAAGTGCGTTTTAACAGGCCCTGGCACCTGACCAACGGCTAACCAAGGGGCGCTCCGCGCCAAGCTCATTTTTGGGGAGGCTGTGGCGAAGTCCCGGGTCCGCACTTGTTATTATGTTGGGCGTGAATGCTGCCAGAAAAGTGAGAGCGGCATGGTTCTTCGGAAGAACCGTCGTTGACAAATGTACCATCATTGGTACATATTAACATGCCACTCCACCACCCGCTCCGCGTCATCTTTTTCCGCACCGAAGGGGGCAACGAGCCGGTGAGGGAATGGCTTAGAAACCTGCCGAAAAACGAAAGGACGTCGATCGGTGAGGATCTCAAGACCCTTCAATTCCGCTGGCCGCTGGGGATGCCCTTGGTGCGCCATCTGGAGAACAATATCTACGAAGTTAGAACCCACCTTCCGAACCGAATCGCCCGCACCCTCTTTTTTGTCCACGAAGAATCCCTCGTCATGCTTAACGGATTTATCAAGAAAACCCGGCAAATTCCAGTGGATGAACTGAAAATGGCGAGGAAACGAATGCGGGAATTCCTAAACGACCATGACTAAACGAAACACCCATGCCGGCAGCGACCTCGACGACTTCCTCCGGGAAGAGGGCATTTTCGAAGAGGTGGAGGCCCGTGCCTTGAAGCGGGCTCTTGCCATGCGGGTTCAAGACCTCATGGCCGAGAGTAATATCTCCAAGTCGCGGATGGCGCTTCGCATGTTCACGAGCCGGGCTGCCTTGGACCGGCTGCTGGACGGAAACAACACATCGGTGACCCTGGGCACCCTCAACAAAGCGGCAAAGGCGTTGGGTAAAAAACTGAAGATTGAATTGGTCGCAGGGTAAACCCCCGGAGACTTTTCACCCCATTCGGCGTGCGCTGTTTGTGTAATGAGGTTTTCGCCGTAAGGTTGGGGATGAACTCAACCTCCTCAATCAGTCACGAAGATATCTCCCGGCGGGCCCATCAGATTTGGGAAAAAGCTGGGCGGCCGGACGGCAGGGAGACAGAGCACTGGCTGAAGGCCGAACACGAACTGCATGTGGAGCACGGAAAGTTGGCGGCGGCGGCTCACGGCAAGGCGGTGGAGCCGCCCGTCGCGGCAAAGCACATTCCGGAAAGAGCCCGGCATAGCGCCAATTACGTTCATCCGGGTGTCACGACGGATGCGGTGCATCATAACCGGACGCACGCAACCCAGCGCGGTTGAGCGGTTTGATGTGGCACGGGCTGGGCGGCTCCGATTTCCGGCATTTACACCGTTGCCGGATTTTGCTCTGCTTTCCTTCCCCCTCGCCAACCCTTCATTTCATGCCGCTGCGTCCCACTCCTTCCAAACCGAAAGTCCCTGCCGCCGCTCCCGTAACGGACGCCACGGCCATCGCCGGTCCCGGCCTCGACTATCACCTGCAAACTTTCTGGGAAAAATACCGCACCCTCATTCTTTCGGTCTGCTGTGTGATCATGCTGGGGATCGTGGCCAAGGGAGGGTGGGAATACATCCAGGCGCAGCGGGAGGAGGGGATTGAAACGGAATTTGCCGCCGCCACGACGCCGGCCATGCAGAAAACTTTCGTCGCCGCGCACCCGGACCATGAATTGTCCGGGGTGGCGGAATTGCAAATCGCCGACGCGGCCTATGCCGCGAACCAGATTCCCGACGCGCTGGCCGATTATGCCCAGGCAAGCGACATTCTCAAAACCGGCCCTTTCGCCGCCCGCGCCCAGCTCGGCCTCGGCATGGCGAAAATTCAATCCGGTCAGACGGCGGAGGGTGAAGCGACCCTGCGCCAACTCGCGGATGACCCCGTGGGATACAAGCCCGTCCGCTCCGAGGCCGCCTATCACCTGGCCAGCCTGGCGGCCGCGGAAGGCAGGTCGGCGGAACTCCAAAAACTTTCGACGCAACTCCTCCAGATCGACCCCAACAGCCCGTGGACGGAGCGCGTGTTCGCCCTTCAAGCCCAGCAAGCCGCTTCCGAGCCCGCCGGGCCGGCCGGTGAGCCGTCGGCTGGGGTGACTTTCAAGCCTTGAGCGGGCGCCCCTTGATCGCTTATCACTGGCCCCGATGAAAACGCCGACCTCGGTGTTGGAGCTTGACCAGCCGCTCGGCGAACTGGCCAGGCAACTCGACGAATTGCGCCAGCAGTCGATCGAGACGAACAAGGACCTGTCGCACGAAATCCAGGCGGTCGAGGTCAGGATCGAGAAGCTGCAACGCGACATCCATGCCAGCCTGACGCCCTGGCAGCGGGTGCAGATCGCGCGCCATTCCAAGCGGCCCCATTCCCTCGACTACGTCGGAATGATTTGCGAGGACTTTCAGGAGTTCCACGGCGACCGGCAGTTTAACGACGACCGCGCCCTGGTGGGGGGCACGGCATTTCTCGACGGCCGGGCCGTCATGATCATCGCCCAGCAGAAGGGGCGGGACACCAAGGAAAAGATCGCCCGAAATTTTGGCATGCCCCAGCCGGAAGGATACCGCAAGGCATTGAGAATCATGCGCATGGCAGAAAAATTTGAACTGCCGCTGCTCTCGTTCATCGATACCCCGGGCGCCTATCCGGGAGTGGGGTCCGAGGAACGGCACGTGTCGGAGGCCATTGCGGTCAACCTGCGCGAGATGTCGCTTCTGCGCGTCCCGTCAATCTCGATTGTGGTCGGCGAAGGCGGCTCGGGCGGCGCGCTGGGCATCGGGGTGACCGACCGGGTGCTGATCTTCGAGAACAGCTACTACTCGGTCATTTCACCGGAGGGTTGCGCCGCGATACTTTGGAAGGACGGCGCCGCCGCGCCGCAGGCCGCCGCGGCCCTCAAACTGGGAGCCGATCATCTCAAGGAACTCGGGGTGGTCGACGAAGTCATTGCCGAGCCCTTGGGCGGCGCCCATCTGGACCCCGCGGTCACGGCGGCGTCTCTCAAGCAGGCCATCCAAAGGCACCTCAAAGAACTCGGATTGCTTTCGACGGACGCGCTGATTGAGGCGCGCTACCAGCGTTACCGCCGTCTCGGCGTTTACGACGAGGCCGGGGCGATCAATTCATAACCGTCGCACCGTTTGCCAGACCGCGAGGCATTGCGCGAGCAAATCGGGCAGCTCGTCGAGCGGCACCATGTTGGGGCCGTCACTGATGGCATTGGCGGGATCGGGATGGGTCTCCACGAACAAGCCGTCGGCTCCGGCGGCGAGGGCGGCCCTGGCCAGGGGCGGCACAAATTCGCGCTGACCCCCGCTTTTGCCGCCGCCGGCCCCCGGCAGCTGCACGCTATGCGTGGCGTCAAAAATTGTCGGCAGCCCGTTCTGGCGCATGATGGCGAACGACCGCATGTCCACGACCAGGTTTTGGTATCCAAATGTCGTGCCGCGCTCGGTTTGCCAAACCTCGGCCGCGCCACCCTGCCGCAGCTTCCCGGTCACGTGCGCCATTTCCTGGGGCGACAGAAACTGGCCTTTCTTCACATTGACCGTCCGGCCGGTCGCCGCCGCGGCGAGGAGCAGGTCGGTCTGGCGGCAGAGAAACGCGGGGATTTGCACGACATCGCACACCGCGGCGACGGCCGCGACCTGGGAGGTCTCATGCACGTCGGTGAGAACCGGAAAGCCATAGTCTTTCCTGATCAGCGCGAGCAGCCGCAGGCCGGCTTCGAGGCCGATGCCGCGCTCGCCCGATATCGACGTGCGGTTTGCCTTGTCGAATGATCCCTTGAAAACGAACAGCAGCTCGGGATGGGCGCGCCCGAGCGCTTTCAGCCGGTCTGCCACCGCCCGGCAGACGCTCTCGGTTTCCAGCGAGCACGGACCGGCGATGACGAGCAGCTTTGACGGGTCGAACAGCATGCGGTGGCTGGACTCAGCCGCGTTGATGCTTCAAGGCCGCGGCGATGAAGGCGGCGAAGAGGGGATGGGCCTTGCCGGGCTTGGACTGGAACTCGGGATGGAACTGCACGCCGAGGAACCAGGGATGACCCTTGAGTTCCATGATCTCGACCAGATGACGGCGGGAGTTGATGCCGCTCACCACCAGCCCGGCGCGCCGGAGCCGGTCGACGTAGTCATTGTTTACCTCGTAGCGATGCCGGTGCCGCTCGCGGACGCTCGCCACCCCGTAGGCGCGGGCGGCGTGGGTGCCGGGCGTGAGCGAGCATTCGTAACTTCCGAGGCGCATGGTCGCGCCCTTGTCGGTGATCTTCTTCTGCTCCTCCATCAGGTTGATGACCGGATGCGGGGCGCCCGGATCGAATTCCAGGGAATTCGCCCCGGGAAGCCGGAGGACGTTGCGCGCGAATTCGATGACGGCGATCTGGAGCCCCAGGCAGAGGCCATAATAGGGGATTTTTTTTTCGCGGGCGTAGCGCGCCGCCGCAATCTTGCCCTCCGTGCCCCGGTCGCCGAAGCCGCCGGGAACCAGGATGCCGTCCAGGCCCTTGAGCCGGCGGAGTCCGCCCGGCTTTTCCAGGTCCTCGGCGTCGATGCGCCTCACATTGACCTTGCAGTGATTGGCGATGCCGGCGTGCGTGATGGACTCGTACACGGACTTGTAGGCGTCCTGGAGCTCGATGTATTTCCCCACGACCCCGATGGCCACCTCGTGCCGGGGCGTCCGGAGGCGCCGGACGATCTCGTTCCAGATGTTTTTTTTCGGCGCCGGCGGCTTCAACCCGAAAAGCTCGAGGACCAGCCGGTCCATGCCCTCTTTTTGCAGCGCGAGCGGCAGCTCGTAGATCGAATGGGCGACGTCGCGGCACTCGATGACCGCCTTGACCGGCACGTTGCAAAACAGGCTGAGCTTTTCCCGCAGGTCGCGGTCGAGCGGGTGGTCGCAGCGGCACACGAGCACATGGGGCTGGATGCCGATCTCGCGGAGCTTCGCGACCGATTGCTGGGTGGGCTTCGTCTTCAACTCGCCCGCGGCGGTCAGGTAGGGCACCAGGGTGACGTGGATGAAGATGACGTCGCGCGGGCCGGCCTCGTGGGCGAACTGGCGCATCGCCTCCAGGAAGGGGAGGCCCTCGATGTCTCCCGTCGTGCCGCCGATCTCCGTGATCAGCACGTCGACGCCCTTGCCGCCGGCGTAGATGCGCTCCTTGATTTCGTTGGTGACGTGCGGGATCACCTGCACGGTCTTGCCGAGGTAGTCGCCCCGGCGTTCCTTCTGGATGACGCTTTCGTAGACCTGGCCCGAGGTGAGGTTGTTGAGGCGGGAAAGCCGGCCGCTGGTGAAGCGTTCGTAATGACCCAGGTCGAGGTCGGTTTCAGCGCCGTCCTCCAGGACGTAGACCTCGCCGTGCTGGAACGGGCTCATGGTGCCCGGATCGACGTTGAGGTAGGGGTCGAATTTCTGGATACGCACCGTCAGGCCGCGCATTTCCAGCAACGCCCCCAGCGCCGCCGCGGTCAGCCCCTTGCCCAGCGAGGAAACCACTCCGCCCGTCACGAAGATATACTTCATCCGCAATGGTCTAAGGCTCACGGGGCGGTGCGCAAGGAAAAGGGAGTTATTTAAAGATCAGCCGCGCCGCCACGACGGCGCAGGCCGCGAGGGCGGCGATCAGCAGCAGCCACAGGATCCATTTCAGCGCCTTGGCCAATAACCACAAGAGCAGGGCCGCCCCGGCGACGGCGCAGGCGATGACGAGCCAGGGAGGCATTCCGAAATACAAAAGCGGAAAGCGGGAAAAAGAAAATTCGAAATTCGGAATTCGAAATTCGAATTGGGGGAACGACTTCCGCTTTTCTGGGTTGCCCCGTTCCCGCCTCGCGGCCCAACTAGCCGGCTTGCACTCCTATCCCGCCAAAGCCCGGCCCGCCCTGATCGTCGGTTCGGTCGCCATCGACCGGGTCGGGACCCCGGTGGCGCAAAGCGACAACATCCTCGGCGGCGCGGCCAGTTACGCGTGCATCGCCGCGAGCTACTTTGCGCCCACGCGCATGCTGGGCATCGTCGGGGCGGATTTTCCCCCGGCCTATTTGAAACGATACCGAAAACACGGCATCGATCTGGCCGGCCTGCATGTCGATGCGGAAGGGCGCACGTTTTTCTGGTCCGGCCGGTATCGCGATAATTTCGAGGGGCGCGACACGATCGAGGTCCAGCTCAACGTCTATGAAAAATTCTCGCCGACGCTGCCGCCCGCCTACCACGACAGCGCGTTTGTCATGCTGGGCGCCATCCAGCCGGCGCTGCAAATCCACGTCCTCGACCAGTTTGCCGGGCGGCGCCGGCCGTTCGTCCTGGCCGACACATTTGACCTCTGGATTCACACGACGCGCCCCGAACTCGAGCGCCTCCTGAAGCGAATCGATCTGTTCGTGATCAATGAGGAGGAGTCGCTGATGCTCACCGGGGAGCGCAATCTGGTCCTGGCCGGCCGCCACCTGCGGAGGATGGGACCGCGAACTGTCGTGATCAAGAAAGGGGCGCACGGGTCCCTGCTTTTTCACGCCGACGGCTACTTTGCGATGTCCTCCTACCCGGTGACAAAGCTGGTCGACCCCACCGGCGCGGGCGACAGCTACGCGGGCGCGCTGCTGGGCTACCTCGCCTCCGTCAACCGCAC
>Ga0302325_10034016_pt1 | contig 10431 bp, 13 predicted proteins | sample Palsa_T0_2_FD_201948 | JGI IMG/M metagenome (GOLD analysis project Ga0302325, IMG submission 201948) | Peat permafrost microbial communities from Stordalen Mire near Abisko, Sweden - Palsa_T0_2 | ecosystem: Environmental > Terrestrial > Soil > Palsa > Peat permafrost | place: Sweden: Abisko...
AGCCGAAGCCAATTACAGCGAAGAGCAGTCGGCCGAGCTGGAGCGCAAGCTGCGCAAGCATGAGTTCGGGCTCGACGATTTCCTCGAGCAGATGCGCCAGGTCCGCAAGCTCGGGCCCCTGCAGTCGCTGCTCGGGATGATCCCCGGAGTCGGCAAGGAGCTGCGCGGAGTCAAGCTCGACGAGCGGGAGTTCGATCGCCTGCAGGCGATCATCCTCTCGATGACCCCACAGGAGCGACGCCACCCGGAGTTGATCAAAGGATCGCAGCGGCTGCGGATCGCGCGCGGCTCGGGCACCAACGTCCAGGCGGTCAAGGCGTTGATCAAGCAGTTTGACCAGATGCGCAAGGTCATGCGCCAGGTATCGCAGGGGCGGATGCCCGACTTGGGCGCGTTGATGCGCCAAGCACGCTAACCGGGGGATCGGCTGGCGCCGATCCCCTCGGGGAATCGGCTGACGCCGATTCGCCGGGCGCGCTAACCTCGTAACCCGCTATGTCAGTCAGACTTCGCCTCACCCGCATCGGCGGGCGCAAGAACCCGATCTGGCGGGTCGTCGTCGCCGACCAGCGCTCCAAGCGCGATGGACGCGTGATCGAGACCGTCGGGCACTACAACGCCCAGACCGATCCGTCGACGATCGTGCTCAACGAGGAACGCATCCGCGACTGGCTCGCCCGCGGCGCCCAGCCCAGCGACACCGTTCGCAAGCTGTTGCGCATCCAGGGCATTCAGCAGTAGATCGAGCCCGTGAAGGAACTGCTCGAGTACCTTGCCCGAGGGCTCGTGGAGCATCCCGACGAGGTGCGCGTCACGGAGGTCAAGGAAGGTGACGGCACGATCGTGCTCGAGCTGTCGGTCGGCCAGGACGACTACGGCAGCGTGATCGGGCGGGGCGGTCGCACCGCGATGGCGTTACGAGCCGTGATCAAGGCCGCCGCGATCAAGCACCAGGGGCGCGTGTTCGTCGACATCGTCGACACTTGAGCGAACCGGACCGCTGGCTGCGGGCCGGGGTCGTCGGACGGCCCCATGGTCTCGACGGAAGCTTTCACGTCGGCCGGCCGGTGGCGGACCTGTTGACTGACGGCGCCGAGATCGAGGTCGGCGGCGTTCAGCGCCGCGTCGTGCGTCTGGCCGGCTTTGACCGCGGGCCGATCCTGCGCCTGGAGGGGTGCGAGCGTCGCGATGACGCCGAGGCCCTGCGCGGCCAGGAGATCCGCGTGGAGCGCGCGACGGTGCCCGAGCTCGGGCCCGACGAGTGGTGGGCCTCGGATCTGGAGGGCTGCGCCGTGCGCGACGACGCGCGCGAGGTCGGGGTCGTCACCCGGATGCTGGCCCTGCCGTCCTGCGAGGTGCTCGAGGTGGCGCGCAGCGCCGGCGGACCCGCGCTGCTGGTGCCGCTGGTCGCAGACGCGGTGCGCAAGGTCGATCTGGAGCGGCGCGTGATCGACATCGATCTGCGCTTTCTCGGCGAGGACTAGTGGTCTAGCTGCAGATCGACGTCTTCACCCTGTTTCCCGAGGCGTTTGCCTGGTTTGGCGCCCAGCGCCACGTGGTCAACGCGCTCGCGCTCGGACACGAGCTGCGCTACGTCAATTACCGTGATCACACGCCCTTGAGCGGCGGCCAGGTCGACGACACGCCGTTCGGCGGCGGCGCGGGGATGGTGCTCCGCGTCGACGTCGTCGAAGCGGCGCTGCGCGCCCGCTACGACCGTGACCCGGTCACGCTTCCGGCCAGTCGCCGGGTCGTCGCACTGGACCCGAGCGGCCGTCTGCTCGACGACGCGCTGGTCGATGAGCTCGCGGCCGAGCCCGCCCTGACGCTGCTCTCGGGCCGCTATGAGGGATTCGACGAGCGCGTGCTGGAGCACTTCGCCGGAGACCGCGTCTCGATCGGGCGTTACGTGCTGGCCGGGGGAGAGCTGCCCGCGATGGTGCTCTGCGACGCGGTGCTGCGCAAGCTGCCCGGCGCGCTCGGACACGAGGCATCGGCGCTGGAGGAATCGTTCAGTGCCGCGCTGGACGGCGGGCCCGAGTATCCGCACTACACGCGGCCGTCGGAGTACCGCGGCTGGCCCGTGCCCGAGGTCCTGCTCTCCGGCCACCACGCGCGGATCGCGCAGTGGCGCTTGGCGCAAAGCCGCCTGCGTGCCGCCGGCGGCGATCCGGGCCCGGCTGGTTCTTAGCGTAGGACCAACGTCTGGGCCCGGACGGTTCGCTAGCATAGGCCGCCGCATGGGCGGGCACGCGTTTTCTGCGCGGAGCCCTCTACATTGGTTTCCTGCCCGCGCAGGACCGCTCGTCATGCGACTCGCGGGCGCACGCAGGTAATTCACTATGAGCACAGTCATCGACAGCCTGGAGCGTTCACAGCTCCGCAGCGCACCGGCGTTCGACGCCGGCGACCGCCTCCGCGTCCACTTCCAGGTGATCGAGGGAACTCGGCGCCGCACCCAGGTGTTCGAAGGCGTCGTGATCAAGCGCCAGGGCCATGGGGCCAGAGAGACGTTCACGGTCCGCAAGCAGTCCTTCGGGGTTGGCGTGGAGCGGACGTTCCCGCTGCACTCGCCGAAGATCGAGCGGATCGAGATCGCCGCTCGCGGCGACGTCAGGCGGGCCAAGCTGTACTACCTGCGCGGCCGGATCGGCAAGCGCGCTCGCGTCCGGGAGCGCCGCTCGGCCGGGCCGGAGATCGCCGTCGAGCGCGAGTTGCTGTATGGCCCCGAGGCCGAAGTCGAGCCGGTAACCCCGGACGAGCCCAGCGCCGCCGAACCCGGCGACCAGGTGATCGAGCCATCGAGCCCGCCGTCTGCCAGCGCGGACGAGCAGGCCGCAGCCGAGCCGACACAAGGCGAGCCGGCGGCCGAAGAGCAGGTGTGACCCAGACCAAGAAGCCGTTCGCCCGCTCGGCGGCGGAGTTGGTCATGATCGTCGCGATCGCGCTCGGACTGGCGCTCGCGATCCAAGCCTTTATCGTCAAGCCCTACGAGATCCCGAGCGCGTCGATGGAGCCCACGCTGGACATCGGCCAGCGCGTATTGGTCGACCGCATCGGGACGCACTTCAGCACCCCGCACGTCGGCAACATCCTCGTCTTTCACCCGCCCGCCAGCGAGACCTGCTCCAATCCGAACCAGGGCGAGAACGGCTCCGGCCAGAACGGCCAGCAGGCGTGCGACGTGACGCAGACCAAGGAATCGACGCAGACCTACATCAAGCGGGTCGTCGGCCTGCCCGGCGACCGGCTCTCGATCCGCAACGGTCACGTGATTCGCAACGGCGTGGCGGAGAAGGACTCCTACACGATTCCCTGCGACGGCGCGGGCGAGTGCAACTTCCCCAAGACGTTCACCGTCCCGCCTGATGACTACTACATGATGGGCGACAACCGACCCGATTCGCTGGACAGCCGCTTCTGGGGACCGGTCCCGAAGCAATGGATCATCGGCAAGGCCTTCCTGACCTACTGGCCTCCCGATCGGATCGGCGTCTTGTAGTCCGGACTCACAGCACGCGTGTCGAAAAAGAAGAAATCTCCTCTGAGCTCGGTGGTCGAGCTCGTCCTCACGGTCGCTATCGCGATCGGCCTGGCGATCCTGATCCAGGCGTTCGTGGTCAAGCCCTATCGGATCCCCAGCGGTTCGATGATCCCGACGCTGGCGATCGGCCAGCGCGTGCTCACCAACCGGCTGATCAACCACCCGAGCGTCGGCGACGTCGTCGTCTTCCATCCGCCGCAAGGCGCTGATCCGCTCAACCCGGTGTGCGGTTCCCGGTTCCAGGGCGACGGCCACGCCGCCGCGTGCGACGTCCCGACCCAGGCCGAGTCCACGCAGACGTTCATCAAGCGCGTCGTCGGTGGCCCGGGCGATCGGATCTCGATCGTCAACGGGCACGTGATCCGCAACGGTGTCCGCGAGAAGGACCCCTACATCGTGCCCTGCGGCGCCGATAGTTCCTGCAATTTCCCGAAGACGATCACGGTTCCGCCCGACTCTTACTTCATGATGGGGGACAACCGTGGCGCGTCTGACGACAGCCGTTTCTGGGGGCCCGTCCCCGACAAGTGGGTCATCGGGGTCGCCTTCTTCACCTACTGGCCTCCGGACCGGGTCGGAACGCTCTAGCCCGGCCGGCCGCCGGCGACGCCCGGTCCGTCCCGGCCGGCGCCTGCTCGGCTTCGACCGCGAGCTCGGAGTGCGCTTCGTGGCCGGTGCCGACGAAGCCGGCCGCGGTTGCCTGGCGGGACCGCTGGTCGCTGCCGCGGTGCTGTTTGACCTTGATCGCCTCGGCCCGGCTCAGGCCAGGGCGCTCGGCGCCCTCAACGACTCAAAGCAGCACACCCCCGAAGCCAGAGCGGCGCTCTACCCGGTGATCCTGAGCCTGGCCGCACGCGTCTCGATCGTCTCCCGCTGTGCCCCCGGGATCGACGCCCGCGGACTGCACAAGACCAACCTCGCCGCGCTGCGCGACGCGCTGCGCAACGTCGCCTGCGACGGGTGCATCTGCCTCAGCGACGGCTTTCCCGTCTCCGGACTCGCCCACGACGCCCGCGCGGTCATCGGCGGCGACGCCAAGAGCGCCGCGATCGCCGCGGCCTCGGTCCTCGCCAAGGAAACCCGGGACCGCTACATGCGCCGCGCCGACGCCGACCATCCCGGTTGGGAGTTCGCTCAGCACGTCGGCTATTCGACGCCTGAGCATCGCGAGGCGATCGAGCGGCTCGGCGTCTCGCCGCTGCACCGGCTGTCGTTCCAGTCCACGGCCTACCAGCAGCTCGCGCTCGGGTAGCGGGGTTGGCCCCCGGGCCCCGGTGGGCCGCGTGCGGGTTGCCGCGTGCGGGTTGCCGTGGCGGGTCGCCGTGCGGGTCGCGAGGGGAGGTCGCGATTACGGGCCGTGGGCCGGGTTCTCGGGCGATCGCGGGTGCCTGGGGGGTGGTCCGCTTCGACGCTATTGGGTGGTGGGGCGACGGAGCGCTCGAGGCGGCCGCCGATGTTGCGTCTGGCAGCCAGGTCTTCCGCCAGGGACGCCAGGTTCCCGCCGGGGAGGCTTCGGGGCCACGTGGCAGCTGAACCCTTTGAAATAGAGAGGGTTTCGCTGCCAGGTGCTGGCCGGGGAGGCTTCGGGGCCACGTGGCAGCTGAACCCTTTGAAATAGAGAGGGTTTCGCTGCCAGGTGCCCGTCGGGGAGGCTTCGGGGGCCATGTGGCAGCTGAACCCGGGCGGTTGTGCTGCCAGGCCTGCGACAAGCCGCTGGCCCGTTGGGGGTTTGCGTGCGAGCGGCAGGTGCGGATGCGCGAGGGGATTCGCTGGATCAGGCCCAGGCGGGCGTGTTGCCAGCACTGTGGGATCACGCACGTGCTGTTGCCGGCGTGGGCGGTGCCGCGCCGGCGCGACAGCGCCGAGGTGATCGGCGCGGCGCTGCTGGACCACGCGCGCGGGCTGGGGCACCGCCGCATCGCGGCACGCTTCGGGCGGCCGCCCGGGACGGTCCGCGGGTGGCTGCGCACGTTCGCCGCCCGCGCCGAGCAGGTGAGCGCCAGCGCCAGGCGCTGGACGCACGCGATCGACACCCAGGCGCTGGATCAGATCCATCCGTCCGGCTCTCCGGCCGTCGACGCGGTCGACGCGGTCGACGCGGTCGGCAGCATGGCGCGCGCCCGCCGACTGCGTCTCGGGATGTCCGCTTCGCCGTGGGAGTTGGCCGTGGCGCTCACCGGCCTGCTCTACGGCCGCCCACGCGACCCGCCCGGGTTCTGAGCGACGCCGCTTACGCGCGAGTGGGTCGCGTCGCTCGCCGAGCAACGCTCTCGCCCACCGGCACGTCTCGCGGGCGACAACCACGCTCCGTGGCGAGCGATCACAGCGGAAGCGAAGCGGTCTCAACGCGCGACGCACCACCGCGCGCCACCCGACCCGGCCGCCTTCATGGCAAGTCGTTTAGTCGTTTGGTCGTTCGGTCGTTCGCGACGCACATCGCCACCCTCGATGGCGCCGTCATCACCATCCTGCGTGTCCGTCAACACCAGCTGCTCGCCGGGAGGCCTCGGGGGGCATGTGGCAGCTGAACCCTTTGAAATAGAGAGGGATTCGCTGCCAGGTGCCCGCGCCGGCGAAGAACCGCCGGGCGGCAAGCCGGTGTGAATCGGATCGCTCTCGCCTCAGATGCCCCACCTCGCCGGGGGCGATCAGAACGCGCCCTCGAGGTGCTCCAGCGAGACCAGCTGCCCGGCGGCGTCGAACGTCACGCCGATCGCGTCGAACCGGATCACCTCGGCATAGGGACGGTCCTTGCGCTCAATCAGCCAGCTGCCGGCCATCTTGCGGACCTGAGCCTGCTTGGTCGGCCCGACGGCATCGAATGGCCCGCCCGCGCTGCCATGGGCTCGGCGCGTCTTGACCTCGCAGAACGCCAGTGTCCGTCCGTCGAAGGCGACAAGGTCAAGCTCGCCCCAGCGGGTCCGGTAGTTGCGCTCGACGACGTCAAAGCCGATCCGGGCCATGTGCTCGGCGGCCAGTTGCTCGCCGGCCTGGCCCAGGCGGTGTCGTACGTCGCTGCTCATTTCGGGCCGTTTCTCACGGCCGGAACGCTACGCCTGATCGCGTGACGTGTGGCTTGCGAACTGTGCCAATTCAATCACAAAAAGCGCCGCAAAAGACCCACATTTGTGACGCGCCGTGACCCACGCGTCACGCGATCGAGCGTAGCTTTGGTGCATGCTCGCGCGGGTCACAACGTTCGCCATCGACGGCGTCCAGCCACGTCAGGTCTGGGTCGAGGTCGACATCCGCAGCGGCCTCCCCTCGTTCACGATCGTCGGGCTCGGAGACACCGCGGTGCGCGAGTCCCGGGACCGGATCCGCGCGGCGATCCTGAACTCCAACTTCGCGTTTCCCAACAGCCGGATCACCGCCAACCTCGCACCGGCGTTCCTGCGTAAGGCCGGCCCCGGATTCGACACCGCGCTCGCGCTGGCGCTCCTGGCGGCCAGCGAGCAGGTCCCCAGTGACGGCCTCGGCGACTACGCCGTGTTCGGTGAGCTCTCGCTCGGGGGCGAACTGCGGGACTCGCCGGGCGCCCTCGCGGTGGCCGAGGGGGCTCGCCGCGCCGGCTGCGCGCGGCTGATCGTTCCGCGAGAGCGCGGCCGCGAGGCGGCGCTCGTCGAGCATTTGACGATCGTTGCCGTGCCGAGCCTGCGCGCGGCCGCCGCGGTACTGGCGGGAGCGGATCCGCCGCCGCTTCCGAGTGCCGGCGGGGCGGTCAGGCGCTCCGCGGCCGCGCCTGACCTGGTGGATGTGCGCGGCCAGCAGGTGCCCTTGCTGGCGCTGGAGATCGCTGCCGCGGGAGGTCATAACCTGCTGCTCGAGGGCGCGCCGGGCACCGGCAAGACGATGCTCGCGCGGCGCCTGCCGTCGATCCTGCCGTCACTGACCCGCTCAGAGGCGATCGAAGTGACCCGGATCCACAGCGTTGTCGGAGTGCACGCGGATGGCCTGATCTCCCGGCGTCCGTTCCGAGCGCCGCATCACACGATCTCGCCGTCGGGACTGGCCGGAGGCGGCTCGCCACCCCGGCCGGGTGAGGCGACGCTCGCCCACCACGGGGTTCTGTTTCTCGACGAGCTGTCGGAGTTTCAGCGGCCGAGCCTCGATGCGCTGCGCCAACCGCTTGAGGACGGCAGCGTGACGATCGTCCGCGGTCAGCGCTCGCTCGAGTTTCCGAGCCGATTCATGCTCGTAGCGGCGACCAACCCGTGCCCGTGCGGCTACGCCGGCGTCGACGAGCGCTGCACCTGCGGTGAGGTCGATTTGCGGCGTCATCGACGGCGGCTCAGCGGGCCGCTCCTGGATCGCATGGACCTGCTGGTCGACGTCTGCCGCCCGGGCGCCGAGGAGCTGCGCGCGGAGCCGCGGACCAGTTCGGCGCTGACGCTCGCCCGGGTCGCCGACGCCCGCGAGCGCCAACGGCGGCGGCTGGCCGGCAGCGGCGCTCGGTGCAACGGCGAGATGGACGTCCGGGTGGTGCGCTCGCGGGTGCGTCTGGATGGCGATGCCGAACTCGAGCTCGGGCGCGCCTATGCGGTCGGCATGCTCAGCGCGCGCGGGCGCCACCGCGTCCTGCGGGTCGCGCGGACGATCGCCGACCTGGGTCGTCGTGAGCGCGTGACCCGGGACGACGTCCTGCTGGCGCTCAGTCTGCGCCAGCGAGCGGCCGCGGAGCCGGCGGGGATTTGAGTGAAGCAATCGAGTGCATGTCGGCGCTGCCTGGCGCGATCGTGGCTGCTCGGCCGGCTCGCCGGTCACCTGGACCGGGTCCGTGACCGGCTCGAGCCGCTGCTCGAGCTCGAGGACGACGAGCTGATTGCGGCGGTGGCCGGGCGGCAACGCGACCAGGTGCTTCGTGAGCACGCGGCGTTCGATCCGGAGGCCGCTCGCGCGCGCTGCGCTGCCGCGGGGCTGGAGCAGATCTGCCGCTGCGAGCCGGCCTACCCGGCCGTGCTGAGCGAGCTTGCGGCCCCGCCGGCGGTGCTGCACGTCGCCGGCGGGCTGGAGCGCTTTGTCGTACTGAGCGCGCAGGACAGCGTCGCGATCGTCGGTGCCCGTCGCGCGTCGCCGTACGGGCTGGGGGTCGCGCGGTCACTGGCGCGGGGCCTTGGGTCGGCCGGGGTGACGGTGGTCAGCGGCATGGCGCTCGGGATCGATGCGGCCGCGCACCAGGGCGCGCTTGACGCCGAATCGGCGACGATCGCCGTGCTGCCCGCCGGCGCCGGCCGGCCGTACCCGGCCTCGGGGCGGGCCCTGCACCGGCGGATCCAGGCCCTCGGGGCGGTCGTATCCGAGCTCGCGCCCGGCGTTCCGGTGCGTCGCTGGATGTTCCCGGCGCGCAATCGGATCATCGCCGGCCTGAGCGCGATGACCGTCGTGATCCAGGCACGCCGAGGCTCGGGCGCGTTGCTGACCGCGCGCTGCGCCGCCGATCTGGGGCGGGCTGTCGGCGCCGTACCGGGGCAGATCACATCGCCGCTGGCGTCGGGCCCACACGCGCTGTTGCGGTCGGGAGCGCAGCTCGTGGCCGGCCCCCAGGATGTGCTTGACGGGCTGTTCGGGGCCGGCGCCCGCCGCGTCCCCGAACTCCAGAAACCGTCCTTGGCGCCGGATCTCCAAGCGTTGTTCGACGCGATCGCTGAGGGACACGACACCCGGGCCGCGTTTGAGCGGGCCGGCCTCGATCCCGACCGCGGGCTCGCCGCGCTGGCCTCGCTCGAGCTCGCCGGCCGGGTTCGGCGCGAGGCGGGAGGGAGGTTCTCAGCCCAGCCCTGATCATCGCGAATAGAGACTCTCGATTTCCTCGTGGCCCTAAGCTCGGACGATGACCGAGCCAAAGCCACCGCGCCACCGGCCGATCCCGTGCGTGCTGTCGATCGCCGGCTCTGATTCCGGCGGCGGGGCCGGCATCCAGGCCGACCTGAAGGCGTTCGCCGCCTGCGGCGTTCACGGGATGACCGCGATCACCGCGATCACGGCCCAGAACACGGTCGGCGTGACCGCGATCGAAGCGGTGGCGCCAGAGCTGATCCTCGCGCAGGTGCGGGCGGTCGTGCAGGACATCGGCGTCGACGCGGTCAAGATCGGCATGCTCGGCACCGTGGCCACGATCGAGGCCGTGGCGCAGGCGCTCGACGAGCTGCCGCCGGGGACGCCGGTCGTGCTCGATCCCGTGATGGTCTCCGAGTCGGGCGCCGAACTGCTTGAGCCCGCGGCCCGCGGCGCGCTGGTGTCGCTGCTGCTGTCACGCGCCACGGTCGCGACGCCGAACCTGCCCGAAGCGCGCGCCCTGCTTGACCTTGGTCAGCGCGGCGGCGGGAGCGTCGCCGCGCTGGCGCGTGCGCTCCACGCGCTCGGCCCGGCCGTGGTCGTCGTCACTGGCGGCCATCGGAAGCAGATGACCGACGTCTTCTTTGACGGCTCGCGGCTGGTCGAACTCCCGGGGCAGCGATACGCGGGCGGCGCCGCTCACGGTTCCGGCTGCACCCACTCCTCGGTGCTGGCGGCGCGCCTGGCCTGGGGTGACTCGCCGTTGCAAGCCGCGCGTACGGCCAAGCGCCGCGCCTCGGAGGCCGTCCGCGACGGGCTCGGCGGGGTCGGCGCCGGGCCCGGGCCGGTCGACGTCCTCGGCGTGACATAATCCCCGGGTGCGCTTCCTGCGAATGAAGCCTGGGCACGGCGAGGTGCTGATTGCTGAGGGCGATGTTGAGCTGGCGGACGACGAGGCCCGTCTGGTAGAGGAGTTTCGCCGCCAGCTTGATGCCGGCCTGTGGGCCGCGGTACCGGTGCTGGACGTCGCTGGGCGACGTCAAGCCCAGATGGTCAGGTCCTTCGATGACGTTCCCCGTGATGCCGACCGCGTGATCTTCTTCCCGCGCGCG
>Ga0302325_10034017_pt1 | contig 10430 bp, 14 predicted proteins | sample Palsa_T0_2_FD_201948 | JGI IMG/M metagenome (GOLD analysis project Ga0302325, IMG submission 201948) | Peat permafrost microbial communities from Stordalen Mire near Abisko, Sweden - Palsa_T0_2 | ecosystem: Environmental > Terrestrial > Soil > Palsa > Peat permafrost | place: Sweden: Abisko...
CTGCATGGGGAATTGGAGCTAGCAGCGCTGCCGCTCGATGAGAGTCTATTTAGGCTGACGCTTAGCGTCCGAAATGTCGTGGGACTGGAAGGCGCCGAGGGCCTAAGCCGTGACCAGGTGTTATTGCGATCTCTGGTCTCAGTTCACAGCATTCTCCATGCTGCTGGAGGCAAATTTGTCTCCTCACTCGATCCACCGGAGCATTTAAAACTCGCGGCGGCCGAATGTCAGAATACTGGTTGCTGGCCCGTACTGGCGGGAGATCCAGGGCAGCGAGACCTCGTGCTCTCTGCGCCGATTATCCTCTACGACTATCCGCAGATTGCGCCCGAAAGTCCCGGAGACCTGTTCGATGGAACTGAAATCGATGAGATCCTGGCGCTGCGAATCCTGACTATGACTGAGGCCGAGAAGTTAGAGGTAAGGAGCGGAGACGATCGCGCCCGGCGAATTCTCGAGAGAACCGAGATGCTGCCGCCGGAACATTTTCAAAAGCTCCATGGGGCCCTGCGCGGCTTGCGCACGAGCCCGGAGGGTCCGCAATGAACGAGTGGGAATGGCAACTGTTGGAGGACAAGCCGGCGCTGGAGCAGATCACGGTTGACGGCGTGCAGCGCACAATAGGCGATCATGTCCGCCTGCTGCCACGGAATGGCGGCGACATCATGGACGTTGCACTGGCCGGGAAGATCGGAATCATTGAAAGCATCGAGCAAGACTATGAGGGCAAGGTGCAGGTCGCGATCGTGATGGATGACGATCCGGGCAAGGATCTGGGCATGCTCCGCCAGCCAGGCCATCGCTTTTTCTTTAGTCTCGAGGAGATCGAATCGGTATGACGGCGTCGCGGATTCTCATCGCGTGTATCGGGAACATTTTCCTGGGCGATGATGGATTCGGAACGGAAGTTGCGCGCCGTCTTGCGGCCCGGCCATTGGCTCCGGGAGTAATGCTGAAAGACTTCGGAATTCGCGGCCTCGATCTCACTTATGCCCTCCTCGATCCGCACGACCTCGTCATCCTGGTGGACGCATGCCCGCGAGGCGGCCAACCAGGCACAGTTTATCTGGTGGAGCCGGACCCGGTCGAGTCAGATGCACTGGATGGCGCCCACCTGGAAACGCACGGCATGAATCCCATGAGCGTGCTTCGCACGGTTAAGGCGATGGGCGGCGCGCCGGGCCGGATTCTGATCGTGGGCTGTGAGCCCGCTGAAATCGGATCGGATGATGAGGGGCAGCTCGGTTTGAGCGATCCGGTCGAGGCCGCTGTGGATGAAGCCATCGCGCTAATCGAGACGCTAGTCTCGAAGACACTCGATGCCAATGCGGAACAGGTTGGCGATCTGCGCGGCGGCTGCCGACCGTCGCAGCCACAATTCAGCGCACCTCGTTAACAAAGGAGATGCAATGTCAATGGAAGTTACGCAACACGTCAATGGTCAAGAGTCGAATGAGAGCCGGGATACGTTATTCATTTGGGGAGGCGCCGCGCTGGTGGTCTTCGGCGCCGGGCTCATTTTATCGACGCCGATCATTCGCCGCTACCTCGGCGGCGGAGGAGTCGGGAACATGGTTCATGCTGCGATCCCGGACATCCAACGGTATATGAAGTTGAGGTCAATGTGACAGCGGCGCCGCCCGGAGTTACGGTGGGGCGCTATCTATTGGATAAGAGTGCGAGCAGGTTCACGGTTCGCGCATTTGCCAGCGGAATGTTTTCCGCGCTCGGGCACAGCCCGACCTTTGCGATCCGGGACTTTGCCGGCGATGCCAGCTTTAACTCCGCCGCTCCGGAACAAGCGTCGCTGCGAGTCAAAATTCGGGCCGATTCGCTGGAAGTGACGGATGACATCAAGAGTAAGGATCGCGGGGACATGGAAAGCACGATGAACCAGACTGTGCTCGAGAGCGCTAAATACTCCACCATCTTCTACGAGAGCACCGGAACGTCCGCTGAGCAACTGGGCGAGGGTAGATACAAGGTTGCTGTGAAGGGCAATCTGTCATTGCGCGGCGTGACCCGCGGCCTTCCAGTGACCGCTCAAATGGCCATCAACGGAGATATGCTCCGCGCCTATGGCGAGTTCTCCATTTTGCAGAGCAATTACGGAATTCCCCTCGTCAGTGTGGCAGGAGGGACGCTGAAGTTAAAAGATGAGTTGAAGTTCACATTCGACATCGTTGCGCGAAAGCAGGAATGAAAGCATGTGTCTCGCCATACCTGGAAAGATCGTCGACCTACTGGCGGAAGATCGTAGCTTGGCTCTAGTGGACGTTCTGGGCGTGCGCCGGAAAGTGGATCTCGGGCTGTTGCAGGACGATCCTCCCTCCACCGGCGACTGGGTCCTCATCCACGTCGGCTTTGCAATGAGCAAGATCGGCGAAGCCGACGCACAGCAGCAGCTGCGCATGCTCACGGATCTCGGCGAAAGCGATGCGGCCATGGAAGAAGTCCGGGGGTATGGCCTGGGCGACCCATAAAGACGTGGCGAACGCACTTATGCGTGCGGCGTTCACACTCGTGTGAGCGCGATGTGCTTAACAGCGTCTAGAATCGAAGAGATAAACCATGCGATTTGTCGATGAGTTTCGCGAACCCGACTTGATCACCAGAACCGCCGATGAGATCCGCCGGCTAGCTAATCCGAAGCGGCACTACCGGTTCATGGAGGTATGCGGCGGACACACTCACTCCATCTATCGGTTTGGCCTCAAGGATCTGTTGCCATCTAACATCGAGCTGGTCCACGGACCGGGCTGTCCAGTGTGCGTGCTTCCCATGGGAAGAATCGACGATGGGCTCTCCATGGCGGAGCAACCCGGCGTGATCTTCACTGCATTCGGAGACATGATGCGCGTTCCTGGCACGCGGGGTAGCCCACTCGAATACAAAGCTCGCGGGATGGATGTCCGTATCGTTTATTCGCCCTCGGATGCGCTCAAGCTTGCGCGGAACAATCCTGAAAAGCATGTCATGTTCTTCGCGATCGGCTTCGAGACAACCGCGCCATCGACGGCGCTCACGCTGATCCGCGCCAAGGCCCAGGGGGTCCGTAACTTCTCGGTCTTCTGCAACCATGTGACCATCATTCCGGCGATCCGCGCGATCCTCGATTCCCCCGACATGCGCATTGACGCCTTTATCGGCCCCGGCCATGTTTCTACCGTGATCGGATGCCGGCCCTATGCGTGGATTGCGATTAACGAAGAGAAACCGATCGTAGTCGCCGGGTTCGAGCCGCTCGATATTCTTCAGTCCATCGTGATGCTGCTGCGTCAGTTGAACCAGGACCAAAGAAAGGTGGAGAACCAGTACAAACGCGCCGTTCCCTGGGAAGGAAATCGCGCCGCGCTCAGAGCCATGGCTGAAGTGTTTGAATTGCGCCCGTATTTTGAGTGGCGGGGATTAGGCTTTATCTCGCAGTCCGCTCTCCGGATTCGCGAGTCATACGCGGAGTGGGATGCCGAGCGCCGCTTTTCCGTGCCGGGCGTGAGAGTCACCGATCCGAAGGCCGCTCAGTGCGGGGAAGTATTGAAGGGCGTGCTGAAGCCGGCGCAGTGCAAGCTATTCGGCAAAGAGTGCACTCCCGAGCACCCCATCGGCGCCCTGATGGTGTCTTCGGAAGGCTCCTGCGCCGCCTATTATAACTATGAGTACCGCAAGGCTCAGGTGTTGCCGGGTTTGTCGCAGATACCTTTGGGAGTGTGACGGGAGTCATATATCATGGCCAGTGTTGTGTCTAAAAACCGCTTCCGGGATCCGCAAGTTGAGATGGCTCATGGAGCCGGTGGAAAGGCGAGCCGGCGGCTCATCGACGGATTATTCGCACCTATTCTATTCGGATCGGCTCCGGCGCCCCTGGGGGACGCCGCCCATGTGGACGTCAACGGGACATGTGTGGCTGTGACTACCGACAGTTTCGTAGTCAAGCCGCTGCGCTTTCCGGGTGGATCGATTGGAGAACTCGCGGTGAACGGAACGGTGAATGACCTGGCGGTCTCCGGAGCAAGAGCTCAGGCGTTGGTTGTAAGCTATGTGCTGGAAGCGGGCCTGCCGACGGACTTACTGGAAGCCGAGGTCCGTGCCATGGCGGCCGCCGCAAGGACCGCCGGGGTTGTGATCGTGGGGGGCGATACCAAAGTCGTGGAACATGGCAAGGCGGATCAGATGTATATCACGACCTCGGGCATTGGTCATCTGATTCCCGGCGTGAGTGTCTCACCGGCGGCGGTGCGGTGCGGCGACAAGATCCTGCTCTCGGGCCCTATCGGCGACCATGGCATCACCATTCTTCTGGCTCGCGGCGAGCTCGATCTGGATGCGGATCTCCGCTCTGACACTCGCTCCGTGCTCCCGCTAGTGGAGGCGCTGGCGGAAACTGTGGGCGCCGGTATCCACTGGATGCGAGATCCCACGCGCGGCGGGGTTGCGACGTCGCTAAACGAACTCGCGCACGATTGTGGCCTTGGAGTGCTGTTATCGGAAGACTCGATTCCCATTCGGGATGAAGTCAGGGGCGCCTGTGAGTTATTGGGCCTTGACCCGCTTCACATCGCGAATGAAGGACAGTTTCTCGCCGTGGTTGCCGCCGAACAAGCCGAAGCTGCCCTGGAGGCTTTGCGCGCCACTCCGGGCGGCAGGGAGGCCGTATTGATTGGTGAAATCAGCGAGCAACCGGCGGGCGCGGTGCTGGTCACGACGCTTTACGGAGGCAGCCGGATCGTGGACATGCTGGTGGGCGATCCGCTGCCGAGAATTTGCTAGGAGCCAATGATGGTGGAGATGCGGGTCAAGGCATGCGATCTCGTAAGTAGCGTCGAAGATGGGCTTCTGGAGCGTAATCGAATCTTCGAAGACTTCTTCGCGCAACAGGCGCGTCCGCTCGCCGAGGCTTGCCGGGAGATGTCAGGCCGCTTTCTCGCCGGAGGACGGCTACTGGCATTTGGACGAGGGCCTTACGCTACCGATGCGCAGCACGTCTCGGTCGAATTCGTCCATCCGATTATTGTTGGCAAACGCGCATTGCCGGCGCTCGATCTCTCGCTTCTCTTTCGCCCGTGGCTGGATGCAATCTTGCAGCCAGAGGACATCGTCATGGGATTCGGACCTCCTGAAGGCGATGCCGAGGTCTCGGAAGCGCTCGCTGCCGCGCATCGACGCGGTGCAATGACTTTCGAGCTACCGGGCCGCGGCGGTTCCTATTGGTTCCAGCCTCCCACTCGGAACCCCTTCGTTCATCAGGAACTGATGGAGATTCTGTATCACACGTTATGGGAGACAGTACACGTCTTCTTCGAGCATCGGGAGCTAGGGCATGACGTCGGCGACTCGGGATTCCTGTACCCATTCCTGGGCGAAGAGAAGCAGCATACAGGCGAGCTTGTCGAAGAAGTCGCCGCGTCCATCCGTCTCAAAGCGCAGGAGGATGCCCGCCTGCGGGCGCAGGTGGCGCGGCTGGAATCCGAACAGATCGTCAATGCCGCGCGCGCGATTCACGAACGCGTGAGTCAGGGCGGGAAGCTGATCATTTTCGGTAACGGAGGGTCGGCCACGGACGCCAACGATTGGGCCATCGATTGCGTTTTTCCTCCCGCCGGATATCGGCCCGTCCCGGCAATCTCGCTGTCCATGGAGCCCGCCAACCTGACTGCCATCGCCAACGATGTCGGACTCGAACTGATCTTTCTCCGTCAACTGATCGCGCACGGAAAGAGGGAAGACGTGGCTATCGGGATATCTACCAGCGGAGGCTCCCGAAATATCATTATGACTCTCGAAGAGGCGCGGAAGCGGGGCTTGCTCACAGTGGCGCTGCTGGGCTATGACGGAGGAGAGATCCTGCGGCGCGGGCTGGCCGACTTACCGTTGGTAGTCCGATCCGATTACATTCCGCGAATTCAGGAAGTTCAGGCGTCCACTTATCACGTGATTCGCGAAGCGCTGGAGGTGCTTGCCCATGCCTAAATTCGAACTCTTCGGAACCAGGAGTTGCCCTTACACTCAGGAAATGCGGGAGTGGCTCGAGTGGAAAGGGCATGACTACGTCGAATACGACGTGGATACTGACCGCGAGGCCCGTGCCCGCATGGTCGCGATTTCCGGCGGACAGCGCACCGTCCCGATCCTGGCGGAGGATGGCGGCGTGGTGCAGATCGGCTGGCATGGCCGCGGCTGCGTGGTCGCGGTATAACTCATGCATGAACTCTCAATTGCAATGAGTATCGTGGAAATGGCGGAGGAAGAAGCGGCCCGCAGAGGTGGCGCGCAGATAAGCGCGGTGCATCTGAGGCTCGGCGCGCTGGCGGGCGTCGTCAAGGACGCGCTGCTGTCATCCTACGAGCTGGCTTGCGAGGGTACGGAATTGCAGGGATCCCGCCTGGTCGTCGAAGAAATTCCCATTGAAGTCTATTGCCCCAAATGTCTGGCGCCACGCACACTGGAGTCAGTCCAATGGTTTGTTTGTCCTGAATGTCAGAGCCCGGTATCGGAGGTTATCCGCGGGCGTGAGCTGCAAGTCTTCGCTTTGGAGTTACAGCAATGAGTCCGCAACCCCGCCTGGTGGAAGTAAGACAGAACATCCTCAAGCAGAACGACATAGTAGCTCGCGAGCTGCGGCAACGCTTCCACCGCGCCGGAGTATACGTGGTAAGTCTGGTCTCGAGCCCTGGCTCCGGAAAGACCGCCTTCCTTGAGAGGACGCTCACTCTCATGCAGCCCAATTACCGCGTCGCGGCACTTGTCGGCGACCTGGCGACAGACAACGACGCAGCCCGGCTGGCGCGTTCCCAGGCGCCAGTCAGGCAAATCACAACCGGAACTCTTTGCCATCTGGAAGCTGCCATGGTCCGAACTGCCCTAGAGGGCTGGGAGCTGGAGACCTTGGATTTTCTCTTCATCGAGAACGTAGGGAATCTGGTGTGTCCCTCTTCCTATGATGTGGGCGAGGATCTAAGAGTCGTCCTGCTGTCGGTAACTGAAGGCGAAGACAAGCCCCTCAAGTATCCGACTATTTTCAATACCGCGGACTTGGCGGTGCTCACTAAGATGGACCTGGCCGACGCCGTCGAATTTGATATGGTTGCCGCGGATTGCAACATCGAACGGGTTCGGCCCGGAATGCCGGTGCTAAAGGTTTCGACGAAGAATGGCGCCGGCATCAGCGAGTGGCTGCACTTCCTCGATTCTGCCAGGAATCGTCAGCTTGTGTCCGCGGTCTGACGCTTGCAGTTCAAGACCGCGTTTCAAATCCGCGCGCTCGGAGCGGCTCGGGACGCCGCAGGCCATGGGCCCGCGCCACTAGTAACATGGAAGCTGACATGCAGGAAGCAACCACGCTTGAAGCGGGTCCGTCCATCGATTGGATCGAGGCCATCCACGCGGAATTCAGCCGCGTGATTGTCGGGCAGCACTTACTTTTCCGGCGTTTGATGCAAGCGCTTCTCACCGGCAACCATGTGCTCATCGAAGGGCTGCCCGGCATGGGCAAAACGCTTTCGGTCCTGACTATCGCGCGCAGCCTGGACGCATCCTTTCGCCGCATTCAGTTCACGCCAGATCTGCTTCCTTCCGACATTGTGGGCACGCAGATCTACGATGCGCGTGCCAGCGAGTTCCGGCCCCGTAAGGGCCCCGTGTTCGCCAACATCGTGCTGGCCGACGAAGTGAACCGCGCGCCCGCCAAGGTTCAAAGCGCTTTGCTCGAAGCCATGCAGGAACGCCAGGTGACCATCGGCGAAGAGACCTTCAATTTGCCAGTGCCGTTCCTGGTGTTGGCCACGCAGAACCCTATCGAGCAGGAAGGCACTTACGGGCTTCCCGAAGCCCAATTGGACCGCTTCCTGTTCAAGCTATTAGTCACTTACCCGGCAATCGAAGAGGAGCGCGCCATTCTCGACCGCATGGTGCGCGCGCCGGCGGCAGGGGATAACTCCCCGGTAACGGAAGCGCGCGCTGTCGCCAGCCTTCACGCAGTGCTGCGGAGCCGGCGGCTGCTCGATGGCGTCCACATGGAAGACAAGGTGCGCGATTACATTGTGAGCGTGGCGGACGCAACCCGCAATCCGCTGAAGTACGGCTTGATGATCGGCCGCCTGATCCGCTTTGGCGCATCCCCGCGCGGCTCGGTGTTCCTCGCGCTGGCGGCTAAGGCTGAAGCGCTGCTCAGCGGGCGCGACTACGTGACCCCGCAGGACGTGAAAGAGGTCGCGCTCGACGTGCTGCGCCATCGCGTGCTGACCTCTTACGAAGCCGACGCCGAAGGCATCACTTCCGATCACATCGTCCGGCAGGTGCTGGGAGCGGTGGAGGTGCCGTGACAGCCGAGGAGCTTTCCCGCAAGGTTCGCGGCCTGGAATTGCGCGCGCGCAAGATGACGGGCGGCCTGATCTCGGGCGCGTACCACAGCGCTTTCAAAGGACGCGGCATCGAGTTTCTCGACGTGCGCGAATACGTCCCTGGCGACGATACGCGCACCATCGATTGGAACGTGACCGCGCGCGCCGGACATCCGTTCGTGAAGCGCTACGCGGAAGAGCGCGACGAAACCGTGATGCTGCTGGTGGATGGCTCGCTCTCCATGCGATTCGGCAGCGATGCTGTGGCGAAGAGCGACTCCGCCGCTGAAATCTTCGCGATTCTGGCCAGCGCCGCGGTGCAGAACCACGATCACACCGGCCTGATTCTCTTCAGCAAAGACGTCGACCTATACGTTCCGCCCGCGTGCAGCGGGCCGCATCTGCTGCGGATGATTCGCGAGGTTCTGGCCTACCAGCCGCGCGAGGGAGGCACCGATATTGCGCGCGCTCTCGAGTTTCTGGGCCGCGTGAGGCGCCGCCGCAGTCTGGCGTTTCTGATTTCCGACTTCCTGGGCCGCGGCTTCGATAAGCCGCTGCGCGCCCAAGGCAAGCACCACGATTTGATCGCGGTCCCTATCTACGATCCACGCGAATCGCAGTTGCCGGATTGCGGACTAATCGATTTCGAAGATGCCGAAAGCGGCGAAATCTGGACCGTGGATACCAGCGATGAACGAGTCCGCGGCGCGCACGAGCGTGAAGCCTGGCTGCGATTCGACGGGCTCGCCCGGCTGTTCCGCTCGGCCGACGTGGATGCGCTTCACATCGCCGCAGGCAGCGATTATTTGTCGAATCTGATCGCATTCCTCCGTCTGCACGCGAAGAGGGCCGCATGATGCAGGATATTCGCGACTCACTCGACCCTGTCCCCCTCGTTGCGCCGTCGAATATTCACTGGCCGTTCCTGGTAGCCTGCGCGCTGGCGGCCGCGGTCGCCGCCGCAGTAGTGCTCGCGGCCGTTTGGATGGTCTGCAGACGCGTGCAGCGCAGGCCGGCGCCATCCCCCGAACAGCGCGCGCTGCAAAGGTTGAAGCGAGCTAATCTGTCGCAAGCCGATAAAGCGGACGTGCGCGCTTACTACTTCGAGTTGACGGAGATCTTGGCCGAGTATCTGGATGCACATTTCGATTTGCAATTCGCGCAATGCACTTCCGCGGAGATGCTGCGCCGCCTGCGCGACCTGGGGATGATGACCGAGGAATGCCGCGGCGCGCTACGCGAGTTTCTGGAAGAATCGGACCGCGTCAAATTCGCTTCCTCCATCGAAGGCGCCGACGCCAGCGCCGCCGGACGCCGTTGCCAGCGCATCCTCTATCTGTTTGGCGGGCAGATCGCATCGACGAGGCATCTGGCGCGGCCTATGGAGGCGCGATGAAGATTGTGGGGTGGGCAGCTGCGAAGACTGGCGCTACCGTATGCGAAGCCTTGCGCATGGTTCGAAAGAGCCGCCTGAAAGGCGGCTGCAGGCGAGATTGCCTGCCCCACTATTAACATGCATTTCGAATGGCCTTGGGCGCTCGCCGCGCTGCTGTTGTTGCCGCTGCTGGCGTGGCGCTCGCGCCGACTAAATCCAGCTACGCTGGTCTTCAACCGCACCGCCACGCTGCCGCGTTCAGCGCGCCAGAAATTCCTGCGGCTTCCGGCGGCGCTGCGGGTAGTCGCGCTCGCTCTCCTTATTGTCGCGGCGGCGCGGCCGCAACTGGGCGCCAAACCAGTCCGCGATATCTCGAAGAGCATCGCGATCCAGGTGTTGATCGACCGCTCCAGCAGCATGCGGCACACCGACTTCCTCTACGGGCGCGGCGCCGCGACCCGGCTCGACGTGGTCAAGACTCTCTCACTGCAATTCATCTTCGGCAACCGGCGCGAGCTCAAAGGCCGCCCGTCCGACATGATCGGCTTGATCGAATTCGCCGGCGACCCGATTACGCTATCCCCGTTGACGCTCTCTCATGATCATCTGTCTGCGCTGATACAAAGCATACAGCCCGCTAGCGGCGATGAAGACGGTACGGCTATCGGCGACGCCGTTGCGCTGGCGGCGGCCCGCTTCAAAGAAGCCGAGACCACGGC
>Ga0302325_10034018_pt1 | contig 10430 bp, 12 predicted proteins | sample Palsa_T0_2_FD_201948 | JGI IMG/M metagenome (GOLD analysis project Ga0302325, IMG submission 201948) | Peat permafrost microbial communities from Stordalen Mire near Abisko, Sweden - Palsa_T0_2 | ecosystem: Environmental > Terrestrial > Soil > Palsa > Peat permafrost | place: Sweden: Abisko...
GTTGGACTTCGTTGACAGCCATTGCGTCAAGGTACGCCGCGGCAGGCGAACCGTCATCGGCCCACGAGCCGATCCTCGTGCTCCACCCGTGGATGGAGATGCTTGCCGCTCACGCCCGGATGGCTACAGTGATGACAGCAACTGTCGTCGCATGCTAGGCTGACGACAGTAACTGACATCACAGTGCGTCCCGCGCACCCGCGAGCGACTTATCGTGCTCGCGCCGCGCCGGACGCGCCCCCCGACTGGAGGTATCCCATGCGCATATTCGTCACCGGCGCGTCCGGCTGGATCGGCTCCGCTGTCGTGGCCGAACTGCTCGCAGCCGATCACCAGGTCCTCGGCCTTGCCCGCTCTGACGCATCCGCCGAGGCCGTCGTCGCCGCCGGCGCCGAGGTTCGCCGCGGCGATATCGGCGATCTTGACGTGCTGCGCGCCGCAGCCCGCGAGAGCGACGGCGTCGTCCACCTCGCGTTCCGCCACGAGGTTGCGTTCACCGGCGACTTCGAGAGCGCCGTTGGCTCGGACCGGGCAGCGATCGAGGCACTCGGTGAGGCGCTGACCGGGACCGATCGGCCGCTCGCGATCGCCTCGGGCGTCGCCGGCCTGAAGCCGGGCGCGCTCGCCACCGAGCGCGACTTGCCCGAACCGTCCCCCGGCGCGGGCGGACGCGTCCTCAACGAGCGCGCGGCGCTTGCGCTCGCCGAGCGCGGCGTGCGCTCGATGAGCGTCCGCTTCGCCCCGACCGTCCACGGGGACGGCGACAACGGCTTCATCGCGATGATCGTCGCCGCTGACCGCACGGCCGGCTCGGCCGCCTACATCGACGAGGGCATCAACCGCTGGCCCGCGATCCATCGCTCTGACGCCGCCCGACTGGTCCGGCTCGGGATCGAGGGCGCCCCGGCCGGGTCGGTGCTCCACGCGGTCGGCGAGGAGGGCGTCGCCATTCGCGACGTCGCCGAGGCGATCGGGAGGGGGCTCGACCTGCCGACCACGTCAATCACGGGTGAGCAGGCGGAGGCCCAGTTCGGGTTCCTCGCCCGCTTCCTGGCCCTCGACATGCCGGTCTCCAACGCACTCACCCGCGAGCTGCTCTCCTGGGAGCCGTCAGGACCGGAGCTGGTCGCCGATCTGGACCAAGGGCACTACTTCGCTGCCGTGGCGGCCTGAGCACCCCGCCCGCACCGCCGCTCGACGGCAGCCGCCGGATCTGCCACGCCGCGAATCGCTGGACAGCGCGCTAGCGGGCCGATTAGGCTTACCGGCGGGGCATGAGTGCCAACGCCGAGCATCTCAGCGACCCGGAGTTGGCCGCTGCAGTCTGGGACCTCGAACCGCTGGTTGACGGTGGCGGCCCTGACGGCGCGCGCCGCTTCCTCGAGGACGCAGCGCTGCGGGCCGCCGATTTCGCTGCGCGCCACAGCGGGCGGGTGGCGCGGCTCGACGCTTCCGCGCTGACGACGGCGATGCGAGAGCTGTCGGCGATCCGCGAGCTGACGATGCGGGCGTTCATCTATGCCCAGCTCTGGCATGAGGTCGATCTCGACGACGAGGCCGCGAGCGCCCTGTATCAGGCGGTCGCGGAGCGGCGTCTGGAGATCGAGCAGATAGTGCGGTTCTTCGAGCTCGAGTGGGCTGCGCAGCCTGCGGCCGAGATGGAGCGGCTGCTCGATTCTGCGGGCGCGGCGCTTGACTTTGCGGCCCACCATCTCCGCAGGATCCACGACGCCGGCACCGAGCTGCTCAGCGCGCCCGAGGAGCGAGTCCTGTCAGAGACTTCGCCGACCAGTCGGCTCGCGTGGACACGGTTGATCGCGGAGCTCTGCTCGGCGATCCGGTTCGAGGTCGATGGCGAGGAGGTTGGCGTCGGCACGATTCTGAGCCTGCGCGAGGATCCGGACCGCGGGCTGCGCCGGCGCGCTCAGGAGGCCTTTGCCTCGGCGCTTGAGTCGGGTCTACGGACCCGGGCGTTCGCGTACAACGCGCTGCTGCACGGGCACGCGACGGTTGACCGCCTGCGCGGGCGCGGTCACTGGCTTGACGCGAAGAACCGGGAGAACGGGATCTCCGGCACCGAGGCGCAGGCGCTGATCGACGCGGTCGTCGGCCGCTACGACATCTCTCATCGTTGGCACCGGCTGAAGGCGAGGCTGCTCGGGCTTGACTGCTTGGCCGACTACGACGTGATGGCTCCCGTCGGATCTGTCGAGCGCCGCTACAGCTACGCCGAGGCGCGGGAGCTCGTGCTCGACAGCTACGACTCGTTCTCGCCGCGTGCGGGGGCGATCGTCGCGCGCTTCTTCGAGGACGGCTGGATCGACGCGCCACCGCGGCCGACGAAATTCTTCAATGCGTTCTGCGAGTCCGAGGCCCCGTCAGTCCACCCGTACGTCCTGCTGAACCACACGGGCCGTTTCGGCGACGTCATGACGATGGCCCACGAACTCGGCCACGGACTGCACGGCGTGCTCGCCGCGCCCCGCGGGATCTTCCACGTGCAGGCGTCAACGATCGTCGCGGAGACTGCATCGATCTTCGGCGAGACCCTGTTGGCCGAGCGGATGCTCGCGAACACCCGCGACGATCGCGAGCGGCTGGCGATCATCGGCCTGGGCATCGACGGAGCGATGAAGGCGGTGCACTGGCAGATCGCCTTCAACCGCTTCGAGGACGCGGCCCACACAAGGCGGCGGTCAGACGGGGAGCTCGCACCCGACACGCTGAACAAGCTGTGGGCCGAGGCTATGGACGACTACCACGGTGACGCTGTGGAGCCAACCCCCGGGCTCGAGCGCGAATGGTCGATCGTGCCCCACTTCTTCTTCGACGTCCCCGGCTACGTCTATGGCTACGCATTCGGGCAACTGCTGGCATTGGCGGCATATGCCCGCTACCGACAGGTCGGCGAGCCGTTCGTGGAGGATTATCTGGCGATGCTCGCCGCCGGCGGGTCGCGGAGCCCGCACCAACTGACGGCGATGGTCGGGATCGACCTCAATGATCCGGGCTTCTGGAACTCCGGCCTTGACCTAATCGACACGCGGCTGCGTGAGGCCGAGACCCTGGCGGACGCGGGGTTCTCGCGGTGATGTCAGGGTGCACTCACCTGCAGCCACGCCGCGAACGTCTGCGTTCCACGTACGTCGGGGTTCGCGCACGTCAGCCGCCCTTCCCGCAGGGCGCGGCCCAGCTTGCCCGGTAGCGGGATCGGGATCTCGATCGCACGGCGGCCGTTCACCTCCCGCCACATGCGACCGAGCGAGCGCAGGTCATGGACCTCCGGTCCCGCGACGGTTACGCGCGTCAGACGCGGCGCATTGGTCGCAACGGCAGCTACGGCAACCGCCGCCTCGTCCACATCGACCGGCTGAAACTGAGCTCGCGCGGCCGGCAACACGTAACGGCGCCCGGTCGCCGACAGCAAAGAGCCCAGCAGGTCGTGGAATTGCGTCGAGCGCACGATCGTCCACGGCAGACCAGCACTTTCGACGACACGCTCCTGCTCGACCTTCACGCCGTAATACGCCATCGGCACGTCCTCGATTCCCACGATCGACACGCACACGTGGTGCCCAACACCGGCGCGCGCCTCAGCCTCCAGCAAGCGACGCGATCCTTCGACAAGCACCGCTCGCGCCTTCCGTGACGGCGGTCCATTGCTCGCGTCGATTACAACATCACACTCGATGAGCGCGGCTTCCAAGCCGGCTCCGCTGGCCAAGTCGACGGGATACTGCGCAGAGCGACGGCTGAGCGCTCGAACCTCGTGGCCGTCGCGTGACAGCGCCGCGACTATGCGACGCCCGATCGTTCCCGTTCCACCGACGACAGCAATCCTCATGCCGGCTCAAAGGATGGCCGATCAGTTCCGCATGCATGCGGTTGGCCATCATCTAGCGTCCGGTCCACCGCGGAACTCGGCCCTCCACCATCGCGCGTTGGCCCTCCTTGAAGTCGTCGGACTTGATGCAGCGCTCCTGTCCTTCGAACGCCAATCTAGAGCTCTCCTCAGGGCTGCGGTGCCACGCAGCATCGATCGCACGCCTGGCCCCTCGGATGGCGATGGGCGGTTGAGCAGCCAAGCGCCTGGCGAGCTCGGCGGCAGCGGCGTCGAGCTCTCCGTCGGCGACGAGTTGGTTAGCCAACCCGATCCGCAGCGCCTCGGCGGCGTCAATGACGTTCCCGAGCAGGATGAGCTCCCGAGCTCGGCTCTCACCGATGATTCGCGGCAGCCGAACAGTCGCGCCCATATCGGGCAGAAGCCCGTAGCGGGTCTCGGTCAGACCAACCTTCGTGCCCTCGGCGAAGATTCGAAAATCGCACGCCAGGGCGAGCTGCAGCCCGGCGCCGTAGGCATGACCGCGCACAGCGGCAACGCTGGCGCACCCGAGGTCAGGGATCCAGCTGAACGTCGCAGCCGCCGCCGCGCCCGCGGCACGCGCTTCGTCGTCAACGGGCCGTTCGGCGAAGCCGGCCATCGTCCCGGCCAAGCCCTCCACTAGATCGATCCCGGCCGAGAACGCCGCGCCGTCTCCCGTGACCACAAGGCATCGCAGGGTCTCGTCGGGAAGCAGCTTGACGCCGAGCTCGGCCAACTCGGCCCACATGAGCGGGTTCTGCGCGTTGCGCTTCCCAGGACGAGCCAGGGAGAGGGTGCCAACGTCCCCGTCACGCTCGTAGCGAATCGTCTGATAGCCGTCGCTCATCGCAGCCTCACCTCCATGGTGGCATGGCAGTGTCCTTGGCAGGGCAACACCGGCAACGGGAGATCTCACGCCATCGGCGCCTTTTGGTCTAACCCTATGACACGCGAGAGCCGCCGGATGTGACACAACAAGGACCTGTGCCGGGGACGTACGCTCGGCTCGACCTCGTCGGCAAGAGCGGACCTGGCTCGCGTTCCGCAATGCCGACTGTAAGTCGTGGAGCGACCACAACGCCGGCGGCACGATCGTCCCGCTCGACATCGTCCAATGCGCATTGATGGATGGCAAGACGAGGCTCGCCGAACTGCAGCGCGAGCTGCGAGCAGCCTCTGCTTGACATAAACACGCGTCCGGAGCTCGGGGCATTGTTCGCGCGCTCCGGGAGGGATTAGCTCACGGGGAGCGCGTAGTAGTCCTCCGTCGTTATCGGCATGAAGCCGACGGACGTGTACAGCGCGAGGGCTCGGTCGTTGTCGACGGCCACCTCCAGGCCAACTCGGCGCGCACCGTCGGCGCGTAGCTGCTCGCAGACGCGCCTCAGCGCATCGCGGCCGAGACCACGGCCCTGCCAGGAAGGGTCGATCACAAACCCGTAGATGCCGGCGTCGCCTCCCTCTCGCGCGAGGCTCAGCGTCCCGACTGCCGAGCCGTCCACCTCGACGACGAAGATCCGCCCGTGCGTCGAGTTCAACCGCCCAGCGAGATCATCCGGCGCAGGCTCTCCGAACCCAACCTCCAACAAGTGCGAGACGACAGGAATGTCCGCTGCGGTAGCCGGGCGAACGCTGAGCGCTGACTCGTGCGGCCCGCTGGTCGGGTCGCCGGAAAGCACCAGAGCATGCTTCAAGCGGCCACCGTCGGTCTCGACCACGTCCCGCTCGAGCTCAGCGATCGCGTCCAAGGCACTTGACGACAGACCAGCGGCTTGCTCGAGCACAACGGGAGCAAATCAGACTTTCTCTGCCGCGCCGCATCAGCCGAGCTTCCGGGGCGGGTTCGACTCCGGGCGAGAGGACACCGTATCTACTCGGTGTCACCATATGTTCAGCGCGACCAACGGACGATCACGAGGAGGAGCAGAGAGATGGCTGCAACCGAGAAGGCGATCCTTGCGGGCGGGTGCTTCTGGGGCGTCGAGGATCTGATCCGCAAGCTCGATGGCGTGACCGGCACGCGCGTCGGCTATACCGGCGGCGACACGCCCAACGCGACCTACCGCAACCACGGCTCGCACGCGGAGGCGATCGAGATCCTGTTCGACCCGGAGCGCATCTCCTATCGGGACCTGCTCGAGTTCTTCTTTCAGATTCACGACCCGACGACGAAGAACCGCCAGGGCAACGACGTCGGGGCGAGCTATCGCTCGGCGATCTACTACGTCGATGACGAGCAGCGCCGCATCGCAGAGGACACGATCGCCGATGTGGAGGCCTCTGGCCTGTGGCCGGGCAAGGTCGTCACCGAGGTGGCGCCGGCCGGACCATTCTGGGAGGCAGAGCCAGAACACCAGGACTACCTCGAGCGCTACCCCGACGGCTACACCTGCCACTTCGTCCGTCCGAGCTGGAAACTGCCGCGACGCGCACAGGAAGCCGCGCACTGAGCTCACGCGCGGCTTGCGGGGCGCGGCTGCGATTCCTTTTGGGTGCTCACCTGCAGCGCGGCGTCGAGTCGCTAGCTTCGGGAGCTGGCAGGGAGCTCGGCGTCGGCGCATTGGATCAGGTCGGCGGCGGTGTCCGCGTCGGTGAGCGCGGCGAATCCGACCTTGATCTCACACGGTTCGGGGTTGGCGGCGAGCGTGCTTTGGATGGCGTCGAAGCGCTGGTGGGCGTGCTCGATCGTCGCCCCGGACATGACGCAGATGAATTCGTCGCCGCCGATCCGGACGATCAGGTCGTAGGAGCGCAGATGTGCGCGGATCGTGTTGACGCCGTGCTGCAGCAGCGCGTCGCCGGCGCCATGACCGTGCGCGTCGTTGACCGCCTTCAGGCCGACGACGTCGACGTAGGCGATCACGAGCGGCGCCATCATTCTGCGGGCGCGAGCGATCTCGTGATCAAAGTCCTCCAGGCCCGTCGCGCGGGCGCGAGTCCCGGTCAGCCCGTCGGTCTCGGTAGACGCCAGCTGCGCCAGCAGCGAGTCGCGTTCTGCGTGGGCCTGTAGCACCTCACGAGCAGCCCCCTCGCGGTCACGGGCCGCCTGTTCGCGATCGGCCGCCGCCCGGGTACGGCTTGCGGCCGCCGCGGCGCGGTCAGCTGCGGCGCTGCTGCGGTTCGCCGCTGCCCGCACCGTCATTTCCGATTCGCGGCCGACCGAGGCAGCATTCTGCGTCGCGAGCGCGCGATCACGCAGCTCCGCGGTGTGATCGCGCGCGTGCGCGCGCTCATCGCGCGCGATGGCTGCCGCGACCCTCCCCTCGGCGCTGAACTGGCGCTGCTGGGCGGTGCGACTGCGAATTTCACGCGAAGAATAATGCGCCTCAGGGTCGCCACCGCGCACGAGGTCGCGATCGCTGGCCGCCTGATCGCTATCGGCAGCCGCCTGCTCTCGATCAGACGCCGTCTGGTCGCTGTCAGACCCGGTCTGGTCGGTATCTGCGAGCGTCTGGTCACTATCGGCGAGCGTCTGGTCGCCCTCAAGTGCCCACGAAACCGGGGTGATGATCGCCTTCGGGTTGCTCGTCACAGTTTCATCCCTCCCGTTAGCTGTCCCAGTCCCACGTTCTTTATCGATGCCCCCTCCGGTGGACCTGAGCGATCAAACCCGAAGTCAACGGATGAGCCGGAACGCGCGATATCGCGATCACCACCGCAACCGCGCCGCAACGAGGCCGATGGAGCTGGCAGATATGGCAGCCTTCGCTTGAATGGTTGTCCGTTACGCGAGGGTCGAGGACGTGGAGGCGATGGCGCTGATCATGGCCGCGGTCGCCGAGGAGGGACTGATTGGGACTGAGCCCCCGCTAGACCTTGTCGCCCGCGCCCAACGGTTTCGCGCCACGATCGAAAGCGACGGTCCCACGGCGTCATGGGTACTTGATGATCGTGGCCGGGTTGTTGGGAACGCAGCCGTGCAAGAGCGGAACCCAGGAGTCCTGTATCTCGGAATGGCAATCCTCGCCGAGGCGCGCGGACAGGGAGGCGGGCGAGCTCTCTTACAAGCGATCGTTGAGCACGCCCAAGCCAGCCAGGCGCACAAGCTCGAGCTCGAGGTCTGGCTCGACAATGCTCGCGCAATCGCCCTCTACGCCTCTGCCGGCTTCGAGGTAGAAGGGTTGCGGCGTGCCCACTACCGGCGGCGTGACGGCAGTCTCCGCAGCGCGCTCTTGATGGCTCGATTGCTACCGGACGTCTCACATTAGGCATGCGCCTGACCGAGCACGCCCGATCCACGCACCGGCAGTTGCGGCTCGTGGCGACGATCGCGGGCATCGTGGTGGCGTTGGATGCCGTCACCAAGGAGATCGCTGCTCATGCCCTCGCCGGACGGGGGACCGTGAACCTGCTTGGCGGACACTTCCACCTTGAGCTGTACCGGAATTTTGCCGGCCCGGGCAACATTCTGCGCGGACATCCGGTGCTCGTCTCGATCCTAAGCCTGACTGCCGTGGGCCTGATCCTCGTCGCGGCGTGGTCAGTACGGACCACCAACCATGCGGTCGCCGTTGGGCTGCTGCTCGGCGGAGGAATCGGCAATCTCCTGGACCGTCTCCTGCGCGCTCCGGGACCGCTTCGCGGCGGAGTGGTCGACTGGATCAAGCCAACCCTCTCCGGCGGCAGCCTCAACCTCGCAGACCTGGCGATCAACGCCGCCGTCATCACGATTGTCGTCGGACTGGCGCTTGACTGGCTCCGCCAGCGCCGCGGCCGACCGGGCGGCGACCCGGCAGCGGCATAGTCCTGGAGACAGAGGTCAGGCGTACTCGACGTAGTCCTCGTGCGCGAGCCGCGGCAGGCGGTCGAACCACGGATCAGTTCCAGGCTTGCCGATGTTGACGACCAGGATCGTCTTCCATGACCGGCCGGCGAAGAACTCGGCGTCGATGCCCGGACCATCGAAGCCGAGCATCGGTCCGGCGGCCAGGCCCGCGGCGCGGACGGCAAGGATGAAGTAGCCGGCCTGTAGCGCTCCGTTGAAGATCGCGAGGCGTTCGCGGTTCTGTGCGTCGGCGACGAAGTTGTCGCGCAACTCGGGCCGGAATGGGAGCAGTTCGGGAATCTTGTCGTGGAAGTCGGTGTCGACGGCCAGCACGGCGACAGCGGGCGCTGACGTGGTCTTGGCCCGGTTGCCGTCGCTCATGAGCGGGCCGAGGCGGTCTTTGCCCTCGGGCGTGCGGAGGAAGAGGATCCGCAGCGGGTTGATGTTGGCCATCGTCGGCGGCCATTTGGCCAGGTCCGTGATCGCGCGTAGCCGCTCGTCGGAGACGGGCTCGTCGCTGAACGTGTTGGCGGTCCGCGCCGCTGTGAACAGCAGCTCCTGCGCGTTCGCGTCGAGGGCGAGCGGGCTCTCGAGAGACGGAGTCGGGCTGGTAAGAGTGGTCATGGAACTCCAGAGATCCAAAATAGTTGAGCGGTGAACTATTTTGGCGTAGCAGGCGGGGTCACCAGCGCGCCACCAGCTCCAAATAGTTAGTCGATTACCTAAGTGATGTGCTACGGTCCCCGCCGTGCCGATCGCTGAGCCCCATCCACTTGATCAGGCGTTCCACGCTCTGGCCGACAGCAACCGCCGCGCGATCGTCGTGCGGCTCACCCGTGGCGCCGCCTCGGTGAGCGAGCTCGCGGCGCCGCTGGACGTATCGCTACCGACGGTGCTGCAGCACCTCGACGTGCTCCAGCGCAGCGGGTTGGTGCGTTCCGAGAAGGTCGGCCGGGTCCGCACCTGCCGGCTCGAGCCTGGCCCGATGCGCGCGGTCGAGCACTGGATCGCCAGGCACCGCGCGGTCTGGGAACGTCGGCTCGACCTCTTGGGCGACGTCCTCGATAACGCCTTCCCCGACCACGAAGGGACATCGCAGCAATGAGCATCCGTCAGCACGACTTCACCATCGAACGGCGTTTCCGCCAGAGTCCGGAGCAGACGTTCCAGGCGTTCGCCGACCCTGACCTCCGGCAGCGCTGGTTCCGGGTGCCCGACAGCTGGACCGACACCGAGTGGTCGCTGGACTTCCGCGTCGGCGGCGGGGAGCTGAGCGCGGGGCGCGACCACCAGGGCACTCACCACCTGTTCCGTAGTCGCTTCCACGACATCCTCGACGGCGAACAGATCGTCTTCGACTACGACATGCTCGTCGACGGCCAGCTGACCTCCGTGTCGCTCACGACTGTCGAGCTGCGCGCTGACGACGACGACGGTACGCACCTGATCTTCACCGAGCACGGCGCGTTCCTCGGCGGCCTCGAAGACCCAGCCGAGCGCGAGCACGGCACGGGCCTGCTGCTCGACGGGCTTGAGGCCTTCCTCGCCGGCGAGGTGCCCGCGTGAGTCTCGTCCTGCACGAGCACCCCTTCGCGATCTACTGCTGGAAAGCGCTCATCGCCCTCTACGAGCGGGATGTGCCGTTCACGATCGAGCTCGTCGAGGCTGACCGCTCCGGGCTCGGGGCTCTGTGGCCACCGGCGTCGATCCCGGTCCTCGTCGACGGCAGCGTCGTGGTCGCCGAGTCGTCGATCATCGTCGAGCACCTCGACCGCCACGGCGACGCGCCGCCGCTGATCCCCA
>Ga0302325_10034019_pt1 | contig 10429 bp, 12 predicted proteins | sample Palsa_T0_2_FD_201948 | JGI IMG/M metagenome (GOLD analysis project Ga0302325, IMG submission 201948) | Peat permafrost microbial communities from Stordalen Mire near Abisko, Sweden - Palsa_T0_2 | ecosystem: Environmental > Terrestrial > Soil > Palsa > Peat permafrost | place: Sweden: Abisko...
AGGACTCGCGCAAGGACAGCCGCAGTGCGCAGATCTTCGATGGTGATGGCGTCGAGATGGGCCAGGAAGAGGTCAGTCACCCTTCGAACGCTCGGCTCAATGACCTTTCTGCGGAGCGCGGAAGAAGCCTCCTTTTTTTGAGGGCTCCCGGCAGCCACGACCATGCGAACGATTTCACCGACCGTGATCCTTCGCGGCTTTCTCGCCAGCTCGTATCCGCCATGGCGTCCGTGCAGACCTTTCAGAATCTTGGCTTGAACAAGCGCCTGTAGGAGGGTCTCAAGATGGCGCGGCGGAAGATCGTGGCGGGCTGCGATCAGCCTGGCCTGCACCCGCCCGGGTCCAGCATGAAGAGCGATGTCAACTACCGCGGTGATCGCCAGAATGCTGCGCCTCGATAACAGATTCGCTTCGACCCGTTCGCCCGTATTGGTCATTTGGGCTTCCTCAGCCTCACGCCCCGCTCGTCGCATCGGGCCGCGTAGATCGTTGACGGACCCCCTCCTGCTTGTTTGGAAGCGCCAGCCGCTCAAGAATGTCACCTATCAGGATATGGACTTGAGCCGCCGTCATTCCCTCGGCGACGAGCTTTTCGCCGATCAGGAGGCGGAACAGGGCGCGAGAATCGCCCGGCGCTTCGGGTTCGATTACGATCCTCATTTCGCTTTCCGCAGCTTCACTCCCGGCTCGCCGTCGACGAATTCGGCGCCGCCGTCCTCGAGCATGCGTCGAACCACGGACAGGTCCAACATTGGTGGCCGCCGATCGCCTGCCTCGAATTTCCTGATGGTCGACGCGCTAACCCCTGATTCGCCTGCCAATTTCGACTGCGACCAGCCGAGCAATTCCCGGGCTGCTTTGACCTGGCCTGGAGTGATGGTCATTTCGCCTTCCTCAGCCGCACTCCGGCGCCGCCCCCATTCTTTGCGATCAACTCGACTCCAGCCGTTTCGATCGCTTGGCGCATCACTTGAAGGCTGGCCCGTTGCGGCGTCGCCTGGCCCCGCCCTTGGGCCTCGTCGATGACGAACAATGCCCATACATAGCCGGTCTGATGATTCACGCAGGCGAAGCCCTGCACACTCGTCTCGTCCTCGCAAACGAGAAAAATCGCGACATCCATATACCAAGCGACCTCCGCTTCGGTGACGAGCGTGGAGTCGGGTAGTCGGTTGTCGGCCGTTCCGTGCCGCACCTCGTGGGTGCGCGGCAGATCGGCCAGCCTCGCAGAGCGCAAACGCTGTTGGGTCATGGTCCAGAGGATATCAGTGATTGATGCACACGAATAATAAGCGACGAGCTGCGCAAATTAAAAATATTCGAAACACGGCGCTGGTCCCGGAATATCAATCGCTTATGGAGCGCAAAATTCTGCTGCAACTGTGCCTCTCCACCCATTTGAGCCGACGGCGATCCTACGCCGCATTGGTCTTTCCCAATCCATAGCAACCTTTCGCCGACTGATCATGGTTGACCCCTTTCGCCCGGTTCGCTAGCTTCAAATGCATTTGCCATTCTGACCCTGGACTTGGGCAAGCGCGCTCGGGCTTAGCGCTATGAGCGAGACTGGAAAACTTGCTGCGATCCTACGCTCGGATGTGACGCGAAGCTGCCATTCGGGGCTTGCTCCAGCAAACGGCACGGTACTCAATTGCAGGCTCTATGGGAGCGGTCTGACGCGATAGTGGAACCTTCACCGGCTATGGCGCGACAATCTGGATGAGAACGACGCGGCAATCAGGATGAGAGCCGGCAACCGTGACGATAGGATGATCGCGCTGAGCCGGGGCCGGTGCAAGCCCCTTTTTAACGGTGTCGTCCTGCGATTGCCGCGTGTGCATCGCGACCGGGCCGGGCAAGCTGCAGGTCCGGCCATGCCCGCAATGCCCCGTTAGCGACGGTCGGCCCGAAAAAGGCGGCCTGTCGTGATGGGCCACTCGCGTCGTTTTGGCGCTGCAGCAAAGTTAGCTTATACCGCCGCGTAATCGATGTTGTCGACGCATCGTGCTCCGCGTCGTGTCGATGCGTCCAAACGAAGCCGTGATCGCGACGGCGTTCCATCGCCTCTCCCCGCTCCGGGCCGAGATGCCGCCGTCAGTAAACCAACCCCTTCGCTTCGCTCGGCCCCGGAATAATGAGGACGTAGGCCGATTGAGCGCGGCGAAACCCGGGTCACCCGCTGAAGCCCTCGCTATCTCCCCGGATTTCGCTCTGCGAAATCCAGGTTGCTTCCACTTGCTCTGCCCGTTACGCCGCCTTGTTCGCCGCGGCGACATTGGCGCCGACCACGCGCGCTTTGAATTCGTCGACGGTCATAACGTCGGCTGTCGAGAACGCGAGTATAGTCAATGTGGCCCGATGGACATCGGCCGCCGACAGTGCGCCCTGACCGACGTCCGGATAGTCGAATGTTCCCGTCGCATCCGAAAGGAACGCGACTTGATAATTGCGGAACATGGCGTCGCGCGCCGTTGCGTGACAGCAGTTTTCCGTCGTCGTGCCGGATATGATTACGGTTTTGACGCCCCATTCCCGCAATATCAAATCAAGGTCGGTCGCGAAGAACGCGCTATAGCGGTGTTTTTTGATGACGTGCTCGCCCGGCGCCGGCGCCAGGTCTTTGTAGATCTCGGCCCCCGGCGATCGATCGACCTTTGGGCTCGATGGGTCGGCTGCGGAAGAAGCGCTCGACGCCATCAGCATTACTACAACCCCCATTCCGCATCGCTCATGTCACTGGGATAACGAAGGCCGCGGCGGTCGGCGGCAATACGGTGGTCTGGCTTCCACATCGGGCGCTCCTGCGAATCAAGCACCCACAAGGAATCACAATCGATTCATCCGACTCAACAACTTCTTGGAGCGGCTCATAGAAAGCAGTATTCGCCCCGGTAGCGAAAGTGATGAAGGAATTCAGCTACTCCGGATCCCGTATCCCGCTCGAGATCATTCAGAAGGCAATTTAGCTCTGTTCGCGGTTCAAACTGAGCTTTCGCGGCGTCGAGGATTCTCTCGCTGAGCGCGGGACTGCGGTGTCGTACGAGTCAATTCGCCGCGGGGTGAAGCCTCTGCCTGATACGTGTCGAACGCCCGGATCGCAAATTTGCGGCGCGACATGGCGCGCTGCTCATAACGGTCGATGGCGGCAAGATGTCGCGCCATCACGTCCAAAATCTCGACGAGCTTGACGTCGCCCACCGCCGGCTCGTCTTCCAAAATAGTGTCGACTTCCTGTGCGAGTGCCTCAGTGGTTTGTACGATACGAAACAGTTCTACGATACGGCGATATTGATCTTGCCGTCGGCTGGTCGGAAAACGGGGGTCGACATAGGCCTGCTCAATGACGCGACGCCGATGGACGCGCATGCGCAGGAGTTCGACATGCGGCTCTGCGATATTCCTCGCCAGAAAGAGCGCCCCCGCATCGGCGGCCGCGCCCGCGATTTGGCGCGCCAGCGCCTCGACTTCCGGTGCCCATTGGGCGTCGCTTAGCACAGATATTTCCAGACCGTGGCGGAGTGCGTTGCTCCCGGCTCGCGCCTTGCCGACTGCCGTTCTGGGTCCGGTGCTCGAACGGGCGTTGGTGCGATTCGCCTTCGCCTGGCGTTCGCTGGTCATCGCGTCTCCGCTTTCGCCGCGCCCGATTTGATCTCCTCGAATTCGGCGTCCTCGCCCTCCTGCGCCACCTCACAAAAAGCGGTTACGACGGTCGCGCGATGGCGATCGATTTCGCGCGGGATGAGATTGCGGCGCCCTTCGGCGCTAGCAGCCATTCGATCGATGCGCTCGAAGACGTCAAGTTTCAATGCCAGTGTCTCCGCCATCACAGCGTCCATGGTTAGGCCCGCCGTGGCGAGATGACCGTCGACCTCCTTCAACGCTTTGGGCTCGCGACGCGCCCATCGCTTGGTCAGATCTTGGCCGGCATTATAGCTCGCGAGAGGCGCTAGAATTTTTTCAACTCCCTTATATGCCGTAGCGCTCAGAACGTTCGCCTTTAGGCGGCGCATCCGATGCGCGTCCCAGGTGGAATCGGTCATTTCCCGCGCCCAGATCTCTTCGAAGAAGTCTTTTGGTTGGATCGCCGCCCGATACTGCGCAAGCAGCGCCTGATAGGCTGCAGGATCCTCGCCAGGGATCACAGGCGGTGGGCCGAAATAATCCTTTTTGACCAGGGGCACGGCCTCAAGCGCGGCCGCATTCGCGTCGACGGCCATGGACGCCTCGATGGGGACGGCCGCCGGCGCGGCCGCATTCGCGTCGACGGCGCTGGTCTCGGTCGCCTCGATGGGGACGGCTTCAGGCGCGACCGCATTCACGTCGACGGCGCTGGCCTTAGACGCCTCAATGGAGACGGCCTCAGGCGCGACCGCATTCGCGTCGACGGCGATGGCCTTGGACGCCTCAATGGGGACGGCCTTAGGCGCGACCGCATTCGCGTCGACGGCGATGGCCTTAGACGCCTCAATGGGAACGGCTTCAGGCACTTGGAGGGGGACGACCTCGGTCGCGAATTGGGACGCTTGGGACTCTGACTCGTTTATTTGCATTGCTTAGTAATCAAAAGAGATTTGTCATAACTGGGTCGTAATATAGCTTTTCAGAGAAAAAATCTCTGCAACTACGTCTGGCGTTACAATTATTGCTCGATATTCACGCCTGTCTTCGAGGCAAATTTCAAAGCACAAAACCTTCTCTGGAAAGCCGCAAAATTACAACACCACTACAATACCTCACCATCGCTCCAAGCGCGGAAAATGTCAATTGTGATCGGAGCGACAATCAGGCTAACGCCGATTCTGGTTTGCTTTCACAAGCTGGAGATTACGCCACCTTCAAATTTCAGCCACTCCCGCTACGCCACCTTTTGAGCAGCTTTCGCGCTCTGAGAATCGATGATCGCGGCGCTGGGGCTCGCCCCTCCCCCGCCTGCTCGCGCGGCGCTCGGTGCGGGCGTGCTGAGTTCCTGGGTCCTGGGCGATTCCGTCTGCGGTTGCGACAAGGGATTGCGGGTCATGCTGGAAAAGCGTGGCAAGCCCTATGTCCTGGCCGTGCGCAGCGACGAGCGGCATTTATCGCGGGCCGCTTTCAGTCATGTACGGTCCAGGAGGTCGCCGCGGGCATCAAGGCGAAAGACTGGCATCGGCTGCCGGCAGGCCAAGGCTCGAAAGTACCAGGCTCTACGACTGGCTCGCGTCCGTCTCCTGCGTCTCCAAGCGCCGCCCTGCGACCATTGGCTGTTGATCCGCCGGTCGATCTCCGATCCCAAAGATATGGCAATCTTCGTCACTTTCGCGCCGCACAAGACGGAGCTGAAGGAGATTGCCGCGGTCGCTGGCCTCCGCTGGACGATCGAGGATTGTTTCCAATCGGCCAAAGACGAGGCCGGGCTCGATCATTGCGAGGCGCGCTCCTGGCACGCCCGGCATCGTCACATGACGCTCTCCTTGCTCGCCCTGGCGCTGAGCACCATAATTGCACAGCCAAAGGACGCGAGAGGGGGCCTGTGGCAAAGTGGAATGCATACTATTTTGACATACTCGACGCTGCGTTGCCTGCACGCGTAACGACAATCCTGGCCGACAATGAGGACGAGGCTGGGAAGGTCGCGATGTGACCTCAAGCTCGCACCGGATTTCATTCGGCGGATTCGGCGCTTCCAAGCCTTCCTCGCCCACTTGCGCACTCGCTTGCTCGAGGCGCGGAGCCAAGCCTCCTCCGGCAAAGTGAACAAAAGGAGTCTATCCGCAGCCGCATGATCGAAACGGCGCTTTCGTCGCCATCGGCGTGCAAGAATTGCGAAGATTTATTGCGCATTTGCTGGCGGATCGCCCCGCCGACTGGGGCTTCCATTGGCATTGGTCGTTCCGGCGACGCCATCACCAAGCCGAGGCGAAACGCGCCCGCTATCGAAAACACGGCGTCAAACTGCGCGAACCAATTATTTTGGGGCCTGCTCTTAATGTTACGATTGGCGGCATAAAGACCACCGTTCCGTTGCTCAAGAGATCGCTCCCAATTTCTCTATCGTTCGCAGGTGGGGAGTTGCACGCGAGTCCATGTAACATGCTCGAGATGGCAGAGGCGAGAGAACCGTTGGCCCCGCCAACCTTAACTCGACGCCTTGGCCGCCACGCGGCGGCACCGGTAACCGCGACAAACTGAGGGACGGTCGCGGCTGACCGTTGATTATGACGCCAGAAATGCGCGGTATCCGAATGTTTGTCGTATAGTTCTGACTTGTTCACTGCGCGTTCGATCGTCGGCGTTATTAACAGATATCCACAGGCTCACCTGACGCGGGAAATCCTGCCATTGCCGATTGGCGGATATAAGGCGACCATGGCGATCAAACCCAAAGTGAAATTCGAGCCGTCCGCATTGACGGGGTCGGCTTGGTGCGTTCAAGTCACCTTGCCTCACGGCGAGCGAATCAACCTTGGTCACTTCGATGCGGAAAGCGAAGCGACAAATTGGATTGCCGCCCATTCCGCAAAATGGATCAAGAAATATCGGGGCGGCCGATATGCACGCGTCCCACTCACTCGTCAGTCGTCGCGCGACGATAAGGTTGCCAGCGACGTTGCGCCTAGCGCCAGAATGACAGGATCAGCCAAGGAATCAACAGCGCCGTACCCAGCGCGAGAAGTGCTGCAAAGAACATCACAGCGCCAATCAGGCGGAAAATCAGAGGGACCTTCTCAGGCGCCATCGCGGCCAAATCCTGTTGGCCGAAGCTGACGCCGGATCGAAGGCCAAAGAAACCGACTCCGCTCCAGCCTTTTCGTGAACAAACAGGCCCCCTGGCAGTCATGCCAGATGATCTTCAAAAGGTCTCTTGGCGCCTGCGGAAAACGTAGGGATCGTCGGCGTGAGGATTGCGCTTCCGAGTCTCTTGCACGAGAACCGCAAGGGAGCCGAATCCCTTTCTCATATTCGTGTGGCCGGTCGCCAGCCAGACCTGAACGCCCCTCGGAAAAGCGATTATCTCTCGGTGAGCTTCGGCCGTCCGGGCCTACGATAGTCTGCCAGCGCACCGATCACATTGGTCAGCGTCGTCTCGTCCGGCGAACCCTCGATCGTCATCCGCACGTTGGCGCCGAAGGCAATCGTGATCGCCGCGCGTCGGGACGCACGCTCCTACTCCGCCGCCGCGGAAGCCACCGTCACACCTTCGCTCGCAAGGCGGTACGTTCCGGACGAATTCTAGATTCTATAGGCAGCTCTTGCCTGCGCATGCTGTGGCACCGATGCCACAATCTTGCCACGGACGTGTCGGCGTTCTTTAGCACCGATCCGGTAATCCTATCGGGGGGCCGCGATGCTTCGAGGGCGGGTCTCATCATCCCTTCTCCAGATTTTCTATCACGGAAAGGACGACCAGCTAGGAAGCGCTGAAGATTGCGAATATCCTTCGTCGAGTTGGGAGAGCGTCCCAGGGGCGACAGTGGTATGTTGCAACGTGAGGCTTGAGGCGGCTGTTTTCGTGCAATACTGCATTTGATCTCCAAAGTGGAGCGAAGTGTGAAGCGGTGGATCAAGGTCAATCTTGCTGGCGGCACCCTTGCGTTCATTCTATTTGGCGTCGCGGCAGCAGGAACATTTGAAGACGGCCAGGTTGAGTATGGGCGCGGCAATTATGCGGCGGCGATACTGCTCTGGCGTCCCTTGGCCGAGGAGGGGAACGCTCACGCTCAGAACACGCTTGGTTTCATTTACGCCAACGGTCAGGGCGTTCCGCAGGATTATGAACAGGCAGTCAGCTGGTACCGCAAGGCCGCCGACGAGGGGAGCATTGACGCGCAGAGCGCCCTCGGCTTCATGTACGCTAAGGGGCAAGGTGTGGCGCAAGACTATGGGCAGGCCGTCACGTGGTGCCGCAAAGCCGCCGACCAGGGGAACGTTGACGCGCAGAATAACCTCGGCGTGTTGTACGCCGACGGCCAAGGCGTTCCGCTGGACTACACACAGGCCTTCATATGGTTTCGCAGGGCCGCCGATCAGGGTAATGCGCAAGCACAGGTCAAACTCGGCCTAATGTACGCTTATGGCCTGGGCGTTCCGCAAGACTATGAGCAAGCTGTGATGTGGTACGGCAAGGCCGCCGACCAGGGGGATACTTTCGCGCAGGGCAAACTCGGCGTGATGTACGCAAACGGCCAGGGCGTTCCGCGAGACTATGAGCAGGCCGTCATGTGGTACCGCAAGGCCGCAGATCAGGAGGACGCTTTCGCGCAGGGCAAACTCGGCGTGATGTACGCCAACGGCAAGGGCGTTCCGCAGGACAATGCTCTCGCGCTAATGTGGTACCGCAAGGCCGCCGACCATGGGGACGCTTTCGCGCAGGGCAAGCTCGGCGTGATGTACGCCAACGGCCAGGGCGTTATGCAGGACAATGCCTTGGCCCTCATGTGGTATCGAAAGGCCGCCGATCAGGGAAGTGCCGACGCGCAAAACAAACTCGGCGAAGTGTACGAGGAGGGCAGGGGCGTTCCTCAGGATTATGTTTTGGCCGTTGCGTGGTACCTTAAGGCTGCCGATCAGGGGAACGCTGACGCGCAGGGCAAATTGGGCATGATGTACGACGAGGGCCGAGGCGTTCCGCAGGACTATGCTCTAGCCAACCTCTGGTATCGCAAGGCCGCGGATCAAGGGGACGACGTTGCGGAATACAACCTCGGCGCGATGTACGGCAGCGGCCGTGGCGTCCCGCAGGACTATACGCAAGCCTACCTCTGGCTCAACTTAGCGGCCTCGCGCGCATCAGACGCGGCAACCCGAGACAAAGCGGTTAAAAGCCGCGATCGTGTAGCGGCAAAAATGGCGCCGGCTCAGATCGCAGAGGCGCAGCGGATGGCACGCGAATGGGTTCCGAAGTGAGGCCGGATGGCGATTCGCCGTCACGCCGGCGAAGCAAGAGAATTACTCCCTGAGCCGCCGTAGATGTGCAATCATGTGAGGATAGGAGACGCTAAAAACTGTCATCCCGATAAGGATAGATAGGCTTCCTCATTTACCACACGCTTTCTTGACCTCGGCGACGACTCTATCCACCTGCCGAAACTGAACCGTGAATCTGTAGGAGGCCGCAGGCGATGTCACCCAAAAAGTCGCGGATTTTGCCACGGCCATTTCGTCAAGTAATTGAACCGAGTCGGCAATCTCAATTACAGTATCGTCTAGCGCGCTTCCTTCACGTTCGACGACCGCCCTGTTATCGGCTCGAAACTTGATTTCGAATTTTTCGCCTTCCGTCAAATTTTCACCCTCGCGCATGACAGCGACAGACAGTTGGTTTTCAATGCATCGCAATCCAACTGAGTCCCTGTTTCCGGGTGCAACCACGAGTGCAATCACCTTGGCGCTATCTCCTAAAGTGTCAACTGCGATCGTGAGTTTAAAATTGCCAATTGTGATGTTTTTTTCCTGACTAAAGGCAGCCGGCGCGAGCAAAAGCGGCGCGGCCATCCCCAAGAGCCCTAGCGCTTTCATAGTGCCCATATCCCTTGTGCTATTAGTCAATCGCTTGAAGGGGCACGAACCGGAACATTCCAGGCTCTTTTATGGCGTACTCATCGATTTTTTTATGGCATGGAACCAAGCGCGACGGACCACGGTATGTTCGGATTTGATTTTCGCAGGGTCAGGCGCTAGCTACGTCGAGCGAAAGGCAAGTCGTAGGAGGTGCCGACGGCGACGCCGACTATTCGCATGCGAACTCCTCGGGCACGGCCCAGTACTGAAAGTTGATGGCCCCGGTATAACTTCGCTGGTCCAGCTTGTTGACTCATGACGATAGCCACGGTCTAGAGCGGTTGCCGCCCGAACAGCCTCAAGCGACTCCACAAAAGCCATGCATTCTGGAAGGCCGGGGAATCTCAGGACGAAGTATTTATTGCGGTCGTTAGAGCCGATGGCGACTAATTGACGCATTGCGACTGACCTCATCTCACTGAAACTCAATTGACGACCGTATAGATTGACGCGAGCTTCCAATAACGCAAGCGTAGCAAGCTCAACTCCGCGATTGACGGGTTGCCGCCAAATCCGCAGACACCACCGCTTGCCCGCCGAGGCGGGTTGCTCGTAGGCGTGGACGTAGAAGTTTTCGAGTGATCGAGGCTAGCGCTTGGTGGTCTTTGATACAATCTGGAGTTCAATACCTTCACGCGAAGTTTCGTCTGTGTTGCGCAGACGCATCAGTTTGTGGACTCCCCTCGTCGATTGCGGGCTTCCTTCTTGCCGTCGGCGACCAGCATCGTAGCTCGGGCGTACTGCCCGCGCCGGCCGGTTGTCTGCGTCGGAAGTCAAATCCTGAGAGCCGATCCATGAAGAGTGGATTCATGAACAGAGGCTTGGCCTGGTCAACCGTTTGAGCATAAGACGGATCATTGCAAGGCGGACGAATGCGGCGACGGTGGTCGCATAG
>Ga0302325_10034022_pt1 | contig 10429 bp, 8 predicted proteins | sample Palsa_T0_2_FD_201948 | JGI IMG/M metagenome (GOLD analysis project Ga0302325, IMG submission 201948) | Peat permafrost microbial communities from Stordalen Mire near Abisko, Sweden - Palsa_T0_2 | ecosystem: Environmental > Terrestrial > Soil > Palsa > Peat permafrost | place: Sweden: Abisko...
GGCGAGAGACGCGGTCTTCGCATCCGTACGAGCCGCGTCGAGCTTCGCCGCGACATCGGGCGGAGGGCCGCCGCCAGCGTCGTTCGATTGTGCGAACGCGCCCAAGGGCAGCAAACCGGCAACGAGCGCCAGCATTGTAATCTTCGGCCACATGCCGTCAACGATACCACCGTGCGCTTACAGATTTCTGAGAGTCGCCAGGGACGCACCGGCAGGCCTCGTACGGAGCCCGCGTGATCACGCTCGCCATGCTCCCGCCCGCGCAGGCCGCCGTCATCGATCGTGCGGCGACGACGCCGCTCGCGAACGTCGGCGCGCCCGGCATTTCGGTCACGGTGGCGAACGACGGGACCATCGTGTACGCGAAGGGCTTCGGCGTGCGCGACGTGGCGAGCGGCGCGCCGTTCGATCCGGCAACGATCTTTCCGCTCGGCTCCATCACGAGACAATTCACGGCAGCCGCGATCGAACTGCTGCGCAATTCGGGAAAACTCTCGCTCGATGCGCGCGTCTCAACCTACGTGCCGAAGGCGCCACATGCCGCGGAGATGAGCGTTCGGGATCTCTTGCGAGAAACGAGCGGCCTGCCGGAGTACCTCGCCGGAGACATCACTCCAATCGTGACGTCGGCCACCGTGACGCCCCAGCAACTCCTGGACACCGTTGCAGCGAAACCGCTTCGCTTCGCGCCCGGGACGCGCTACGAAGCAAGCGGCACGAACTACATCGTGCTCGGCGCGATCGTCGAAGCCGTGAGCGGCCTGTCGTATGCCGATTTCATCCACCGCTACATCGCGCTGCCGCTTGGCCTCCGGACGCTGGGCTTCGGGCCGCCGCCGGGCGCAACAGACGTTGCGATCGGATACGGCATCACGCAAGCGGACACGCCCGTGACAGCCTGGACGCCGCAATCGACCTACGCCGCTGGGGCTCTCGACGCATCGGCGCCGGATCTCGTCGCATGGGACGCGGCGCTGTTCGGATACAAACTTCTCCCGAAGGCGATCGTCGATGAGATGACGGTGCCTGCCCCCCTTGCCGGCGGCGGCAAGAGTGACTTCGCCGCGGATCGTTCGTCGAAACGCTCGCGAACTACCCGATCGTTTGGCAACACGGCGGCTCGCCGGGCTCGAACGCGAGCAATTGCTGGCTAACGGACTCGCACGTAGCGATCGTCATCGTCGCCAACACGCTCGGGTTCGATCCGAGCGAGCTTTGGAGGCCACGATCCGCTCAACCGATGCGGTAGCCGTCGCGGACCCGGCCGACGACCCGGCCGACCTCGAGCGAGCACGCGCGGAATATGCGGCCTGGGAAAACCGCACCTTCGATCTCGGCCACTACAGCGCCGATAGGCAGGCGCTCATCGCGTCCCCCGCGGCTGCCGACCTCACGAAGCGCCTCAAGGACGCCGGCGATCCGACCGCCTTCACGTTCGAACGGAGCCACGCCGTACCGGGCGGCGCCGCCCGCACCTATCGCGCGGTGACCCCAAGCGCGGCATACGACGTGACCTTCACCTACTCGCCCGGCGGAACCATCATCGGGATCAACTTCACGCGCGTCGTGACGGGACTAGCACCTCGATAGGACGCAGTACGCACGATGCCGAGTTCCCCACCCGAAGCGCCGGCCACCGCGGCGCCGCCCATCGCGAAGACCATCGCGCACGTTTCGCACATCCACGGAACGGCGCGCGTCGACGACTATTTTTGGCTGCGCGAGAAGAGCGATTCCGGAGTCGCGGCCTACTTGGAAGCGGAAAACGCGTACGCGCACGCGGCGATGGCGCCGAACGAGCGCCTCGCGACCGAACTCTACGACGAGATGCTGTCGCACATCAAGCAGACCGACTTGAGCGTCCCCTATCGCCTCGGCGACTATCTCTACTATTCGCGAACCGAAGAGGGCAAGCAATATCCCATCTTCGCGCGCAAGCGCGGCACGATCGAAGCGCCGGAGGAGATCACGCTCGATCTCAACGCACTCGCCGAGGGCCATCCGTATCTCGGAATCGGCGCATACAAAGTGAGCCCGGACGGCAATTTGCTGGCCTATTCGCTCGACACGACGGGCTACCGCCAATACACGCTGCACTTGCGCGATCTTCGCACGAACGCGGATTTGCCGGATTCGATCGAGCGCGTGGGGGACGTCGTTTGGGCGCGCGATAACCGCACGTTTTTTTACACGACCGAAGACGCGGTCAGCAAACGGCGCGACAAATTCTGGCGCCGCGAGATCGGTCAAGCCGAGGCCGCGCTCGTCTACGAAGAAACAGACGAACACTACGACGTCGGCGCGGCGATCTCGAACGATCGCGAGTTCGTGTTCGTCGCGTCGTACAGCAAGGCGACGACGCACTGGCAAACGCTGCATGCCGATCGCCCGCTGGAAGCCCTGGTTCCGATCCTGCCGCGCGCCGAAGGCCATCGTTACAGCCTCGAGCATCACGGGTCGTCGTTCTACATCCTCACCAATCGCGCCGCCGAGAATTTTCGCCTCGTGCGCGCGCCCGACGACGCTCCCGCCGAGGCAAACTGGCGCGACGTCGTCCCGGAACGGCCCGGCGTCTTCCTCTCCGATATCGATGCGTTCGAGCACCATCTCGTGCTCCACGTGCGCAGCGGCGGATACAGCAACCTCGAAGTGCTCGACCTCGCGACGTTCGCGCTGCGAGCGATCGAATGCGAAGAAGCAGCCCACACCGTTTCGGGGCAGATGAACCCCGAATTCCACGCGGCCGCCTATCGCTTCGCGTACACCTCGTTCGTCACACCGGCATCGGTCTACGAACTCGATTTGCGCACGGGCGAACGCACGCTCCTCAAGCGCACCGAGGTGCCCGGATTCGAGCCCGGCCGCTACGCGACCGAGATCACCCACGCGACGGCGCCGGGCGGAACCTCGGTGCCCATATCCGTCGTGCGCCGCGCCGATCTTCCCCTCGACGGTTCGAGCGCCATGCTGCTCTACGGCTACGGTTCGTACGGCATCTCGATCGATCCGACGTTTTCCGTTTCGCGGCTCGTGCTGCTCGATCGCGGCGTCGCCTTCGCGATCGCGCACATTCGCGGCGGCGGCGAACTCGGCGAAGCGTGGCGCACGGCGGGTCACCTGCAGCGTAAACTCAACACGTTCGAGGATTTCATCTCGGCGGCGGAACACGTTGCCGCGGCCGGCTATACGTCGCGCGATCGGCTCGCGATCGAAGGCGGCAGCGCGGGCGGTTTGCTCGTGTCGGCGGTCGCGAACATGCGGCCGGATCTCTTCGCGGCCGTCGTGTCGCACGTTCCGTTCGTCGACGTGGTGAACACGATGCTCGATGCAGCGCTGCCGCTCACGACCGGCGAGTACCTCGAATGGGGCAATCCAAACGTCGCCGCCGACTACGACTACATGATGCGCTACTCACCGTACGACAACGTGCGCGCGCAAGACTATCCGGCGATGCTCGTGAAAGTGTCGTTCCACGATAGTCAGGTACCGTATTGGGAAGGTGCGAAGCTCGTAGCGAAACTGCGGGCGACCGCGACAGGCGCCCGGCCACTGTACCTCGTGACGAATTTCGGCGCGGGCCACGGCGGCTCGTCCGGCCGCTACGACCATTTGCGGGAGGTCGCCTTCGACGATGCGTTCATCCTCTCGCAGATCGCGCAGCCGGCAATCTCGTAACGTGCTCGACGGTTACACCTCGTTCGACTTCAACGACGGCACGCGCACGCGTGAAGTGTTTCGTCGCGGCGAGGGACCCGCTGCGATTATCATTCACGAGATGCCGGGACTGCATCCGCTGGTCGTGCGCTTTGCCGACCACGTAGCCCAAGCGGGCATGACGGTCTTCCTCCCGAGCCTCTTCGGAACGCCGGGGAAAGAAGTGTCGCGCCCGTACTATCTCGGTTCGCTCCTCACCACGCTCTGCGTCCGCCGCGAGTTCGACGTGTGGGCGACGAATCGATCGAGCGCGATCGTCGAGTGGCTGCGCGCGCTCGCGCGCCACGTCCATGCGGAATGCGGCGGACGCGGCGTCGGCGCCGTCGGTATGTGCTTCACTGGAAACTTCGCGCTCGCGATGATGACGGAGCCGTCGGTCGTCGCGCCCGTCCTCTCGCAGCCGTCGCTGCCGAGCAGCTTTGGTTCGAAGCGCAGGGACGCGGCGCTTGGTGTGTCAGCGGGCGAGGTCGCCTGCGCGAAAGGCCGCTTCGAGAACGAGGATCTTTCGATGATCGGCTTGCGCTTCAAGGGCGACAAACTCGTTCCGGCGGCGCGTTTCGAAACGTTGCGCGCCGAGTTCGGCTCGCGCTTCGAGGCGATCGAACTCGAGGATGCGGACGCAAAGCCCGCACAGATTCCGCCGCACTGCGTGCTGACGATCCACCTCGACGATCGCCCAGGGACGCCGACCAAGCGCGCGGAGGAACGCGTGATCGAGTTTCTCGCGAACGTGGTAAACGCAGTGCCGCCGACGGCCGATCAGAAGCCGAGTTCCGATAGCCCCGGATGATCGTCGGGGCGCCTCGCCCCATCCCAGCGCAGGCGGCGATCGCGCTGTTCGATCGCTATATCGTTGATGCTCGCTTCGCGGCGCCGCATCAGGCCGCTTTCGTTAAATTCCCAAACCTCGTTGCCGAAGCTCCGAAACCATTGTCCCCCGGCATCGTGACTCTCGTACATAAAACGCACGGCGATCCGGTTTTCGCGGAAACCCCAGATCTCTTTGACGAGCTTGTATTCGAGTTCGCGCTCCCACTTGCGGCGCAAGAATTCGATGATGGCTTCGCGCCCACAGAAGAACTCCGTCCGGTTCCGCCAGCGGCTATCTTCCGTGTACGCACCCGCGACGCGCTCGGGGTCCCGCGAATTCCAGCCATCTTCCGCAAGACGAGCTTTGACCGCGGCGGTTTCGGCGGTGAACGGTGGCAGCGGCAGACGTTCAGGCATCGGACTCCTCAAAAGCTACGTTTGACGCGCGAAGGGTGCCTTCCAAGTAAGCGACGCGAGCTCGCAGCGCTTCCAGCGCGTGCTGCACGCGATCGGCGTGCACGAGGTTCGGAATATGCTGGTGGCAATTCTCGTCCCAGCCGATGACATCGAACACGATGGCCTGTTCGATGCGCGCCTCGTACTCCGGGTGAGCGAGCCCCGCGAGGAGTTGCTCGTCGCCGGTTACGACCCGCGCACGGCCCCAGATCTTCAGGCGTTCGCGCGCCTCATAGTTCATGAGAAACAGGAACGCACGCTCGTTTTCCGCCAGGTTCCCCGTCGTGATGTACTGCCGGTTTCCGGCAAAATCCGCGAACGCAAGCGTCTTGGTATCGAGGACGTGGATGAACCCGGGCGGGCCGCCGCGATGCTGCACGTAGGGCTGCCCCGCCGCACTCGCGGTCGCGAGGTACGCGCTATCGCGCTCGGCGATGTACGCCGCGATCTCCGGCGTGATCGCGTCCCGGAATCCACCGCGCAGTTCCTCGAGCCGGGCATACGCGCGCCGCGAACCGCGCTCCGCTTGAATGCGCTTTACGGTTTCCGTAAAGGCGACGTCACTCGTGAATTCCACGACCGGCCGGAAAAATGTTGAGCGTCATGCCAGCTACAATCTCCGACCATATCCCGTTGGTTACACCGCCTCTCTGGGGCCCCGTGCCTCCTTCGCTGAGATCGTGCTACGCGAGCGGCAGCGCTTCGCGGACGAACGGAATCGCAAACGGGTAGCGAAACACGCGCCCGAGATACGCCGTCCGCGCGGCGAAACAGCTGATGATGGCGACCGTGACGTTCGCGAGCATCAATATCAGGAAGCAGCCGAAGTAGGCCAGCAGCTGCCACGGAAACACCGCGGAAGGCTGCCCGCGGTGATGCTGTGCAATCGCCGCTGTAAACATAAGCGACGCCAAGACCCCAATCGCGCACACGATGACGATCGTGTTGAAGATCGCAAGCGTGATCTGTTCGTTGAGCGCGTTTCGCGCGTTTTCGCGAACGAAGGACGGGTCGCTGCGGCGCAACGTGTACACGACGAGCGCGCCGATCACGCCGGCGAAGGGGAAGAAGAAATTCGCAAGGCACGCGAGATGCGCGAGCATGGCCCACGTTCTGGCTTCGTCTCCCTCTCGGCCGGAAGGAGTGCCCGGCGCCGTCAATGCGTTACACCGAGCGCCTCACGGACGATCCGCTCCTGTTCGACCGCGTGCGCGCCGCCGTACCCTTCCGAGGGGCTCGCGCGATAGGCGCGGCCCACGTACTCGACGTCGCTGATCCCATTCGGAAGACGCTTAACGATGCGCCGGCGGACGTGGGCGCGCGCGCCCATGTTCATGGGCTCTTCCTGCACCCACACGACGCGACGCAGCTTCGCATACATCTCGAGCGTGTCGATGATTTCGCGAACCGGAAGCGGCGAGAGCAGCTCAACGCGCACGATCGCGGTGTCGGTCATCTTCTCGTAATCCGGGTGTGCGATGAGGTCGTAGTAGATCTTCCCGGAACACAGCAGCACACGCTCGACCTTCGAACGGTCGTTTTGCTTAAAACGCGGATCGTCGAGCACCGGTTCGAACGTGCCCGTCACCAAATCGTCGACGTACCCGGCCGCGGCGCGCAGACGCAGCAGGCTCTTGGGCGTGAAGACGACCAGCGGCAACGCGCGCGGCTGGCGCGCCTGGCGGCGCAGGAGGTGGAAGTACTGCGAGGGCGTCGAGCAGTTCGCGACTTGCACGTTGCCTTCGGCCGAGAGCTGCAGGAAGCGCTCGATGCGCGCGCTCGAATGCTCGGGGCCCGCCCCTTCGTAGCCGTGCGGAAGCAAGAGCACGAGGCGCGAGGTTTCGCCCCACTTCGCCTGGCCGGCGGCGATGAACTGATCGATGATGATCTGCGCGCCGTTGTTGAAATCACCGAATTGCGCTTCCCACAGAACGAGCGCTTCCGGGACCTCGACGGCGTACCCGTATTCGAAACCGAGGCACGCGTATTCCGAAAGCGGGCTGTTGTAGATTTCGAAACTCGCACGCGAACTCGTGAGGTGCTGGATCGGTGCATAGGTCGCGTTCGTCTTTGCGTCGTGGAACACGACGTGACGGTGCGAGAACGTACCGCGCTGTGTATCCTGCCCCGTCAGGCGAATCGGCGTGCCCTCGGCTAGCAGTGACGCAAACGCGAGCGACTCGCCCAGGCCCCAATCGAACTCGCCGTCGGATTCGAAGGCGCCCTTGCGCCGATCGAGTTGCCGCGCGAGCTTCGGATGGATGGTGAACCCGATCGGTACCATACCGAGCTCGTCGTTCCAGGCGAGCAATTTCTCGCGCGCGACGCGGGTTTCCGATACGTCGTCGTTCGCGCTACCGGGCGAGCGGCCGCGATCGGCTTCGGGTTGAAATTTTCCGCTCTTGACGTTCTGGGACGCGTTCGCGAGACGCGCCGTGACGGCGGCGAGCATCGCGTTCGCGTCGTCCGCGGTGATGATGCCCTGCGCGATCAGCTTTTGCGCGTAAAGTTCGCGCACCGTTGGATGCGTCTTGATGCGCTCGTACATATCGGGCTGCGTGTACGCGGGCTCGTCGGTTTCGTTGTGCCCGAAGCGGCGGTAGCCGATGAGATCGATGATGACATCGTGTCCGAATTGACGCCGGAAATCGACGGCTAGGTGAACGGCCGCCATGCATGCGTCGACGTCGTCGGCGTTGACGTGCACGATCGGCACGTCGAAGCCCTTCGCAAGATCGGATGCGTAGCGCGTCGAGCGCGCGTCGCGCGGATCGGTCGTGAAGCCGACCTGATTGTTTGAGATGATGTGGAGCGTGCCGCCCGTGGCATATCCCTCGAGCGCTTGGAGGTTGAGCACCTCGGCCACGACGCCCTGCGCGGAAAACGCGGCGTCGCCGTGGATCAGGATCGGCGCGGCGCGCCCGATCTCGAGCGTCGCGACCGGTTGCGAACGGTTGGTTTGGAGCGCGCGCGTGCGGCCTTCGACGACACCGTCGACCGCTTCGAGGTGGCTCGGATTGTTGGCAAGCTCCACGGCAACGTAGTTGCCGTTCGGCAGCGTGTAGCGGCCCGAGGCACCGTGATGATATTTCACGTCGCCCGTCACGTCGTCGCTGCGGCCTTCCCCACGGGCGTTGGCAGCTTCGAACTCGACGAGGAGTTCCTCGTAAGGCCGGTTGACCACGTGCGCGATCGTGGCGAGACGGCCGCGATGCGCCATGCCGAGCACGGCGTAGCCGACGCCGTCGGCGCCGAGTTGCGTAATCGTTTCCTCGAGCATCGGGATCATCGCATCGAGACCCTCGATCGAGAACGTCTTGGCACCGATGTACGTCTTGCGCAGGTAGCGCTCGAACGTCTCGACCTTCGTCAGGCGGCCGAGCACGGCACGCGCCTTTTCGGGCGCGAGCTGCACGAAATGCTTGCCCGTTTCGATGTAGTCGCGCAACCACTCGCGCTGCGCGATGTTGGCGATGTGTTCGACTTCGTAGGCGATCGTCGAGCTATAGATGCGGCGCAACTCGCCGACCACGTCGGCCAGCGTGTCGCCACGCACGTTCGTGCGCAGAATCGAAGCTGGAATCGCCTGCATGATCGAGGGCGTCAGCCCGTAGTTGTGCCAATCGAGCGCAGGATCGCCCACGGGCTGCGTGCCGAGCGGATCGAGCATGGCCGCGAGATGACCGTGACGCCGATACGAGGAGAGAATCGCCATGCCCGCCGCAACCGCGCGTAAGAGCTCGTCGGAATACGGTTCGAACTCGCGCGGCGGCGTCGCGGCGATATCGGTGACGGCACCGGCCGTCGCCGCCCCCGGCTGCGCGAGGCGAGCCGGCGCGGCACTGCTCGCCACGGCATTCGACGCACTCGCGAACGAGACGCTGAGGCCGAAGCTCGCAAAGACGCTCTCGTAGAAACCGTCCTTGCCTTGCAAGAACTCATCGACGCGCTTGAGATATTCGCCCGATTGCGCACCTTGAATGATGCGGTGATCGTAGGTACTCGTCAGCGTCATGATCTTCTCGACGCCGAGCGCGCGCAGCGCATTTTGATCGGCACTCGCAAAGCCCGGCGGATACGCGATCGCACCGGCCGCGATGATCGCACCTTGACCTGCGGTGAGGCGCGGCACCGAGGCGACGGTTCCGATGCCGCCGGGGTTAGTGAGCGTGAAGCTCGCGCCGGTCAGATCGTCCGCTCCGAGTTTGTTCTCACGCGCCTTCGCGATCAGTCCCTCGTAGGCACCGCGGAAGCCCGCGAAGTCGAGCGCATCCGCATTTTTCACGACCGGAACCACGAGGAAACGCGAGCCGTCTTTGCGCTGCGTGTCGACCGCAATGCCGAGATGCACGCCCGCGTCCACGCGGTTCGGCGTGCCGTTCTCGCGCCTGAACGTCGCGACGATGGCGGGCTGTTCTCGCGCGGCGCGCACGAGTGCGAAGGCGATCACGTGCGTGAACGAAATTTTTTCGGTGCGGCCGGCCGACTTCAGGGCCCCGTTGAGTTCGGCGCGGCGTCCCTCGAGCAAGCCGACCTGCACGGTGCGGAAGCTCGTGGCGGTCGGAATGGTGAGGCTCTGTTCCATCGCGCCGACGAGCGCGGCGGCCGGCCCTTTGAGGACCGTCACCTTCGCATCGGCGGAGAGGGGCGGAAGCGGAGGTGCGGCGGCGGCGCCATTTTTCTTCGCGCCGCCGGCAGAATGCTCGGACCACGCCAAGGCGGCCTTGAGCACGTCCTCGTGCAGAATCATGCCGCCGGGGCCCGTGCCCTTGATCGTGCGGAGGTCGATGTGCTCGCGTTCGGCCATGCGCAGCGCGCGATGGGAGGCCACACCGGCCGACCCTTGGTTTCCGACGTTCTGTGGAGCGGCTGCCGCCGGAGCCGCGCCGGCTGCTCCGTACGACGAGGGAACGGGCGGTTCGAGCGCCACGGTTGCACCGGACGCCGCCGCACCGTTCGAGGCTCCCTCCGGCTTTGCGGCCGAGGTATCGATCTCGGCCAGCAGCGCGCCGACGGCGATCGTATCGCCCTCGGCGGCTGCGACGCTCACGACGACGCCCGCAGCGGGCGCCGGAACCTCAACATCGACTTTGTCCGTCGTGACGTCGACCAGCGTCGCGCCGGCCTCGATCCATTGGCCGGGTTTAACCCGCCACTCGACGATCGAACCCTCCGTGACGGATTCGCCCATTTCCGGGAGGCTGACACGCATGAGCGTCTCAGGCACGGGGTAACTCGAAACAATCCACGATTTGGCCTAATTTAAGGCCCAAAAGCGGCGCCGCCTTCTTTAAGATCGGGGCGGCGTGCCCCCCGATGGCCCCCAAGGGCGCACTCGCGCCCTCCTACGAAGATTCGGGGCGGCGTGCCCCCCGATGGCCCCCAAGGGCGCACCCGCGCCCTCCTACGAAGATCGGGGCGGCGTGTCCCCCGATGGCCCCCAAGGGCG
>Ga0302325_10034023_pt1 | contig 10429 bp, 6 predicted proteins | sample Palsa_T0_2_FD_201948 | JGI IMG/M metagenome (GOLD analysis project Ga0302325, IMG submission 201948) | Peat permafrost microbial communities from Stordalen Mire near Abisko, Sweden - Palsa_T0_2 | ecosystem: Environmental > Terrestrial > Soil > Palsa > Peat permafrost | place: Sweden: Abisko...
CGTCAAAGCCAAGGCCCACGATACCAAGCACCAAACGACCCTGTAGGAATCCGCTGACGCGGGTTGCCGATCCTGGGTCCTACCACGAAGCGTTGCCGCACCTTAAGTTTTGGTGTGTTACGAAAATGTTACCGGTGCGCTGGGTTGGCGATCATGTTGTGGGTTTTGTCCCCCTGCATGGTGCATGCGCAAACGCCGTCGCCGCTGCAAGAATGGCAGTATTCGGGTGGAATCATTCTCGCGAGACTTTTCGAACCCAATCTGCCGGATTGGCGCGTCGTACTCGGTCCCGCGGCGGAGGTCCAGCCCGTGTATGCCGGTGCGCAGGCGTACCGGGTGCAGGGCGGCCCCACTGTCAACATACAATATCGCGACATTTGGTTTGTGAGCACCGGCGACGGCATCGGCTACAATTTCCTGCGTGGCGACAACTACCGCGTGGGGGTGGCGGCAACTTATGATCTCGGCCGCCGAGAGAGTGACGACTACAACAATCTGCGCGGCATGGGCGACCTGGGGCAGGCGCCGGTGGCCAAGCTGTTCGGCTCCTATGTTCTATCGAAGAAATTTCCGTTGATTCTGCGCGTGGATGCGCGACAGATAATCGGCGGCGCCAATGGTGTGGTCGGGGATGTCGGCCTCTACATGCCTCTTCCGGGAAGTTCGAAGAAGTTCGTCATGTTTGCCGGCCCATCGATTACACTCGCCGATCATCGCTACCTGCAAAGTGAGTTCGGCGTAACGCCGGCGCAGTCGCTGGCCTCAGGACATCCGGTCTTCAATCCCAACGCAGGCGAGGAGGCTGTCGGGGTGGGCTTCAGTGCGACGCGTTTCATCGGCGATCACTGGCTGCTGAATCTGGACGCCGCGATCAGCAAGCTGAAGGGAAGCGCTGATGTCAGTCCCGTGACGGAAGACAGCACGCAACGCACGCTCGCGCTGTCGATCGCCTATCACTGGTGACCAGCCGGAGCGTGTCTCATGCGATGCACGGCGAACGTGCATGATCGGCCAGCACTATCGAGACGCAGGCGGTCAGCTTTTTCGCATAGCCGACATCGAGAAATTCATTCGGACCATGCGCATTGGAGTGGGGTCCGAGCACTCCGGTAATGAAGAACTGAGTGCGGGGAAACTGGCGGCCCAGCATCCCCATGAAGGGAATCGTTCCCCCGCACCCGGCGTGCATGGCCTCGCGGCCGTAAACCGCCTGCGACGCGCGAGCGATCGATTCCTCGAGCCACGGAGCAAAAGTAGGCGCATTCCATCCGCCCGTGGCGGGGTCGGCCTCGAATCGCACCTGGGCGTGATAAGGCGGGTCGCGCTCCAGAGCTGCGCGTAGAGCCTCGGCCGCGCGCACGGCATCGCAGGTCGGAGGCAGGCGCAGCGAAAGCTTGAACGCCAGCTCGGGCAGCAGCACGTTCCCCGCGGATGATACGGGCGGTAAGCCGTCCGCACCGGTGACGGCCAGGGTCGCGCGCCATGTGCTGTTGGCGAGCAGCTCGGCCGGATCGTTCGACATGGCGCAAACGTCTTGCGCCCAGGGCAATTTGCCCGCAACGGTGCTGCCCAGCACTCGAGCCGTGGCGGCGATTTGCGAGCGGCGATCCGGCGGTACGTCCACCCTCAGCTCCTCGAGGAGCAATTCGCCCGTTGCAGGGTTCTCGATGCGCGCCAGAAGCTGTTCCACGATGCGGAAGGGCGTGGCTGCGATACCGGTTGCCATCCCCGAATGAACGCCTTCGGTCAGCACGCGCACATGCAGTCGGCCCGTGAGATTGCCGCGCAGCGAAGTCGTGCACCATACACGGTCGTAATCTCCGCATTCCGCATCCAAACAAACCACCAACGAGGGATCGCCAATGGCATCACCCAGCGATTCCAGGTGTGCGGGCAAATCGATGCTGCCGCTTTCCTCCGACGCCTCGATCAGGAGCACGCAGCGCGCGAGCGGCACCTTCTGCTCCTTGAGCGCCGCGATGGCAGTCAGCGAGCTGAATACGGCGTAGCCGTCATCCGCCCCACCCCGGCCATACAACCTGCCCTCGCGCATCACCGGTTCCCAAGGCCCCAATCCTGGCAACCAGCCTGTAAATTCAGGTTGTTTGTCGAGGTGGCCGTACAGCAGAACGCAGCCGGGAAGCTCGCCCGGTATGTCGACCAGCAGCAGCGGAGTCTTGCCTGGCAAGCGGCGGATTTCGACACGCATACCGGGCACTGCCTGAGCGCGGCACCAGTCCGCCATGAGTTTCACGGCGGCGTCCATATGACCGTTGCGCTCCCACTGGGGATCGAAATGCGGCGATTGATTGGGAATGCGGATGTATGCCTTGAGCCGATCCACAATCGAATCGTCCCAGACACGGTCGATCGCGGTGCGTAGTCTTGCTATGTCCATTGGTAGTCCTGGCAAAAAGCGCAAAGGAACGTATTCATATTGAACCCGGGCCACGGAAAATCTGTCTCATGAGCCCATCCTGCCCAGGAGTCTACATGCGTTATAGAAAATTTGGACGCATGGCTTCTGCACCAAAGCTCCGTCACCAGTGTAATCATAGGCGCGAAGAGCATCGAGCAACTCGACGACAACATCGCCGCGTCCGGCGGCGCCTGACCCGCGGCAGACAATGATTTCAGCAATTGCTCCGATTTCCAGCAGCCGGGCGTCGCACCTATCGTGACCTACCTCGAGGCTCTGCCCTATCGTGCCGAGCCCAACTGTGCGGAAGCGCACTACTACATGTTGGATAACACCAACCCGGGCTTCTATCCGAATGGCTTCCAGGCACCCTCGCCGGGAACTCAAGACATGATACCGGCCTCGCCCGTACGCACGATCGGCGATGCGCTCAATGAAAAGAACATCACCTGGGGTTATTTCGGTGGTTCTTACAACGACGCGGTCGCCCTTTCGAACGACGCGGTCACTGCCGGCACGGCGGCGACTCTGAATTCGTCGACTGCGCTGGCTGAGGCGGCGATCGCGGATCCGGCTCACTCGCTCGGCGTTTCCTACTGCCAGATTTGCAACCCCTTCCAGTACGCGACCTCGATCATGGGCAACGCTGCACAGCGGGCGGCTCATATAAAGGATACGGTCGACCTGCTGGCCGACATTCAAAACAACACGCTTCCCTCCGTGTCCTTCGGCAAGCCCGACGGGTTGCTCGACGGCCATCCGTCATCCTCCAAGCCCGATCTGTTCGAAGCCTATGTACAGCAGGTTCTCGACGCGCTCGAAGCCAATCCCACGCTCAAAGCCTCGACCGTGGTTTTCGTCACCTGGGATGAGGCCGGCGGGTACTACGATTCAGGCTTCATCCAGCCGATCGACTTCTTCGGCGACGGCCCGCGCATTCCCTTGCTCGTGCTCTCCTCGTACTCCACGGGCGGCAAGGTCAACCATACCTATGGCGACCATGTCTCGCTCCTGAAGTTCATCGAGCGCAACTGGAGACTGCAGCCGCTGACGGATCGCAGCCGCGACAATCTGCCCAACGCGAAGATGAGAGCCGATCAGCCCTACGTGCCCGCCAACATGCCGGCGCTGTCTGACTTGTTCGACATGTTCGACTTCAGCCATCCCGTCAACCAGTCCTTCCTCCAATAAGGGCCGGAGAGCGGTTAACGTAAAACTGTAACGTCAACTTGAAACCGGTGCCGATCGGAGCCACAGTGTCCGATCGGCACCTTTTTTCCAAGCCTATGTTCGCCGCGATTCATTCGCTGCTCGGTCAATGCTCCATTGCGCTGTGTTTGGCGTTAGCCCTGACGGGCGCCGCCGCACCGGCCGAATCGGCGTCTGCACGCGAATTCTCCGCCGATATCGCCAGCCGCGATGCTGCCGGAACGGCGCTCGGCGCAGGTGCGAGGCTTTATGCCGCGAACGGCAAGGTACGCATCGAAACGCCTGAGGTACCCGCAGGCTTCTTCCTCATCGACAGCCAAGCCGGAAACTCTCTGTTCGTGCGCCCCGCGCAGCGGATCTACATGGATGCCAAGCAGTCAACCCGGCTCACGCAAATCTTCGTTCCGGTCGATCCGAAACATCCTTGCCCGCAATGGCGGGCGGCGGCAATCCAGGCCGGCGTGACCGATGCCGGCGGCGATTGGCGCTGCGAACGCATTCACACCGCGATCATCGGCGGCCGTAACACCACAGAATACCGGGTGATCTCACCTCAGCAGCAGTCGAGCCACCGCTGGATCGATGCCGATCTCGGATTTCCGGTAAAGCTGCAGGCAGCTGACGGTACGACGGTCTCGCTCGAAAACATTCGAATCGAAACGCAGCCTGCCGATTTGTTCGCAATGCCACAGGGCTTTCAAAAGCTGGACCCGCAAGCCCTCATCAACAAAATCAAGCACAGCGACGTCTGGGTCGAGCCGCCGAAATAGGTCAAAGACTAAATCGTGCACCTGGCAGGCCCATTTGGTAATGTTGCGCACGCTTCCGGACAAGTAGCCAACAAATCAGGGCAACAATATGCGATTTCAGCATTTCGTGGGGAAAATGTGCGCGGAGGCCGTGTGCGCGGTCGTTCTCCTCTTGCCGTGCTTCGCTCTGCACGCGGCGGAGGACTCGCCAACCCGGCTGCTGCGGCAACCGGCGGTGTCGAAGGATCATCTCGCCTTCGTTTATGGAGGCGACATCTGGGTGAGCGACCTTGACGGCGGGCACGCCGTGCAGCTCACATCGCACCCGGGCGCCGAATTTGCGCCGCACTTTTCGCCGGACGGCAAGTGGATCGCGTTTTCCGCAAATTACGACAACAACACCGATGTCTATGTCATACCGGTGGAAGGCGGCCAGCCGCGGCGATTGACCTGGCACCCGGCGGCCGACGTCGTGACCGGATGGAGCGTGGACGGCAAGCGGGTGCTGTTCGTGTCCGCTCGGGAAGTCGCCAACAGCAGGAGCGGCCAGCTGTACGAAGTATCGCTCGACGGCGGATACGAACGGAAAATCATGAAGGCGGTCGCCGTCGAGGGTAGCTGGTCACCCGACGGGAAACGCATTGCATACCGCCCCTACATCATGGCCTACACGGGACCGAGCGGGTGGCGCCAGCACCGCGGCGGGGACACGCCACCGATATGGATCATCGATGCTAACGGCAAGACCCTCGAGAAGATTCCGCACGAGAACGCCTCCGACAGCAATCCCCTGTGGATCGGCGAGAACGTGGCCTTCATTTCCGACCGCAACGACGGCGCGGCGAATCTATTCCTGTACGACGCACATACCCACGCCGTACGGCAGCTGACGCATGAAACACCCTGGGACGTGCGCAACGCGGGAGCCTATGGCGACACCGTGGTCTACGAAGCGGGCGGGGAGCTCAAGTCCCTGAATGTCGGCACCGGCGAGATCCGGCCCATACCCATTCATCTGGCCGTACAGAGCAATCAAGCCCGGCCACAGTGGAAAGATGCCGGCAAGAACGTCACGTCCGCGTGGCTTTCCCCTACCGGCAAGCGCGTGCTGATTACCGCACGCGGCGACGTGTTCAGCGTGCCGGTCAAGGACGGTTCGGTGCGCAACCTGACCGCCACCTCGAGTGTGCGGGAGTCCGATGCGCTGTGGAGTCCGGACGGTCAGCGTGTCGCCTATATCAGCGATGAGGGCGGAGCGCAGGCGCTGCTGATACGCGACGCCGCCGGGCTCGAGAAATCTGTTCGCCACGCTCTCGGCGACATGGGCTACTTCACCCTGCTCCGCTGGTCGCCGGACGGCCGGCGCATCGTCTTCCAGGACAACCATCTGCATCTTTATTCCATCGATCTCGGCAGCGGCGCGGTCGGCCTGATCGATGCCAGCCCGCGGCGCGGCACTTTCATCACGTCGTTTTCGCCGGACGGTCAATGGATTGCCTATACCGTGGTAGCAGAGAACTATTTGACCAAGGTGCGGCTGCACAGCTTCGCGAGCGGACAGACGGTCGATCTTGCCGACAACTTCATCCAGACCGACGATCCTGTGTTCGGGGACGGCGGCCTGCTCTACTTCACCGCGTCCATCGATGCCGGCCCGACCCGCGTCTTTCTGGATATGTCGATTCAAGAGCGCCCCTTGCGCAAAGCGCTGTATGCGGCGGTGCTGTCCGCCGAAGGCAAATCGCCGCTGGCGCCCAAGATGGGCGACGAGGAACCCAAGGGCGCCAAAGGTGATCACGGCGATAAAGACACCGGCGGCGACGACGCCTCGAGCGGCGGCAAGGACAAGAGCAAGAAAGGAGACAAGTCCGGCGGGTCGGATAAGCCGGCCAAGGCCACCCGGGTCGATCTTGCAGGTTTGCAGGACCGCTTCGTGCCGATTCCGGTCGCCGAACGAAACTATGAAAGCCTGACGGTCGCATCCGACGGCGCGTTGTTCTATCTGTCCCGCCGGCAGCCGGGTGCGACGACGGAGCCTCCGGGTGCCGCCCGCGATGCGGACGCCGAACTGTACCGATACAGCTTTGAAGATCGCGCCGAAAAGCAGCTCAAATCGAACTTGGTGGACATCTCCGCGAGCGCGGACGGCAAGAAGCTGTTGCTGACCGAGGCTGAGGGAAAAATGGAAGTCGCCGATGCCGGCGAGAAACTCGACGCCAAGCCGCTCGATCTGGGCGGCCTGCGCATGTTCGTCGATCCGCGCCAGGAATGGCGGCAGATCTTCGACGAAGCTTGGCGCATGGAACAGCAGTTCTTCTACGATCCGAAAATGCACGGCTTGGATTGGCGCGCAGTACGCGCGCGCTACGAGCCGCTGCTCGAATTCGTGCAGCGCCGCGAGGACTTGAATGACTTGCTGATCGAGATGATCGGCGAGATGCAGGTCGGCCATAACCGAATCAGTGGAGGCGATCTCGACAGCGAGAGACCGGCCGGAATCGGCCTGCTCGGCGCGGACTTCAAAGTGGAGAATAATCTCTACCGCATCCAAAGGATCTACCGTGGCGATCGCTGGAACCCGTTTGTCGTCGGCCCGCTCGCCGCGGCGGGTGTCAATGCCGCGGAAGGAGACGCCATCCTGGCCATCAATGGCCACGCGCTGGATGGCAGGGTCAATATCTTCTCGCTGCTCGAGGGCACGGTAGACAAGCAGGTAACGCTCACGCTGAGCCGCGATGGCACCACGAAATCGGCGCGGACTGCCGTCGTGATCCCGATCGCCAACGAGACGGCACTGCGCCAATGGGAGTGGGTCGAGCGCAACCGGGATTACGTGGACCGCCACAGCGGCGGCAAGGTCGCCTATGTGTATCTGCCGGACACCGCGGACGGCGGCTTCACGTTCTTCAACCGGATGTTCTTCCCGGCGGTCGACAAGGATGCATTGATCGTCGATGACCGCCGCAACAGCGGCGGCCAGGCGGCGAACTATGTGCTCGAGGTGCTGAACCGCAAATATCTCTCGGGCTGGAAGGACCGTGACGGACTGGTGTTCAACACACCGGCGGCCGGGATCTACGGGCCCAAGGTGATGTTGATCGACCAGGATGCAGGATCGGGAGGCGACTACCTACCCTATGAGTTCAGGTATCTCGGCCTCGGCAAGCTCGTCGGTACGCGCACCTGGGGCGGCCTCATTGGAATCTCCGCCAACCCGCCCTTGATCGACGGGGGAAGGCTCACCGTTCCGTATTTTCGCTTCTATACGCCCGAGGGAGAATGGCACGTGGAAAACGAGGGAGTGGCGCCGGACATAGACGTGCCGCTGGACCCTGTCGCCGTTAACGAGGATCGCGATCCGCAGCTCGATGCGGCCATTGCAGAGGCACTGGAACGGCTGAAGACGGCGAAGCCGACCGTGCTCAAATCAGCCCCGCCAGTTCCCACGCAGGTGGGCAAATGATTCGGTCAGGCCCGCTGCAGATCGGCGCCGGATAACCGCATGCGCATCGCCCGGCCGTTCACGATGTCGGAGAAGCTCACCCACTCAGGGCTGTCGGCTTCATCGCGCAAATAAAAGCGGCCGTTTTGCGCAGGCTCCAACGGCACGACGCCGTTGAGCCAGAGTTTGCCGCCTCGTATCGCGATCCTCGCGCTGCCGATCCATGGATCTTCGTTGCGGTAGTGTCCTGCGTAGGCCCGCCATGCGGCGGGCACCTTGAACGAGCGCGCGCCTTTGTTGCCGGCCGCCGCGAACCAGTCGTCGCCCCAGCCCGCCTCGGTGAACGGCGCCTTGGCATCGCTGTCGCCGCTGCCGAACAGAAGGGCGAAGTGAGCATAATCCGGATGTAAAACCGTAAAGGCGTTCTCAGGTTCGATCGCAGGTTCGAGCGACGCCCGTGTGTCTCGATGCGCCAAATAAAGGCGGTCGCCCTCCGCGACGATATTGAGCGTTTGTCCGGCCGTTCCCTCGTAACGTCCGGCGTACTGAGCAGCCTCGGGGACGCGCAGAGCCGGCTTCGGTGGCGGCGGTTCCGGCAAAGCCGATCCGGTACGGCAGGCGCGCATCAGCCGAAGCGCATATTCGGCAACGGCCGTCGGGCGGTAGCCCTGCATGGCATTGATGGAGGCGAAGGCGCCGACGCCGGCCTCCACGTCCACTTGAAGCGCCGAAGCGAAGGACACCATGCCGCCGGTGTGCTTCAGGCGGGTGTGTCCGTCGAGGCGGTCGACGGCGATCCCATACCCGTAGGATGCGCCGGGACCGAACTCCTTGGCCGGCATATGGGGGTGCGCGAACAAATCGAAGCCTGACTCAGACACGATCCGGCCGGCCGGCGCAGTGCCGCGGTTGATGAGCATGGTCAGATAGGCGCCCATGTCGCGTGCGGTGGATGCGATGCAGCCGGAGGCCGCAACCACGGCGATGGGCGGGCTTTGCGAGAGCGGTCCCTGGCGCGGGTAGGGGCGATCGGAATAAGTGGCCTGATAGCTCGTCGCGATCCGCTCGAAGGCGTCGAGGCTGATGACCGGCTCGGTCGCAGTCATGCCGAGCGGTTGCAGGATTCGCGCGCGAAATGACTCTTGCAGCGGCCGGCCATCGAGGCTGACGAGCAGAAGCCCGAGCGCCTCGTAGCCCATATTGCAATAGTGAAAGAAGGTGCCCGGTGCCGCGGTCGGCCGGTACCGAACTGCCGGGTCCGCGGGGAAAAGCTGCCCATCGGGAAGCGCGGCGGAATGGGTCAGCAGATCGTGCGCGGTGAGCGGCTGAACACCGTCGTCGAAAGGCAGCCACGGCAGATACTTCCGGATGGGGCGGTGCAGATCCAGGGTGCCCTCATCGTGCAGCTGCATCAGGCACAGTCCGAGGAAGGACTTGGTGATCGAGCCGATGTGGAACAGCCTGTTTTCGTTCAGCGGGACGCGCCGGGCAAGATCCTCGACACCATAGGTGCAGACCCGCTGCACGCCGCCCGCGTCGGCGAGGCAGAGCGTGAGACCCGGAGCGTTCATTTCTTGCAGGTACCGCTCAACGTAGCGGTCGAGCAGATCGAAGGACTGCGCATAGGGTCCGGCCGGCGCAGCGCGGATATCGGCGGCGAGACCTCTGCCGGCGGTGGCGAGCGCGCCGATTGAAATACCGAGACCCAACAGTTGCCGTCTGTCCATCACATCCCCCCCTGTGGTTTTCGCCAATGATAGCGTACGGACCGCGGCGCGCTACGTATGCTAGCCTCACGATCCCTCGGGAAGGTGCGCATATCATGCCGAATGTTCGCTCTCTAAAATATCTGTTGGCGATGCTGTGCATGGCGCCCTGCGCCTGGTCCGCCACTCCACGTGCCGATTTCTCGATGGCGCAGGTGCTGCACTACCCGTACGCCTCGCAGCTCACGGCGGCGGAGCGCGCCGATGCGATAGCGTGGGTGAGCAATCTCGGCGGCGTCCGCAACGTGTGGGTGGCGCGCGGACCCGCCTTCACGCCGCTGCAGATCACTCACAACAGCGAAGACGACGGCCAGGAAATTACGCAGCTGACGTTCTCCCCCGACGGCTCGCGCCTGGTTTTCGTTCGCGGCGGGGACCACGACGCGAACTGGGCCGCCGAGGGCGGCCTCTCACCCGATCCGGCGTCCTCGCCGGTACAGCCGGAAATATCCATCTGGTCGGTGCCGCTGGCCGGTGGCGGTGAGCCGGTGAAACTTGCCGAGGGCGATGCACCGGCAATCTCCGCGCAGGGGCAGCTCGCCTACGTGAAGGACGATCATGTGTGGACGGTGCCGCTCGATGGCGGCAAACCGGAGCACCTGTTCTTCGACCGCGGCAAGGACGGCGATCTTCGCTGGTCGCCGGATGGCAGCCGGCTGGCGTTCGTGTCCAACCGCGGCGACCACGCATTCATCGGAATTTTTTCGTCCAAAGATGTACCGCTGGTGTATTTGGCACCGGGCACCGGCAACGATGGCTCGCCCCGCTGGTCGCCGGATGGTAGTCGGGTGGCGTTCGTGCGCCAACCGGGCGATGGCGGTCCACCGGAGCCCGCCCTGACACC
>Ga0302325_10034024_pt1 | contig 10428 bp, 3 predicted proteins | sample Palsa_T0_2_FD_201948 | JGI IMG/M metagenome (GOLD analysis project Ga0302325, IMG submission 201948) | Peat permafrost microbial communities from Stordalen Mire near Abisko, Sweden - Palsa_T0_2 | ecosystem: Environmental > Terrestrial > Soil > Palsa > Peat permafrost | place: Sweden: Abisko...
GGATGCGGAGCGATGCGGACCGAAGAAAAGCCGGGCGAGTTGGGGTGAATGCCGGCGACGATTGTCAGCAAATCGTAGATGGGATGCGCGCTCCAGGCATGTGTATCCGAGCGCGTGGGCTCCTTATTTTCCGGAGTGGTGGAGAAACCCATCGCGATCATTTCATGCCAGTGACCGAGCGTTTCGAGGTAATACTCGCCTAAACCTGCTTTGTCGATGGCTCGCGATAAGTAGAACTGCGCGTGGTAGTCGACGGTCGAGAGCTTGACAACAGGATTTTCGCCCAGGTTGGGTGCGATGATCTTTCGCACCACGCGAGCCTGGTTTGCCCTCGGGATCGTGTCGGTCAAGACGCCGTAGATGTTGGTGTATTGGCTATACTGCTGCTTCTCCGGAGAATCGGCCAGCAGACCCAGCGCGGGTTTCCAGCATTGTTGAAGGACCGCGGTGGATGCCTTTCTGGCCGCAGCGCGGTACTTTGCCGCGAGAGACCGCTCGCCGAATGCATCTTCCAATTCGGCAGCCTGACGCAGCGCATCCACAAGCGTCAACGTCTGCAGGGCGGACTTAGTGCCATGGGCGGGACTGAAGGAGTCATAGGGCAGAGGTTGAAGAAATCCGTCCCTGTCTTGCTTCTCCAGGAACCATTCGAGAATGGGACGAGTGCCTGGCAGCAGTTCCTGCACGATCGAGCGATCTGGGCGATACATCCAATAGTCGTGGAGCATATCAACGTAACTAAGGGAGAAGAGCGGAATAAATTGCGGCAGGAGCGCCGGGTAGCGGCTTTGCGTGATGCCTTCGGGTACGCGGGAATCGTCGAACGCGTGCAGAGCCTGCCGTGCCAGGCGGTCATCTCCCGGCACGGTATAGGAGATGAGCGTTTGCACACGGGTATCGTCGATGTATTGCAGTTGCTCCCAAAACGGCGTGTCCATGTAAGTGTCATGCGCGCCTAGCCGTGCGGTGCGCCAGCAGATATCCCATATTTTCGCGAGATCAGGATCGCTCGATACAAAAGTAGCTCTTTGCACGAATGGAAATGCACTGAAGTCCGCGTCGAGGCTATCGAGATGGAGTGCTTCGTCCCCAGTCTGTATCCAGAGCACGAGATAGCGCCAGGTTCGGAACCATAAAGGCGTAAATGTTCGGGCTGCTCCTCCGTCGGGTAGGAATTTGTCGAACTGGCCCAAAGCCTGACGAGTTCCAACGTCGTCACGGTTACCCTTCTTGTGTTGCGCATCATAGAGAGCTTCTGCGTAGCCGATATCGATTTGAGAGCCCTTACCTCCGCTCACGGTCAGATTGGGGAATCCGCTAACCATGGTTCCGCGATCGAGAAGGATTTCGACGAGAGCGCGCGGGGGGATATCCACCGGGGCATCTGGAAACCGCTCCGCGGCCGGCAGGTTGGTACGAACGGTCTTGCCCAGCGTTGTGCGCCCAAACTCCATGTGCGGCAGGGTATCGGGGACCAGGTTCCAGCGATTGTGGGAATCGAGGCCGGGCGGTACGGCAATGCTGTCGGCAGGGTACATGGTTTCCCGCATGACGCCTGCAGCCATAACCCAATGCGAGGTGGGTGAGGAACCGGCGTCTTTCCAACCCCAGTCATAGAGGTGCGCATCGAGCTTTTCGCCGGGATCAGCAGCCCAGTAGAACATGAACCCTTTCCCTACCCTGGGGATAAAGTCCTGCCCCGCTTCCTCTTCCACTTGCCAGGTGGCGTCGGTATTGACCTGCGCTTCCGCGGCCGTATCGCCTTGCATCAGGAAGCCGGTGCGCTCGCTGATGACCGCGAGCGGAGCGTAAATGCCGAAGTTCAACACAGTGGCGGCTATCACGTTGTCGCCGACGCGTAGCGCGGGCGCGAGGTCGAAGGTTTCGTAGCGCCAATGCGGCAGGTCTCCCTTGGCCGGACCTTCGCCGATGCGCACTCCATTTACATAGAGCAGGAAGTGGTTGTCAGCGCTCACTTCGACCGGGAAGTGAGCGGGGCTGGCATCGAGGTGAATGATCTTGCGAAAATGAAACACCCCACGATCGCGCGGCGGGGCTGTCGGGTGCGAGATCCACTTGGCCGTCCAAAGAATACGGGGCTTCTGTGGAGGTACTTCGATTTGCCCGGGCAAATTCGGTTGCCAAGCCAGCAGGAAGAGCAGGATTGAACAACAGGAGCGAGGCCCACGTCTCCATGGCGACGAACTACCTCGTAGCAGGGGTTGACTCCATGGGATCGACACGCTGGTTTTTTATTCGACACTTTGGAGCGAAGCGGTGTCAACTGCGCGGATCGTCTCCTCAAGTGCAACAAGCGATGCCTGGTGCGTTATGCTCAGGGTCAGGGCGTTGCCCGCCAGGTGATGGCTGGGGACGGAGACGTGGGACATGACCGAGATCCAGAGCAAAGATCTTCTGCAGCAGTTCGCGAGCGATAACTATTCCGGCATATGCCCGGAGGCGTGGGCGGCGATGGAAACCGCCAACCGCGGTCACGTCTCAGGATACGGAGACGATCCGTGGACTGCAGCGGCCTCCGATGCTTTCAGAGAAATGTTCGAGACCGAATGCGAGGTGTTCTTCGCGTTCAATGGGACCGCAGCGAATTCCCTGGTTCTCGCTTCCCTCTGCCAGTCGTATCACGCCGTCATCTGCTGCCAATCTTCGCACGTAGAAACCGACGAATGCGGCGCCCCGGAATTCTTTTCCAATGGCTCCAAGCTATTTGTCGCCGAAAGCAGTGACGGAAAACTCACTCCGGCGGCCGTGCACGCGTTCGCGACGAACCGGCAGGATATTCACTACCCCAAGCCGCACGCTGTGACGATCAGTCAGTCCACCGAAACCGGCCGCGTCTACAGCGTAGACGAACTGCGCGCACTCTCGACCATTTGCCGAAAAGATGGGTTGCGTTTGCACATGGACGGAGCGCGCTTCGCGAATGCCTGCGCCAGCCTTGGCTGCTCGCCGGCGGAGCTTACGTGGAAGAGCGGCATCGACGTGCTGTGCTTTGGCGGTACGAAGAACGGCATGGCGGTCGGCGAAGCGATTCTATTCTTCGATCCAAAACTGGCGGAAGACTTTGACTACCGGTGCAAGCAGGCGGGGCAGCTGGCCTCGAAAATGCGCTTTCTTGCGGCTCCATGGGTGGGCATGCTGGCTAGCGGCGCGTGGCTGAGCAACGCGCGCCACGCGAATGACTGCGCACGCTATTTAGCCAGTCAGATATTGGATATTCCGGGGATCCACATGGTTTCACCTCCGGAAGCGAACGCGGTGTTCGTGAACGCAGCGGATGAAATCTTCGACGGTATGTACAAGCGAGGGTGGAAGTTCTATACGTTTATTGGCGGAGCCGCGCGCTTTATGTGCTCATGGGATACAGATCGCAAACGGATTGACGAATTTTGCCGCGATCTGCGCGTGTGTGCTGAGCAAGCCGCTATGCTGGCGAAATAGATGGGCTTGTGCCGGTTCACTCTTCTGCCTGCCCGATTGCACGATGCAGGACCTCGGCCAGGTGCATGGCCTGGCGGCCGGTTGCGTGGAAGATTTGCTCGCGGCAACTGAATCCATCGGAGACAATCAAGGTCTCCGGTTGCGTCTGGCGGACCGCCGGAAAAAGCACTCGTTCTCCGATTGCCTGAGAGAGTGCGTACTTATCTTTGTCGAAGCCAAAGGGACCTGCCATTCCGCAGCAGCCGGCGTCGAGAGGTTTCAAATTCGCGCCCATGCTACGCAGGAGGGTCTCTTCGTCGGTGAGCCGCATGATGGCCTTGTGATGGCAATGTCCATGAAGGAGCACACTCTGGTCGAACTGCGGTGGCCGATATCCCGGAGCATGATGTTGGAGAAATTCGCTGAGCAGGAACGTCTGACGCCGTAGGCGGGCGGCGCGCTCGTCGCCGGGAAACAGATTCTGCAACTCATCGCGAAACACAGAAGCACAGCTCGGCTCGAGCACTACGATGGGCAACCCGGCGTCAATCTCAAACGCAAGAACCCCCATAATGCGCCACAAGTAGCGTTTGGCTCTATCGAGCATGCCAAAGTCATAGAGCGGGCGCCCGCAGCAAAGATGCTGTTGGGGAACACTGACGCGGAAACCGCCATGCGTAAGTACTTTCCATGCAGCGCGGCCCGTCTCTGGCTTGAAGTAATTATTGAAAGTATCGGCCCATAGGATCACGCGCTGGCTGCCGGCTGGCCGTTGTTTGCGCGCCCACCGCTGAAGGCTGACGTTGGCGAGCCTGGGCAACTGCCGTTGCGGCGCGAGAGCCAGAGCCTTCTGCATCGTGCGCCTGAACCGCGAAGTGTCGGCGAGCAGGTTGGCGGCTCGCGGAGCGAACGAACCGAGCTGCGCCCACTGGTCGATCAGGGCGAAGGCATAGGCGTGGAGCGGGCGGCGCTTCCCCTGGTAGTAATGCGACAGAAATTCGGCTTTATAGGTGGCGAGGTCGACATTCGCGGGACACTCGGCTTTGCACGCTTTGCATGCAAGGCATAGGTCCAGAGCCTGCTTGACGCGTTCATTTTTCCAGCCACCGTCGATCACTTCTCCCTGAAGCAGCTCAAAGAGCATGTGCGCGCGCCCTCGCGTGCTGTGCTCCTCCTCCAGCGTCACCATGTAACTGGGACACATGGACCCGCCATCAACCTTGCGGCAGGCCCCGAGTCCAATGCATCTTGCAGCGGCGTTGGCGAAGGAGCCGCCATCCTCGACGAATTTGAAATGCGTCTCCGGCTGCAACGGCTTGTAATCGACGCCCAGGCGTAGATTTTCCGTCGGCAAGTAGGCATCCACAACCTTGTGAGGATTCATCTTGTTCCGGGGATCCCACACCGCTTTGAACTGGCGGAAGGCATTCATTAATTCCGGCCCAAACATTTTCGGCAGCAAAGCGCCGCGCGATTGCCCGTCACCGTGTTCGCCGGAGAGCGATCCCCCATAACTCACGACCAGGTCGGCCGCTCTCTCAATAAATTCGCCATATTTCCGGATGCCGGCTTCACTCTGCAGATCGAAGCTGACGCGCATGTGAATGCAGCCGTGGCCGAAGTGCCCGTAAAAGGCTCCTTCGTAGCCGTATTCGTTCATCAGGGCGCGAATATCGCGCAGGTAGCCGCCCAACTTTTCGGGCGCGACCGCCGCGTCATCCCAGCCCTCCCACTGCGGGAGCGCCCCCGGCGCGAACGCTGCCGCCCTTGGTCCGGATTCGCGCAGGTGCCAAACAGCGCGCGCCTCGGCAGGAGTGTAGAGACGCGTATTCGGAGGTTCGGGCAGTTGCGAGAGGCGATCCACCAGTTGTTGAGCGCGGCGCAGAGCATCGCCCGGATCGTCGGAACCGAATTCAACTAACACGATGCCGCGCCCATCGGGTAGCAGATCGAGTTTGGGAGCGCCTTTGCGGCGGAGTCCGTCGACGATACTTCCCTCGAAGCCTTCCAGACCGATCGGCTGAAAACTGAGGATCTCAGGAACGTGGTCCGCCGCCACGAAGGCGTCTTTATACCCGATCCCCAGCAACACGCGATGTTGTGGGCTGGCGATCAATTTGACGCGTGCTTCGAGGACCGTGACGCAGGTGCCTTCAGTCCCAACGAGTGCGCGGGCCACATTGAATCGCTCGGGCAACAGGTCATCGAGGTTATAGCCAGAGACGCGGCGGGGAATCTGGGGAAACTTCGCCCGGATCAGATCCGCATTGCGGTTACCAATCCCACGCAGCGCACTGTAGATCTCCGCGCGGCGTCCTCCCTCCTGGAGGATGCGATCAAGGTCCTCTCCCGTGGTTGGGCCAACCGTCATCTGTGTTCCGTCGTAAAGCAAAATACGCAGCTCTTCGACGTTGTCGACGGTCTTGCCACCAAGCAACGAGTGGGTGCCGCAGGAATTGTTGCCGATCATGCCGCCGATGGTGCAGCGATTGTGGGTTGAGGGATCGGGCGCAAACGTTAGGTGGTAAGCCTCAGCCTGATTACGCAGGGTGTCGAGAACGACTCCGGGCTGCACACTGGCGAAACGTTGCTGCGGATCGAGCTCGAGAATTTGGTTCATGTATTTGGTGAAATCGAGCACGACCGCGACATTGCAGCACTGCCCCGCCAGGCTTGTACCGGCGCCGCGGGCCAGGACCGGGGCGTCAAATTTGCGGCAGGCTGCCATGGCGGCCACTACATCGCCTTCGTCCCGTGGAATCACTAGCCCGATCGGAACCTGGCGGTAGTTGGACCCGTCGGTCGAGTACATGGCACGGCTACCGCGATCGAAGCGGACCTCACCTCGAATGTTTTGCTTTAACTCTTTTTCCAGCTCTGCCGCTGCAGGAAATGCGTCGACGGGCTTGGCATGGGAGCTGAGCGGAAGTGGCGGGAGTGTCTGCATGCGCTTGCTCGATGATACCGGCCAGGAAATTATCAGCCATCTACGACACGACTAAAGTCGTGCCCTGATACAAAACAAGGGTTTTTCCGCAGCCTGTAAAGCGCCTGTTCTTGCTTCGCAATGTATGGGCTGAAGGGGGCGTGTGGGAACACCCTCTGAAGCCTGTACCCCTCCCTTCAAGGATTTGTTTCGGTCACGGAAAAGCAGGTCCCTCCACTCCGCTTCGCTTCGGTCGGGATGACAATTCTGAGTTTCGGCTCTCATGGGAGCTTGGCTTCAATCGGAGAAAGCGATTGCAGGGCCGCAGTCACACCGCCTGCCTGGTGGGGTACACCCGCCAACCGTAAGCCCATCTCGACTCCGCTGAGGGTTCCGGCGAGCATCAGATCGTTGAAGCTGCCCAGGTGCCCGATGCGAAAAACTTTGCCCGCGAGCCGGGAAAGACCGGCGCCGAGCGACATGTCGAAGTTCTCCAGGATCACGCCGCGCAAGCGGTCGGCGTCATGGCCCTGGGGCATCAACACCGCCGTGAGTGCGCTCGAGTACGCACACGGAGCTTCGCAGAATATCTCCAGGCCCCAGCTTCGCACGGCGGTGCGCGTCGCTTCGGCGTGACGGTCATGGCGGCGAAATACGTTGGGCAGTCCTTCCTCCAGCAACATCGCCAGCGCCTCCCGCAGGCCATAAAGCAGATTGGTTGCGGGGGTGAACGGGAAAAAGCCGCCGCGGTTCGGGCCCAGCATCTCCTGCCAATCCCAATAGGAACGCGGCAGTCTTGCGGTCTTGTTGGCGGCGAGCGCCTTTTCAGAGATGGCGTTGAAGCTTAGACCCGGCGGGAGCATCAGACCTTTCTGCGAACCGGCAACGGTTACATCGACCCCCCATTCATCATGGCGATAATCGATCGAGCCTAGAGAGGAAATGGTATCGACCATCAACAGCGCCGGATGGTGGTGACGACTCATCTGCTGCCGTATATCGGGGATATTGCTGGTGACCCCGGTCGAGGTCTCGTTGTGAACTGCCATCACTGCTTTGTAGGCATGGCGATCGTCCGCGCTCAAGCGGGAAGCGAGTTCTGTGGCCACGGCGCCTCTCCGCCAATTGCCGGGCACATAGTCCACCACAACTCCGAGCCGCTCCGCCTGCTGTCGCCAGAGTTGAGAGAAGTGCCCGGTCTCAAACATCAGCACGCGATCCCCTGGAGAGAGGGTATTGACGATGGCCGCTTCCCACGCTCCCGTACCCGAAGCGGGATAGATCACAACCGGACCTTTGGTTTGAAAGATGGGCTTCAGATTTTCCAGGACTTCAGAACCGAGCCTGGCGAACTCCGGGCTGCGATGATCGATGACCGCGCGATGCATCGCCCGCAGGATTCGATCGGGGACGTTGGTGGGCCCGGGAATTTGGAGAAAGTGCCTGCCGGAGCGTGTCAAGATGCGGAGAATTCTACTGGATTGCGAGGGGCGTTCGCGACCCTCTATAGTTTTAGAACAACAAGACAGGGTGGCGCGAACGAATGCCGGATTCTCTCTCTCTCATGCAGCGCCGGGCATTCCTGAAGCTTGCCGGCGCTACGACAGCACTTAGTCTCACCGAGCGAGCCTTCTCCAGCGCGAGCCAGCGGATTTCTGTGATCGTGGATCCCAACGATCCAATTGCCTCCAGTGATCCGGTGAAGTGGGCCTCTGAGCGGTTGCGCGATGCGCTGGTAAAGAAGGGCGTTGCCTGCGAGATTGTCCGGTCTTCGGAAGAGCTGAAGGGCTCGACCTTCTGCGTCGTCGTGGCGGGTTTGAGATCAGGTCTGGCCAGGGGTTTCCCGCAGGCGAGCACAGCGCTGAGCAACCCGGAAAGTCTGCGTCTTGCTCCTGGCCGCCTGGCGGAATTGCCGGCTATCTGGGTTTCCGCCACTGGCCAGAGAGGGTTTATCTATGGGCTGCTGGAGTTGGCAGAGCGGGTTCAATTCTCCCCCGATCCGGCAAGCGCACTCCGTCTGAGCGAAGCCTTCGAGGAAGAACCCAGGAACGAAGTGAGAAGTATTGCACGCTCGTTCTGCAGCGAGGTTGAGGACAAGACCTGGTACTACGACAAGGATTTTTGGCGAAGTTATCTTGATCTGCTGGCGACAAGCCGCTTCAACCGATTCAGCTTCACGCTGGGAATTGGCTATGACTTCCCTCGCGGGGTTACCGGCGACTACTTCCACTTTCCTTATCCTTACCTGGTTGATGCTCCCGGGTATGATGTGCGGGTGGTTCGGCTGGCCAGTGAGGCGGGCGAGTCCAACCTCGCTCCCTTTACCGCGGACGAACGGGAAAAGAATCTGCAGATGTTGCGCTTTATCGCCTTGGAGACGGGCGCGCGGGGGCTGCAATTTCAACTTGGACTGTGGACCCATGCTTACGAATGGACCGATAGCCCAAAGGCACATCACCGTATCGAGGGGCTCACGCCGCAGACGCATGCAGCCTATTGCCGCGATGCGTTGGCCATCCTTTTGAAGGAATGCCCACAGATTCAAGGGCTCACGCTGCGGGTACACGGGGAGAGCGGAATCCCTGAAGGGAGCTATCCCTTCTGGAAGACTTTGTTTGAAGCAATCTCGGGTTGTGGCCGCCGGATCGAAATCGACATGCACGCCAAGGGCGTGAACCAGATCATGATCGACATGGCAGCTGATACGGGCATGCCGGTCAAGCTGGGAGCCAAGTACTCTGCGGAACACCAGAGTCTTGGCTATAACCAGGCGGATATTCGTGAGCTGGAGATACCGCAACCGGACCGCATGGAAACGGGTGTTTTCAGCGTGAGCAACGGAGCCCGCCGGTTCACGCGTTACGGCTATGCGGACTTTCTGCAGCAGGGTAGCCGATATCAGTTGCTTTTTCGCCTGTGGCCTGGGACGCAGCGGCACTTGCTCTCCTGCGATCCGGAAATGGCTGCGGCGTTCGGGCGCACGTCGAGCTTTTGCGGCGCGGCCGGCCTCGACATCTTCGAGCCACTCACCTTCAAAGGACGCGAAGGATCCGGATTACCGGGCGGCCGCTGCGCGTACGCAGACCCAGCCCTCACACCGAAGGCTGGGGACTATGAGAAATACGAATATTTCTATCGCGTTTGGGGACGGTGCCTCTATAACCCGGACACCGACCCGGAAGGCTGGCGCAGATACCTGACGAGCCAGTATGGGCGAGGCGCGCACTCCACTGAAAGCGCATTGGCCAATGCAAGCCGCGTTCTGCCGTTGATCACATCGTCTCATCTTCCCTCTGCTTCGAATCATGCGTTCTGGGCCGAGATATACGACAACATGCCCATGGTGCTGGGGAGTGAGCGATCTCCCTACAGCGATACACCCACGCCAAAGTGTTTTGGAACGGTAAGCCCGCTGGATCCGCAGTTGTTTTCTACCATCGTGGAACATGCCGGGGATCTGCTGGCCGGTCGATCCAATGCGAAATACTCGCCCATTGAAGTTGCGCAATGGTTGGAGGATTTCACTGCAGTCTCTGCTGCGGCCCTGACGAACGCGCGCGTGCAGGCAACGTCTGCTGGCTCGCCTGAGTTTCGGCGCATGGAAGAGGATGTGCTTATCCAGATTGGCCTGGGTCGCTTCTTCGCTGCTAAGTTGCGGAGCGGTGCCCTGTTTGAGATTTATCAGCAGACGGGGAGTGCAGAGGCTGGGACCCTGGCACTGGCTCAATATAAGAAAGGGCGGGAGGCGTGGTCAGCGATGGCGCTTCGCGCGAACAAGGTCTACCGGGCGGACATCACGTACGGGGATATCCCCATGCGACGCGGCAACTGGGCCGACCGGCTGCCCGGCATCGATCGCGACATCGCAGCTATGCAAGGCAAACTGCAAACTCCAGGTGCGCCGGCTGGGTCGACCCAAAATGTCGAACGGGCGATTCAAGCCGTTATCGGCAAGCCGAGGCGGGCCTCCGTGCCATGCGCGCACACACCGCCCTCGAGCTTTCACCCCGGGCAAGCCCTGTCTCTCTCGTTGGGTTTGCGTAGCATGGCTGGAGAGGATGCGC
>Ga0302325_10034028_pt1 | contig 10428 bp, 9 predicted proteins | sample Palsa_T0_2_FD_201948 | JGI IMG/M metagenome (GOLD analysis project Ga0302325, IMG submission 201948) | Peat permafrost microbial communities from Stordalen Mire near Abisko, Sweden - Palsa_T0_2 | ecosystem: Environmental > Terrestrial > Soil > Palsa > Peat permafrost | place: Sweden: Abisko...
CGAGCAGGATGTCGCCCCGCGGGCGTAGCGTGAAGGCGATCCAGTACTTGCGCGCGCCGAGGCGTTCGGGTGCCGCCACGAAGAGTGTCCCGACGTCCTCCCCGTCGAGCACGGTGTCGAGAATCCCTGCCGTCCTCGCGTCGGCGACGACGACGTTCGACCCCCCGAGAGCGGCGCGACGCGCGGCCTCCACCTTGCTCGCCATCCCACCGGTTCCGACGGATCCTTTCGAAGGACGGATGTGCGGCAGGGCGTCCTTCGCGACGTCGCGCACGACCGAAATGCGGCGGCCCGCGCTGTCGAGAAGCCCTTCGACGTCGCTCAGGAGTACGACCAGGTCGGCGTCGACGAGCGGCGCCACCATCGCCGCCAGTTGATCGTTGTCCCCGAAACGGATCTCTTCGACCGCGACCGAGTCGTTCTCGTTCAGAATCGGGATCGCCCCCGCCTCGAGCAAAGCTCCCAGCGCGGCGCGCGCATTGTTCGCTCGCGCGCGGTCCGCGAGGTCGGAGTGGGTCAAGAGCACCTGGGCCACAGCGAGCTTTCGCGCAGCGAAGGCCTCCTCGTAAGCGCGCATGAGCAGCGACTGTCCCGCCGCCGCCGCCGCCTGCAGCCTCGCCATCTCCTTGGGGCGCGCCTTGTACCCGAGCTTCTTCATCCCGAGCGCGATGGCGCCACTCGACACGACGACGAACGAGCTTTCCTTTCGATCGGAGATGGTCGACGCGAGGCTGGCGTAGACGCTCGCGTCGCCGGCCAGCGTGCGGGAGCCGATCTTGACGACCACACGTCGTGCGCGGGCGACCGCGGCGCGGGGGTCAGACATCGGCGTGCGCGAAGAGATCGTCGAACGCGGCGTCGAGTCGGGCCAAAAGGCGCGCAGGCACCCCCGCGGCCCCCACGAGCACGCTGTCGACGAGCGCCGTCGTGGAGTCGCGCTGATCGTCGACGGCTGCAAGTTCGGTCGCCGGCGCCGTGCTCACGCTGAGAGCGCGCTTCAGCGCGCCGTCGATGGCGTGCCGCACGCGCCGTGCCTCGTTCTCCTCGATGCGCACGGCGTGTCCCGTCCGTCCCTGCGCGAGGTAGCGGTCGAAGAGATGCCCGAGGGCGTAGGTCCGTACCGCATGCCCGAGCGGCCAGACGACGCCGACGGGCCCCACCCTCGTCAGAGCTTTCAAGGCGAGCCGGACGCCGAACTGACGGGCCGTGCGCACGAAAATGCCTTTCGACTCGTCCAGCCCCGCAGGGCTCGCGAGAATCTCGCGGGCTTCGTGGGAGAGCGAGAGACCGTGCCGGACGGCGACGTCGTGGACGAGAGCACCGCGCACACGGCGAGCGAGCGCATCGGGGACCCACGGCAAAGGGACCGTGCCGACCGTCGCCCCGAGCGCCGCGTAGACGCCGAGACGGCCGCCGTCGATGCGGGAGGAGGCCGCCGCGTCAGCCGCGACCGCGTCGATGTGCGCTGAGGTGGAATGCGTGTCCATGATCGGAGCCGGAGTCTACGCGAAGGCGAGCGCGATCGGACGGAGCTCGAGCACGACGGCCTTCGACGCGGCAGCGATGCGCAGAAGGTCGCGCGTCGCGAGGGGGCCAAGGTCCACGCTGACGCGCGAGGGAGTCTCGCCGTCCGCCCCGCCGAGGACATGCGCGCCCTCGGCTTCCAACGCGGCGGCGAATGCGCGGACGTCGCCGACCATGCGAAGGACGAAAGCGTGCTCGCCCGCGGCGATCTCGGCGGGCGCACCCTGGGCGGCGACGTGCGATCCGAAGAGCACGATGGCCTCGTCCGCGGCGAGGGCCACCGGAGACTCGAGCCGCACCCGTCCCGCGAAGAAGATTGTCCGCCGCTCCGCGAGGGCCCGGACCATCGCGCGGGTGAACTGAGGGGCGGACTCGGCGGGGAGGCCCGTGATGGGGTCTTCGACGAGCAGGGTCGTCGCGCCTGTCGCCAGGGCCGCAGCGAGCACCGTGGCCCGCCGCACGGAAAGAACCGCGGTGCCGAGCTTCGCGCGCATCGTCGTGCCGAGCGCCATCCGCGAGAGCGCGTCGCCTGCGAGGTCCTTCGCGAGACGTCGGGAGTGGCCCGCAAGGCGAGCACTCCATGTCACGTACTCGCCGACCGTCCACCGGGGCGGCATGGGAGGGTCGAGCGGGGCCCCCGCCGCGACGCCCTCGCGCACGGCCTCGATGGGGACCTTCCCCTCGATGCGTAGCGCACCCCGCGCCGCCGCCCGAAGGCCCGCGGCCGCCTCGAAGAGCGCGCTGGCCGCCCCCAGAACGAGGACGTGCTCGCCGGAGGAGGTCACCGACAGGCCGTCGATCGCGGGCACGCCGTGTACGTCGACGCGCAGAGAGGTGGCGGCGAGCAAGGGATCCAAGGTGGAAGTGCTAGAGTAACCCGTAGCCGCGAACGAGGCTGGCACGTGTGTCGCAATGCAATCGAGAGCACGTGCGGGGGAGGGTGGGAACACAAGCCATGCAGCGAAAGTACCGTCTTGGAGCCTTGTTGGGAGCCCCCACGCGTGAGGGGTGGGCCCCCCGATTGCTGTGGCTCGGCGTTGTCGGTGTGGGTGTCGCCGGTGTCGGCGTCGCCTGCGCGGGCGCGAGCGACGACCAGGTCACGGGGCCGATCGACCTCGGGATGGTAAACCCTCCCGATGGCGGTGTGACTCCGTACTATTCGGACGGCAATCTCACACTGTACGAGTCGCAGAAGGCGGTGACACTCCCGGTTCGCAAGCCGAGCGGCTCGGAGATCGGCGCCCTTGGCCCGGCTCCCAAGGGGACACCCTATCCGCGAGCGCCGTTCCTCACGGTGGCCGACGAGAGCGTCGAGGTGCATTTCACCATCACGAACGCCGACAGCACGGACCACTCGGTCTGGCTGCTCATCGATCCGTGGAACGAGTTCGTTCGATGGCGGCCCGGCGTGACGATCGTCGACGACGACACGACGGTGCCCAACCAGGGGTACGACCAGGCATTCTCCATCCCCGCAAACTCTCGCATCGAAGGGACACTCACCTCCGACGATATGCAAGAGATCGCGACCAAGCTTGCCGCGGTCGAGAACGTGATGGCGAGCCCGGACGCGATGACGGGGACGGTTCCGCAATATCCGTCGGGAATGGAGCAAGCCGCGACGACGGTCGACACGACCACGCTGTGCAACAACATCTTCGAATTCCAGAACCGCTCGAACTCCGTCCCGCCCGACCCTCTCTACACTCCGTGGATTCCTCCGGTCATCGCGGGCGTCACGGGTTTTGACCTCGGTCTGCGCACGTACGACGCGGCCGCGAACGTGGCCATCGAACTCTCCATCGAGATCACGGACCTCAACGGAAACCGGTTCGTCGAGCAGGGCGACAAGTCGACTCCGCAGATTGGTATGCCGCCCGTCACCCTGTCACCGCCTTCAGCCAAGTTCTAGCCCAAGTTCTAGAGCGCTCGGTCTCGCGCGATGCGTGAGTAAAGGCCGGCGCTCTCGCGGGGCCTGCGCTCCTGGGTGGCGTAGTCGACTTCGACGAGGCCGAAGCGTGGCCCGTAGCCTTCGGCCCATTCGAAGTTGTCGAGCAGAGACCAGTGGAAGTACCCGAGGACGGGGATGCCATCGGCGATGGCACGCGCGATCTCCGAGAGATGGCGAACGAGGAACGGCCCGCGCTTCGAGTCGCTCGCGTCCGCGATGCCGTTCTCGGTCACGTACACGGGCAAGCGGCTGCGCTCGGCCCATCGCCGGACCAGGAACCCCAGGCCCTCGGGATACACCTCCCATCCCAGATCGCTGACCTCCGCACCCGCCGGGACGGTGCGCGCGACGAAGAGCTCGGCGGCGTGGCGGAGCGACAGGCGGACGACATCGCGCGAGTAGTAATTGATGCCGAAGAAGTCTTGCGTCCCACGCGCTTCGGCCACCCGGAAGCCGTCCCGGCCGCGCGAGAGCGCATCGAGCGGGCCATACATTCGCCCCTCGCAGAGAGCCGTCGCGAAGGCGTCGTTGAACACGTACCCGAATGCCCGCGCGGCTACGCGATCGCCTCGCGCTCCGGCTCGCTCGGGCTCCGCGACGCGCAGGTGGTGAGCGACACCGACGGCCACGGCGTCACCGCGCGCTTCCTTGAGGACGCGGTAAGCCGCGACGTGCGCTTCGAGGAGCCGGTAGTGGGCACGCATGGCATGGAGGGCGTTCTTCTCGGCAGGCGGCCACACCCCGAGCAAGTACGACTGCGCCGCGAGGACGTTCGGCTCGTTGATCGTGATCCAGAGTCGGCATAGATCGCCGAGGGAGTCCACCGCGACACGCGCAAAGCGCGCGAACCTCTCCGCGAAGTCGGCGGCAAGCACGCCCCCACGCTCGGAGAGCCAGAGCGGAAGGGTGAAATGATGAAGGGTGACCATGGGCTCGATGCCCGCGTCTCGCAGGGCGCCGAGCATGCGCCGGTAGGTGCCCATGGCACCGCGGTCAATCTCGTCGGGACGCGGCTCGATCCGTGCCCATTCAATCGACAACCGGTACGCCCCGAATCCCAGCGTCCGCTGCAGAGCGATATCCTCTGGCCACCTGCGCCATCCGTCGCATGAAACAGCCGGGGTGTCCCCGTGCCTCGTCCTTCCTCGCTCACGTGCGAACGCATACCAGTCGCTCGTCGTGCAGCCGCCCTCGATCTGAGTGGCGGCTGTCGCTGTTCCGAAGAGGAATGTCTCGGGGAAACACCGCATCACGCGGGGAATCCTACTTCAGGGGCACGCGACGTCAGCTCTCGTGGCGCACGACGAGCCGGATGCTGTCTCATGTCTGGCTTCGCAAGCCGTACACCGGGACATCCGATGGCGCAGTGCGAGCGAAGGCATGCGCCGCAGGGAACCAGGGCATGCGACAGACGAGCCTCGGCATGCGACATGGCCACGCACGATATGAGACATTCGACGCGCGAAATGAGACATTCGAACCATCTCATTGTGCCATTCGAGATGCCTATGTCTCATCCATCGCCAGGGTATGAGACATGTGAAGGCTCAATGTGAGACACTCTCGGCTGGATATGAGACAGACGGGCCTCGGTCGCGTCGTGGTGAGTGCGGGAAATCGCACGGCCTCGCTCGCCACGGGACGCCACGTCATCTGAAGCTCGCGCATCGGACCAATGCAGTTCATGATGCGTCCGACTCGAGGGCACCACGTGTTCACTTCACCAACGAATTGCTCGGGCGGCGCGGCCGCGGTGTTCTTGCTGGCCTTGCTGGCCATCACGGCGGGAGCGTGCGCCGATCCGTCAGCGCCAGGCGGTAGGACCCCGGCTGACGAGGCCGCCTTCATGGAGCGCACGCGCTGCGCTTCGGACGACACCGACAAGGCGCTCGCGCCGGTGCTCAGCGGCGATGCTGTGCAACGCGTGCAGCCGCTCTACAGCACCATCGAGGGAGCGAAGTCGGGCCACCAGGCCGAGCTGCGCGGCGCCATCGTGACCGTCTCGGCTCTGCCCGGCATCACCGCCGAATGGCTCGACCGCGGTCTCGAATGCCACAGCGCGAGAGAAGTGCTCGGACGCGAGCCCACGCCGTCGGACGACCCCTTCTGGCTCCCCCGCTCCACGGTCAACATCGACGTCTCGTCGGACAGGGACGGATTCAACGTCGCTGTCAGCGCCTACTCGGCAGACGACGCCCGGCGGATTCTGGACCGCGCCAACGCATTCGCGAAGGCGAAGGCCCCGTCGGATGCGAAATCGGGCGGAGTCGCGCACTGATCGGAAAGAGCGTGAGACGCATCCTCGTCTGTCTCGATGGGTCGACGCGTTCGCCGGACGTTCTGACGGCGGCCGTCGGGGCGGCGCGCGCAGACGGTGCCAAGCTCGTGCTGCTTCGTTCGGTGGGCATGCCACCCGATGTGCCGCAGGACTTCTGGAAGACCACCGACGAGCCGCTCCTCGACGTGCTCACCCGGCGAGCCAAGACGTACCTCGACGAGTGTGCGACGAGCGTTCCGCGCGAGCTCCTCGAGAGGTGCGAAGCGGTCGTTGGCGTGCCCTGGCAAGCGATCTGCGACACCGCGACGCGCGTGGAGGCCGACCTTATCGTCATCGGGTCGCACGGGTACGGGGGGCTCGACAGACTCCTCGGCACGACGGCCGCGAAGGTGGTCAACCACGCGCCGTGCTCGGTCTTGGTTGCGCGCGAGACGCGAACCGCGAGGGCCTGAGTCACGGCGGCTCACGGCCCGCCGCCCGCGCAGCATGTCGCAGCGGAGAGCGTGGGATTCGAACCCACGGTACCCTCACGGGTACACCTGATTTCGAATCAGGCTCCTTCGGCCACTCGGACAGCTCTCCGCCGCGGAACGTGCAGGCAGAGTCCCGCGTTGTCAAGCAGGCGTGCTAAAGCAGCGGCCATCGCCGGGAGAGATGACCGAGTGGCCGAAGGTGCATGATTGGAAATCATGTGAACCCGCAAGGGTTCCCAGGGTTCGAATCCCTGTCTCTCCGCTACGCCCTCGCTAGGCGAGGGCGCGCGAAGAGAAAGGGCGTTGCGAGCGGCAACGGCTTCGGGGGCGAAGCCGTTTGGCGACGAATCCCTGTCGCACGGGGCAATCTGAGCCGAGGATGCTAGGAGACATAACAAGGGGGGCCATCTTGCTCGCTTCGCTCGGTGTCGCGGCGGACGTGAATGCGGCAAACGGGCGGACATCGTCGCTGAGCTGGGTGCAGCTCCCGGGGGCGGAAGCGTGCGGCGGAGCCGCGGCGATCGCGAAAGCCGTCGAGGAGCGCCTGGGACGAGCAGCGCTTGTCTCGCCCGCGCAGGCCGAGCTGTCCATCGAGGGCCGCGCCGAGCGCAATGGAGAACATTTTCGCGCAGTGTTGGTGCTGCGTGACAGTGCCGGAGTTCAACTCGGCATGAGGGAACTCGAGAGCGACGGCGCCGATTGCAGCGAGCTGCGAGAGAACGTTGCCCTTGCCGTGGCACTGATGATCGACCCGGATGCGGTTCTCCATCCGCCTCCGCAGCACCTGCCACCCCCGCCGCCTCCTCCGAGGGTCGTCGTTCAGCGCGTAGAGGTTCCGGTCGTCGTCGAGCCGCCGGCTCCGTGGCAGGTGCAGCCCGCGGTGAGCGCGGTGATCGGAGGCGGGTTCATGCCGGGTGGGTCGGTGGGTGCCCTGGTGTCCACGACGCTGTTTCCACCACGATTCTGGCCCGTGGAGATCTACGGTGGCGTCTGGGCAGCAGAGAGTGTCGCCGCAGCGGCCGGCGCGTCGACACGCTTCACCTCGGCCTTTGGCGGACTGGGGCTCTGCCCGTTGCACGTGCGACGCGGTGACCTCTCGTTCCAGTCTTGCGCTGCGAGCCAGGTCGGGGTCGTCGACAGCGAGCCCACGGGGTTCGCAACGGCCCAGGGGGGCTCTCTACCCACGCTTCATCTCGTAGTCGACGCGCACTTGTCGCTCGTTGTGGCAGGCGGCGTTTCGGCCCGCGCGGGCGGCGGCCTCGCCGTGGCCCTTCTCCGAACCCAGTTCGTCTTCGACAACAGCGACGGCACGCAGGCGCTCTTCAACGCTCCCCTCCTCGCAGCGACGGCGGACCTGGGCCTCGCGGTCTCCCTTCCTTGAAGTGCAGCAGCGCACCCGCCTGGAGCCGATTCCTTCATAAACCAGCCGCCCCCTAGCCCACTCACTCGTGGCAAGGTGGGAGATGGCCCCAGGTTGTTCCGACGCCGCGTGTTCGCCAAGTCTGACTCGGGTCGCCCGGCAGCCCTTACCGCCGAGGTTCTGTTCCGCGAATACGGCGCGTTCGCCTGGCGGGTGCTCCGTCGGATGGGTGTGGCCGAGAGGGATGTCGACGACGTGTGCCAGGAAGTGTTCGTCACCGCGCATCGGCGTATCGCAACCTTCGAGGGTCGCTCGTCGCCGCGGACGTGGCTTTACGGGATCTGCGTTCGAACCGCATCGGACTACCGCAAGCGGGCCGTCAGCCGACATGAAACCGTTGCCGAAGGCACCCACGAGGCAGCCGTCGAGGCGAACCAGGAAGGCGACACGGCCCTGCGCGAGGCGCGAGCGACGCTGGACCGCATCCTCGATGGCCTCGACGACGAGAAGCGCGCGGTCTTCGTTCTGTACGAGATCGAAGAGTTGCCGATGGCCGAGGTGGCCATCGCCGTCGGCTGCCCATTGCAAACCGCGTATTCGCGGCTCCACGCTGCGAGGCGAGACGTCGACGCCGCTCTGCTTCGCCTCCGCGCAACCGAGCCCGCCCGATGAGTGACCCTGTCCGATTGGGCGACCCGCAGTCGGAGAGCCCGGCGTTCATGAAGCGGCTGATCGAAGCGGGGCGATCCGACCTTCCTGATACGGAGCGCTTGCGTGGGCTGGCGGGCAGCATGGGGTACGGCGCGGGCGCCGTCTCCGCGGGCGGCAGCGCGGCGGCGGTAAAGGGGGTCGCTATCTTGGGTGGCGGCGCGGCGAAGATCGCCGTCGTGGCCGTGCTGGTGCTCGGCGCCGGAGCTGGGGTGACGGCGCTCGCTACGCGTGATGTCACGTGGACGCGGCAGACGGACCTTACGGCAACGAGCGCGGCCGGCGATACGTTGCCCTTCTCCTCGCAGCCGCGTCTCGATCCGGAGGTCGCGACAGTTGCGCCTTCGAGCCGCGAGCCAACGTTGCCGCCCACGCAGGAAACTCCGTTCGCCGCGTCGCCGTCCATCGCACGCGACATGCCGTCGATCGCCGTCCCGAACGCTGCAACCGCGGCAGAGAAAACGCCGAGGGTCGCCCCAACGGCGACGGCATCGGCGGCGCCCTTCGCGGATCCCTCAGTGGCGCCCGCAGGAACCGGCGCCCTCGCGTCACCAGACTATCTACCGCGTGAGACGGAGTTCTCCCTGCTCGAGCAAGCCCAGCGCGCACTGCGCAGCGACCCTCAGCGAGCGCTGGACCTCGCCGACAGAGACGCGAAGCGGTTCCCGTCGGGGGCGCTTGCCCAGGAGCGCGAGGTCATCGCCATCGAGGCTCTGGCGAAACTTGGGCGAGCCGACGCGACCCGTGAACGCGCCAACAGGTTCTTCCAGGCCTTCCCAGGTTCGGCCCATGAGCCGCGCATTGCCTCGCTGCTCGGTTTCGAGGCCGGCGTTCATAATCCGTAGCGCCGGCCGCCACTCAAGATGTGAGGACGATCAAGATGAAATCGCTCGGAGCTTTGGGGGGATGTTGGTCAGCTTTCGATGGCGTACGTCGCCCAAAGCACGTGGAGTCTCCCTGGTCACTACGAGCCGGGTGTCCCAACGGGAGAGCCAAACCAGCTCGTTGGGGTCTTGGATCCAGGCGGTACGCTCGACATCACATCCGTGTTCGAAGGGGGAATCACGGCACTGCTCGGGAGCGCGAACCCCTTTTCCGCACCGGGCAAGGATGTGGTCGATGAAGGAACAATTCCTTGGCCCGCAGGGGTTGCGGGCAGCGGAGGCGCGGAATTTATGTCAGTTGCGGAGATTAACGCCTACTACAGGTGCGGGAACGCTGGCCCACTGTTTTGAGAGGACTACCGTGCGCGCTCTTCGTCTCGTTCGTCGCCCCCCGGGCGACCCCAGCGGATGAGAGAGGCGGTCGTCTGTTCGTCGAGAACCACGGGAGTGCGCGCGTTCGGAGGCGGCGAGACGGACGTGAGCGTGTCGACCGCGCAGCGATGCATGGCTTCGATGGCGAGCGGTGAGGTGCCGCGGACGTCCGCCACGCATGCCGGGTCGAGCGAGAGGTCGCACATTCGGGCCTCGTGGTCGCGCGAGCCCATCAAGACGTAGGACCCCCAGCGAATGGAGAAACGTCCCCCTCGCGTGGCCACGAGGGGGCGCTCCGCGGGGACGAACGCACCCTGCGCGACGGTGGCGAGGTCGACCCCTCCGAAGGCCGCGGGAGGATCGAGCCCGAACGCCTGGAGCACCGTGCGGGCGATGTCCTCGGGGCTCGTGGGTGCGTCGACGTGGCGTCCTGCGAGGACCGTGTCGCGCGGCCAGCGCACCGCCAGCGGCGTCGAGAGGAGGGGCTCGTCAATCGCGTCCGAATCGCTGAAGGGAACCGGCGGCGCCTCGCTCGCCGCGACATCGGCCGTGACGATCACCGTCGTGTCGTCCTCGCGGCCCGCGTTGCGCAGCGCCGCGAGGAGTCTCCCCAGGGCGGCGTCGTGCGCGTCAATCGCACGGTCGTAGAGGGCCCAGGCGCGGACGCGGTCGTCCTCCTTGAACCGGGCGGGGTGCCTGCGGGCCTTCGTGAGAACCTCCGCGGCTCGCCGCGGTTCGACCATGCCAAGGTAGCCCTCCGGCAGCATCGACTTGAGCTCCTCCGGGGTCGCATCCCACGGCGGATGCCCGCCGCGCGCGTGGACCACGACGAAGAAGCGCTGTGCCTTGTGGGCATCGATCCATGCGGCGGCTTCGTC
>Ga0302325_10034029_pt1 | contig 10427 bp, 13 predicted proteins | sample Palsa_T0_2_FD_201948 | JGI IMG/M metagenome (GOLD analysis project Ga0302325, IMG submission 201948) | Peat permafrost microbial communities from Stordalen Mire near Abisko, Sweden - Palsa_T0_2 | ecosystem: Environmental > Terrestrial > Soil > Palsa > Peat permafrost | place: Sweden: Abisko...
GCTCGGCACTTCTGCTGTGACTTGGCCTCCCGAGCTGGCCGATTCAGTTTCAAACGTTTGTGCCCCGCTCTCCGCCTCCACTGTAACCTGTTCTGACGCCGCCCCCAGGTCAAGCTTCGGCTGCAGCGTTGCAAGTTCACTCGGTTTCAACTCGATCGACTGCTTGCTTGTGCTGAAGCCCCTTGCCGTCGCCATCAGTTCGTACCGTCCAGCCGGTAGCTCTGTCAGATGGAAGCTGCCATCCGCGCCGGTCGTCGTCTCCCGCGTCTTGCCGGCCGCATCGCGCAGAGTTACCGTCGCCCCCGAGATGATGGCGCCGCTTCGGTCCGTAATGCGGCCGGAGACTCCCGCGAGCGTCTCGAATTGGCCGCTCGCGCGCTGAATCTGCAATGCGGGCAGGCCTTTGTTCATGACTAAGCTGTTTTGCGATGCCACTCCCTTCGTGTCTGCGGGCGTCGGGAGTTGCTTGTCATTCGTGATATTCCGGCCATTCAACGGCAATTCGGATACGGTCACGGTACCATTGCTGCTCGGCACTCTCGCCGCATCGGCAGCTGGAACCGAAACAGAAGGAGCTGCCGCCGTTGTCTCGGAAGCAGCGACGTTCGCGGTCGCTTGATCGCTCTTCTTTTTTGCTGCGGGCAAATTCGAGCCACCGGCGACGAGGTTCTTTCGCCGGGAGACGTCGGTCGCTGCCGCGTCTGGCGCGAAGCTGCTCTGTGGTCCTCGGGATTGCGCAATCCGTTCTGAGTTGATGGTCGGAGCAATCGCCGTTCGAGGATGCTCGATCTCTGGCTGCCTTACGCTCGCAATCTGTTGCGGGTTCGGAGGAGCGGCGGCATGTGGCCGAATATAGATAAAGACGGCTATCAGTCCGCAGGCAATCGCCGCCGCGGGCAGTCCTACTGGCACGAGACGCCGCCAGACCCATCCTTTCACCGGCGCTGCCGTAGCTCGTTCGATCTCCTCATGCGGTTGCATGAGAAACACAGCCTTCCGGCACTCCGCGCATTCGGCCAGGTGCGCCAGCATCCAGTCCTGTTCCCGCGCGGTGGCTGCACCCTCGATGAACACACTGAGCTTGTCAGCGTCGGGATGTATCCCGGGTTGGAGATTCCGGTTCAAACTTGGTCTTCCTGATCGGGGATCGTGTCGCCCTCCGATTTTTGCAGCAACTTGCGCAGATTGAGGTCCACATCCCTGGGGTCGGTCCCCAGCGCTTCCTCTGCCCCACGCCGGCTCAGGCCCCGCGCCCTAAGGGTCCGCAGAAGCTGTTTGCGGAGGCGCTCGGTTGCACGCTTCAGTTTGCGGCTAACCGTCGCTTCATGAACCCGCAGGACGCGGCTCATCTCGTGCAGAGTATGCTGGTCGAGGTAGTAGGCTGAGAGCAGGAAGCGTTCTTCCGCGGAAGCCTCGCTCAGCGTCATCTTCATAGCCACCCGCAAATCTTCTAATCGTTCAAGCTCAAGCTGCTCAGAAACTGCCGCCGCTGGTTCGATCTCACCTAGCGTAGTTTCCCGACCGAACTTCCGGTACTGATTCACGCGGCGTTGCGCCAGGATCGCACGAAGCCACCCCATCAGGGATCCTCGCCCTGAGTATCGAAGCAGCGGAGACCAGCGCCGGCCTTCGCGCTCCGTCAGCCCGAACAACTCTGAATAAAGCGCACTTGCCAACTCTTCGCCCAACGCCGCCGATCCTGTCATCTCCACCGCAGCTCGGGTCAGCTGTTCCTGATATTGTGCAAGAAAGCGCCGCCATGCGGACTCCCGCCCCAGCGCGCATCCGCGCGCGATGGCAAGCTCCTCCAGGTGCAGAGCTCGCCAGAATGTTTCCCGCTGCCGCTCATTGGTCTGCCTTTCTGGATCGAGACCGAAATTGTGCCTGGCTCCTATCGTTTCAAGGGCCTCGGCAAACTCCGCCTTGCTTACCTCGACCAGTTCTGCACCAGACACTCGCCAAAGCTCTCCGCCGAGCATTTCGGGTAAGAGTCGGCTCTCCGGCCCGAGAGCAGTCCCCTTCGCCACCGATGCGGTGCGATCTCCTGCCCCCGAAGATTCCGTTTGAGTGATGTTGGCAGGCGGAATATCCACGCCGGCCCATTAAATCACATTGTCCCGTCGAGGCTCTCGCGGCCAAGGAACCGAAGTACATCAAACTGCCTGGTTCGCTCGACGTACTCGAACTGCTGGCCGACGAAGAGATGGGCGGCCTGAACGGACTCAGGGTTCATTTTCCCCAGGGATGCAAGGCGGAGTTCTTTCGCACCACCCAGGGCGTATTTATCCGCAACTTTGATTCCGGTCCGCCGCTCACCTTCTTGGTCACGTCCATGGCCCGAGTTCGAACGAGTACAGAGTCGAAGGCAAGAGGCTTTACGAGATTCTGCTCCCTGGGCCGTATAACAACCTCGGCGAATGGAAGGAAGCCGCTTATCTACCCGGGCGATGCGAAGCATCTTTACAGGATCAGATGTGACTGATGCGGCACTGGCCGCTTCGGGAGCAAGCAGACTACCTCAATCAAATGCTTCGCGGACACTATGCGTACTACGGCATTGCCGGAAACCTACGGTCATTGCGGAGGGTCCATCGTGCTGTGGAGTGTTACTGGCGTAAAATGCTGAGCAGCCGGAGTTGGAAAGGTGAGGTCTGGTGGACGAAATTCCAGCAGATCAAGGAACCGTTCCCTCTGCTGCGACCCAAACTGCACAGCAAACGGGGGCCACCTCATCTCCTCAATTTGCTAACAACCGCGAGACGCGATCCGCCCTCCGTGAATCGATCTGATTGAGTTCTATCGAGAAACCAGCGTCATGACACCCTCTATAATCGGCGTAACTTGACCGCCGACGTAGATTTCATCCGCTGCTTCTTTTCCACGAACCTCTACATGTAACAAGCTGCGGCGGCCCATCTTTGTTCCTTGTTCGCTCACAAAACGTGTGGCCGCAGATCTCGAAATAAGGTTGTGACGCATCATGAGAACTGCCAACGGCCCCATGCAACTTCCGGAGGCCGGATCTTCCGGAATTCCGTACTCGGGCGCAAACATCCGCGAATAAGCTCCATCGTGCGTAGGCGTAAACAGGTAGACGCAGAAGGGTTCCTTGTCCACACCTCTCAGAGTCTTCATTCCCGCCAAGTCAAGCGAGGCCCGATCGACCTCCACTATATTTTTGGCGGCGACAACCAGCGTGGGATTCCCAGCACTCAGTAGTTGCGGCTTCATTGGTAAGAGGTCCTGTGGTTCCAGCCCAAGCACTCTTGCGCAGAGAGAGGAGTCGTAGCATTTCCCGTCGATTACCGGAGGCATGCGCAACCAAATCAATGGACGCTCGCCTTCTTCAATTCGAAGCGCGACCGGGCCGACCTGCTCTTCCAGCAAGAATGCGCTCACATTGCTTGCGACAATTTTTTCCTGGAGCAGGACAAACGCTGTGCCAACCGTAGGATGGCCGGCAAATGCCATCTCCTTGGCCGGCGTAAATATGCGTACACGTGCGGCGCAGTCTTTGCGCGTTGCGGGAAGTACGAAGGCGGTTTCGGCCAAGTTGAGTTCGCGAGCGATTTTCTGCATGGTGGTTTCGTCGATCGCCGACGAATCTGGAAAGACGGCGAGCGGGTTTCCTGCTAACGACTCCGTCGTGAAAACATCAATAACCGTGTAACGGAAAGAGTTGGGCTGCGCCATTATTCGCCGACCTCCGCGACTAAGTCGATTTCTACGCACGCTCCAAACGGCACTTGAGCGACACCGAAGGCGCTGCGAGCGTGCATTCCCGCATCTCCAAATACCTCTGCGAAGAGCTCCGAGGCGCCGTTGGCGACCAGGTGCTGCTCGGTAAATGTCGGAGTGCTGTTGACGAGCACCATCAGCTTCACAATACGCTTGATCCGGTTCAGGTCGCCGACCGCGGCGTGCAATGTTCCCATTAGATCGATCGCCACGGCGCGTGCGGCATTCTTACCTTGCTCGGTTGTGAGATTTGCGCCCAATTGACCAACCCAGGGCCGACCCTCGATTTTGGCGATATGGCCGGCGGAGTAAAGCAAATTCCCGGTGCGCAGAAAAGGCAGAAAGGCCGCCACCGGAGGCATCAGTTCTGGAAGCGTGATATGCAGAGCATCGAGCTTTTCGTATACGGACTCCATTTTCCTCCTCGCGCTTGAATTGTTTCCGGCATGGGCCAAACCGCGCTTTCGTGCGATCATTTCAGTTGAAGTCAGTATTAGCCAAGTTACGTTTACACTTAGCTAACTGACGAAGTATAATGGCACAAATTTATTCGCTTGTAAAGCCTGTAACCTTGGAGACTGCGAAGCCAGCGGAGAAAGGTGAAGCAATATGGTATTGACGCCCGTTAGTCAGGAAAATGCTTCCCACTATGTTTGGGGAGATCACTGTGACGGATGGCATCTGCTGCAGGAACCAGAGCTGAGCGTAATCGAGGAATGCATGCCGCCCGGCGCATCCGAGGTGTGTCACTCCCACCGCAAGGCGCAACAGTTTTTCTTCATTCTCTCCGGCCAGGCCACGATGGAAGCCAATGGCGAGGGGATCATTTTGATGACCGGACAAGGCCTCGCCATTCCGCCTGGTTCGCGCCACCAATTTCGGAATCACTCCGACCAACCTGTCCGTTTCCTGGTGATCTCGCAGCCGCCAAGTCACGGCGACCGAGTTTCCGGGTAGCGTTTGAGAGTCGGCGCAACGTCCTTACGGTCGAACCGAATGGCGACGACTGGGTGGCGATATTGGAAGAAATCGAATACGAGCGTATGGACCCGACGGCAAAACCGAAAAGGAGTATATAACTGCCGCACAACGCGCGGTAGATCTGGCGCCCACCCATGCCCTCGGCTACTACGCGCCGGCCTTCACTTACTTTTTCCGCAAAGATGATGCCGGTTTTCGCGCGGCGGTGGAACAGGCCTTAGCACTCAATCCTATGGATGGATCGGTCATGGGTTTGCTGGGGCTGCTCGTGCATCACGTCGGCGAGGTAAAGCGGGGCACGCAGATGGTCGAAGCGGCCATGCAGCTCAATCCCCACTATCCGCCCGTCTTCCGCGCCCCAGCTTTTCTGAATGCGTATGCTGAGGGCAAATATGCCGAGGCCCTTGAACTGGCGGTTCGCTTCAACATGCCCGGCTTTTTTCACGCCCACGCCCTGCGCGCGGCAGCGCTCGGCCAGCTTGGCCAACGAGAAGCCGTCAGCAAGCGGTTCAGGAACTGCTGGCCGTACGTCCCGATTTCGCCGTTACAGTGCGCCGCGACTACGGCAAATGGTGGGACGCCAAAACGGTTGATCACCTGCTCGAAGGCCTGCGCCAAGCCGGGCTGGAGATTCCCGACACCGATTCCAAACCGGCCCCGTCGGAAGCGCACGCGGGCTGCTGAGCCGCAATCTGATTCCCGATTGCTGACCACGTGGGCTTCTGTGACTGGAGTAATTAAGATGTTGCTATCAGGATCTGTTCCCATCCAAAGCAACTCTATAATTCCGCTGTGACGAGACCATCCAAAGGCGCCCAGGTCTTCCCCCTTGTTTTTGGCCTGATTTTTATGGCCTTCGGGCTCGCTTTCGCAAGCGATTTTCTCTTCGTCGCTCCCAGCCACGTCCAGGGGAATCGCTGGGTGGGGATGCTGATCAGCGCGATCTTTGCTCTGATCGGCGGCGGGGTCATTGGCGCCGGAATTTATGGCAACCGCAAATCAAAGGAACTAGCAGCAGTCATGGCGTCCAATCCCCAATCCCCGTGGCTATGGCGGAAGGACTGGGCGGCGAGCCGAGCGGAAAGCAAGAACCGCAACAACGCCTTCGGCCTTTGGGCGGCGGCGATTTTTGTGAACGGGATTGTGTTCACAATCGCGGCCTCAGTCGTGCCTCAACTCTTGCGGACCTCCGACCCCAAAGCATTCTTCCCGCTTGCGTTCTGCGTGGTTGGAGTCATTCTGGCGGGCGCGGCCATGCGGGCCAGCATCCGGCGAAAGCGCTTTGGCCAAACCTATTTCGAGTTCGCCTCGCTGCCCTTCTCGCCCGGTCGCACGCTGAAGGGCACGATTCACCTGCGCTTCCACACCAGTGCCAGACATGGCATCGGCCTGAGTCTTTCCTGTGTGCGCCAAGTCATCACGGGCGGGGGTAAAAATCGTTCCACCCTCCAGAGCGTTCTCTGGCAAGCTGACAAGAATGTACCGCAGGCATCGCTCGCACCCGGACTCATGGGCGACACCGTGATCCCGGTGGAATTCAGTATCCCGAGCGACGCCTACGAGTCGAATCACGACGATCTGAACGATCAGGTCCTCTGGCTCCTGCACGCCCGGGCCGACGTCCCCGGCGTGAATTATTCCGATGATTTCGAGGTCCCTGTTTTTCGCCTGACGCCATCGTCGATCCCAGCCACAGAACCGAGGCCAATCTTTCTGAGCGACGCGCAGGGCACAACCGCTCCCCCTGCCTTCCAATCCGATGCCTCCGACGTGACCGCTCCCCAGAATCCGAAAGTTGTAGTCTCGGCCGGGATGGACGGCAGCACCGAATTTTATTTCCCGGCGTTTCGCAACCCGTTCCAGATCCTGGTTTTGGTGTTCTTCACCGCCGTGTGGACGGCCATCGTTTATTTCCTCGCACATTCCAAAGCTCCATTGTTCTTCACTGTGGTGTTCGGACTGTTTGAGATCCCGCTGATCTACGGACTTATTTGTGCGGCGCTCGTCTCATTCCGCATCCAGGCGGGCAATGGCAGGATTGTCCGCCGTCGGGCTCTGTTCGGCATCGGAGGGGCTCGTGAATTTCGCTTCTCCGACATTGCGCAGATATTGCCCGTCACCAAGGCGCAACAACCAGGCACACCGGCTTCTTACTCGCTTCGCTTGCAGATGAGGAATGGAGAGAATGCGACGCTCGTCGACACGATCGATAACCGTCAGGAGGCTCGCTGGGTCGCTGCCCAACTGGAGAAGCTGGCCGGCCTTAAACTTGACACCCACGTCGCTGTCGACATTGTTCTCGGAAGCTACGGTCCGCCGCCGCAACGGGGACAAGCGGCATCGGGATCTCTCCCGGCGTTTCGCCGCAACGGGCCGGCCGCTATCGCGGTGGTGAGCGCATTCTTCCTCGCCTGGACGGGTTTTGTCGGCCACCGTTTTCTCTCGCGGGATTATGGCAAGCCCACCCGAGTATCCAGGGTCCCGACACCGGCCAGATCTTCCCCGCATCAGTTGGCTCGCTCGCCGCTCACAGACATTGATCTGCAACATCTACAAACGCTTCCCGAACAGGCGCAGGCGGAAGAATTGCTGGGCCGGGCAATTCAGCACGATACTCGCGCGCTCGACCTGTTCGAGGAGAATATTGGCGTCTGGCACGATCTCCAGCGCACCGCTAACATGAACGAACTGGAGAGGCGCTCTCAATTCTCGACCGACCTGCGTGTTCGCTACGCCAATGCGGATCTCAACCTGGCAATCAATGGAGTGCCGAAAACCGACGCCTCCGTGGACGCCCTCATCGCGCAGGCGCAAGCCGACCCCGCGCATCGCGCCTACAGCGTGTACGCGATGGGAATGTTGGCCGGCCGCGGCGTGGGCTACGGTCGTATTTATCCCGTCTTGGTGGACTATGCCAAAAATGACCCCAACCCGCAGGTGCGCCAGTGGGCCGTCGAAGGCCTGCGCTACCTCGGCACCGATGAAGCTCTGAACCAACTCTTCGATTCCTTTACGCACGACCCATCCGACGCGGTCCGCAATCGCGCGGGCTGCAACGTGTCCGACTGTGGCAACTTCATGCGCAAACAGCGCCTGCGAATGGTGCCCAAACTCATAGAGCTAGCCACAGATCCCCAAATTACCCCGCAAATGCGCAACTGGACGTTCCTCGCGTTGCATGAAGTCACTGACGCAGCTCTACCTGACGACGCATCGGCCTGGCGAGACTGGTATGCGCAACACGGGGGCGAAAAGATGACTGAGTTCGAACAGTTGGATTGGTGGAGAGTTCGCGGCGATCAGTAGCACCATGTCACTGCGCAATCCGGAAATTATTCCTGCCGGGCCAGTCGGCTCCTGAGGAACTAACTGTCGATCTCCTGTCGCTGGGATGGGCAAGAGTTGGAAGCCGAATCGAGCTGCCTGTTTGCGGACGCGTATTTCAGCGCTCGTTTCCGGACGGCGTCGCAAAGGGGACGTGGGCTCCTGAGAGGGTCTTCTTGGCGTGAAAGATCCGCTGTCCCATCGTCTTGTCGGGTACAAGGCAGGCGCGTGCGGTCTCCGCCGTGGTGAGACCGAAGATCAGGCGCAACGTAAGGGCGATGCGTGCTTCCACCGTGAGCACCGGATGGCACGCGGTGAAGATGAGGCGCAGAATGTCGTGCCTTCTTCAGGCCTGAGCTCGAGCGTAGTCACCAGAGCGTCCTGGGCCAGTTCTTCTGCGATGCCGATATCGTGGGTGACTCGGGCAATGGCGGCGATGAGCCGTGTGGACTCGATCTTCCACACGGCCTCAATCGCCTTAAGCACATCTTTCATGCCTGCTAGATCAGGCGTTCCGGTATTGACTGAGGATCTCGCGTCGTCGGACTATCCGGTTTTCAAAGGCCCGGCGACCTTGTAAATACTGAGGATGATGCCGGACGGCATTGCTTTCGTGCTGACGAGCTCGAACGAGCGTGGCGGGGTTCCCTTCGCAAAGAAGCGCTTCCCCGTGCCCAGCAGGACCGACCAGCAGGACTTCATCCGCAAGCCCATGTTCGAGCAGCGTCGATGTCAACGTGGAGCTACCCGAGAGGATAAGGTCCGGGCCGTCCTGCGACTTGATGCGGCGAATGCCCTCGACGATGTCCGGTCCAAGGCCCTCGAACGGGCCCCATGCAAGACTTTCCGGACGGTGGGTAGCGATATATTTTGTCGCCGCATTGAAACCGTCCGCCATCGGACTGCTCGGCGCCTTTGGCCAGAAGCCCGACCAGATATCGTAGGTGCGACGGGCAAGCAGCAGATCGAAGCTCCCGCCATGCGCGGCGATGATTGCCTCCCGGCCAGCGGGGGTCCGATAGGACGCGGTCCAGTCGCCGTAGGGGAAATCGCCGTCTTCGCCGGAGACCTGGATCACGCCGTCCAGCGAGATGTGTTCGACGATTTTGAGCTTTCTCATTTGAGTCTCCGTGTTCTGGGGTTGGAGTTTCTATTCCGTTGGCATGGCGAGGAACTCGCGCACCTCGACCGATGCGCGGCAGGCGACGACGGCTTTGCGTCCCCACGCCACGGCCTCATCCATGGTGGCTGCGTCGAGTATCCAAAAGCCGCCAATGTGTTCCTTGGTCTCAAGGTATGGTCCATCGGTGATGACCACCTCTCCGCCGGACCGCTTACGCAGTGATTTCGCGTGGGGCGCCGATTGCAGGCCGCCGGCGAAGAACCTGGCACCGGCAGCCTCCATCTCTTCGTTGAGCACATCGATATCGCGGACCATCGCTTCGCCCTCTGCGGTGGGGTCATAGTTGTCGGGGTGGTGAATGGCAACCAGATATTGCGGCATGTCGTCTCCTAATATGATCTTCGGCCGGGCTAGTTGCCCCGCCTTCACTAGACGAACGGCGAGACCGGAATTCGACAAATTGTCCGGAAAAATTTTAGTTCTTGTGTTTGAGTGGCGGCAGCCGCTGTAGCGTTTTACCCACCCGCCCCGGTTGGCCTGTTCCTGTCCTCCATGCCGCTCCTACATTTGGGGTACCCGGCACATGAATCGGTAATGACAAGTCGTTGCGTTGAACGAAGGCGTTCTTAGCGGACGAACTCGGAAGTAACTACTTGACTAACAACTCGGGACGCGGCCAGTCTTGCCCACGGGCCCATTCCTTCCGTACCATTTCGTCCGTCGTAGTCGGCAAAGCTACTTTTCGATTAATTGCTAAACGCCGCCGAGACCGCTTGGCCGAGTTCGCAGACTTCGCAGTTCCGATTTTTCTCGCGGTCGTCCCTAGGTCGGGATAGTGGAGGATAAACGTTATCGTTCCCTGAAAGCGACGGTTGGAAAGAAGCCGGAATACCCTAGGTCTCATCGTCTCTTGTATCCTTATGGACTGTCTTCAAAGCAGATAACCGCCCGTGACGGGCCCGGGGTGACGTCCTGAAATACTCTACTGTTCTTCTGTTCGCCACAGCTTTGTTTGTCGCCACATCCTTTGCTCAAGACATCAACACCGCCGATCTCGGAGCCATGCGATGGCGCCTCATCGGTTCCTTCCGCGGAGGCCGCGTCACCGCCGTCGCCGGCGTTTCTGACAATCCCAACGTCTATTATTTCGGCACACCGGGCGGTGGCATCTGGAAGACCACCGACGCCAGCCAGGTGTGGAAGCCAATCTTCGATCAGGAACGCGTCGCCTCAATCGGAGCCCTTGCCGTCGCTCCCTCGG
>Ga0302325_10034030_pt1 | contig 10427 bp, 7 predicted proteins | sample Palsa_T0_2_FD_201948 | JGI IMG/M metagenome (GOLD analysis project Ga0302325, IMG submission 201948) | Peat permafrost microbial communities from Stordalen Mire near Abisko, Sweden - Palsa_T0_2 | ecosystem: Environmental > Terrestrial > Soil > Palsa > Peat permafrost | place: Sweden: Abisko...
CGGTCAGCATGCCGATCGCGATCCCGGCCAGCTCGGCCGTGCTCTCCGCAGGCCCTTCCGGCGCCGCGGCCGGACCCCCTGCCCCTGGCAGGCTGGTCACTGGACGGCCCGGCGGAGGCGGATGGCCCGCGCCGTGTAGTCGATCCCCGTCACGACCGTCACCACGAGAGCCACCCCCATAACGATCTCCCTGGCCAGGGGGATGTGCCAGGGCAGGATGTAGAGGCTGATGGCGATGATCTGCAGCATCGTCTTGGCTTTGCCGCCCCGGCTGGCCGCGATCACCCCGTGCCGGATGACCCAGAACCGCAGGCCCGTCACCGCCAGCTCCCTGACGACGATGACGGCGGTGATCCACCAGGCCAGCTCGCCCAGGTAGGAGAGCGTGATCAGGGCAGACCCGGTCAGGGCCTTGTCGGCAATGGGGTCGGCGATCTTGCCGAAGTCCGTGATCAGGCTGCGGCGCCTGGCCAGCTCGCCGTCCAGCAGGTCAGTGACCGAAGCTAGGGCAAACGCCACGAAGGCGATGGCCCGGTCCTCGGTCCCGCCTTCCAGCAGGAACCAGACGAAGACCGGCACCAGCACGAGGCGCAGCACCGTCAGGGCATTGGCGATGTTGAGCAGGCGTGGCGGCGGCGGCATTTCAGCCACCGGCGGATCCGGCGGCGGCGGGTCCGGCCTGGGCAGTTCCGCGCTGGCAGGCTGGCCAAGCACGGCTTCCGCGGCTCCGGCCGCCTGCTGGTCGGACGTACCATGCCGGCCCGCCGAGGCGGCATCACCGGTCCCGTTCGCGCCGGAAGGTGCCGAGCTCAACGTGCGCCCGCGGCCTGGCCTCTGCCCGCGGCGTCCGCGTCGGCCTCCAGGTCAACTCCGTCGCTTCCGGTAACCAGAGCGGCGACAATGTCCCCCGGCACGAGCGGCCGGGTACTGCGCACTTCGGTCGCGCCGTCGACTTCGGGTGCCTGGTGCTCCGCCCGGCCCAGGTAACGGCCGTCCGGCAGGATCTCGTCGATCAGCACGTCCGCGATCTCGCCGATCCGGTCCGCGGCCCGCTCGGCCATCACCTCGTCGGCGAGGCTGGCCAGGTCCTCAACCCGGCTGGCGATCTGGTCCTCCGGAAGCTGGCCAGCCAGGCTGGCCGCCTCGGTCCCGTCCTCGTCGGAGTACCCGAAGACCCCGATCGCGTCCAGCCGGGCCTCGGCGAGGAAGGCCTGCAGTTCGGCGACATCATCGTCCGTCTCGCCGGGGAAGCCGACAATGAAGTTCGAGCGGATCCCGGCAGCCGGGGCCAGCTGCCTGATCTGGCCGATGAGCTCGAGGAACCGCTCGCGGTCCCCGAACCGCCGCATCGAGCGCAGCACGCTGCCGCTGGCATGCTGGAAGGACAGGTCGAAATACCTGGCCACGCCCGGAGTGCCGGCCAGTACCTCGACCAGCCCTGGGCGGACTTCCGCCGGCTGCAGGTAGCTGACGCGGACCCGGCTGATGCCGGGGACCTCCGCCAGCTGCGGCAGCAGCGTCTCAAGCAGCCTCAGGTCGCCGAGATCCTTGCCGTACGAGGTGGAGTTCTCGCTGACCAGCAGCAGTTCACGAGCGCCATGACTGGCCAGCCAGCCCGCCTCGGCCACGAGGTCGTCGGGCCGGCGCGAGACGAAGGCGCCACGGAAGGCCGGGATTGCGCAGAATGTGCAGCGGCGATCACAGCCAGAGGCGATCTTCAGCGGCGCGACGACTCCGCCGCCCAGCCGCCGTCGCAGCACGCGCGGCCCGGATGCCGGCGCGACCCCGGCCGGAAGGTCGGCGATTTCGCCGCCCGGTACCGCCGGCGCCGCGACAACACCGTGGCCGGGCAGGCCGACCGCCGAGACTCCCGGCCGGGCAGCCGGCGAGAGCGGGAGAAGCTTCCGCCGGTCCCGCGGCTCGTGCGCGGCCCAGCGCTGGCCGGCGGCAACCGAGTCAAGCCGGGCGGCAATGTCCTCGTAGTCATCAAAACTGAGGACCTGCGCCTCGGGCATGACCTCGGCCAGGCCCGATCCGTAGCGCTCGGCCAGGCAGCCAGCCGCCACCACCTTGGCACCCCCGGCAGCCGCGTCGAGCAGCTCATCGACGGACTCCTGCTTCGCCGCCTGGATGAAGCCGCAGGTGTTGACCAGCACAACGTCGGCGTCCTGGTCACCGTCCGCGAGCTCCCAGCCGCCGTCCTCCAGGCGGGCCGCGAGCTCCTCGGAGTCAACCTCGTTCCGGGCGCAGCCCAGCGTCACCATCCTGACCCGTCGGCGGGCGGAACTGGCATGTAGCTGGCTGGACGACACACCGGCAGACTACGGTAACCCGGCTGGTGCCAGCGCACCAGCAGGCCGCCGGGCCTGACGTCCGGTCAGGCGCTAAGCGGTCGAGCAGGCCGTCCGCGAGCAGATGACCCTGATCGGCTGAGTGGTCTCCGAGAACGGCTGCTTCTTGCCGTTCAGGTACAAGGTCACTCCGGCCGGGTTCCCGAGCTGCACCGTGATGTCGTGCTTCTCGATCCAGGTCATCTTCGCGGCGCTGGTGACATCGCCGGAGAACAGGATCCGCCCGCTGGCCGCCGTCGCCTCCGCCCACGTCACGTTCCCCGTCAGCGCTACCAGCGTGACCCGGACATGGGTCGGCGCCGACTGAACGACCGGCTTGGTGACTCCCGGCGACGTGCTCGCCTTCGGGTGATGGGTCTGCGCCACGGCAGCCGGCCTCGGCGGATTGTGGTGGCGGGTGCTGAAGTACCGGAACCCGACGATCCCGAGCACCGCCACCACCCCGACGAGCAGAACCACGCTCCAGTTAGCCCGGCGCCGCTCCTTGAGCCTGACGGGCGTGAACGGCTGGAAGACGTCCGCCGCCGTGATCGGCTGCGGCGGCGCCTCGGTCGCGTCGTACTCCCTGATGAGTTCTTCCGGGTCCAGCCCGACCGCGCGGGCAATGCTGCGGATGTGACCGCGTGCATAGAAGTCACCGCCGCAGCCTGAGTAGTCTCCCCGTTCGATGCCGCGGACGATGGTCTCCCTGATACACGTCCGCTGGCTTACCTGCGTAATGGTGAGCCCGGCCTGACGGCGCGCCGCCGCCAGGTCGTCACCGATGCTCACGCGACAACTCCATGAGTCATGCTGCATCCCGCCCCGGACTCCGGGCCCGCAGGCCCTCATGTCCGATGTTGGCTTCCCCCGAATCCCAAGCCCTGGGATCGGTCACCCAGTGTAGACATCCGGTTACCGTCCGGCGAGAACCAGCACGAAATCGGAGTGGCTCGTCACAACTGACGAGGTACGGCCGCAGTGCCGAACTGGCGCGGCTGTGTCAGTCTTCGCCGCGAAGCGAGGCAAGCAAGCCGGCCAGGTCGTCCGGCCTTATCAGCACATCGCGCGCCTTGGATCCCTCGCTCGGGCCGACGACGCCGCGGCTTTCCAGCAGGTCCATCAGCCGGCCCGCCTTCGCGAAACCCACCCGGAGCTTGCGCTGCAGCATCGAGGTCGAGCCGAACTGCGTGCTGACAATCAGCTCAGCCGCCTGGACGAGAAGCTCGAGATCGTCGCCAATGTCTGCGTCGATCTCGCGCTGCCTGCCCTCCGGCGCAGTGACATCCTCCCGGTAGACCGGCTCGGCCTGCTTCTTGCAGTGCCCGACGATCTCCCGGATTTCCTTCTCGGTCACGAACGCGTTCTGCAGCCGGATCGGCTTGCTCGTGCCCATCGGCAGGAAGAGCGCGTCGCCCTGGCCCACCAGCTTCTCTGCGCCGGGCTGGTCCAGGATGACCCGGCTGTCGGTGAGGCTCGAGGTCGCGAACGCCAGCCGGGACGGCACGTTGGCCTTGATGAGCCCGGTCACCACGTCCACGCTCGGTCGCTGCGTCGCCAGCACCAGGTGAATGCCGGCCGCTCTTGCCAGCTGAGTGATCCGGACGACGGCATCCTCCACGTCGCGCGGCGCGACCATCATCAGGTCGGCCAGCTCATCCACGATCACCAGCAGATACGGGTAGGGCGTGTAGACGCGCTCGGAGCCGGGCGGCGCGGTCAGGCGGCCGGCCCGGACGGCCTTGTTGAAGTCATCGATATGCCGGAAGCCGGACGCTGCCAGGTCGTCGTACCGGCGGTCCATCTCCCCGACCACCCACTGCAGCGCCTCTGACGCCTTCTTCGGATTAGTGATGATCTGCGTGATCAGATGCGGGATCCCGGCGTACGCGGCGAGTTCGACTCGCTTGGGGTCGACCAGGACCATCCGGACCTCGTCCGGCGTCGACCGCAGCAAGATGGAGGTAATGAGGCCGTTGATGCAGGTGGACTTGCCCGCTCCGGTGGCGCCCGCGATCAGCATGTGCGGCATCTTGGCCAGGTTCGCCACGACAGTCCGGCCCTCGACGTCCTTGCCCAGGCCGACCACCATCGGGTGCTGGTCGGAAGTGGCGACCGGTGACCTGAGCACGTCGCCGAGGCTCACTACGTCCCGGTCGGTGTTGGGGATCTCGACGCCGATCGCTGACTTGCCGGGGATCGGGGACAGGATCCGGACGTCGGCGCTCTTCACCGCGTAGGCGATGTTCTTGGATAGCTGGGTGACCCGCTCGACCTTGACCGCCGGCGCCAGCTCGATCTCGTACCTGGTCACCGTCGGACCGCGGGTGAATCCGGTCACCTGCGCGTCCACCTCGAACTGCTCCAGGACCGCCGACAGCGCCTCGACCATGCTGTCGTTCGCCTTGGTCCGCGCGCGCGGCACGGTGCCTGGCTTGAGCAGCGCCACCGGCGGCAGGGTGTAGCTGCCGTCGGTGACGGCAGCCAGCGTGAGCTGCTCTGCCTTCTTCGGATGCCTGGCCGCCTCCGCCACGGCAGCTGCAGCCGCGTCCTCGGGTGGCACGGACCACGGCGCGGCTGCGGCGACGTCCGTGCTGCCAGCGCCACTACTGCCGAAGGAGAGCGACTCGGCTGCGTCAGCGGCGTCGGCCGCGCTCACGCCAGCCCCCTCGTCGGCAGCAGGGAGGTTCTTGTGGCTATCCCGCCGGCCCAGGAAACCGCCGATGAGCGGCGTGTCGTAGGCCCGGTCGTTGGCGCCGACCTCGAGCGCGTCGGTCTTCCGGCGGCTGAGCCTGGCCTGCGGGCGGCCCGTCCCGACGACTTCGCCATCGTCCCCATCGCCGGCCGGAGCCGGCCGGCGCGACAGGAATCCGTGCAGCTCGGCCACGCGATCGGGAACGCGGTGCAACGGCGTGCCGGTAATGACCAGCAGGCCGAAGCCCGCCACCAGGGCCAGGATCGGAATCGCAGCCCACTTTGTCAGGAGGCTGGCCAGCGGCGCTGAGGCCACATAGCCGATCAGGCCTCCCGCCGACCTGATCGGGGCCAGTCCGTGGGTCATGCCGGGCGTTCCCGACGCAACGTGAATAAGGCCGAGCACGCCGAGCAGGAGGGCGATCCAGCCGATCACCATCCGTGCGGTGTCCGCGTTGCTGTCCGGATGCCGCAGGAACCGCCAGGCCAGCAGGCCCAGCAGGAGCGGCACGGCCCATGATCCCGAGCCGAACAGGGTGTGGATGCCCGTCCCCAGCGGCCTGACCGGCCCGGTCACCTGCCACCAGGTGGCAACTGCCGCGATGATCGCGGCCACCAGAGCAGCCAGCCCGAGTCCGTCCCTGCGGTGCAGCGGATCCAGGTCCCGCGCGCTGCGGCCGACGACGCGGAAGGCCGCGCCTACCGTGTGCGCAATGCCCATCCAGGCAGCGGCGACGGCGGCGACCACCCAGCCGGCCAGGATCACGAACGGGTTTGTGGGCTGCGGCGGCCGGGTGACCCGGCGGCCGCCTGACCTCCCGCGCGCGGTCGTGGACCGGGACCGGCTAGCGGCATAACCAGAGCCACGGCGATTGCGCGCCGAAGAACCGGACCTGCTGCGAGCCGAAGTGCTCGCCTGCCGCGTCCGGCTGGTCGTGCTGCTGCGAGGGCGTGACGCACCCTTGGGCGCACGAGTCGCCATGATGCTCACCGTAGCCAGCACGACCGGTGAGTGCACGCATGCCAGCTGGCGTGTCGCGAATGCTGCACCTGATCGCGCCCGTCAGCCAGACCCAGCCACTCACCCCGCTGATATTCAACGGCATCGGCGACAGTCTTGGCGATTCTGCCCTCGGCCTCGACAACGGCCACCTGATACTGCAGATCGGCTCGGTTAACACCAAGCCGGGGGCCCGGGTGACAGCCGCCAGGGCCCCGGCACCCCGGCGGGCCGGCCAGCCGCAGTGGCTCCGACCGTCTGCCACCAGGCGTCGCAGACGTTCCTGCGCTGCCTGGCGGGCACGGCATCCGCGTGCAGGTGGGCTACCAGCCAGCCAGCCGGTACTGGGCCTTCCAGTGGCTCGAGACCGGGATCTTCCTGATCCTGGCCGGCGGACTTGGCGGTGTCGGCTACTGGCGCCTTCGCAGACTCGCCTGACCGGTCGCGGCACGCTGGGCATATCGCGTTCTGTTGACGCTCGTCGTCGTTGCAGCATAGTCTCACGGCGTCAGGCACTGGCGCCGACGCTGGGAGGCTGGGTGCGGATCGCGGTCTCGGGGGGCGGCCCCGGCGGGCTGTATTTCGCCGCGCTGGCTCGGCAGCTGCTGCCGGATGCCGAGATCACTGTCTGGGAGCGGAACGCGCCCGACGACACCTTCGGCTTCGGCGTCGTGTTCTCCGACGAGACTCTGGGCGGCATCGAGAACGCTGACCAGGAGATCTACCGGCAGATGGAGCGCGAGTTCGCCCGCTGGGACGACATCGACGTGCACTACCGCGGCGAGGTGATCACCAGCGGCGGCCACGGTTTCGCCGCCATGAGCCGTCGCCGCCTCCTGGAGATCCTGCAGCAGCGATGCGCCGAACTCGGCGTGCGCGTGCTGTTCCAGACCCCGTCACCGGACGCGGGTGAGCTCGCCGCCAATTACGACCTTGTCGTCGCCGCTGACGGCGCGAACTCGGGGATACGGACGGCTCGGGAGGGCTCGTTCCGGCCAGAATTTGATCGTCGGAACTGCCGGTACATGTGGCTGGGTACCGACCTCGTGTTCGACGCATTCAAGTTTTATGTCGAGCAGACACCGCATGGCGTAATGCAGGTTCACGGCTATCCCTATGACGCCTCGGGCAGCACCTTCATCGTCGAGATGAACGAGACGGTCTGGCGGGAGGCCGGATTCGGCGAGCTGGCGGCCGCGGCAGGCGAGCTGGCACCCGGCCAGTCGGACGAGCGCTCGATCGCGCGCGTGGCCGAGCTGTTCGGCGGCGTGCTTGACGGTCACCGGCTGCTGGCCAACAACTCGCGCTGGCTCAGCTTCGCCACGCTGCGCTGCGGCAGCTGGCACGACGGCAATGTCGTGCTGCTCGGGGACGCCGCGCACACCGCGCACTTCTCCATTGGCTCGGGCACCAAGCTCGCGATGGAGGACGCCCTCGCTCTGGCCGCCTGCCTGCACGAGAACGCTCGCATCGGAACGGCGCTGGCCGCCTATCAGGCCGAGCGCCGCCCGGTGGTCGCCTCGACCCAGCGCGCCGCGCAGGCCAGCCTGGAGTGGTTCGAGAATCTCGGCCAGTACACCGGCCAGGAACCGGAGCAGTTCGCCTTCAACATCATGACCCGCAGCCGCCGGGTCACGCACGCCAACCTGCGGCTGCGCGACCCGGAGTTCACCCGGGCGATGGACACCTGGTTCGCCGGGCACGAGAAGCGGCGCGGGATGGGGACCGGCGAGGTGGTGCCGCCGATGTTCCAGCCGTTCCGGCTGCGCTCGCTCGAGCTGGCCAACCGCGTCGTGGTGTCGGCGATGGATATGTACTCGGCTCGCGACGGCCTGCCGTCGGACTTCCACCTGGTGCACCTCGGCGGCAAGGCACTCGGCGGGGCCGGCCTCGTCATGACCGAGATGGTGTGCGTCAGCGCCGACGGCCGGATCACGCCGGGCTGCGCGGGCCTGTACGCACCTGAGCATGAGGACGCGTGGGCCCGGACCACCTCGTTCGTGCACGACTCGTCCGGCGCCAGGATCGGCATTCAGCTCGGGCACTCCGGCCGCAAGGGCGCCACGAAGCTGATGTGGGACGGCATCGACGAGCCGCTGGCGGCGGGCGCGTGGGACGTGTGCGGGCCGTCGCCGCTGCCCTACGCGCCGGGCGTTAGTCAGGTACCGCGAGAGCTGACACTCGCCGAGATGCGGCAGATCCAGGGCCAGTTCGTCGCTTCCGCCCGGGCGGCCGACCGGGCCGGATTCGACCTGCTGGAACTGCACTGCGCCCACGGCTACCTGCTGTCGTCGTTCATCTCGCCGGTGTCGAACCAGCGCCGGGACTCCTTCGGCGGCTCGCTCGGGGCGCGGCTGCGGTACCCGCTTGAGGTGCTCGGCGCCATGCGGGCGGAGTGGCCGGCGCATAAGCCCATGACCGTCCGCATCTCGGCGTGCGACTGGGTACCGGGCGGCATCACCGGATCAGAGGCCGTCGAGATCGCGGCTGCCTTCGCTGCCGCCGGAGCCGACGCGATCGATGTCTCGACCGGTCAGGTCACCCCGGACGAGAAGCCTGCCTTCGGCCGCTCCTACCAGACGCCGTTCGCGGACGCGATCAGGAACCAGGCCGGCATTGCGACGATCGCAGTCGGCGTCATCTCCTCCTACGACGACGTGAACTCGCTGATCCTGGCAGGGCGGGCCGATCTGTGCGCGCTCGGCCGGGCGCATCTGTACGACCCGAACTGGACTCTGCACGCGGCAGCCGAGCAGGGCTACTCCGGGCCGGGCGCGCGCTGGCCGCTACCCTGGCAGGCCGGCAGCCGGGCACCGGTCACCGGGCGCACAGACGGGCCCCGGCCGCGGCTGGAACTGATCCGGCAGGGTGGTGCCGGGACGCGGCACGCGCGCTGGCGCCCGTAAGGTTCGGCGGGTCCAGGCGGGCGTCCGTGCGCGCCTGCTACTGCTATAGCGGTAGCAGCTGAACACGGACGGCCGGTGCGAGGGCGAGACAGTCGCGGAGAGTGGTGTTACGTGAGCATTGAGCGAGTAAATCCGCCGTCACTGGCGGCGCCGTCGGGTTTCGCGCACGCCGTGGTCGCCACCGGCGGGCGGGTGGTGTTCCTGGCCGGGCAGACCGCCCTGGACGCATCCGGGACCATCGTCGGCAGCACTCTCGTCACGCAGTTCGAGCAGGCACTGGCGAACCTGCTCACGGCGCTCAGTGCCGCCGGCGGCACACCCGCAGACCTGGCCAGCGTGACCGTCTATACAGTCGATCTGGCCGCCTACCGCGCGCACGGCCGCGAGATCGGCGAGGTCTGGCGACGGCTTGCCGGCCGCCAGTACCCCGCCATGGCCGCTCTCGGAGTCTCCCGGCTGTGGGACACCGAGGCGCTCGTCGAGGTGCAGGGATTCGCAGTCGTCAGCTGAGCGTCGGCTAGCGCATCCTGCCCATGTCAATCCACTGGGTGGTCTCCTTACGCCACAGGAAGACGATCGCGACCAGGCCGACCAGCCACTCCAGCGCCAGGAAGATGATGGAGACGCTGGCCCGGCTGATGGACAGGATGAACGAGATCGTGTCCAGGGCGAACAGCACGGTCGCAACGATCCGGGCCCAGTTGCGGCCCCTGTTGTTGGCCCAGGCCATCCAGACCCACAGCAGAACGCCGATGAGCCCGGCAATGACGAGGACCACGACGGTGACGTTCGCCAGCGTGTGAATCTGCGAGGCCGTCAGCACGGTCTTGTTGTCAGCCCTGTTGGTCGCGTTTGCCTTGAGCGCAGCGTTCGTGACCGCAGTCTTGATCTTGCTGCTGAAAGCAACCGAGATGATGACGCTGAGCAACGCCAGCGCTGCCCCGGCCCACATCAGGCGCACTGCGTTCCGAAGGGACGGTGGCTGCGGCGGGCGATCGGCCACCGGCATCTGGTTGCTGCCGCCCGCGGCAGGATAGGGCTGATACGTCATCGCGACTCCTTGTCTTGGTCCCCGTCGCGGCCGCAGAACCACCCGATGTCACCACAGATGAGGTCTCACTATGCCGCAAGCAGACCAACCGTACCGTGTCCGCCCCGCCTAGCGCCGCAGCCAAGCACATCAATGGTTACCACTTTGCCTGGTCACGCCGCAGGCGGCCGGGTCACCCCGCGCACGTGCTTTCTGGCCGCTTCGCCGAGCAGGCCCTCGATGTCGTCGAAGAGCTCGGCGGCCCGGCTGCCATGCCAGTCCGGCGGCAGCGCGCCAGGGGGAAGGCCGGGATCGAGGAACGGCAGCCGGCGCCACGCAGTCAGGACCCTGACGTAGTCGGCGAAGGCACGGCCCGGCTGTGCTGACGGGCTGACGCCGCCGTCCTGCCAGCCGGCCAGAACCGGGCTGGCTGAGTCGATGAACGCCTGGTAGAGCTGCTCTAGCCG
>Ga0302325_10034033_pt1 | contig 10427 bp, 10 predicted proteins | sample Palsa_T0_2_FD_201948 | JGI IMG/M metagenome (GOLD analysis project Ga0302325, IMG submission 201948) | Peat permafrost microbial communities from Stordalen Mire near Abisko, Sweden - Palsa_T0_2 | ecosystem: Environmental > Terrestrial > Soil > Palsa > Peat permafrost | place: Sweden: Abisko...
ACGCCGATCGCATGCCGCAGATCATTTTTGCCACGGCTTTTGACCAGTACGCCGTGCGCGCTTTCGATGTCAACGCCATCGATTACCTGCTCAAGCCGTTTGACCGTGCCCGCGTACTGCAGGCCCTCGAACGCGCCCGCCAGCGTTTGCAGGAGGCGCATCAACTGGAACAGGAGCCATTGCCGGCGAACGGTGCTTTGCCTGAAGTCACCCCGTCCGATGCGCGTCTCGATGCGCTCCTGCGGCTGATCGAACAGCAACAGGGCGGTGGACTGCGTCCGCGCAGCGGGAAGATCATTCTCCAAGCTCACAGCCGGCTGTTCCTGGTGGACCAGAAGGATATCTGTTTCGCAGCCATTGAAGAGGGCATCATTTCGGTGGTAACGCCCACCCTGGAAGGGCATTCCAAGTGCCGGACCATCGAGGAGCTGCTGGAACTGCTCGATCCCTCGGTTTTCTGGAGAGCCCATCGCTCGTTCGTAGTGAACATCAACCACATCAAGGAAGTCGTGCCCTGGTTCAAGAGCAGTTATCAGCTGCGCATGGATGATCGCAAGCAGACCGAAATCCCAGTCAGCCGCGCTCAGACGCGCCGCCTGCGCGAACTCTTCAAACTCTAAACCAGGAAACTTCCAGACTCAGTCCCGTAGGGACGGCTGAACTTAGCCCAGGAAATAGTCCTGGGTAGAGATCCGAGAGACGAAAAGTCCCGTAGGGACGACTGGAATTTACCGGAGGAACTCCCCGGGGGCGCTCTCATCTCGTTCCCCAAATCCGTGACCATGTATCGATAACCTATTCAGCCGTCCCTGCGGAACTAAAAATCCAAGGTCCGTTCTTTCCCAACGGGAATCAAAGCTGGGAGGACCGCAATCTCAGCCCTGCTGCGCCCGAAAGCCAGCGGATGTTCGAAACGACCGCCTATCGCTCCACGAAGTGAGACCTCCAAATGGCAAAAAACGTAGCGGAAGTATTCATCGAGACCTTAGTGAAGGCGGGCGTAAAAAGAGTTTACGGAGTCTCAGGCGACTCCCTGAATGGCCTGACTGACACCATCCGCAAAAATAAGAAAATCGACTGGCTCCACGTCAGGCATGAAGAAGTCGCCGCTTTTGCCGCCGGTGCCGAGGCTCACCTTACCGGGGAAATCGCTGTCTGCGCAGGTAGCTGCGGCCCGGGCAATCTTCACCTTATCAATGGCTTGTTTGATTGCCACCGCAGTCGGGTGCCCGTATTAGCCATTGCGGCGCAGATCCCCAGCCACGAGTTAGGCAGCGGCTACTTTCAGGAAACACATCCGGAACACCTGTTTAAGGATTGCAGCCACTACTGCGAGTTGGTTTCGCAGCCGGACCAGATGCCGAGAGTGCTCGGAATCGCCATGCGCACAGCGATCGCCAGGCGCGGTGTTGCAGTGATTGTTATCCCCGGGGATGTGGCACTCCGCGAGTGCTCCTCGAGCGCGCTATCGCTCGGCATCGAAGATTCAGCGTCTGTCATTTTCCCGTCGGAAAATGAACTACGCAAGGCCGCCGACATTCTCAACGGCGCTCGCAAGGTCACCATACTCGGCGGCGCGGGATGTGCCGGTGCTCACCAGGAACTTCTGGGGGCAGCCGAGCGTTTGAAGGCGCCGATCGTTCACGCCATGCGCGGCAAAGAATTCATCGAGTACGACAACCCCTACGACGTGGGAATGACGGGACTGCTCGGTTTTTCATCGGGCTATCACGCCATGATGAACTGCGACGCTCTGCTCATGCTGGGCACTGATTTCCCCTATCAGCAGTTCTACCCGACGAGTGCAAAGATCATTCAAGTAGACCGCCTCGGGGAGCAGATTGGACGCCGCACCCAAGTGGATCTGGGCCTGGTTGGAAATGTGAAGGACACGCTCGAGGTATTGACTCCGATGCTTGAGAGCAAAGCCGATCGCGCCTATCTCGACACCTGCCTGGGTCACTATAAGAACGCCCGTAAGAGTCTCGATGATCTCGCCGTCGGTGAACCTGGGCGCACGCCGATTCATCCCCAATACGTAGCCAGGCTCCTTGATGAGCTTGCGGCGGAAGATGCGGTGTTTTCCTGCGACGTAGGCACGCCCACGGTCTGGGCCGCGCGCTATCTGCACATGAACGGCAAGCGCAGACTGCTCGGCTCCTTCACCCATGGCTCCATGGCCAATGCTCTTCCCCAGGCGATTGGCGTACAAGCCAGCCATCCCGGAAGACAAGTCATCACGCTTTCAGGGGATGGAGGGCTCGCCATGCTGCTCGGAGATCTGCTGACGCTTCGCCAGCTCAAGTTGCCGGTAAAGGTAGTGGTCTTCAACAACGGGTCTCTCGGTTTCGTCGAGCTGGAGATGAAAGCCGCCGGGCTGGTCGACTACGGAACCGATCTGGTGAATCCCAACTTTGCGAAGTTAGCCGAGTCCGCGGATATCTTCGGCGTCCGCGTGGAGAAGCCCGAAGAGTTGCGCTCGGCATTGAGCAATGCACTCGCACACGACGGCCCCGCATTGATAGACGTCTTAGTGAATCGGCAAGAATTGTCGATGCCCCCAACCATCAGTCTTGACCAGGCCCTGGGCTTCAGTCTCTACATGATTCGCGCCGTACTGAGCGGGCGCGGTGACGAAGTGATTGACCTGGCGAAAACCAATCTCCTGCGCTAAAGGACAGCAGGATAGACGGAGGACCCACATGACCACGCACCTGCAGGAGATAGCCAAGCAACAGGCACTTCCGGTTTCCCTCTCGGGATTCAACCTGATCAACTCACCTCGCCTGAACAAAGGGACAGCGTTCTCTCAGGAGGAACGCGATGTCTTTGACCTGCACGGGTTGCTGCCACCGCATGTGGGCACCCTCGACGAACAGATCGCGCGCAGATTGCACGCGCTGGAGAAGCAGCCCACCCCTTTCAGTAAGTACGCCTTTCTTCGCGACCTGCAGGATACGAACGAAACCCTGTTCTACGCCCTGGTGGTTCGCAATGTTGAACAGATGCTGCCCCTCGTCTATACCCCCACGGTGGGCGAGGGGTGTCAGCGATTCAGTGAAATTTGGAGAAAGCCACGAGGCCTGTTTCTCAGCTATCCGGATAAACACCGGATCGCCCAGATTTTGCATCACTCCCGCTACGATGATGTGAAATGTATCGTGGTCAGCGACGGCGAACGAATCCTCGGCTTGGGCGACCAGGGCGCGGGGGGTATGGGCATTCCCATCGGGAAGATGGCCCTTTACACGGCGCTGGGCGGAATCCATCCGGAAAACTGTCTTCCCATCCTGCTCGACGTGGGCACCAACAACCAGGAGCGCCTCGACGACCCCATCTATATCGGCTGGCGGAACCAGCGCGTACGGGGACAGGAATACGACGACTTCGTGGAAACGTTCGTCTCCGCAGTGAAAGCGCGTTGGCCGCACGTTCTGTTGCAATGGGAAGATTTCGCGGGCACCAATGCAGCCCGGCTCCTGGCCCGTTATCGCAACCAGCTCTGCACCTTCAACGACGATATTCAGGGCACCGCGGCCATCACCGCCGCAACGCTCATCTCTGCCATCAACGTAACCGGCATTCCACTGGAGCAGCAGAAGATCGTTGTTTTCGGCTTCGGCAGTGCGGGCTTAGGGATCACCAACCTGTTGGCCCAGTTCATCGAAGACCGAGGTCTCTCGAAAGAGGAAGCTCGTGCTCGCTTCTATGCGATGGATCAATACGGTCTGATTACCGAAAGCCGCCAGAATGTAGCACCGGAGCAGCTACCCTACGCGCGCCAAGAGCAGGAAGTTCAGAGTTGGAGACCCCCGACCGGAGAGACCACGCTGCTGGATGTGGTCCGCAATGTGAAGCCGGCAGTGCTCATCGGAGTGTCTGGCCAACCGGGGACGTTTACCGAACCGGTAGTTCGTGAGATGGCGAAGTACACCAGCCGCCCGGTCATCTTTCCGCTTTCCAATCCGACCTCACGCAGCGAAGCGACGCCTCAGGACTTGATGAACTGGACGGAGGGACGAGCCCTCGTCGGCACCGGGAGCCCGTTTCCCCCAGTGGACTATGGGGGGAAGAAAACTCCTGTCGCTCAAACCAACAACTCGTATATATTCCCCGGGCTCGCGCTTGGCATCGTTGCCTCCAGGGCCCGCTTTGTCACTGATTCGATGGTGAAGGCGGCAGCGAAGGAACTGATCCGTCATTTGCCTACGCAGAAGGACAAGCAGGCGCCTCTTCTTCCGCCCATTTCGCAGGCGCGGGAACTCGGCCGGTTCATCGGCGAAGCGGTGGGAAGACAGGCAATTCAAGATGGCCAGGCTCAGATCACCGGCGAGGATGCGCTGATTCGTGAACTCGATGCCAACATCTGGGAGCCACAGTACGTGCCCTATGTGCGCAAATCATAGATGCGATCTTGCAGCACATGGTGTTTAACGCTCGCCATTAGTTGACCTTTGCTGCAACGGCCCGCACTCTATCGAGTTCCGTCAGTTGGACCGTCCAGCTAAGAGGGACCTTCACCCGAGGGAAACAAACCTTCGAGGTGCAGGCCTGGTACTCCAGGCTGCCCGTGATATGCAGTGCCGGATCTTTTGCAAATATGGCCAGCGTCTCCTTGCTAACCGTCGCGGCTACAGAAGCATCCAGAGTCGTTTTGCTGGTATAAACGGGCTCGGTTTCGTTCGATTCAGGAAAATGCATCATTTCCGATTTTGGATATATCGTGGGGCGCACGCTGTAGAGGTTGGAGGGATCAAGGGTGAGTGACGCCACGATGTAGTGGTCCTTTTCAGCGCCAGGGGCATAGACATGGGTATCTTGATCCGGGGTGATGGTGACCACAAGCCGCACCAACTCACCCGGGGTTACTTCTTTATCAGATTGCATGGTGGTCAACACGACATGTGGCGAAGGCAGACTCCTAACAGGTTGTGGAAGAGCGACGTCTCCGAAGATATTCTGGTAAACGTTGTTAGCCGTTAGCCTGTTGATGTAGCCGTCTTCAAAGAATCTCTTTTCGATGACTCCCTGCTTGTCGATCAGATAGTAGCCCGGAACGGGAATGCCTGCCTGCGCTCCGGTGGCCTCCACATTGCGAATACCAAACGCATCGATCAGCTTCGACCCTGAGTCGGAAAGAAGCGGGTAAGTGATCGATTTCCGCTGCGAGAACTCAGCCAGTACCTGGGGAGAGTCATAACTCACGCCTGCCACGTTGATCCCTTTAGCGGCAAACAGTTTCTGCGCGTGCTGAAGATTGACAAGTTGGCCCTTGCAAAAGGGACACCAATCCGCGGAACGAAAGAACAGGAGAAGAAGCCCGTTCGGGCCCGTGAGGGTGCTAAAGGTCTCTGGTTTTCCGGCTTGGTCGACAAGCGCAATCTGTGGTGCCTTGACCCCAGGCTGCAAGCCGACAATTTGTTGGCCGAGCGTGCTTGGCAGTAGGGCGGAGGCGCTTCCACACATGAGAACGACCGGCCATGCCAGGGACTTAAATTTCATTGATTCCTCCAGAGAACGCTGAGCGTAGCATCTGCTCTATGAGAGTCTGGGCAAGAAAATAAGTTACATTTTGACGGTTTAACTTGCTCGGCCAGCTTAGAAGTCGCGAAGCCGTCGCTCACCTGGCGGGCTTCGGCGAGCAGAACCAACCAAGTTCTGCGGCATGCGCAAAGTAATCCTGAACCCTGGCCGCCTGCAGCTCCAAAGCAAGTTTGCTGCCCTCGAATGCACGCTCAATCGCAATCGCGATCGAATCACCGTCTCGAAGGTCGGCGAGCAGCAGAAACTCCTCGCGATCGATGCGGCGGTAATAAACCGAGCCCTCGAAGCGATGCACGGCCAGGTAAACACTGAACCTGGAGACCTCGGGTAGTGCTACGCCCGAGGCCTGCCGGCGTCCGGACACCGCATTGCTGACGATGTCGATCTCGGGAGTCAATTTGCGGACCGCGAGGACTACCTCATCTACCGGATACTGCAAGTCCAGTAACTGCAGGTGGGGCTGCAGGCGCAGGGTGGAGTCTGCCTCCAAACCGGCGAAATCCTTCCAGCCTAAGGGCACAAGACTCGCTCCGTCGAACGCTTCAATATAGGCCCACTCCAATCGAGCAACGTCGACTGCCAGAGCATGTTGAGCGCCACCAAGTTCAGGGTAGGACGCGAGCCACGCGGGCAACCTGGCCCCGAGGTTTCGCAGCGAAAACGAAGTCGACGGGTTCTCAAGGAGATATGCCGGCACCAGCGAGTCGAATTTATCCTGGCCAAGAATCGCATGGAGGGCGGGAAAATCCTCTGATACGGCAGCGATCACGCGAAACCAATACTGCCGGTTGTAGATCTCGAGCCGCTCGAACGAAGTAAGAAGGGAATTCGGCTTTATGTAACTGGCTGCGATCTCGGCCGAGGGCAATCCCTGCTCGGTCGTGGCCTGCATCGCAAAGTCCGGCGTCAGGGGACGCATCACGTCCTGCGACATGCGTCGCTGAAGTTCCAGGAGGTTCACGCGGGTACCTCTTGAGAGCGTTCATGGTTTGCTTGGTCGAACATCTCAGATTCGAGTTGCCCTGGTTTCGCAAGATAGCGATTGGCCTTGAGCGCTTCAGCGTGAACCTCAGCGAAAGACGGTATGTTGTCATCCCACTCCAACAGCGTGGCCGTAGGCCCTGTGCGCTCGATCGCGCGGGCGTACAGTTTCCAAACCGGGTCGAGCACCGGATGGTCGTGTGTGTCGAGCGTGTACTTCTCAAACCTGGAGTGGCCCGCGATATGTATCTGCGCCACGCGATCGACATCCACACTGTTCACGTATTGCAAAGGGTCGAATCCATGATTCTGTGAGGAGACATAGATATTGTTCACATCGAGCAGGATGCCGCAATCCGCGGCGTGGACGACCTCGTTCAAAAACTCCCACTCTGTCATCTGGGACTCGTGGAACTCTGCATAGCTGCTTACGTTCTCGACCGCGATGGGGATCTCGAGGAAGTCCTGTACCTGCCGAATCCGCTGTGCGGTGGTATGCACTGCTTCGAAGGTATACGGCAGTGGAAGCAGATCGTGGGTGTACCGTCCGTCTACGCTTCCCCAGCATAGGTGGTCCGTGAGCCAGGGAGTTCCGGTCCGCCGGGTGAGTTCCTTGAGACGCTTCAGGTGTTCGCGATCGAGCGCCTGCGCAGAGCCAAAATACATGGAAACGCCGTGCTGAACGACCCTATATTGTTCACAAATCTGGTCGAGGATCTTGAGCGGGCGGCCGCCGTCGACCATATAGTTTTCCGAAATGATCTCAAACCAATCGACAACCGGCTTTTCGGAGAGGATGTGATCGTAATGTGGGACCCGCAGCCCGATACCGACACCGTAATCGGTAAAAGCATTGAATCGGTTGGCTGGCATCAGAAACTCCTGCTTTTAAAGAAGAGAGAGAGTTGGAGGCTCGCGTGGATCACAAGCCTCCACTAACCGGGGATTAGCTGGCCTTTGGAGGTGTGGAGCCGTCGGTGGCGCAGCCGCCCTTGCCTTTGCAATCGTTCTTGCCTGCGTCTTTGCCGCCGCCCTGACCCTTGCAATCGTTCTTACCTTTGCAGGAGTGCTTGCCTGCTTCCGGGGCAGGCTGGTTCTGAGCAACCAGCAGCACTCCGGGGTGGGAAGTTGCACTCACCGCGGAGAGGTTGCCCTGCTGCCCGGGTTGGGCGTTCAAGCGTGCTGTCGTACCGCCGAGCAGACCTGCAAACGCAGCGGCGAGGGCGAGAGTATTTGTGGAATGGTTCTTCATAGATGAAAACCTCGGGAGTTGATTTGCAGGAGCGAAGGTGTTTGTCACGACCCTTCTCTCTTGCCGCTGGTTAGAACCAATAGCGATTGCAAAGTTACAAGCAATCGCATTTTTCATTGGAAGGTGTTGCCGAATTGTTTGCAAGCATTCATCCCAAGTCGTATTCGCGACAGTAGTCCTGCATGCTCGCAAACGATGATCGCCTTCATCTTCTCTGTAACTATTCAGCGGCCGTTGCGGTCTAACGCGGCGATACACCTCGCAACGGCGAATGCAACCAATATGAGTCTGGATGATGCCTGTTAGCGGGAAGAAAGAGACACAATGAAATACTTTCTCCGTTATTACTCTCTCGCCGCAGAGAAGATCTCTTATCTGCGATCGCCGTTTTTGCTCGCTGTGCGCCTCTACTGGGGCTGGCAGTTCGTCCAGACAGGCTGGGGTAAGATGCACCACATTGCAAAGATCACCGGCTTCTTCGCGAGCCTGAACATTCCATTTCCCGCCTTCAACGCTTACTTTGTATCAGGGTTGGAATTCTTCGGCGGCCTGCTCCTCATCGTGGGCTTTGCATCGCGCTTTACCGGCCTGCTGCTCGCGTTCAACATGCTTGTTGCCTACTGGACAGCGGACCATGAAGCGCTGGTTTCCATCTTCGCCGATCCTGGAAAATTTTATGTAGCCGATCCCTACACATTTCTCTTTGCGTCGCTCATGGTGCTCATCCTGGGCGCAGGCTTGTTTTCGATAGACGCGCTCGTTGCAAAGCGTCTCGAAGTGCAGGTCTAAGTTCTATGAAGGCGACGACCGAACCCAGGGATGAGGCGCAGATGATCGCCTCCATCCTTGCTGGAGACACGCAGCTTTATCATCAACTCATCCGCCCTTATGAGCGCAGCGTGTACATGATGGCCTTGTCCTACATGAAGAACGAAGCAGATGCGGAGGACGTCGCGCAGGAGGCCTTCCTGAAGGCCTTTCACCATCTCACGACCTTCCGCGCAGAGGCAAAATTCAGTACCTGGTTAATCGGTATTGCCCTGAATGAAGCGCGAAGCCGCTTGCGGCGTGAAGCCGCCCTAAGAATGGAATCGATCGACGACACCCAGGACCAGGGCGGCCATACTTCCCCCGCAATCCTGCGAGACTGGCGGGAAGTTCCTTCCGAAGCCCTGGAGCGGAAGGAGGTTCGACAGATGCTGCAGCAGGCGATTACCAACCTTCCCACCATCTATCGCGAGGTGTTTGTCCTGCGTGATGTGGAAGAGTTGAATAACGTTGAAACAGCGGCGGCCCTGAGCATTACGGTTGGAAACGTGAAGGTGCGTTTGCATCGCGCACGCCTCATGCTACAGAAACAGTTGGCGCCCCTGTTGAGAAATATGAACCCAAAGAGGAGGTGGATCCCATGGTTTTGAACTGCAAGCATGTTTGGGACTGCATCTCCGGGTACTTAGACGACACGCTCCCGGCGGAGATGCGAGATCGTGTTCAAAGGCATCTTGATCATTGCGAAATCTGTTCGGCTGTGCTGGATTCTGCGCGTAACATCCTGATCCTGTCAGCCGACGATCTGATCTTCGAGCTGCCGGTCGGCTTCAGTCAGCGTCTGCACGCGCGGCTCGACCAGGAAATGACCAGCTAGAGCGAGTGGTGCAAGGTGAGATGCAAGTACTCTTCTCCGGCGATGAGAACGAGGGTCGCCAACGATAGAACCAGCTGGGCGAGTTCTGATCGCTTCTGGCCGACGCTCAATGGCTTCTGACGCCACTGTGATGCGGGGCGATTACGAAGATGGCGAACATGCATAAGGATGGCGAGATTCAGCAGCGAACCGACAAGTGCGAGCACGATCATGGGAACCCGAATCGCGTCGGTATGAAATCCAACCATCGCTGCTCCTGCACCCGTGCTGAGGGCGAATGCTCCAATGCCTATCGCAACCCGGAGACCGTTGATAGCCACGATCGCTCCGCAAATGCTTTGCAGCAGGGCAAAAAAGAAACTGGACCACGCGATCACGCCTCGATTTCGCACCAACTCGTCAGGCAGGATGGGGGCAGCGGTCTCTGGAGATTTGATCGGTTCAAGAGGAGTGGACGACATAGGGTGCTCCGGGTACGTCTTCCGTACCCGATCAAGTCTATACGATTGCCATTTAAGGCGCGGCTGCATACATCTTTGTAACCTTTTTGAGCCCAGCCAATCCAAGGTCGCAGCGTACCGTGATCGCTCACGCGAAACTCACCCAATCTGCAGAGCCGATGACTTCCGACACCCGGCGCTGCTGGTTTCCGCGGATCGTAAGCCCATGAACCGATTTTTACGAAGAGCATTCCTCGGCGCTTTAGCAGGTTCTGCCGCGGCCATGCCCTTGTTGCTTCTTAGCACCACAAGAGGTCCGGAGTTTGCCGTGGCCCTCGTCGCAGGGGCAATCTACGCAGCCTGCGCTCCTCCTGCTCGAGGTGCTTATGCAGACAGCATCATGGCCGCAGCCTCCCTGGGAATTCCAATTTGGGGAATCACCAGCGTCATCTTGCTTCCCCTGCTTTCAGGCAATCAAATGGCCTGGACCGCGGTGGGGATGCAGGGGCATTTCGCGCCCCTGGTCGGCTGGATACCCTTCGGCGCATTGCTCGGTGGCATACTG
>Ga0302325_10034035_pt1 | contig 10427 bp, 3 predicted proteins | sample Palsa_T0_2_FD_201948 | JGI IMG/M metagenome (GOLD analysis project Ga0302325, IMG submission 201948) | Peat permafrost microbial communities from Stordalen Mire near Abisko, Sweden - Palsa_T0_2 | ecosystem: Environmental > Terrestrial > Soil > Palsa > Peat permafrost | place: Sweden: Abisko...
ACGAAGTAATGACGCAGGTCCGCCGGTCCAAATGAAGTGGTTATGGCCACATCGGAAGCATCCCGGCCTGTCGCCATCAGGATGCGGCCAAGCCTGGGCTGGTTGTTGCGGGCATCGAAGGTCCACCATCGTCCGGAAAGATAGACCTCGAACCACGCGCTGAAATCCATGGGAAGTACCACAGGGACGCCTATGTCGCCCAGATACCCCGTCGCATAACGAGCGGGAATGTTAAGCGCGCGGCAGAAGGTGATCGCGAGATGTTGATAGTCGCGGCACACGCCGACGCGTTCGGTAAAAACATCGAGGGCGGTTTTCGTAGGCCGCGCATGCTGATAGTTGAACGTCAGTTTATTGTGGACCCAATTGCAAATCGCCTGCACGCGGTCCCAGCCGGGGTCGAGGTTTCCAAACAATTCAAAAGCAATGTTTGAAAAGCGATCGACCTCACAGTAGCGGCTACTGAGCAAGTAGCAGAGAACCTCGTTCGGCAGATCGCCCACGGCCCACTGGACAGCGGAATGGTTGACCTCATCCGGATCGTCCGAGGCTCGAATCAGTGTCGAGTTGCTCAGCCGAAGAAAACCGGGAGGCGCAACGAACCGGGAACAACGATTTCCGAAAGTGTCAATGTAATTGGCGACATCGAGTCCAGGCTCAGTCCGCAATTCGTCCGGCTCCAGTAAATCTGGAACGCGGGATGGGTGCACGTTGAGAAGCGCGACCATTGCGACAGGCGCCTGGATGTGGAATTGAATGTCGTATGCAAGTCGGATCAACATTTGTGTTCTTCTTCTCTTCCAGGTACTGGGTTGGCAGTTGGCATGTTCGTCGACGGGAACGGCTTGGCGAATGAGTCATCGCCTCCATCGTTTAGATGCAATAAGTCAGCAAGAGTTCCTGTGAGGAGCCCACAATTGCCTCCAATGGGTCAAGCCAAGTTCCCAACACCGCCGTGGCGCGAAATAAGCATCGGCGATCAGGTACCCACCCTGCGATTGAATCCAGGACCACAATGGTCGCGGCAGCGGTCGACAAATGCTTCAGGGATACGGCGTCTGGGAGAAATGCCACCTCGTCACCTGCACGCGACCAAAGCGGCATATTCGCATCTAACGAGGTATGGGTTCGCAAGATATTCTCCACGGCGCCCCGCCGGCCGCTACCGCCCTGGGCGGCAAAGAGGTTTGTTTCGGCTTTGACAACACGTATGCGCGCTTGCCGGAGCACTTCTACGCGCGAATGGACCCCACCCCGGTCGCGGCGCCGCGGCTTGTGAAGCTGAATGTGGAACTGGCCAGTGAATTGGGACTTGATCCGGACGCGCTTCAGAGCGAGCAAGGTGTTGCGATTCTGGCCGGCAACCGCGTGGCCTTGGGGGCCGAACCGTTGGCGCAGGCTTACGCAGGGCACCAGTTTGGGCATTTCGTGCCTCAACTCGGTGACGGGCGCGTCATCCTTCTCGGTGAGGTGGTGGGGCGCGACGGAGTGCGCTACGATGTTCAGCTCAAGGGCCCCGGCCGGACCCCATTCTCGCGCGGAGGCGATGGTAGAGCCGCACTGGGGCCGGTGTTGCGCGAGTACATTGTCAGCGAGGCCATGGCGGCGCTGGGCGTGCCGACCACCCGAGCCCTGGCCGCGGTGATCACCGGAGAACGGGTGCTGCGGGATGGAGCCCTGCCGGGAGCCGTGTTCACACGGGTAGCGGCGAGCCATCTGCGCGTGGGCACCTTTCAATACTTCGCCGCTCGAGGCGACACGGAAGGCGTGCGCGCACTGGCCGACTATGCGATCGCAAGGCACTATCCCCAGGCCGCGCAGGCCAGGCAGCCGTACCGCGCACTGCTCGAGGGAGTGATTGCCCGGCAGGCGCGGCTCATTGCCCATTGGATGCTGCTCGGTTTTGTCCATGGCGTAATGAACACCGACAATACATCCATCTCGGGCGAGACCATCGATTACGGCCCCTGCGCCTTCATGGAGGCATACGATCCTGCCACGGTGTTCAGCTCCATTGACCATGGCGGCCGCTACGCCTATGGCAACCAGCCCCGTGTGGCATTGTGGAACATGGCGCGGCTGGCCGAGGCATTGCTACCGATTTTGTTGCAGGAATCAGGGAGCGAGGAGGCTGCGGTGGCCTCGGCCAACGAAGCACTCAAGGCCTTTGAGCCGCAGTACGGTGCGGCCCGCAGTGCTGGCCTGCTCCGCAAGCTTGGGCTCATTGCGGAGCGAGAGGGGGATGCGGCCCTGGCTGAAGATCTGCTCGATCGCATGGCCGCCAACCGCGCTGACTTCACCCTGACCTTCAGGAGGTTGTGCGATGCCGCAGCCTCGCCGGATGGCGATGCGGGAGTACGCACATTGTTCGCCGATCCAGGCGCATATGACGGCTGGGCCGCAGAATGGCGCCGGCGTCTCGAAGAAGAGCCGGCAGATGCGCATGCGCGCGCCGCGGCAATGCGGTGCGTAAATCCGGCGTTCATTCCCCGCAACCACCTTGTCGAGGCGGCGCTCAATGCAGCAACCCGGCAGCAGGATTTCCAGCCGTTCGAGGACTTGCTCAACGCCGTCTCGCGGCCCTATGACGAGCGGCCGGGGCTTGAGAGGTACGCGACGCCCGCCCGCCCAGAGGAGTGCGTTCTGCAAACTTTCTGCGGGACGTAGTGAACTGGTCGCGGTCGTGCATCCGTTTCCGGACTCTGCACCCGGTTTTTGTAATTGCAACACGCCCGCGTTCCTTTTGGCTTGGTTCCTAAACCAGCGCGTGATGGCGGACGGTGACCGGTTCTTCCTTTGCGGCCAGGTAGCTGTCGATGGCGGCTGCGGCCTTGCGCCCTTCGGCAATGGCCCAGACAACCAGCGATTGACCGCGGCGCATATCGCCGGCGGCAAATATGCCGTCGACCGAGGTCATGTAGTCGGCATTGGCGGCTACGTTGCCACGTTGATCCACAGCCAGGCCGAACTGCTCGATCATGCCGGAGCGCACCGGGCCAAGGAAGCCCATGGCCAGCAGAACCAGATCGACATCGAGCGTGAACTCGGAGCCGGGGATGGGCTCAAACTTTGGTGGCGGGCTTACGCGCACCAGGTGCAACTGCTTCACGTGGCCGTTTTCATCGCCGGTGAAGTGGAGGCTGTTGACGCTCCAGTCGCGAATGCCGCCTTCCTCGTGCGAGCTTTCCGTGCGCAACTGCAAAGGCCATTGCGGCCAGGGAGTGGATGCGGCGCGCTTTTCCGGCGGCTTGGGCATAATCTCAAATTGATGAACGCTGAGGGGGCCGTGGCGCAGGCTCGTGCCCAGGCAGTCGGCCCCGGTGTCGCCGCCGCCGATGATGACCACGCGCTTGCCCTGGGCGTGGATGGCAATGGACGGATCAACCTCGTCGCCCTCGCAGCGGCGGTTCTGCTGGGGCAGAAACTCCATGGCGAAGTGGATGCCCTTGAGATCGCGGCCGGGAATCTTCAGGTCGCGCGGATGCTCGGCGCCGCCGGTGAGCAGGATGGCGTCGTAGTTTTCCTTGAGAGATTCAACCGGCACGTTCACGCCCACATGCGCATCGGTCACAAACTTCACTCCCTCGGCGCGCATCTGCTCAATGCGGCGGTCGAGGACGTGCTTTTCCAGCTTGAAATTCGGAATGCCGTAGCGCATCAGGCCGCCGATGCGGTCGTTCTTCTCATAGACGGTCACCGAGTGGCCGGCGCGGCGCAACTGCTGCGCGGCCGCCAAACCGGATGGACCGCTGCCCACCACGGCTACGCGCTTGCCGGTGTTCTGCTCGGGCGGCTCGGGTTGAATCCAGCCTTCCTTCCAGGCGCGCTCCACAATGCTCTTCTCGATGAGCTTGATGGAGACCGCCGGCTGATTGATGCCCAGCACGCAGGAAGCCTCGCACGGGGCCGGACATATTCGACCGGTGAACTCAGGAAAGTTGTTGGTGGCGTGGAGACGGCGAATCGCTGCCTGCCAGCGGCCGTTGTAGACCAGGTCGTTCCAGTCCGGAATCAGGTTGTTGACCGGGCAGCCGTTATGGCAGAAGGGCACACCGCAATCCATGCAGCGCGCGCCTTGTTCCTGCTGCTTCTCCTCGCCGAAGGGCTGGTAAATCTCCAGCCAGTCCACCAGGCGGTCTTCCACCTTGCGGCGCGAGGGCTGCTCACGCTGAATCTCCAGAAATCCGGTCACCTTACCCATGCTGCACCTCTGCCGTAGCCGCCGCCACGGGCGGCGAAATCTTGGGGGAAACATGCACCGCGCTGGGAACTGCCTCCGCGCGAGCCACGCCCAAAACCCGCTTGTACTCATGCGGGAAGACCTTGATGAATCTTGGCTGCGCGTCGGCCCAGTGTTCCAGAATCCAGGCCGCGCGCGGGCTGCCGGTCAAGTCGCGGTGACGCTCAAGCAGGCCGCGCACGCGGTCCACGTCAGCTTCAGATTCCAGCGGCTCCAGATCCACGCTGGCCCGGTTGCAGCGGCGCGTGTCGAAGTCGCCCGCCTCATCGTATACGTAGGCGATTCCGCCGCTCATGCCGGCGGCGAAGTTGCGGCCGGTGGTTCCCAGCACAATGACGGTTCCGTTGGTCATGTATTCGCAGCCGTGGTCGCCCACCCCCTCCACCACCGCGACCGCGCCGGAGTTGCGGACGGCAAAGCGCTCGCCGGCAATGCCGTTCAGGAAGGCTTCGCCAGTGGTTGCGCCGTAGAGCACCACGTTGCCCACCAGGATGCTTTCCTCGGGCAGGAAACTGGAAGTCTTGGGCGGATAAGCGATGATGCGCCCGCCAGAGAGCCCCTTGCCCAGATAATCGTTGGCGTCGCCTTCCAGTTCCAGCGTCACGCCGGAGGGAACAAAGGCTCCAAAGCTTTGCCCCGCCGAACCCTGGAAGCGGAAGTGGATGGTGCCGTCGGGCAGTCCAGCCGACCCGTAGCGGCGGGCGATTTCCCCGCCCAGCATCGCGCCCACGGTGCGATGCACATTGCGGATGGCGAAGCTGGCGCTGACCGGCGTTTGGGATTCAAGCGCGGGCGCGGCCTTGGCAATGAGCTGGTGGTCGAGCGCCTGAATGAGCCCGTGATCCTGGGCCTGCATACGCCGCCGTGCCACGCGCGAAGGCAGCGTGGGCGAGTAGAGAATCGATGAAAGATCGATGCCCTTCGCCTTCCAATGCAGATCGGCCACCGCGGCGTCGATCTTGTCCACGCGGCCCACCATTTCGTCCACCGTGCGGAACCCCAGCTTGGCCATGTGCTGGCGCATCTGTTCGGCGATAAAGAAGAAGAAATTGATCACGTGCTCCGGCTGGCCCGTAAAGCGCGCGCGCAAAACCGGGTCCTGCGTGGCGATGCCCACCGGACAAGTATTCAGGTGGCACTTGCGCATCATGATGCAGCCCATGCTGATCAGCGGCATTGTCGCAAAGCCGAACTCTTCGGCGCCCAGCAGTGCGGCGATAACCACGTCGCGGCCGGTCTGCAATTTGCCGTCGGTCTGTACGCGGATGCGGCTGCGCAGATCGTTGAGCAGCAGCACCTGCTGTGTCTCGGCCAGGCCCAGTTCCCACGGCAGCCCAGCGTGCTTGATGGAGCTGAGCGGCGAAGCGCCAGTCCCTCCATTGTCGCCAGAGATGAGCACCACGTCGGCGTGTGCCTTGGAGACGCCCGCAGCCACCGTTCCCACGCCCACTTCGGAGACCAGCTTCACGGCGATGCGCGCCTGCGGGTTGACGTTTTTCAGATCGTAGATAAGTTGCGCCAGGTCTTCGATGGAGTAGATATCGTGGTGCGGCGGCGGCGAAATCAGGCCCACTCCGGGGATGGAGTGGCGCGTCTTGGCAATGAAATCATCCACCTTGTGGCCGGGCAACTGTCCGCCTTCGCCGGGCTTTGCCCCCTGCGCCATCTTGATCTGTAGCTCATCGGCATTGACCAGGTAATTGGTCGTCACGCCGAAGCGTCCGCTGGCCACCTGCTTAACGGCGCTGCGGCGCAAATCTCCATTGGCGTCGCGCTTGAAGCGGCCTTCGTCTTCGCCGCCCTCGCCGGTGTTGGACATGCCGCCAATGCGGTTCATGGCAATGGCCAGCGTCTCGTGCGCCTCTTTACTTATCGATCCGAAGCTCATCGCGCCCGTCGTGAAGCGCTTGACGATCTCCTTGGCCGGCTCTACCTCGTCAATAGGGATGGGCTTGTCGGCGTACTTCAGCTTCAGCAGGCCGCGCAAAGTACACAGGTGCCGGTTCTGATCGTCCAGAAGATCGGTGTACTCCTGAAATGTGGCCGGATTGTTGTTGAGCACGGCGTGCTGCAGCTTGCCGATCGTGGCCGGGTTCAGCAGGTGATACTCGCCGCCTTCGCGGTATTGATATTGCCCGCCGACCACGAGGTCGGTCTCCGACTCAGTGAACGGCTGGAAGGCGTAAGCGTGTTTGAGCTGCGCTTCCTGGGCCAGCACACCCAGTCCAACTCCCTCAATGCGCGAGGCGGTGCCGGGGAAGTAGGCCTCGACCAGCGCGTGGTTCAAGCCCACAGCCTCAAACACCTGCGCGCCGCGATAACTTTGCAGCGTGCTGATGCCCATCTTCGAGAATGTCTTCAGCAGTCCCTTGTTGATGGCTTTGATGAAGTTCTTCTCGGCGTATTCGGCGGTAATGTCGCCGGGCATCAAACCGCGCCGCTTCAGGTCGTGCAGAGTTTCAATAGCCAGATAGGGATTGATGGCGCTGGCGCCGTAGCCGATTAGCAAGGCGAAGTGCATCACCTCGCGCGGCTCGACGCTTTCCAGGATGATGGCCACCTGGGTGCGGGTCTTCTCGCGCACCAGGCGGTTGTGTACCGCGGCCATGGCCAGCAGGCTGGGAATCGGCGCATAAGTGGAATCGACGCCGCGGTCGGAGAGAATCAGCAGCGTGTAGCCGGAATCCACCGCGTGTGCTGCGCGATTGCTCAAATCGTCGAGCGAATGCTTCAGCCCGGCCTCGCCATCTTCTGCGCGGAAGAGCGCCGGCAGCGTGGTGGCCAGCAGATCGCCGGAAGAGACGCGGCGCAGCTTCTCCAGATCGCGGTTGGTCAAGATCGGATGAGGCAGCTTGAGCGTGTGGCAGTTCTCCGGCGCCTCGCCCAGAATGTTGCGCTCCGTGCCGATGTAGCTGATCAGCGACATCACCAGCTCTTCGCGGATGGGATCGATCGGCGGGTTGGTCACCTGCGCAAAACGCTGCTTGCAGTAGCTGAACAACGATTGCGGGCGATCGGAGAGACAGGCCAGCGGAACGTCGGTGCCCATGGAGCCGACCGGCTCCTCGCCTTTCGCGCCCATCGGCCCCAGCAGCACCTTCAGGTCTTCTTCGCTATAGCCTGATGCGCGCTGCCGGCGCAACAGCGTTTCTGGAATGGACGCAATCACGCGCGACGGCTCGGGCAGCATGTCCAATGTCACCTGCTGCTCCTTGAGCCAAGTGGCGTAAGGCTGGCGGCCCGCCAACTGCTTCTTGATCTCGGCATCGGAGATGATGCGCTGTTGAACCGTATCCACCAGGAACATGCGGCCGGGTTGCAGGCGGCCCTTCTTGCGCACATCCTCGGCCGGAACTTCAAGAACGCCGGCTTCGGAGGCCAGCACCACAAGGTCGTCCTTGGTGACGATGTAGCGTCCGGGGCGTAATCCGTTGCGGTCCAGAGTGGCCCCGATGACGCGGCCATCCGTGAACGCAATCGCCGCCGGTCCGTCCCACGGCTCCATCAGCGAAGCGTGGTACTCGTAAAAGGCGCGCTTCTCCTCGTCCATGTCCGGATTGCCGGCCCAGGCCTCGGGAATCAGCATGGCCATCACGTGGGGCAGGGAACGGCCCGATTGGAAGAGGAATTCCACCGCGTTGTCCAGCGAAGCGGAGTCGCTGCCGCCGGGCGTAATCACCGGATACAACTTGTCAATCTGGCCGTCATGCAGCGGGCTCTCCATGATCGACTGGCGCGCGCTCATCCAGCTCACGTTGCCGCGAATGGTGTTGATTTCCCCGTTGTGCGCCACGTAGCGGTAGGGGTGCGCCAGCCGCCACGATGGGAAGGTGTTGGTGGAAAAGCGCTGGTGAACGAGGCAGAGCGCGCTGACCACTTCGGGGTCGTTGAGCTCAGGATAAAAGTTCGCGATCTGGGGCGCCAGCAGCAGACCTTTATATACGATGGTGCGGGCGGAGAGCGACGGAATATAGACGCCCTTGGCCGCGGGGTCGGCTTCGACGCGCTTGCGGACGATGTAGAGTTTGCGCTCCAACTGGTCTTCGGTCATGCCTTTAACGCGGCCGAGGAAGATCTGCTGAATGTAGGGCTGCGAGCCCTGGGCATCGCGGCCGATGGCGGTTCCATTGATGGGGGTATCGCGCCAGCCGAGGATGGAGAGTCCTTCGTCCCTGGCGATCTTCTCGACGATGCCCTCGCAGAGGCGGCGCGCTTGCGGCTCGACGGGCAGGAACGTCATGCCGACGCCATATTCGCCGGCGGCCGGCAGAGTGAAGCCAAGTTCGGCGCATTGGCGCGCGAAAAAACGGTGCGGAATCTGAATCAGGACGCCGGCGCCGTCGCCAGTATCGGGGTCGCAGCCGCAAGCCCCGCGGTGGGTCAAATTGATGAGGACTTGGATGCCCTTGACGATGATGTCGTGGGATTTCTGGCCCTTAATGTTCGCGACAAACCCGATACCGCACGCATCGTGCTCATGGCGCGGGTCGTAGAGGCCTTGAGGTGCGGGGAGTCCGCCGATTCCTGGCCGTTCTCGATGAGATTCTTGGCTCATAAATCCACGTGGGCGCGTCCGGATAAGTAATCCGTCGCGGCTTGGCAAAAAAGGGGCGCCTTCTTTTCGATTATTTTAGCAGAGATGTGCGGACTGGCTTCCCGACCCGATTCCAGTTTAGCGCGGGCTAGTTCGGAGACGCGGGGCCGGAGCGTTTTAGCGGGGCCGGCCGGGTGGGTGTTCTGGTGGCGCTAGGAAAGGTGCGGAACGGAGCCAATTTCGCGGAAGTGCAATCTTGACTTGGGTTTAGGATGGGCTGCGGAGTGGAATTGGGCGTTGGGGGCGTGGGGTTGGTGGAGCGGCGGCTTGGGCGGGCGGATTTTTGGAAACTGCTGTGACTGAGTTTTCCGCAATCCAGGAAAATGCGCTGCGGTTGCGACCGGACTGGAGAAGTCAGGGGCGGGTTACCGGGCCAGGTTCGCGTAGGTCAACTGCTGACCATAAATTAGGATGGTAGCGGGGCGGCTCGTAAACGCTTCTGCGTCAGGGCGGACCTAGAGAAGATTTTTGGTGGGATGGGGATTTACCATAACATATAATAAGGAGCATTCTTTCGCTGGGGTGCACCGATGCCTGGTATTTTTATCTGCTATCGTCGGCAGGACAGCGGTGGTTATGCTGGCCGCCTGTATGATCGCATTAAGCTTCAATTTGGAAGCCGAGTGGATGTCTTCATGGATGTCGACAGCATTCCCTATGGTGTCGATTTTGTCGATGCAATCCGGCGAACCGTCGCTGATTGCGACGTCCTGATAGCTGTTATAGGACCACACTGGGGAGGGATGGACCAAAATGGACATCGGCGCCTCGACGATGAAAACGACTTTGTCCGGCTCGAACTGGAGGCAGCACTCGAACGAAACGTCCGAGTCATTCCCGCGCTCGTCGCTGGCGCTCGAATGCCGAGTGCGCACGAGCTGCCTGATTCGCTGAAGAGCCTTGTCAGACGCCAGGCGATCGACATCTCCGACGCCGGATTCAATCAGAGCATCACTCGACTGCTAACGACGTTGGAGGTAGGCGCCGGCATGCCCAGGGCCCCTCAGGATGAAAACGTCGGCCCCAGATTGGCTGAAGTTTCTACCGCCGTTCCTCCGCAGCGATCGGCAGATCGCTTGAAGTCAACTGCCTCTCTGCGAGCTCGTCTCTTAAGGCCGGCGGTCTGCTATGTAGTCAGGATTTATGAACGACTCTTGGAGGGGGCGCGCTCACGAGTTGTATTGCGTCAGGTTCAGTTTTCCCGAAAAGCAGCGCTGATTTGTGCTGCAGTTAGCGCCGTCGTTGCGATACTTGTAATCACGCCAGCGCTTCATAATACTAATACGGTCCCAAGAAACGATGAAAGACCTAAAGCGGAACCGAAAAAGCTGGAAGCGATAAAAGCGCCGGAAGTCGCCCCTGCGGCTCAGCAACCCGCAGCCTCGGCCCATCCGAGCATTCCGATATGGGGCGATCCGGTGCGATTGACAACAAATGCCTCCGCGAGCTACCTCGCATTGAATTGCGATGGATCACAAATGGTCACGCTGGGGAAAGGGGCAGGCGTTCAGCCTGGCGCAACGATGAGCATTTGGGATCTTTCGGCCAAGCGCAAGAGAACCATTTTGCGAGGGCATTCTGGTGAAATTCGAT
>Ga0302325_10034037_pt1 | contig 10426 bp, 11 predicted proteins | sample Palsa_T0_2_FD_201948 | JGI IMG/M metagenome (GOLD analysis project Ga0302325, IMG submission 201948) | Peat permafrost microbial communities from Stordalen Mire near Abisko, Sweden - Palsa_T0_2 | ecosystem: Environmental > Terrestrial > Soil > Palsa > Peat permafrost | place: Sweden: Abisko...
TTTACTACGAACGATCTTTCGGGCTCTTTCCGCCGGCGACCTGGTGAGCCGGAGTCCCAAGTCCAATGCTTATAGGAATGAGTCAAGGCACTCCGGCGACTGTCGCCCCGGTAGGCCGGCAGTGGCCACAAGCCATCGCGCAGCAACGCGGAGCGCTCGACGGGTTCCGGCCGACGCCGGGGAATCGGGAAAAAGATGAGCCACCTTCGAAGCCGGCTAGCCGCTCGCTGTCGGCGTTCCGGCGTGAGCATTCCTCCGGCCAGAGCGCGGCGGAGCCGTTAGCTCCAGGGACCCCGGCTGCTGCACTGGTGCGCTCGTTTCCGTGCTTGAGCAGCTCGCCGCAGGACTGCCCGCGGGCGGCGTCGGGACCGAGATCCTTACCCGGTCTGCCCTGTCTGCGAACCGCAGTGATGCGGGGCAGCGTGTATACCTGATGGTCTGAGTGGAGCCCGGCCCGGCCGGGTGCGCCATGAACCGGGCGGCACCGAAGGACTACGAGCTGTGCGCCGTACGGCAATGCGATTAATCTCCCGGCGTGCGGCCGTCTCTTTTTCCGGGAAGCGCCGGTGCTGGCGGCGGAGACGAACGGAGACGCGGGATGCGGGACCTGGTTGTGCACGCCTGGACATCGCTCGACGGCTACAGCTGCGACGAGGGAACCGAGATGTTCCGGGTCATGGGGGACATCGACGACCCGGTGGGCGATGACTTGTTCGTCCGGCGACTGGCGGGCGCCGGCACGCACATCATGGGCCGGGTCACCTACCTGGAGATGGCGGACTTCTGGCCCAATAGCTCCGGCGTCAACGCGGCTCCGATGAACGACATCCCCAAGGTGGTGTTCTCGCGGACACTGCAGACCGCCACCTGGCCGCAGACCCGGATCGCAAGTGGCGACACTGCGCAGGAGATCGCCCGGCTCAAGGCCGAGCCCGGCGGCGAGATCATTGCCCACGGCGGCACCAAGTTCGTGCGCTCTCTGGTCAGCCTGGGCCTGGTCGACCGCTACCGCTTCTACGTGCTCCCCTTCGCCGCGGGCGAGGGTGTCCCGCTGTTTGCCCCTGACGCGCATCCGGGCCAGTTGCGGCTGGAGCAGAGTACGGCCTACCCGGCCGGAATCCTCGAACTGGTCTACACGCCTGGTCAGACCGGTAGTCGCTGACCATCCCGGCCTAGCCGCGCACGTCCCGTTCGCTGGGCGCCACCTTGGCTGACATCACGACCCCTCGCCACGCTACTCGGGCGGCGGCGGGCCGGCCATCCGCAGAATGTCGGATGGCAGCGAGGGCGCGGGCCTGCCCAGACTGGCCATTAGGCCGGGCAGCCAGCCGCGCATGATCACGATGGTGCGGCCGGCGAACGCCGGACGTTACGTGCGGGGATTGCACTCGACGCACCAGCCAGATGAACGCGCTGCTACCCGATTTCCTGACCCCAAAGCTCCGCCTGGTGCTCAAGCAGACGCTCCCGCCGACTTCAGGGAGGTACGGAAATGACTGATGTGGCGTGCTTTTGCGGCTGCTGTTACTCGTTCAGCGGCGCCGCAGGACCGTGTCCGGTCTGCGGTGAGATTGCCGTCGTCTCGGCCCACCCGCGCACTGGCCACGGCTGGCCGCGGCTGGCCGCAGGCAGGACCTTTTGTCCTCAGCGATGGGCAGCGGGCAACCGTGGGTTCAGGCTTGTCTATCCCCATACGCCGTTGTAGCGCCGGGGAGGCGAATTGAGGACCAGGCCGCCACTGGGCGAGCGCACGCCGGCGTTCCCGCCCGCAAGCCGCGCATTCTGATTGTGGGCGCCGGAGTCGCTGGTCTCGCACTCGCGGCGAGCCTGGCTCCTCCGTCGGCGGAACAGCGGACGAGCTGGTCGTGGAGCTCTCCGAGGGGACCTGGGACCGGTTCGATCTGGTGGTCGGGGCGGACGGGATCCGAGCGGTAGCGCGCAAGATCATCTACCCTGATGTCGAGCCTGAGTACAGGTCATTCTGCGCGTTCCGGACGGTCATGGACTCGCCTGACGCCGCGCCGGTGTTCCGGCTCAGCTCCGCTGATGGCTGCACGCTCGGCAGTTTCCCGGTCGCGCCGGGCCTGATGTATGCCTTCCTGCTGGCGCACTACGCACATATACCAGAGCTGACGCGAGACGAGCGGCTTCGTCGTTTCAAGGAACTGGCGGCGCAGTTCGACGGGAACGTCTGGCCGCTGATCGAGCAGCAGCACCCCGCTCGGGTCATCTTCGTCCCGGTGCATGAGGTACGCACACCGTCGTATTTCCTGGACCGCACGGTTGTAATCGGGGACGCCGCTCACGCCTTCTCGCCGCTCCTGGCGCACGGCGCTGCCATGGCTATCGAGGACGCCGTAGCGCTGGCCGAGTCGCTTGGCCGAGCCGATGATGTCAGCCAGGCGCTGCGAAGGTATGAATCGAGGCGGCGGCCGCGCGTGGAGACCATTCGCGCCGCAGTACGCCGCCGCACGGTAATGCGCGGACTCGAGGGCCCGGTAACCCCTGACGTCCTTGAGCACCCGCCAGTATTCTCTGCCTCTCTGAAGGTCTATGACGAGATGATCGAGGACCCGTTCGCGCTGGCCCCGGACAGCGGCTAAGCCGCCGGCTCCGGCCGCTAGCGCGAGTGCTGCCAAGCCAGGTTTGTGACCGTGGTTACCCGCGAGTGGCCCGTGTGTGGCCCAGTCGATCGCCTGGGCGTCTCCATCCGGGGTGGCGGTCGGGACCCGGACGGGTACATCCAGGAGACTCAAGAACAGCTCGTCCTGGTTCACTGCTGTCCTCTACTCAGGTGGCTCCGTGCATCGGGTTAGCAGGGGCGGCATTCACCACGATCGGTGCAGCCAGGTCGCGACCGCGGAATCGCCGTCAATGCCGGCGGCGCCGTCGGTCTGTTCCCGGAGGATGTCTGCGTGTCCGACGTGCCGAGCGGTTTCTTCGATCATGTGGACGTAGACCCACCGCAGTGAGACCTGGCCGATGTCTGGCTCCGGCACTGCGTCATCGAGAGCGAATCGCGCTGCTGATTGTCGCGACTGCTCGCAGGTTTGCTCGTATTCCTTGAGCAGCGAGCTGACCGTTTCGTTCTCGGCCAGGTCCCAGCTTTCGTCGTCGCCTCCGACGTTGGGACCGATATCCTCTGGCTTGCGTCCGGCCAGCACTTCCTGAAACCAGCCTCGCTCGACCCCGATCATGTGCTTGATCAGGCCGGCGAGCGTAGTTTTCGATGGCACGCGCCGATGGCGGGCTTCGTTTTCCGAGATGCCGTCTACCTTGCTGATAAGCACCTGGCGGTGGAAGTCAAGGAAGGCCTCAAGGACCTGACGTTCGCTGCCTGCTATCGGGCTGGTCGGCCGTAGGCGGCGAGGCGGGAATCGTCATGGTGACACAGTAATCGCGTCGTCAAAGCAATGAATCTCGGCTCACGATCGCCCGGCCGTGATGCTTTCCGTCCTGACCAGAACCGGCTCCATGCGGATCGCGGGCATCGATGGCGGGGAGTCGATCTTCCCGAGTCAAACATGGGTGGCGAGGGCCGCGCGCGTGCGAATCCCGTCACGGGCCGAGGTGCTTACCGAGGGGATCGTCGTGGGCGCCGATGCTTCGCGCCTCGGTTCAGCGCAGCGCGACGGCGAATTGCGGCGGAAGCCGCTCACTTGCCGTCCCGGCCAGCGAATCAGCGCCCGACGAGATGTGTCAGCCGATCTAGTGGAGTCGCATCTTCAGGCAGGCGTCTGGTTGGAGCTGCGAACCAGCCGGAGGTGTAGTAAAGCTGAACTCTTGGCGCAACGGTCCCGTAGACAAATTCGACGAGCTGCTCAGGCAGCGCCGGCTCCACGCCGATGGCGGTCGCCAAATCCCACGAGTGGACAACGGCGTCGCTCGTCCACAAGACCAGCAGTTCACTTCCCGGTATGTCGACGCGATGGTGCACCGTGCGCTGAAGCGCTCCGGGTTCTGCGAATGCCGCACGTAGCGCTCTTACGGCACTTTGCAACGCCGTAACGGGGTCAGTGCCGACTGCCTCGCTTTGCCGCTCCAGCATGGACCTTAACCTCGCTGCCGGAGCGCCCTTGAGCAACTCGCAGTACCCCTGCGTGCCAGCGATCAAGTGGCCAACCAGGGTGCGGACAGTCCACTCGGTGCACGGCGTGGGATTGCCCCATTGCTCAGGCCCAACCTGCCCAACAAGCTCCACCAGGCGCACGCCCGCAGCATCAAGAGCGTCCATGCCGTCCATAGCCGTAGCATCCTACGCAGCCCCTGGCGACGCAAGGCTCGGCCTCGTTACCTGATCGCTGTGCGCTCGTCTCGGCCCGGAGGACGGCGGAGACCTACTGATCCTAGTAGTCGACTAGCTAAACGCACCGTCTGAGTTGGGGTTTTGGGTTGGAGCGGGCGAAGGGAACGGAACCCTCATGACTAGCTTGGAAGGCTACGACTGCGCAGACTATGACCTGCATCAGCTCAGGTGACCGGTCTGTCAGGCCTTGTCTGCGGATGACCGTGTTTGCCTGGGGTCTACCTCTCGATCGGGCCCGCCACGGGCACGGTCAGATGGGCGAATTAAGAGGCAGGCCCAGCGACGGCAATCAGTCCCGGTGAAGTCCGGGTGACGCCTCGGTTATGAACACTATGTCAGACCGCTATGTCACGCTCTGGTTATGACGTTGACGACTCGGATGCTCACGCCGGAGACATGGGACGACTTCGCTACGCTCGTCGAGGCTAACAACGGCGTCTGGGGTGGTTGCTGGTGCATTGGATTCCACCCGGAGGGCGTCGGCCACGGGCGCGAAGGAAACCGGGAGCTCAAGCGTCAGCATGTGACGCGCGGAACGGTCCACCAAGTGCTCGTCTACGACGGTGGGCGCTGCGTCGGCTGGTGCCAGTTCGGACCACCCGCGGAGGTGGCAACCATCAAGAACCCCAAGGCCTATGAAACGGGCCTAGCCGAACTGCCGGACTGGCGGATCGGCTGCATCTTCACCAACGCGAAGGACCGCGGCAAGGGCGTCGCTGCCGCTGCGGTCGCGGCGGCACTCGAAGAGATCAAACGGGCCGGTGGCGGTGTCGTGGAGGCCTATCCGGAGCAGACCGAGGAGCGGCCTCCGCAGCGTGGCGCCTATCTGCATACCGGACCTGAGGAGTTGTATGCGCAATACGGCTTCACGCGGGTACGGAAGATCGCGAAGTGGCGATGGGTCATGCGCACCAAGATCTGATCCCGCCGCTAGCTGCAGTTCTCGCAAGGAGATGCACTCCGGGACTCCGCGCTCCTGTGTGTCGATCCCGCCTGGCACCCCCGGGTCGCGTTCGACAAGAAACGCATCGGCTTCTCTCTCTCTCTCCCCCCCGGAGCCCGCGACAACAGACGTGTACCCGCGGCGGGCGCCCTGGTACCGGGGCGTCGACGTTGGCCAAGCGCACCCGCAGCGCAGGTGACCGGGCCGACCTCAGGTCGGGAGCATCGCCGAGCGCCATCTCTGGGTGAAAGTGGCGTCATCAAACTTTAGTAGCGGTTCTCCCCGTGCTAAGCAGGGTCGATGGAGAGCGCCACCAAGAACCGCCAGCCGATGCAGACTCTGCGAGCGATGGCCGCCAAAGCGTACGGCCCCGGCTCGGTCCCGGCAGGTGACGACTGGATTAGCGAGCTGGGCCACGGCTGGTTCAGTGTTGTCTACCAGATGCGCCTGGCTGACGGCCGCGCAGTTGTGCTGAAGATCGCCCCGCCGGCAACTGTCGAGGTGATGACGTACGAGCAGGGCGCGATGGCGATCGAGCTGGCAGCGCTGCAGCTGATCAAAGAGCGCACGGGGGTGCCAGTCCCTGCCGTCGAATTCGCTGACCAGAGCCACGAGCTGTGTGACGCCGACTACTTCTTCATGCCGTACGTCGATGCGGACAACCTCGGCATCGTCAAGGGGCAACTAACAGCTGCGGATCTTGATCGCTTTCACGAGGCGCTCGGGTCGGCCAACCATGAGCTGAACTCGATCCGCGGCCCCTGGTTCGGGCCTCTCGCTGGACCTGCTCACCCTGGCTGGCGGAGCGCATTCACCCGTATGGTCGAAGATGTGCTGCAGGACGGCGAGCGGCGGCATGTCGACCTGGGCTGGGACTACGACGTCATCCACGAAGTAGTTGCCGCGAACTCGGGCAGCCTGGATGAGGTAACCGACCCCGCCTACGTCGAGTGGGACCTGTGGGACAGCAATGTGATGATCCGCGACGGTGCAATCGTCAGCATCATCGACCACGAGCGGGCGTTCTACGGGGACCCGCTTATTGAGGCAGGTTTCGCAGGCACCCAGCTGCCGGCGTTCGGGAATCCGGCCGCGTTCATGCGCGGATACGGTCGGGATGATCTGACAGAAACCGAGCAGGTTCGCCGTCGCCTCTACTGCCTGCACCTGGCTCTCATCATGGTCATCGAAACCGTCTACCGCGGGCACACTCATCGTCGGCAATACGACTGGGCGCGCGGTCAGTTGACCGACGTCATGGCGTTGCTCGGGCGCTTGCCCAGCTGAACACGGCGATGAGCAGACCGGTTGTCCGGTCGGTCATCGAGCAGTTCCTCAAACTCTCTCGGGTGTGCGCCCATTTTGTAGGCGGTCAAGATCGTTTAGCGGGGTTGCGCTGCTCAGGCGGTGGGTGTCTGGTTGTGACTGGGGGCCAGATCCGGTCGTCGGTTCTGGCGGCCTGCTTGCAGCGGAGTGCGGTTATGGCGTCAGCGGAGCACCAGATCCCCGCTTGTCCGCGAGGGCTCCTAGCATGGCCTGATGGCCCGGCGATGCGAGTCCGCGTGACCCTCCTTGGCGTGCCGGCGCAGTTCGCGGCCGACACCCTCGCCCGTGAAGGCGAAGCCGCCCGGGCCTGGCTGGCGCGGCTTCCGGAGCTGGTTGGCGAGCTGTGCGCGCGATGGGGTTTGCGGGTAACCGGCGATCCGATGCACGGCTACATGGCGCTTGTGGTGCCAGTGCTCCGCGGTGACGCCCGGTACGCGCTTAAGGTGTCGTGGATCGACGACGAGACGCTGAACGAAGCGGCGGCGCTTGCGCTGTGGAATGGCGGCGGCGCCGTGCGACTCCTCGACGCGGACGACGCGGCGGGAGCGCTGCTGCTCGAGTGGCTCGATCCGCGACGCAGCCTCAAGGAGGAGGACCTGCGCGTCGCGGTGCCGGTCGCCGGGCGATTGCTGCGGCGGCTGGCCGTACCGGTGCCGGGGGAATGGCCCGCACGCTCGGTCCCCAGGCTCCGGCAGTGGGCACTGGACCTGGCCGCGGAACTGCCGCGACTGTGGTCGGCTACCGGGCGGCCGTTCCCCCGGCGCCGCCTGGACGCGGCGGTCGAAGTAGCCACCGCGCTTGCCCCCCGTGCCGGAGAACTGCTCGCCAACCGGGACATGCACTACCAGAACGTGCTGGCAGGAGAGCGTGAACACTGGCTGGTGATAGATCCGAAGGTGATCCGCGGCGACGCTGAGTTCGGCCTCGCGCCGCTGCTGTGGACGAGACCGACATCCGGCCAACCATCATCTACGTGACCGGGCTGCGGGACGATTGGCGCAGGCTAGGGGAGGCGGGCGGAGCGGCCGGGCTGCGGCGCCGGTTCGACGCCCTGGTGGACGAGGCTGGGTTCGACGCGGAACTCGCGCGCGGCTGGACGCTGCTGCGGGCCGTCGACTACTGGCTGTGGGGCCTGCACCACGGCCTCACCGAAGATCCCGCACTCTGCACGACCGTCATTGACTGGCTCTCGCTTGCCGGCAGGCCGTGACGCCCCGGCAGACGCCAGCAGCACGTACAGCCTGGCCGAAGCCGCTGCATGCGCTTGCAGGCGTCGAGCCGAGTTGGAACATCCACGCCCGGCATCCTCTCACCGGCCTGACCGTCGTCCGGTGCCAGCGACCTTCCGCTTTTCAGGCCGAGCAGATGCCAGATCGGCCCGCACACCGCCTGCGTTGCGAGCCGATGCAGGGTGCTACTGGCAGGCAGCGGCCGCCGCTGTTGCTGTCACCGTTGCTGTCATCCGTGCGCGCGTTCCTCATTCGCTCAGGAGGCCTTGCAGCAAGCCGAGGTAGGGCGGATCAGCGAAACGCAGCCCGCCAAGCTGCTCGCGGCGGAACCACCCGATGGCGTCGTGCTCCTCTGGCTGCATGTTCGTGACATTTCCGCGCCAGTAGCGCGACACCCACACAGTGAGGTCCAGGCCAGTATCGGGAACGAAACGGTGCAGCACCGGGGCGCCGTCAACGCCGTCGAGCTCGACCCCCAGTTCCTCCAGTATCTCCCGCCGGAGCGCTTCCTCCGGCCGCTCCTCCGGTTCGACATGCCCGCCTGGGAAGTCCCACACGTCTGGGTACCACCGCCGCGTCGGCGCCCGGTGACACAACAGCAGCCGATCTGCCTGACGCAAAATCACGGCCACGACGTGATGGTCTGTCATGCGGCAACTATGACAGTCGGGCCTGACGCGTACCGGCTCGCAAGTGACAGGTGCTCGGCTCAGTGTGGACCGAGCCTCTGACCTGGGTCTTCGGGTTGGAGCGGGCGAAGGGCGACCAGGGCCAGGCGAACGGTGTCTTGGTGCTCATCCAGCATTCTGGGATGCACCAGACTCGGCAAAGGGGATGACAACATCGCAGATATGCGCGTCGGCGGCGGCGAACAGGGGTTCGACACCGGGGGTGTAGACCTCTCTCGGCGGCCCGATCTGCTCGTGGCCCGCGACTGAGACCCAGCGTGCCAGCTGGTCGTAGACGGACAAGATCGCTGGAACCTCGAAATGGACCTTCGTGACCTGGATGAATGCTTCATGATGCGAGGGTTCGACCCGCCAGGCCAGCTCTGCGGGGTCATCGGGTAGGTGAGTGACTGGTACGCACACCTCGACCGGTCCGTCGCTGTCTGCTGAGACCAGGCCGTGGAAGATGACAAAACGCTGGCCCGCGACACCGCCGCAGCGGCTGGCGCATGCCACTAGGCGGCCGGTGGCTTCCTGCGTCCAGGTCAGCTGACCGAGATAGACATGACGCTGCTCGGTCAGCACTAGCTGTTCAGGCACGTATCGCTCGTGCACTGGGAGCTCGCCGCTTGGCGGATCCGAGGCGGTCACGCCTGGCCTCAAGGTCGCGGCGATCTGCCGCTGTGCGGCAAACCGCCGTTCCTGCGAAGCCCAATATGACTCGATCAGATCCGCGGCTTCGGGTCCGGCCGCGGCCACTACCCGCGCGACCTCCTGCAGAGGCATATCCAGGCTGCGCAGCAAGACGATCAGACGCGCGGTGAACAGCTGGCTCTCGTCGTACCCCCGATAGCCGTTGCGCCCATCGACAGCTGCAGGCAGCAGCAACCCCAGCTGGTCGTACAGGCGCAACGCCTTGATCGACAGCTGCGAGCGGCGAGAGAACTCCCCTGTCGTCATCCGCCCGGTCTGGCCTGTCATTCACACTGTCTACCGCACCGGGACGGCGACATCAAAGACCACATCGTTCCCGCCGGCTGCATAGAAGTCGGTCCAGTACGTCTCGCGTGGAGCCGCCGCAATGTCCAGGCCGTTGCTGCCTATCCACTGCTCAATCGCCACGTACACGTCGCCGATACGACCCGACTGCACCACGCTCTTCGTCACCCGGCTGTATGCCTCCCGGTGCGCTGGAACGACGCGGCTGGCAGCGTCAGCAGGCGCCGGGACTCCTGCCCGCAACGGGGTGCAGCACTCGACGGCGGTCTCGCCCTCGTTCGGGTTTCCTTCGTAGATCACGATGAACACTGGCTCGTGGGAAAGGTGGTCGCGCTCCAGATAAGGCTGATCGATCGTCCCGGCTGCCGCATCGCCGGCAGCCTTGAGCACCCGCGACATCGCGCCAGGCAGCCAGCTTTCTAGGGCGGCCTGGTCCACCATTCGCTGCTCGGTGATCACCACTTGCTCAGGCACGTCACGCACCAGAACATCCATCTCCCGTAGCCCCTTCCGCTAGCTATGACATCCCGACGATCCGCCCCGCCCCAAGGGCCGAGTCAAGGAGCCGCCGAAAGTTTGGTTCTGACGGGTCGCTTTCCCGGCAATCTGCGGACCCGATAGGGCGATCACAGGCTCGGGATTCCGGCGGTGCCTCATCCGGAGCTCGGAGATCTCGTCCGCGAGGAGCGGCTAGGAGCTGCGGCGAACGTCGCCATGAATCGGTAGCTGAGCAGTGATCGGCCTGCCGTGTGCACGAACCAAGCCTTGCGGCGATCCGGGCCAGACGCCGCTCATCAAACATCGCTCTGAGCTGGGGAAACGGGAGCGGGCGAAGGGAATCGAACCCTCATGACCAGCTTGGAAGGTGTACCGCAACGATGCCGCAGCGGCGCTGGCCTGCGGATCTGGGTATCCGCGGGCGCCCGCGGTTGCCCGTCGTTGGCCATGGCTAATG
>Ga0302325_10034038_pt1 | contig 10426 bp, 10 predicted proteins | sample Palsa_T0_2_FD_201948 | JGI IMG/M metagenome (GOLD analysis project Ga0302325, IMG submission 201948) | Peat permafrost microbial communities from Stordalen Mire near Abisko, Sweden - Palsa_T0_2 | ecosystem: Environmental > Terrestrial > Soil > Palsa > Peat permafrost | place: Sweden: Abisko...
CTACCGGGAAAAGAAGCGACCCGCCGCGTCGGCCTAGCCAACTGCTGGATTCCGTAGAACGTAGAAGAAGTATGCGGTCGAGTGGATTCGAACCACCACGGTATTGCTACCGCCAGCCCCTCAAGCTGGTGCGTCTGCCAGTTCCGCCACGACCGCCCCGGCAAGTGCCACTGCAAATCGTACTGCTGAATCCTATGCGTCCCCCATTTGCTTTGTCAAATTGACTGGTTTGTCAAATGGACGACTCCACGCCAATTGAACGAAGCTTTCTCAAATAAATGGGGAGCGCTTCAACTGTGCTGAAAATTATTTGGCCGGTGCGGGCGGAGCCGGCTGCACCGGAACAGGCGCGGAAGACGGCGTTGGAAATGCCGGCAGCGCCGGAGCCGCCGGCTTCGCCGGCGTCCCCTTGGAGAACTGTTCGAGCACGGAATGGCCGGTGGGAGCCGCCGCGGAATCCACGCGGACCGTCAGCGCCATGCTGGTGAACATAAACATCACCGCGCACCATGTCGTGGCCCTGGACAAAAACGTCGCGGCGCCTCGCGGCCCGAACGCCGTCTGGCTGCCCGATCCGCCGAAGGCCCCGGCAAGATCGGCGGCCTCGCCGCCCTGCAACAGGATCACACCCATCAGAATCAGGCACACAATGACGTGCAGCGTCACCAGGACGATGAATATTTTCCACCCGATCCACAGCAAAAGCCCGCCGGCCAGAAACGAAATGGCCCATTTTACTTCCGTTGGCATCGCTTACTCCCAAATCCCGGCAAACATCTAGAAATTTACAATGGCTGCAAACTGTTGCGGATCCAGGCTGGCCCCGCCGACCAGTCCCCCGTCGATATCCGCCTTGACCATCAGGCCCTTCACGTTGTCGGGCTTGACGCTCCCGCCGTAAAGAATGCGCAACGCCTCGGCCTCTGCGGAACCGTAAGAGGCGGCTGCAAGGCCGCGGATAAACCCATGCGCCTCAGCCGCGATTTCAGGGGTTGCCGTGCGGCCCGTGCCAATGGCCCACACCGGCTCATACGCCACGATGATACGTGAGAACTCCGTGGGGGTCAACGCGGCCAGCGACCCGTGGAACTGCTGTTCCAGCACCGCCTGCGTCTCCCCGGCCTCGCGCTCCACTAGGCTCTCGCCCACGCAAAGGATGGGCACCAGCCCCACCGCCAGCGCCGCCTTCACCTTGCGATTGGCGGTCTCGTTGGTCTCCCCGAAAAATTGCCGGCGCTCGGAGTGCGCGATGATCACGCCGCGGCAGCCAACCTCCAGCAGCATGAGCGGCGAAATCTCGCCGGTAAAGGCGCCTTCCGAGGCCCAATACACGTCCTGCGCGGCAATCCAGACGGCCGAACCGCGAGCCGCCTCCACAGCCGCTGCCAGCGCCGTGAACGGCGGCGCGATGGCAATTTCGCAATGATTCGCCGCCGCCACCAGAGGCTTGAACGCGGCGAAAAATGCGCGCGCCTCCGCCTGCGTCTTGTACATCTTCCAGTTTCCGGCAATCACCGGTTTTCTCACCGTTTTCCTCAAAAAGACCAACTACGCCTTGTCTGTGAGCGCTTCCACGCCGGGCAGCTTCTTCCCGGCCAGAAACTCCAGCGATGCCCCGCCGCCCGTGGAGATGTGCGAAACCTCGCTGGCCAACCCTGCTTGGTGCACAGCGGCCACGGAATCGCCCCCGCCGACGATCGAAGTCGCCCCATGCGCGGTGGCCGCGGCCACTGCCTTGGCCATTTCCAACGTGCCCTTGGCAAACGCCGGCATCTCGAACACGCCCATGGGGCCGTTCCACACAATCGTTTTTGCTTTGGCGATCTCCGCGGAAAAGCGCGCGATCGTCTGCGGGCCGATATCCAGTCCCATCCAGCCCTCGGGCGTCTCCTTCACGGAAACCGTGCGCGTTTCTGTGTCCGCGCGAAACTCCGCCCCCACCACATGATCGGACGGCAGCAGCAGCGGAAAATTTCGCTGCCTGGCGCTTTCGAGCACCCGCCCGGCCAGGTCCAGCTTATCGGCCTCCACCAGCGACTTGCCCACAGCAATCCCCTGCGACTTAAGGAACGTGTACGCCATGCCCCCGCCAATGAGCATCGCGTCGGCCACCTTCATCAAATTGTCCACCACTTCGATCTTGTCGGAAACTTTGGCGCCGCCCAGCATGGCCACGAAAGGACGCTCGGGGTTCGAGAGCGCCTTGCCCAGGTACGCCAGTTCGCGCTCCATCAACAGGCCTGCCGCGGATTGCCGCACGAACCGCGTGATGCCCACCACCGAGGCATGCGCGCGATGCGCCGAGCCGAACGCGTCGCACACAAACAGCCCGTCGCACAGCTCCGAAAGCTTCCGCGAAAACTCCTCGTCGTTGGCCTCTTCCTCCGCGTGATACCGCAGGTTTTCCAGCAGCAGCACGCCGCCGTCTCCAAGCACGCGGCTCTGCGCTTCCGTGTCCGGGCCGATGCAATCGGCCGCGAAATCCACGCGCACGCCGAGCAGTTCGGACAGCCTGTCCGCCACCGGACGCAGCGTATATTTGGGATCGGGTCTGCCCTTGGGTCGCCCCAGGTGTGACGCCAGCACCAGCCGCGCACGGCGCTCCCGCGCCAGCTTCAGTGTGGGAAGCGTCTCGACGATGCGCGTATCGTCGGTGACGCGGCCGTCCTTCAGCGGCACGTTGAAATCCACGCGTATAAAAACGCGCTTCTCGGCCATGTCAAGGTCGCGGATCGTGAGCTTAGCCATGGATTCGCCGCCCGCAGTTCCAGATTCGCCGGCGCTAGAAGCGCGCGGCCATGTACTTGATCAGGTCGCGGCAACGGCAGGAGTAGCCCCATTCGTTGTCATACCACGCCAGCACCTTGGCGCAGTTCCCGGCCACCACGCGCGTATACCCCGCGTCCAGAATCGAGGAGTGCGAGTTTCCGCGAAAATCCACCGAAACCAGTTCCTCCTCCTCATATTCGAGGATGCCTTTCATCGGGCCTTCCGCGGCCGCGCGCATCGCCGCGTTGATGCCTTCGACGGTCGCGGGCTTCACTGTGGTAACCGTCAGGTCCACAACGCTAACGTTGGGCGTGGGAACGCGCATGGCATAGCCGTCCAGCTTGCCCTTGAGTTCCGGAATCACCAGGTTCAGCGCCTTGGCCGCCCCGGTCGACGTGGGAATCATCGATAGCGCCGCCGCACGCGATCGCCGCAGATCCTTGTGCGGCAGGTCCAGCAGTTTCTGGTCGTTGGTGTACGAATGGATCGTGGTCATCGTGCCATGGACGATGCCGAACGTATCCAGCAGCACCTTGGCCACCGGCGCCAGGCAGTTGGTCGTACACGAGGCGTTCGAGATGACGTTATGCTTCGCCGGATCGTAAGTCTTCTCATTCACGCCCAGAACGATCGTGACGTCCGGATCGGTGGCCGGCGCGGAAATGAGCACCTTTTTCACCGTCCCGCGCAGGTGTTTGCGCGCCTCTGGCCCGCTGGTAAACAGGCCCGTGGACTCCACCACGATTTCCGCCCCCACCGATGCCCAATCGATCTGCGCAGGATCCCTGACCTTGAAAACCTTGAAACTCTTGCCATCCACGGCGATGCTGTCCTCGCCGTGCGTGACGCGGTTCGGCAGGTTGCCCAGAACCGAATCGTACTTCAGCAGATACGCCAGGGTCTTGGGATCGGTAATGTCGTTGACCGCCACGAACTCGATGGCCGGATCGTTCAGCGCCGTGCGCATGATATTCCGGCCGATTCGGCCAAAGCCGTTGATCCCCACTTTGACAGGCATGTTTCCTCCAGAAAGTTTACAAAATCAGGATTGGGTTGGTTAAAGCCTTTCGACAGAACTAAAGATGCTACGGTGCCCCTCTGGATAAGTCAAACGCGCCAGCTTCGGGCATTGGTCAGTTTTAAATTAGGCCGCCGCCTCCAAATTGTTTTTGGCCGCCTTGTGTTGGATGAGGTTTGGGAGGTCGAGGCCAAAATAGAAGAAGAGCCGTGACGGTCGGGTATAGGATTAGGAGATACGGACGTGACTTTGCGGGAAAATGGTAGTCGAATAGCGCGTTTGGCACCCAGAGGGCGACATTTAGCCCCCAAAAGGCTGCGTTGCGCCACACTGGCAGTGGGTTCTTGGACTCTTTCGCATTGAAGAATGACATGAGAAGCAACATCAACCCGACAGACGCCGGGCCAAAACCGAACGCTAGGATTTCAAAATCGCGCGAAAAGGTCGAGATCGCCAGCGCTAGCAATGCTCCCAAACCGACCAGAAGCAGACCTAAGATTCGAAAGCTCTTTCGATCATCAGAATCCATATCACATCACTCCAGATTCCGTTACGCAAATTAAGGATACTCGTTGACTTTCACGACCTTGTCGCCGGCAAAGGTGACAAAAACCGTCTTGGTGGGAGGATGCCCGTAGATCCAGTCTTCCGTGTCCGTGCCATCCTCTTCCTGCTCGCGAACCTTGCGATCCGGACGGCCCAGCGCGGCAAGCACTTCGTCCTGGTCCATGCCCACTTCCGCGCGCTTCTGCTCCACGGCCTCGCGAACCTTGGGCGGAAGCGTCGCCGCCCAGGTGACCGCCGCCGAGCGCTCCTTGGCAAAATCGAATACCACCGACAAATAGCTCTTCAAATCGTCGGCCGTCATGTCCGGCAGCGCCCGGCCGAAGTCCAGGTATACGGTCGCGCCAAACGTTGGCAGCTCCGCCGCTGGATCCTGGTTCAACGGCGTCGTGGTGGTCACCGGCGCGCCGTCATCGGTGGTCAAGCGAATCCGGTTGCGCCAGGACGTGCTTCCCTTGGGGCCTCCATTGATATCTATCTTCATTTCCTGGCCGCCGAAGGTGATTTTGGTGATCTGCACGTTGTCGCCGGGATTCAGCACCGCGCCATACAAGTGAATCTCTTTTTTCAATTCCTCGCCGTCCAGCGGTTCGCCGGCCTTGAAATGCAGACCTTTCTTGCCGGCCGGCACGGAGGTCACCATGTGCGCGAATTCGCCCGAAACATAGCGGATGATGAGCAGCTTCGACTCTTCGGTCAGCGGCCCCGCGGAAGCGCTGGGCGCCGGCTTCAGCTGTGGCTGCTGGGCGTCGGGTGCGGCCCCGAAGTTCGGGAGCACCGGGATGCTTTGGCCTGCGGGGATCTGCTGCTGGCCGCCGTTTGGAGGTTGCGTTTGCTGCAGGACGTGCGAAACGTCCGGAGAAATCAGTAGCGCGGCGGAAACGGCAATGCAAGTGATACGCAGCATTCAGGCACCGGCAATGTCCTGATTTTACTCTTTTCCGCCCCCACGGCAAGCCTTTCCGCACGCCGTGGCAACAGGAAGAAGCTGGCCGCCCTAATCCACTTTCACCCGCACACCCTTGCGATCGATGCGCTGCGGAAGCAATGTGCCGCCGGCGCCCGCCACCGCCGCCTCCACCCGCCCCCGGCTCTCCGGTTCCACCAATAGCGCCACGCACCCGCCGCCGCCCGCTCCGCACACCTTGCCGCCCAGGGCTCCCTCGCGGAGGCCGGCGGCGATGATGCGGTCGATCGTCGGCGTGGCGATCGTGGGCAGGCTGCGCCGTCGAAACTCCCATTCCCGGCGAATCAGCCGGCCCACCTCATTCCAGGAGTTTTTCGCCACGGCGATGCGAACCTCGCGCGCCACGCCGGCAATCTCCGCCAGATTGCGCCATACGCGCTTATCGCCTTCCATGTGGCGCTTGAAAACCTCCCAATTATTGATCCCCGATTGCCGCGGCTTCCCCGTGTAGCACAACACCAGGCGGCCTTCCAGTTCCTCCAGATCACACGGCAGGCTCTCTCGCCGCTCGCCTCCCGGCTCCAGATGAATGGCGTTGACCCCGCCGAAGGCCGCCGGATAATGGTCCTGCGTTCCCGTGGGCGCCTGAATCACAATCGCCTCTATATCTCTGCTGATGTGAATCCAATCTTGCTTGCTTCTCCCGGCGCGGCCCCCGCCCGCTAACCTGTCAAACGCCGCGCACATGGCCACGGCCATGGCGCTCGACCCGGAGATTCCTGCTCCGGCGGGAGCTTCGGAATTCGTGGTGAGCGTCAGCCCGCGCACCGGCCGGAAAAATCGCACCGTGTGTGCGAGCAGCGGAAGGCGATACTGTCTCGCGCGCTCCAACTCGGCTAGAGAGGCAAAACTCTCCCGCCGCCGCGTATCCACGGAAACCAGCGTGATGCGCCGCGAGCCGCGCGGCGCCGTCTCGATTACACAGGACGCGTAGCGCGTGATCGCACAATTAACGGTTACCGCGCCGGGATGAAACAGGTACAGCGGCCAGATGTCCAGCGTCCCCCCGGCAAGATCCACCCGCGTCGGCGCGCGCGCCTCAATTCTCAATCCTCGTCCCTCCCTCGGCCGATCCGGCAAAAGACGATCCGTAAATCTTGACGTTGAAGAATGGAGCAAACGCGTGAATCACCGCCATGCGCACAATATCCTGGCGCGTAATGAGGCCGTCCGTCAAAACTCCCGAGACGCCCTGTCCGTCGCGAATTCCCTGGCTCCCGGCATACTCGTCAATCGCCGCCGATAGCTCCCTGCCCCGGTCGATCACTTCAATTGCCAGCGCCTCCGGCAAGAGCAATCCCCCGGAGTGCCCATACGCTCCCCGTCCGTGGCTGTCACAAACGTAAGCCCAGGTCTCCAAAAACGCCATGCGCCGATCCTTGTCGTTCATCACTTCGAGCCCGCCTTCGAGGCCGACAAAATACCGCCAGGGCAGGCTGCGCTCGGCCGCCATGCGGGCCAGTGCCAGGGCGCGGCCCCGCGCCCCGGCCATCAGTTCCGCGCGGCTCAGCGGCGTGTGCGTCACGCCGCTCGGCACTGGAACTCCCACCACCTCAAACCGGGCCTGGGGATCCAGCGAAGACCCAAACGTTCGCAGCGCCTCCGACACCGCCTGCAACTTCGGAGCGCGCTCGCTTCCGACCGCAACCAGCACTGTACCCATGGGAACCCGCACCCCGGCCCAATCGCAAGAACGCCAAGAAATATAGATCGCAGAAGGGTAATTCAGGCAGGAAATCTGGAGCGGCCGAGGGGACTCGAACCCCCGCCTGGAGCTTGGCAAGCTCCCGTACTACCCCTATACTACGGCCGCATCGACTAGCGATTTATAGCACGCCCATCACCGACCGACAAGCCTTCCGCCTACGCTACCTGCACCACGCGCGCCGACTTCACCATGGGAGACCTCTTCTGCCTCTTGGCAAAGTCCGTCGCTTTCTTGTGATCCGTGTAGACGCGGGCAAATTTCTCGCCGTCGGGATAATAGACCACTACTTGCCAGTGGTGATGCTTCCGCCGCCGGTCCTTGCCAAAAGTCGTCTGTTTCTTTTGCTTTTTCGGCTTCTTTGATTTCAAGGTTTCTTCCAGGTCGCGCTACTGCGAATATCGCAAGTTTTGCGAGGGATGCGCAAGTATTTACATCATAATTAACCTTGCGGGATGTAACGATTTGAATATTATTGCCCCGGAATGGAACTCCCGCGAGGTCTTTTCGCATTTCGCCGCGCCCGAACCCAGGCTGCCCTAGGGTCCTAGGAAGCACCCCGGAAAACAGGAGCCGCGACGACCGCAAGCTTAACATTCCCCTCCGTATGCCAAAAGAATAAAAACCGCCGGTCGTTCGCCCCGGCCTCGCGCGCTGCGGGTTTCGTCCGGCGGCCGGTATAGTTTCGGTCCAGAGGCGGGCAAAGCCGCTAGGCGAACCCCCGCAAAACCTCTACGATGACCAGCGTGAGCCAGCCCAGCGTAAATCGCCGCGTGGTCGCCTCCACCGTCATCGTCATGGGCGGAATCCTGCTCAGCCGCGTGCTGGGCTTCCTTCGGGAATGGACCGTGGCCCATCAGATGGGCTCTAACGCCGTAACCGACGCCTACTACGCGGCCTTCACACTCCCCGACTTCCTGAATTACCTCATTGCCGGAGGTTCGCTCAGCGTCACCTTCATACCCGTCTTTGTCAAATACAGCGCCGAAGGGCGCGAAGACGAGGCCTGGCGCGTCTTCTCCACGGTCCTGACCTTTATGAGCATCGTGCTCATCGCGCTTCTGGGGGTCGGCGAGATTTTCGCTCCCACCCTCGCCAGATTCATCGCCCCCGGATTCAACCCCCAGGAAAAGCAGCGCGTCATTTTCCTCACGCGTTTGATGCTGCCGGCGCAGTTTTGCTTTTATCAAGGGAGCATCCTGACCGCGGTGCAATACGCCAAGGGCAGATTCGTAATTCCTTCCCTCGCCCCGGTGGTCTACAACCTGATGATTATTCTGGGAGGGGTGCTCCTGGCCTCGCGCATCGGCATGACCGGCTTCGCCGTGGGCGTCCTGGTCGGCGCTCTGCTGGGCAATCTGCTCCTGCAAGTGTATGGCGCCACCACCGTGGACGCGCGCTTCACGCCCAACCTGAATCTGGGGCATCCCGGCTTCCGCCTGTTTCTCCGCCTTTCGATTCCCATCATGCTGGCCCTGTCGCTGGCCTTCACCGACGACTGGATCATCCGCTGGTTCGGTTCCTATCTGCAACCCGCCTCCATCACCTGGCTCAGCTATGGCAAGAACCTGATGCGCGTGCCCCTGGGAGTAGTGGGCCAAGGTGTGGGCGTGGCTTCGTTCCCCTTCCTGGCCCGGCTGTATTCCGAGGGCAAGCTCGACGAGCTTAACCGCTTGATCGATTCCACCATGAAGGGTCTGATCGCCCTGCTGGTTCCCATCTCCGCCCTGACCATCGCCATGAGCGCCCCGGTGGTCTATCTGGTCTTCTCCCATACGCGCATGAAACCGTCGGACCTCAACGCCACCGCCGCCACGCTGGTCTTTTTCTCCCTGGGCATGTTTGGCTGGGGAGCGCAAAACATTCTGGCGCGCGGCTTCTATGCCACGCGAAACACCATCACCCCGGCTATTGTCGGCACCGCGCTCACCGTTGCCAACATTCCCGTCTATTGGCTGTTGGTGCGCCGCGCCCAGGATCTCGGGCTGGCGATGGCAAGTTCGCTGGGCATCAGCGTCTATACCGTCATCCTGTTTGTGCTTCTCAGCCGCCGCACCAAAAACCGCCAGGCCTGGAATCTGGCGCTGTTCTTCCTCAAGGTCTCCGCCGCTTCCGCGGCGGTCGGATGGATTTGCCACGAACTGCTGCTCTATCTCGAGCCGCGCATCGCCTGGCACAGGTTCACCGGCGATCTGCTTTTGCTGGTGATCGTCACATCCGTGGGCGTTTTGCTGCTGCTGGCTTTGGGGAAACTGCTGCGAATACGCGAACTGGATCAGCAGGTCGAGCGCCTGTGGATCCTGGCGGCCAGCAACTGGTCCAGAATCTCGGCGTAAGGTTCGGGGCGTGCGCTAAATATTGCTCAGGTCGTCCCGCCAGCAGCACCGGCGGGCGACCTGAGGCTTTTCTTCCCCGCCGATCTTTTTGCCTTGGGAATTTTCTCTTAGGTGGGAATGTCGAAACTACGCGCCCTGCGCCGCTTCACCATACTTTTCAATCCGCGCGCGTACACGCTTGGTGAATTCCGATCCGCTTACGACCGTCGAGCCGGCTTCGGCCACGTCCGCCGTGCGAATTCCCTCCGCCAGCACGCCGTCCAGGGCCTGCTCGATCATCTCCGCGGCTTGCGGCAAGTCAAACCGCTCGCGCAGCAACAAGCTGATGCAAAGGATCGTTCCGCAGGGATTGGCCATGTCTTTGCCCACCAGTTGCGGCGCCGATCCGTGGATCGGCTCCACCAGCGGCGGGCCGCTGCCCGCGCTCCACGAGGGAACCATGCCGATCGATCCGGCCAGCGCGGCCCCCTCATCGCTCAAAATATCGCCAAATAAGTTGGAGGTCAGCAGCACGTCGAACTGTTCCGGCCGCAGGATAATCTGCATCGCAGCGTTATCCACGTATAAGTGGTCGAGGTTTAATCCCGGTTCATCGGCGCCCAGCCGCGTCACCGTCCGGCGCCACAAAGTCGAAGTCGCCAGCACGTTGGCCTTGTCCACCGAAGTCACGCGGTGCTTGCGCCGACGCGCGCGCGCAAACGCGAATCGCGTGATGCGCTCGATCTCCGGCAGCCACATCCCTGGCGTGCTCGTCCGCGCCGTGGCCTTCGATCTTGTGCTCGCCGAAGTAGATGTCCCCAACCAGCTCGCGAATAATCTCGAAATCCACAACACATTCGGCTCGCGGCCGCAGTGGAGAGAGCCCGCGCAGCGGTTCGCGCAGGCGGATGGGCCGCAAGTTGGCATACAACCCCAGCGCCCGGCGCATGGCCAGCAGACCGGCCTCCGGCCTCCGATCCAGCGGCTGCGAATCCCACTTCGGACCGCCAATGGCTCCCAGCAGCACCGCGTCGGATTTCAGGCAGCCGTTCAGCGTCTCTTGCGGCAGCGGATGCCCGCACTTGTCA
>Ga0302325_10034039_pt1 | contig 10426 bp, 12 predicted proteins | sample Palsa_T0_2_FD_201948 | JGI IMG/M metagenome (GOLD analysis project Ga0302325, IMG submission 201948) | Peat permafrost microbial communities from Stordalen Mire near Abisko, Sweden - Palsa_T0_2 | ecosystem: Environmental > Terrestrial > Soil > Palsa > Peat permafrost | place: Sweden: Abisko...
CCACCTTGGCTCGCGCGGTCGCCAAAGAGGTGGCGCAGCGGGTGAATTCGAATTCCATCGCCCGCCAGGCTATCGAGCGTAATGGCTTGGCGATCGTCGCGGGATCGGTCGAGGAGGCGCGGGAAATTAGCAACCGGCTGGCCCCCGAGCATCTGACGGTCGATAGCAAAGAAGATCTGGAGTGGGTGCGCAACGCGGGTTCGGTGTTTATCGGCCGGTACTCGCCGCAACCCATGGGCGACTACGTTTCCGGGCCCAACCATACGCTGCCGACCGGCGGGGTGGCGCAGGTACGGGGCGGTTTGAGCGTGATGGATTTTGTGAAGGTAATTACGGTGCAGGAATATACGCTGGCCGGTTTGCAGAAGCTCGGACCGGCGGCGATCAGGCTGGCGAATGCAGAGGGATTGCTGGGCCACGCCGAGGCAGTGAGAGCAAGGGGGATCGATGGCTGAGATCGTGTTGCAACAAACTCCGGCGCCGCGGGCCGCGGTGCAGCGGATGCACGCGTACCACCCTCCGCTGGGCGGGCGCCAGGGCTTGCGGCTGGACTTCAACGAGAACACGGTCGCTTGTTCGCCACGGGTGCTGCAAGCGCTGGCCAGTATCGCCGCCGCGGACCTGGCGAAATATCCCGAACGGGCCCAGGTGGAAGCCAAAGTCGCTCAGCACCTCGGGCTTGACGCCGACCAGGTGCTGCTGACCAACGGCGTGGACGAGGCGATCCACGTGCTTTGCCAGACGTACCTGGACCGCGGGGATGAGTTTCTCTTCCCGGTGCCGACCTATTCCATGTATGAGGTCTATGGTTCCTGCACCGATGCGAGGGTCAGGACGGTTCCTTCGAGCGAGGATTTCGCCTTCCCGCTCGAGGCTTTGCTGGCTTCCATTACGCCGGAAACGCGGTTGATTGCCATCGCCAGCCCCAATAGCCCCACCGGCGCGGTGGCCAGCCGGCAGCAGATTCTTGAGGTTCTGCATCGCGCGCCGCATGCCGCCGTGTTGGTGGATGAGGCTTACTACCACTTCTGCGGCCAAACCGTGATGGATCTGGTGGGCGAAGTGCCCAATCTGATCGTGGCGCGCACTTTTTCCAAGGCGTATGGACTCGCCGGGCTGCGGTTGGGGATGCTGGCCGCACCGGCCGCCATCCAGCAATGGCTGCGGACGGTCATCTCCCCCTATAGCGTGAACTCGTTGGCGCTGGCTTGCCTACCGGCAGCCCTGGATGACGAGCAGTACTTGCAATGGTATGTGGAGGAAGTGAAGGCGGCACGGACGGAGATGGTGGAGAGCCTGCGCCAGATGGGCGTGCCGCAATGGCCCACCCAGGCCAACTTCATCCTGGTGAAGATCGGGCCTCGGCACGGCGAATTCGTACAGGCGATGTTCCGCCGCGGCGTGCTTACGCGGGATCGTTCGAAGGACCCGGGCTGCGATGGATGCGTGCGCATGACGGTCGGCACGCGGGAGCAAATGAGACTGGCCCTGGCCGCCATGGCGGAAGCGCTGCACGAGATCGGGTGGGAGAAGGCTTGATGGCAAAGCAGAAAACGGTGAAACGGCAGGCCTCTATCGACCGCAAGACGACTGAGACGAAGATTTCTCTGAAGCTGGTGGTGGAAGGCAGCGGGCGGTACAAAGTGAAGACCGGCATTCGCTTCTTCGACCATATGCTGGAGCTGTTCACTCGCCACGGTGCGTTCGATTTGGAACTGGCGTGCGATGGCGACCTGGATGTGGACCAGCACCACACGGTGGAAGACGTGGGCATTGCGCTGGGCGAGGCCTTCGACCAGGCGCTGGGCGATAAGAAGGGTATCTTGCGCGCGGGATATTTCCTGATGCCCATGGATGAGACGCTGGGCGTCGCCGCCGTGGACTTGAGCGGGCGGGTGGCTTGCGTGGTGAAGACCAAGGTGAAGAAACGCCTGGTGGGCGACCTGCAAAGTGAGCTGGTGGAAGATTTCTTTGAAGGCTTCGCGCGCGGGGCGAGGGCCAATGTGCATATCGCCACCATGTACGGCCGATCGAACCACCACAAGATCGAGGCCTTGTTCAAAGCATTCGCTCGCGCGCTGCGCGTGGCTTGCTCCCGGGATAAGCAACTGGGCGAGATGCTGCCCAGCACCAAGGGATTGCTGTGATCGCCGTCATCGATTACAGGGCGGGTAACCTGACCTCGGTGATGAAGGCGTTGGATGCGCTGGGATACGCGGCTGTGGTGACGGCCGAACCTGCGGTGGTGCGTAAGGCGGAGAAAGTTATCCTGCCTGGTGTCGGCCATTTTCAGGCAACACAGGTGCTCGTCGAAAGCGAACTGGCAACGGCGGTCAGGGATTCAATTGGACAGGGGGCGCCGTTCCTGGGGATTTGCGTGGGGCTGCAATGGCTGTTCGAGGGCAGTACTGAAGCTCCGGCAACACGTGGGTTAAGCGTGTTCAGCGGCCAATGCGAGCGGTTTGCGACTGGGGTGAAGGTGCCGCATGTGGGCTGGAACCAGGTGCGCGTGGACGCGCAGTCGCGGCTTATGCGCGGGGTCGAGGACTGCTCCTTCGTCTATTACACGCATTCTTATCGGGCCCCCGTGGTAAAGGAAACCGTAGCAGTTACCGAATACGGCGGGTCTTTCTCCGGAGCGGTGGAACGGGGGAATGTGATGGGGGTGCAGTTTCATCCGGAAAAGTCCGGCGCCGCGGGCATGCAGGTGTTGCGGAATTTTGTGGAGCTGGCATGCTGACCAAGCGGATTATCGCCTGCCTGGACGTGCGCAGCGGGCGGGTGGTGAAGGGAGTGCAGTTCGTGGACCTGGTGGATGCAGGAGATCCGGCGGAGTTGGCCGCGCGGCATGCGGCGGCAGGGGCGGATGAGATTGTGCTGCTGGATATCACGGCTACGCATGAGGGGCGCGGGACGCTCCTGGATACGGTGCGGCGGACGGCGAGGCAGCTGTTCATTCCCTTCACCGTGGGCGGCGGCATACGCTCGGCGGACGAGGCGGCTGCCGTCTTCGATGCCGGCGCAGATAAGGTGAGTGTCAACTCGGCGGCGATCGCCAATCCGCAGTTGATTGACGCCATCGGGCAAAGCTTCGGCGCCCAGGCGGTGATCGTGGCGATCGACGCCAGGCGGGTGCAGGGTCGCCCGGTGAGCGAGGCAGAGGTGTTTGTGAGCGGGGGACGCACGCGCACCGGCCGGCGGGTGATCGAATGGGCCCGGGAGGCCGAGGCGCGGGGGGCGGGGGAGATTCTGTTGACCTCAATGGACGCGGACGGAACCCGCGCCGGGTTTGATTGCGAGCTGACAGCGCAGGTTAGCGAGGCGGTGGAGATTCCGGTGATTGCTTCCGGCGGCGCGGGTACGGCAGAGCACTTTGCCCAGGTGTTCCAGTTGGGTAAGGCGCATGCGGCGCTGGCGGCGAGTGTGTTTCACTTCGGCATCGCCGATGCGCGGGTGCTCAAGCAGGAGCTGGCGCAGCGTGGCGTTCGGGTGAGGCTGCCATGCTGATTCCCTCGATTGATTTGATGGGTGGACGCATCGTGCAGCTGGTGCGGGGGGAAACGCTCAAGCTGGCGTTTGATGATTTTGAGTATTGGATTGGGCGGTTTAAAGCATATCCCCTGGTGCAGTTGATTGATCTCGACGCCGCTATGCGACAGGGGGAGAACGGCGAGCTGATCAGCCGGATCGCGAAACGGTTGCCGTGCCAAGTGGGCGGGGGTATTTCCACGGTGGAGAAGGCTGCCGCGGTGCTGGATGCGGGGGCGCGGCGAGTGATCGTGGGGTCGGCGCTGTTCGGCGGGTCGGAGCTGGTGAATACGGGGTTTGCGCGCGGGCTGGCCGCGGCGGTCGGGGTGGAACGGTTGGTCTTTAGCGTGGATACGAAACAGGGGCGGGTGGCGGTGAGGGGTTGGAAGGACCAGGTGGCGCTGACTCCTGATGAGGCTCTTCCTCAGTTGGAGCCTTATTGCGGGGGGTTTCTTTATACGCATATCGATCGGGAAGGGACCATGCAGGGGTTCCCTATCGAGGTGGCGCAGCGGTTGCGGGAGAAGACGGCTCGACAGCTGATCGTGGCGGGGGGGATTCGGGAACAAGCGGAGATTGATGCCCTGGACGCGATCGGTGTGGATGCGGTCGCGGGTATGGCGGTTTACTCGGGGGTTTTGTCGACGTAGATTTACCTAGGTCGAGATCCATGTTTCCCACATCTCGCAAAAAGCGCGAGATATGGGCCACCCTTTGGTCCGTGGCTGGGAGAGATCCCAATCCCTGGTTTTCCTTCCTACCTCTCACGCTTCACAAGATGCGTCCGTTCGCGTTTGCGTTGGAGTAGGGCGGCGGCTAGGAAGCAGCAGGCGAAGAAGGCGGTGAGCGCCGCTTGCTGGCGGTTGTGCCGGGAGAGGGCCAGAATACCGTCAAAGGCCCAGGCTGCCGCCAACGCAAACCAGATGACTGAGCCCCGCATGGTAGCGAGATTAGCAGCTCGACACTCCTTCGAGGCAGCAGATACACTCCCAGCATGGCCACCTCCGTCACCAAGAATCGGGAGACAACCACCACGGCTCCCGTTACCGGGCCCATGCGCCGGCTGGTGTCACTCGACGTGGCGCGCGGAATCACCATTGCGTTCATGATCCTGGTGAATAACGGGGGAAGCGGGAAATATAGCTATCGGCAACTGGAACACAGCCCCTGGAATGGCTGGACGCTGACGGACTTGGTGTTCCCGTCGTTCCTGTTTATCGCCGGCATTTCGATCGTGTTGTCGACCGAGTCGCGCTTGGCGCGCGGCGAGTCAAAAGCCACGCTGCGCCTGCATGTGCTCAAACGAGCGGTCATTCTGTTCCTGTTCGGGCTGGTGGTCAACGGTTTCCCGTACTTTCACCTGTCTACTCTGCGGATTTATGGGGTGCTGCAGCGCATCGCGATTTGTTTTTTGCTCGCCAGCCTTATTTATATGTGGAACAGCCGGGCTTGGGTGTCGGCCACGATCGCGGCGGTTGCGTTGCTCAGCTATTGGGTCCTGATGCGCTGGGTGCCTATCCCGGGTATCGGTGTTCCCACCCATGACGTGGCGTTGCTCGATCCCAACCTGAATTGGGTGGCCTATGTGGATCGCAAGATCTTTCCCGGCCGCCTCTATGAGGTGGTGCGCGATCCTGAAGGGCTGATCAGCGATATCCCGTCCATGGGCACTATTTTGCTTGGCATCCTTGCCGGCATCTGGCTGCGGCGGCCAAAGTCGCTCTCCACCAAAGCGGCGGGGCTGCTGGCTGCTTCGGTCACCGGCCTGGCGCTGGGAAGTGTCTGGAACGTGTGGTTCCCGATCAATAAAAAGCTGTGGACGAGCTCCTATGTGCTGTTCGCTGCCGGCTGCACTTTACTGCTTCTCGCCATTTGTTTCTACGCCGTGGAGATCAGGCAGTGGACACGGGGCTGGACTTTCCCCTGGCTGGTGTTCGGATCGAATGCCATTACGGCGTATGTTTTTTCGGAGCTTCTCGCCGGCGCGCTATCGAATATTCACGTGCATGACGGTTCCAAGATCACGGAGCTGCAGCAGTGGATCTACTACCATTGGTTCTTTCCTCTGATCAATCCGTCTTTCGGCTCGCTCATGTATGCCATCACATTCGTGCTGGTGTGTTTTCTGCCCGTGGTGCTTTTGTACCGGAAGAAAATCTTTATCAAGATTTAGAGGGCAATCATGGCAGTCGAAGTGATGAGACTGGCCAAGCGGCTGGATGAGGTCGGCTTCTCCGATATTGTCCAGGTCCGAAATAAGGTGATGGAACTGCGGGCGGCCGGGCAAAAGGTGCACGCTTTCCATGGCGGCGAGCCCTTCTTCGAAACGCCCAGCGCGGTGAAGTATGCGCTGATAAGCGCGGCCGTCGACAATAAGACGCGGTATGCCCCGTCTTCGGGGATAGAACCTCTGCGCCAGGCGATCGCGACCAAGTTAAAGCAGCGCAACGGACTGCAAGTCTCGGCGGAGAACGTCCTTGTGACCGCCGGCGGGGCACACGCGTTATACGTTGCCTTCCAGGCAGTGCTCGACCCAGGCGATGATGTGTTGCTCTTCTCTCCTTATTGGACGCCGATCCGGGAGATGATTACGGGGTGCCAGGCGCGAGCCCTGCTGGTTCCCACCCCGACGGCACGTAGCATCGGGTTGACGAGGACGCTCGAAGATTTTGCCACGCCGCACACCCGGGCGATCTACTACAACACGCCACAGAACCCAACCGGCACGGTCTTCTCGCGTCAGGAAGCGGAAGAAGTGGCCGCGTTCGCCATGAAGCATGATCTGCTGGTGATTGCCGACGAGGCCTATGAAGACCTGGTCTATGAAGGGGAGCATTTTTCGATTGCATCTTTGCCAGGAATGGCACAGCGCACGATTTCGACCTACACCTTCTCGAAAAGCTATGCCATGACCGGGTGGCGCATCGGCTATGCGGTCGCCCATGAACCTTTCATGAGCGGGATGCGCAAGCTGGTTCTTTATTCCTCCAATGGGGTGTCTACCATGACCCAGTGGGCGGCGCTCGAAGCCCTGCAAATTCCGCGTAGCGAACTGGATGCGCGGCGGGAGCAGTACCGGCAAAGGCGCGATCTGCTGGTGAATGGGTTGAACGAGGTAGGCCTGCCATGCGAAATGCCGCAGGGCGCTTTTTACGCTTTTCCGCGGGTAGCCAGGATCAGCAAAGACAGCCGCACCGCGGCGCGAATGCTGCTCAGCAAAGCCCACGTGGCCGCTGTTCCGGGGGTGGTGTTCGGCGGACAGGGCGAGGGGCACGTGCGCTTTGGCTATGCCGTGGACTTCCAGACCATCGAAGACGGTTTAGCGGCGCTCAAGAAATATCTTGTACCCTAAAGTTGTAGGCCAGGGAGTTCCTTGCAAGGAACTTTTTTTTCGCTGGTGCACACTTCCGCTTCGGTTCCCACGTCAAAATGTGAGACCGTCATTTATAACAATCGTCATCGTGAGTGAGCGCAAATCGGTTGCGCCCGGCTTTGGGCCGAAGGCAGAAGATCCTGAAAAAGCGGCCAGTTTGCACCCAAACTCAAATTGCGGGAATCAAAGGGCGTGTATGAGGTTCTCCAAGAGATTGTTTTTTCTTTTGCTTGGACTCTTGTTGGGAGCCGTTTGCCCTCCGGGAGCGAGGGCGAGTGCGGATGCAGGGTCCGCGGAAAGTCTGACGCTTGAAACTCCGGCGCGGGATCAGTTGTTAGACACGGCGGAGGCGTCTCTGCCAGATGACCCGGGCCAGCAGCAGGCGCAATCAGGGTCCGGCACTCCTGCCACTCCCCCGTCTGCACAACCGGGTACGGATGGCTCAGCCCTAGGGAGGCAGACCAAGCGCATTCTTTTTGTCGTGCCCAACTTTCGCGCGGTGAGCGCGGATCAACATCTGCCGCCGCAGACAGTTAAAGAGAAGTTCAAGACGGCGTTGCTGGACAGCCTGGACTACTCGGATTTTATTTTCGTCGCCGGTCAGGCCGGGGTGGCGATGGCAAACAACTCCTATCCTGAGTTTCGCCAGGGCGCCGCAGGATACGGCCGGTACTACTGGCACACACTCGCCGATGCGATCAACGAGAATACTTTCGTGGAGTTCATTATGCCCACGGTCTTGCATCAGGACACAAGGTACTACACCTTAGGCAAGGGAGGCGTGGTCAAGCGGCTAGGTTACGCATTCTCGCGCGTGGCCATCACCCGCACAGATTCGGGCAAAAGAGCTTTCAACGCCAGCGAATTCCTGGGGGCGGGTGCGTTCTCAGGGGTGGCGAATCTCTATTATCCAAGCCAGGAACGCACGTTCACCAAGACCTACCAGCGATGGATTACCAATCTCGCCATTGACAGCTGCACCTTTGCGTTCAAGGAAATCTGGCCGGATATCAATAACTCGATCTTCCATCAGAAAGACTGAAGCCAACCTAGTCATCTGGGCGATGTAAGCTGCCCGCTCCGGTGTCACCATTATCTTGTCCTTAATGGAGAAGATGATGGAAACACTTTGGAGTGGGCTTTCGCAAGCAATCACAGAAACAATTGAAGGGGTTCAGGACAGTATCGTGACTGTCCATGGCGGCGGGCGCTCCACCGCGAGTGGGGTGGTTTGGCGGCCTGGCGTGGTCGTGACTGTGCGTCACGGAGTTCGCCGCACTGACTCGCTGCAGGTGGCTCAGCACGGCGAACCGATACAGGCCACGCTCGCTGGGGCGGACGCAGGAACCGATTTGGCCGTGCTTCGGGTTGACTCGGGCGTGGGTAAGGCGGTGGAGACGGCAGGTGCTCCGCCTGCCCGGGTGGGTGAGTTGGTGCTGGCGGTTGGCCGTTCCGGCTTGGGCGACATATCATCCAGCGCGGGAATCATCGCCCGGTTAGGCAGCGCGTGGCGCAGCTGGCGCGGTGGCCAGATGGATTCACTGATCCGCCCGGACTTGCAGCTTTACGTAGGGCAGTCGGGGAGCGCCCTGGTGAACGAAGGGCGTCGCGTGCTGGGCATCAACAGCTCGGCGCTGGCGCGCAACGCGGTGATCACCATACCGGCAGCGACTATAGACCGAGTCGTGGATGCGATTCTCGAACGCGGCCACGTTCCTCGCCCATACCTGGGCGCCGCGATGCAGGCCGTGCCTGTTCCCGAAGCGCTGCGTTCGCAGTGGAGCGAAGGGGTTGACGAGGCGTTGCTGGTGCTGCATGTGGAGCCCCAAGCGCCTGCAGCTTTGGCAGGCGTGCTGGTGGGCGACCTGGTTTTTTCCATCGCCGGCCAATTAGTGAATAACGTACACGGTGTGCAGCATCATTTATCCAGCCTCAAGGTTGGAGATCCGGTCGCCCTGTCGGTTATCCGCGGAGGGGTGAAGGTGGATCTGACGGTAACCCTTGGGGATCGTGGCTGAGGATCACAAATACGTGGTGTTACCTTGCGTGGACTCGATGGTCGACGCAAGCCGGTTTGTGGGTATTCGTGCGGCGGAGCAGTTGGTTTTGCTGCCCGTCGCACTGCCTTCCACTTTGCAGTTCCGGGTGCGGAGCGACAACCCGGACGTAATTTTGATTGCGGCGGGGGAGGCTTTCCTGGCCAGGGCTGCAGCCAACCGTCGTGCTCTCGAGCAGGTGTTTTCGGACACGCCGGCAGTGCTGCTTGCGGGTGAGGCGAACGGGACCATGGTGCGTAGCGCGGCCCGGGTGAGGATACATTCGGTGCTTCCGATGGAGGTCAGCACGCAGCAGCTGGTGGCAGCAATCTCGGCCACGGTTGCGGGTTTTTCGGTCACGCCGCCTCGGGCGGCTTCTGCGCCGGCCGAGGTTAGGCGCATTACGGAAGAGCTGACTGCGCGGGAAGTGGAAGTCTTGCGTTTGATGGCGCGCGGGCAGAGAAATAAGCAGCTGGCGGCGCAGCTCAAAATTTCAGAGCATACGGCGAAGTTTCACGTGAGCTCGGTGCTGGCCAAACTGGGTGCGCGAACGCGAACAGAGGCGGTGACAATTGGCATGACACGCGGCCTGGTTGCAATATAACGCGGCTTCACGATTGCGGGGCACGATCCGGCCTTTGCGAAGTGGGGCTTTTTTTGGTGAAAAGCCCCGTGCAGAGCATTTTAAGCGCACGCGTTTATCGTGAACCGCGTGAAGGAGAAGCGAATGGAACACGAATCTGTACTCTCGAGCAATGGCGGGGCGGTCTCTAGCGGGCTGGATGACTCCGATCTGCTGGACCACTATTCCCTCGCAGTGACGAAAGCCGTGGAGCGGGTGAGCGGAGCGTTGGTGAAAATCGACGTTCTGAGCGCCGGGCGGGCGAATCGGCCGGGCCAGGAAGGATCGGGCTCCGGATTTGTGTTTACTCCCGATGGGCTGATTTTGACCAATAGCCATGTGGTGCATAAGGCGGCGAAGATTTCGCTCACCTTTACCGACGGCAGCCGAAGCGGCGCGGTGTTCATTGGAGAAGACCGGGATACGGATATCGCTGTGCTCAGGACCGAGCGTGCCGTCTTCAGCCCTGCCCGGCTGGGCAGTTCTAAACGATTAAGGATCGGACAGATTGCGATTGCTGTGGGGAATCCGTTCGGCTTTCAGTTTTCGGTGACGGCCGGAGTGGTCAGCGCGCTTGGGCGCAGTATGCGCGCGGCCTCGGGACGGATGATGGAGGAGATTATCCAGACCGACGCGCCGCTCAATCCGGGGAACTCCGGAGGCCCGCTGCTGGATTCCGCTGGGAGCGTGATCGGCGTGAACACGGCGACGATTCTGGGCGCGCAAGGGCTGTCGTTTGCGGTGGGGATCGACACGGCGAAGTATGTGGTGGCGCAGATTCTGCAGCATGGCCGGGTGCGCCGCAGCTCGATTGGGATTGCGGCACAGAATGTGCCCATTCCCCGGCGCCTGGCTTATGAATACAAG
>Ga0302325_10034040_pt1 | contig 10425 bp, 7 predicted proteins | sample Palsa_T0_2_FD_201948 | JGI IMG/M metagenome (GOLD analysis project Ga0302325, IMG submission 201948) | Peat permafrost microbial communities from Stordalen Mire near Abisko, Sweden - Palsa_T0_2 | ecosystem: Environmental > Terrestrial > Soil > Palsa > Peat permafrost | place: Sweden: Abisko...
GCGTGCGCGACACCCAGCCGGCGGGCAATGTCGGTCGGCCGCGCCTCACCACCGGTGGCCAGTAGGTCGGAGATCAGCTCGACATAGTCCTCGCCGAGCGCGCTGTGCTGGGCCGAGCGTGCCTTACCGAAGCGACGCGCCTGGGTCGGCTCGGCAGGCATCTCCGCGGGCGCCTGGGTTGCCAGGAGGGGCATTGGCAGGGAAGGCGTCGGCCGGACGGGCATCCCAGACTCGCATGTTCAGTCGAAGCCGGGAACAGATACCGGGATGCCGGCGGTCTGCAAGAGCAGCACCAGATTGAGTACCAGCACCGCGCCCGCCGCCAGGATGGCGATCACTTGGGTCGTGCGCCGGTTCACGAAGTCGCCCATCACGTCGCGCCGTCCACTTAGCACCAGCAGAGCGATCATCGGCACGGGCAGCACCAGGCTCAACACAACCTGGCTGAGCACCAGTGCCCGGGTCGAGTCCACCCCATCCCGACGACCACCAGCGCCGGCAGCATGGTGGCCAGCCGCCGGACCCAGAGCGGGATTCGGAAGCCGACGAAATCCTGCATGATCACCTGGCCGGCCATGGTTCCGACAACGGAGCTTGAAAGCCCGGAGGCAAGCAGGGAGACCATGAACACAACGCCGGCGCCGATGCCGAGCAGTGGGACCAACGTGTGGTAGGCGGTCTCGATCGACGCGACGTCGGCATGGCCCTCGTGGAACACCCGCGCGGCCATCGCCAGCATCGCCATGTTGATCAGCCCGGCCATGCCCAACGCCAGCAGCACCTCGCGGTTGGAATATCGCAAGAGGCGCCGCCGCGTGGGGTCGTTGGCGGTCGGTATGCGGCCTTGTGTCAGGCTGGAGTGCAGATAGATGGCGTGCGGCATGACAGTGGCGCCGATGATCCCCACGGCGAGTATCACGCTGTCCGGACCGGCGAGTTGCGGCACCACCGAATGGAACGCAAATGCGTGCCAGTCGGGCGGCGCGATCAGAATTTCGATCAGGTAGCATAGGCCGATTGCGCCGACGAAGGCGGTGATCACCAGCTCGATCGGACGAAAGCCACGACCCTGCAGCAAGAGGAACGCATAGGTAACGACAAACGTGGTCAGCAGGCCGACCAGCAATGGCAGGCCGAACAGTAGCGAAAGGCCGATCGCCGCGCCGAGTGATTCCGCCAGATCGGTGGCCATCGCCGCGATTTCGCTGACCACCCACATGACCAGCACCACCGGACGCGGGAAATACCGCCGACATAGCCCGGCGAGTGACTGGCCGGTAACGATCCCGACCTTGGCGGACAGCGCCTGGAACAGCATCGCGACCAGATTGGCCAGCACGACCACCCAGAGGAGCATATAGCCAAACTGCGCGCCCCCCTGGATGTTCGTCGCGAAATTGCCAGGATCCATGTAGGCAATCGAGGCGATCACCGCCGGACCGGCGAACGGCAACATGGCCCGTAGCCCGCGCCGCCGGCCGGCCAGAACCTCCTGCCCCGCGACGACCGTGCGGTGCGTCATGCTCCGCCGAGATACCACTGCTTCGCTCACCCAGTATCGACCATATTCTGAACCCGACGGCAGAGGATGCAGCCATGGCTACATTCTGTGCAAGAAAGCGGGTCTCACGATTATGTGATATCAAATCCGCATTGCTATCGGGCGAGATCGAGCAGGCGACTTTCGGCTATTCGGCGGGGGTCGGCGCGCCGCGTGGATAGCGCCGCAATCTGACCGCCAGCACCTGGGGTCCAAACAGCAAGGCCGCCAGGACGACGGGCGGGACGAGTGTCTCGGCCCAGAGCAGTGCCGCCATTGTATTGTCACGCGCCGTCAGGGTCTGCAGTGCCAGACTGAGCGCCAGCAGACCAACCACCGTGGCCACCGACAGCAGTGGTCGCAGAAGACTGGCGTGGCGCGTGAACCCACCGGTCAGCACCGACAGCAGCGCGATCAGGGCATAGGTTATCGCGGCGATCGGCGCGGTGACACGTTTGTGCGCCTCGGCGATCCACCGCGCCTGATCGACGCGCGACAGCGTGTCCGGCGGGTGCCGCAGGGCACCGAGCGAGACCTCGCTCATGCCCATCACGTGTTCGCTCTGGGCGCGTGCGGGACTGCTCAGGTCGACCACGTTTTCCTTGAAGGTCAGAATGTTGAGCCGCCCGGTCTGTGGCTCGACCTCCTGGCGGCTGCCATCGAACAGCAGCACGCGTAAGCCATCCGGGCTGTCAACCAGCTGGCCGCGTTCGGCCAGGATCGTGGCACGCGCCGACTTGTTGCGCGCGTCATCCACCAGCACGCCGCGCAAGGTGCCGTCCGGATCGCGCGAGCGTACATAGACCGTGACGTCGTCGGACACCGGGGTGAACACACCGTCTTGGAGCAGAAAGGCAGCGAGCTGATTGCGGATCTCCCATTCGAACTCACCGAACGCACCGAGGCTGGCGGGCACTACCGACAAATTCAGCGCGTAGCCGGCCAGCACGACGAGTACCACCATTGCCAGCACCGGGCGCGACAGGGCGGCGGGTGACAGGCCCATGGCGCGCATTACGGTCAGCTCCCGATCGCCGGCCAGACGCTGGTAAATGAATTGCACAACCACAAAAGTGGTGATCGGCAGAATCACGGCTATGAAGCTTGGGATCAGCAGGCCGGTCAGCTTCATGAAGACCCATAGCGACAGGCCGTGGTTTACCACCAGATCGATGAACCGCAGCGACTGCACCAGCCAGATCAGCATGGTCAGGCCAACGGTCACCGCCAACAGCGCCAAGATGAGCTGTCGGAAGATGTACCAGTCCAGTTGAGTGACGACTCGGCTACGCGGCACGATGCACAATCCTGGCTCCAACCAAATCGCGGGTGGAGCGGCACTGTGGCCCGACGGCGCGGCGCGCGGCCAGGGGCTTCGCGGCCATGCGGGGCTTCACCGTCATGCGGGCTTCCGCCGTCATGCGTGGCTTAGCCGTCATGCCAGCGGCTTCGTCTTGAGGATGGTCGTGCCCGGATGCTGACAAGGGGTAGAGGTTTCCGAACTTCAGGGCGACGCTCTGGCCGTGGTTTACATCAGACAGTTGTTTGGCACTTGAGGGCGGTACCCCCGATTGCCGAGGACATGGCGTGCGAGTACCGGACACAGACTGCGAATTTGCAGCCTCGACCTGCCACAGCGAGCCAATTGGCGTCATGATCTGGCAGGCACCTCGTGCTCGGCACGTTTAACGCCCTGCCATGCCGCCTCCATTGCATCAAGTGACATTTCCGTCAGCGTTAGTTGTTTTGATTCAATAAGTTGTTCTATTTTGTTGAACCTACGCTCGAATTTTCGATTGCCCTGATGCAGGCAACACTCGGGGTCCAAACCAAGTTTGCGCGCCAGGTTGGCCAGCACGAACAGCAAATCTCCAATCTCGTCGGCCAGCCGAACCGGATCGCCCCCCGGCAGTTCAGCACGCAGTTCGCCGATCTCCTCATCGAGTTTCGCGAGCACCGAAGCCGCGTCCGGCCAATCGAAGCCGACCCGAGCGGCGCGGGCGGTTAGCTTGGTGGCGCGGGTCAGGGCAGGGAGGCCTACCGGCACGCCAGCCAGGCTGCCGGTTTCCGCGCGCGCAATCCGCTCTGCGCGTTTCTGGGTTTCCCAGGCGGCGGTCTGTGCGACTTCATAGCGTCCCTCGGCACCGGCAAACACATGCGGGTGGCGCCGCACCATCTTGTCGGCGATGGCGCGCGCGACGTCGGCGAAGGCGAACCTGCCGTCCTCCTCGGCGATCCTCGCATGGTAGACGACCTGGAACAGCAGATCGCCGAGTTCCTCCGGCAGGGCAGTGAAATCGCGGCGGGCAATGGCGTCAGCGACCTCGTACGCTTCCTCAACCGTGTAGGGGGCGATGGTGTCGAATGTCTGCTCGCGGTCCCAGGGGCAGCCGTGTTCGGGGTGGCGCAGGGCGGCCATGGTGTCCAGAAGGCGGCGGAGCTCGGTCTCGGCGGTGTCAGGCATTGGCGGCATTCCTGGTGGCGGACTGCCGCCGATAGGCCAGCCGGCGGATGGGCGCAACCCGTGTCGCGTGCCGCGCGAATCCGAAGGGCAACGTGCTCCCCGTGGGCCGGTGGAGCGTCGCAGGCAAGCTCCAACGGCCCGTCCTACGGCGCACCTATTGAGACTCATGATCGTTCCGGGCAAGACAACCTGTGTCGGGCGCATGCGCCCGCCGGGTGCCCCAGCTTGGTTTGGGCGCGGGGTCGAGTTTGCCGACGAACTGGACGATTTCGGCGCCGCCGGGTTGGTCTGCGTCAATGCGGGCATCGCGGCGCAGGATACCACGCGGGCGCCGTCCGCCGAGCCGTAGGCCGATGGCCGATCTCCACAAGTTGTACGTCACGAGGGAAGAAGCCTGCGAAGCTCCGTCCGTTTCATGGCCTTGCCGCTCCAGACTGCGGTCGAAGAAGCCACCGACCCCACCTGGAACCACGATGGCAATGCGGTTTATGTCCGCTGCCGTATCGTGTCCCCCGATATCGCCGGCCCACGTCGCCGGCGGCGAGCTTGCTCAGGCGCCGGCAAAGGGGATTACCCAGCCGGTGAGAAGCTGGCGTGCCGCTGTGGGAGGAGCACGGTCAGCACCGCGGGACAGGCCCGACTGCAATGCAGGAATCGCAGCCGCGGAGCGTGCCTGGCACTCGCGTCCAACCGGACCCGGCCGACTGCCATCATGGCAGAGCGGAGAACGGGGCCAACGAGCCAGTCGCGAGATTTGTAATAACATTTATGCCTCGACATCGCCACGCAGCGTGTCCGATGTACGCAAGTCCCTCGGAAGGATAGATACATATATCCGATTCCCGCCCTCGCAATAAGAAAGATATACTAACCTCTAGACAATCACCGCCGTATCACCACATGCACGCGGCTCCAACAGGAACCGCACCAAAAATGTCGACATACCGCGCAGCAGGCCCAACTAACCGGCCCAGAGGCACGATGTACAGCCTCGGGCTCCCCACGTCGTCAGCGCCAACGCTGCAGCCACCGAACATGCCGAGCGCCCCCGCGCTGGCAGCCGGCACCGGCAGCAACCTTACCGTGACCTGGACATTTCCGGCGATCGACAACGCGCACGGCGCCGCTACGGGGTTCAACCTGCGATCCAGTCCTACCGGCATGGCCGCCTGGATGACAGTGTGGGGTGCCATCAGCCCGTTTAACTTGTCGGGCATGGCAGGCGGCGCGGCGATCGATGTTCAAATCCAGAGTTTGAATACAGCTGGCGCAAGCGCGTGGTCGGCCATCAGCACGCTCACCACAGCCACAACCGCGTTCATACCAAATACACCAAGCGCATCGTTGGCACTTGGCACAGGAAGCACTCTTATCGTGACCTGGGTGGCTCCGGCGGTCGACAGCACACACAGTGCCGCTACCGCGTACAATGTTCAGTTCAGTCCCTCGGGCGCTGGCACCTGGACGACCGTATCGGGTGTCATCACGCCGTACAACCTGTCGGGCCTCGCGGCCGGCGCTGCGATCGACGTTCGGGTGCAGAGTTCGAACGCGACCGGCGTGAGCGCATGGTCAGCCATCTCCACGCTCACGACAGGCATCATCGCATACGCCCCGAACGCGCCTGGCGCCGCGGCTCTGGCCCACGGCAGCGGCAGCGACCTTGCAGTGACCTGGACCGCCCCGACGATCGACGGCACGCACAACGCCGCCACCGCGTTCAATCTGCGGTGGAGCCCCTCTGGCGCAGCCACCTGGACGACCGTGTCGGGTGTCACCAGTCCCTGCGAGCTCACGGGCCTGGCAGCCGGCGCGGCGATCGACGTCCAGCTTCAGGGTTCGAACGTCACCGGCACCAGCGGATGGTCAGCCACGACCACGCTCACCACGGCAACCGCCGGATCGTACGCACCAAATGCGCCGGCGATCGCCAGCGTCGCGGCGCCGCCGGACGGCACCGCCACCAAGCTCGCGATCATCTGGGCAGCATCGGTGGTCGACAACACACACAACGCCGCCACGGGGTACAACTTGCGCTCCAGCCCGACCGGTGCCGGCACGTGGACGATCGTGTCAGGCGTAACCAGCCCTTACACGCTCACGGGGTTGGCTGGTGCGACGGCGATCGATATCGAAGTCCAGGCGACGAATGCCGCGGTAAGTCCGGGCGCATGGTCCGGCATCACAACGGGCACGACCTGGGGCGCCACGGTCGCGCCGGCCACCTGGGTAGCCGCAGCCGCACAGGTTCACAACACGTCCGTCGCACCGAACGGCGGGGTGCAGATGACCGCGGTGGCCGCGCCGACCGCGATAACCGGCACATCGTTCGCGTGGTCGACAAGCGGCACAACGGTGCCGACCACAGGCCTGATCGCGGCCACCCTCAACGGCCAAACCAATGGGTGGGGGCAATACTTCAACGCACCGGCGACCGCCGGCACATTCTACCTTTGGATGCTGACGGAGGGCACCAGCACCAGCGCGACGGGTGCGCTCGTCACATCCGCGATTACGGTCTCGTAGCAGGCTTCAAACTCGCACCGGAGCGTGATGACCGAAGGCCGAAGCGCTGTAGGTCTGAATCACGCGATCAACCGAAGGGTGGGGGCGAAACGGGCGCGTCTGTCCGCGCTTATTCCGCCTTGGCGGCCGGAAACTGTTGACCTGTGTACGCAGGTCAACAGCACTCGGTTTCAGCCTCGGGTTAGCACTATCCCCAGTTGCCTCCTCGGAATTCCGCCGCCCGCAATAGCCGTTGCCGGCCATTCATGGCGCGGCCAGCACTCCCGAGCTTCGCCTATCGGATCCTGTCTCCTCCCGCACATACCGGTGTTTCGACGGCACAAGCCGAGCGTTTGACATTTTAGGGGGTGTTTTGAGCCCTGGCGCAATCACCGGGATCGGACCGCCAGGTCCGCGCGCAACCCAATTGAGCAAGAGATTCCGCGCCGCGCGTCCAAATCCACACGCACCGCCGCCGCATCATGCCCTGTCGTTGTCCGGGCATCCGATGACACGTGAATGCGCAGGAGCAGGCGACACCCCGGCCGATGAACTGCCTCGTTGCTGAAGTGCCAGGCCAGCGTGCCACGCGGTTCCTGCCGAGTGGCGTAACAGGCCAAAACTGCCCGATCGATCAACGACAGCATTTGGCGTGCGGCCGGGGCGTACGCCAGGGAAGGGGGACGGCGCTTCCGGATCGAAGAGGCCGCGCCGATAAGGGCGGGAGTCACTTGACCAGAGGGATGGCGGAGCGACAGCCGTTTAACGGCGGGAAGGTGCGTCCATCCGGACCTATCGTGCTTTCCAAGGTGACAATGTCGGATTGCAACCGCCCAACCTTGGTGGCCAGACCAATGTGCATGCAGCATCAATCCGCTGCCGACGGTCAGGTGCCGAGATGGAGCAGGACGTGTCGATGCCTGACGATCGGCCAAACTCGAGGGGGCCAAGCTTAGGGGGGTGCCAGAAACGGGCACACAAAGACCGCATAAGATATATTATGGAAAGTAGAAGATACCGAAAGATCGGGCTAATCTGCCCAAGGCCGCTCCGCCGTAGCCACTCATCGAAATGAGCCCACTCAATGCCCATTCGTGCCGTCTGCTTCGATGTCGGTGAAACATTGATCGACGAAACCCGCCACTGGGGTGAATGGGCCGACTTCCTCGGTGTGCCGCGGCTGACGCTGTTTACCGCGCTTGGCGTCACCATGGCGCGTGGTCAGTCGCTGCGCCGGGTTTTTGAGATTTTTCGCCCGGACCTCGACTTCGCCAATGTCCGCCAGATGCGCGCCGATCAGGGTTACCTTTATGACTTCCACGCCGCCGACCTGTATCCCGATGCCATTCCGTGCCTGGCTGCACTAAAATCCCGCGGTTTCAAGGTGCTGATCGCCGGCAATCAGCCGATCGAAGCTGAGGCAGCCCTGGCGCGCCTTCAGGTGCCGGCGGACCTGATCGCGTCATCGGCCGGTTGGGGCGTCTCCAAACCGGACCCGGCGTTCTTCCAGCGTGTTGTCGAGGCCGCTGCTGAACCACCTGAAGCTATAGCTTATGTTGGCGATCGGATGGACAACGACGTGCTACCCGCCCGCGCTGCCGGCATGGTGGCTGTTCTGCTTCGCCGCGGTCCTTGGGGCTGGATGCACGCCGAACGGCCTGACGCCGATGCGGCGCATCTGCTGTTGCACGACCTGACCTCGTTGCCAGACGCGTTGGCCGCCCTGTGAAACCACGACCATTGAAATCGCGACCATCGGCGTGACCTTGGGGCGGCCATGTGGCGCATACTTCGTAACGTGCTGATATTGCTGCTGCTGATTGTCGTACTGCTCGGCGTCGGCGTGGCCGGCCTGCTGTGGTCGACCCTGCCCGCCACCTCGCAGCAGGCGCAGATCCCGGGCCTGAGCGCGCCGGTCGCGATCGACTTCGACGCGGATGGCATTCCTCGCATCCGGGCGGCGACCGACATCGATGCCGCCGTCGCGCTGGGCTTCGTCCACGCGCGCGACCGGATGTTCCAGATGGAGTTGATGCGCCGGGCTGCCTCCGGCCGGCTGTCGGAGATCGCCGGGCCGGCCACGCTACCGATCGATCGAATGATGCGCGCTCTCGGCTTGCAGTCGCGCGCCGAGGCGGATCTGGCGTTGCTGCCGGCCGACACGCGCGCCGTGCTGGACGCTTACGCGCGTGGGGTGAATGCCTGGATCGACCTGCGCGGTCGCCGTGCCGCCCCGGAGTTCCTGCTGCTCGGCGCGCCGGCGCCGTGGACGCCGGTCGACAGCCTGCTGTGGGGCGAGACCATGGGGTTGTGGTTGTCGGCGAACTGGCGCACCGAACTGTCGCGACTCGCACTGGCCGGCAAGACGCCGCAATGGATGATCGACACGCTGTGGCCGCCGGATCACGCCAGCGGCCACCCCGAGGCCAGTCTCGCTGCCCCACGCATGGCCGACACCGCTCAGCATCTGCTGGCCCTACTGCCGCGGTTTCCAGCCCCGTTCACCCAGCCCGGAACCGCTTCGAACGCCTGGGCAGTGGACGGTGCGCACAGCGCGAATGGCGCGCCGCTGCTTGCCGGCGATCCGCATTTGGCGTTCGGCTTTCCCGGCATTTGGTATTTGGCGCGGATTGACACCCCAGACATCACTCTGGCCGGCGCCACCGCGCCCGGCGTGCCGTTCGTGGTACTGGGGCACAACCGTGACATCGCTTGGACCTTTACCACCACCGGTGCCGACACCGAGGACGTGTTCATCGAGACCCCGGTTGGTGCCGCGGATTACGCCACACCGGACGGCCCACGTCCCTTTATTGTTCGGTATGAAATCATCAAAATCAGAGGTAACCCAGATGAACTTCTGCCCGTGCGCGAAACCCGCCACGGCCCGGTGATCAGCGATCTGCAGGGTGGTGCAGGGCCGATCCTGGCGGTCAGCATGGCCAGCCTGAAGCCAGGCAACATGGCGGCCGCCGGGCTGCGTGCGCTGAACCTCGCCCACAGCGTTGCCGAGGCCGGCCGCGCCGCGCCCGGCATCACCGCGCCGGTGCAAAACCTCATGGTCGCCGATCGCGCGGGCATCGGCCTGTTCGTCACCGGGCGTGTGCCGATCCGCCGCGCCGGCGACGGCTCCATTCCAGTCGAGGGTGCCGACGGCGCGCACGATTGGGTCGATTGGGCCTCGGGCGACCAGCTTCCGCATGTCGTCGCCCCGGCGAGCGGGCACCTGGTGAATGCGAACGAGCGCGTGGCGCCACCGGATTTCCCGGTATTCCTTGGCCGGGACTGGTTTGGTGACTGGCGCGCTCGTCGCATCCGCGCGCTGCTTGCAGCCACCCCGCGCGCGACGCCGGCCGATTTCACACGCATGCAGATGGACGTGATCAGTCCATTCGCCAACGACCTGCTGCCAGTCCTGCTGAAAGTCGACGCAGACGATGCGCGCGCGGCCACGGCGCTCGGTCTCTTGCGACGATGGGATGGCAGCATGGCGCTCAACTTGCCGCAGCCCCTGATCTTCACCGCCTGGATCGATCGATTCGTGGATCTGGTGTTGCAACGGTCCGGCATCTCTGTGGCGGACGCCGGCCCGCGCAGCGAATTCGCTGCGTATGTACTTTCGTCCGCGTCCGGCCCGTCGCGAGATCCGCTATTGGATCGGCCATTGGATCCTCTGGATGCTCACCCGGAAGGCCAGCCAAGGGGCGGCCCGGCGACGGCGTCAGCCTCTGGCCAGACGGGAGGTGGGGTCGCAGGTCAGACGGCGGATACAGAGGCAGGCGCGCACACCGATTCCGTCGATGGCCCGAGGGCGGGGCCAGCAGTAGCTAAAGCGGTGGGGCCAGGAGCGCGATGGTGCAGAGGGGACTGCGCGGCATTGCTGCGCGCCGCACTGGCGGCCTCACTCAGCGACCTC
>Ga0302325_10034041_pt1 | contig 10425 bp, 10 predicted proteins | sample Palsa_T0_2_FD_201948 | JGI IMG/M metagenome (GOLD analysis project Ga0302325, IMG submission 201948) | Peat permafrost microbial communities from Stordalen Mire near Abisko, Sweden - Palsa_T0_2 | ecosystem: Environmental > Terrestrial > Soil > Palsa > Peat permafrost | place: Sweden: Abisko...
CGCGATCCCGGCCCGCGGGCTCACCAACGTCGCGTTCCCGCTGGAAGTCGCGGCCCGCGAACTTGCCCGGATTCCGGCCCGTGACGCCCGGGTACTGCTGCTGTCAGACTGCGTGCACAACGCGGGCCCCGACCCCCGGCCGCTCGCGGCCCGGCTGCCCAGGCTCGACGTGCTGCTCGACGCGACCGGCGAGCAGGACCGGTGGCTGGGCGGCGAGCTGGCGCGGCTCGGCCGGGGGAAGTTCCGCGTTGCCGCCAGCTACAAAGATGTCGCCCCCGCCCTGAGTTCATTCTTCGCCGAGTTAGGAGCCCGCTATGGCCGTCATCGTCGTCGCCACGCTGTTCCCCGTCGCCGAGCACCGGGGAGAGGTGATCGAAGCGCTCGAGATCGCGGCCGACAAGGTGCACGCGTCGGATGACGACTGCCTGCTCTACGCGATGCACGAGGGGCCGGACGGCCGGATCGTGATGATCGAGAAGTACAGCTCGATGGAGGCGCTCGCCGCCCACGGGAAGAGCCCCGAGCTGGCCGGGCTCGTCGCCGCCCTCGACGGCAAGCTCGCGCAGCCGATGGACCTGCAGGTGCTGGCGCCGCACTCGGCCGGGTCGGCCGAGAAGGGCGTCCTCTAAAAAGGAAGTGGCTATGGCTAACAAGTGGTTCGAGACGGTGGCAGTCGCCCAGCGGCGGGCGAAGCGGCGGCTGCCCAAGTCCGTTTACGGCGCGCTGATCGCCGGCGCCGAGGCGGGCGTCACCATCCGCGACAACGTGAACGCGTTCGCCGAGCTCGGGCTCGCCCCGCACGTGGCCGGGCTGCCCGCCACCCGCGAGATGGCGACCACGGTGATGGGCCAGCCGATCTCGCTGCCGGTGCTGATCTCGCCGACCGGCGTGCAGGCGGTGCACCCGGACGGCGAGGTCGCGGTCGCCCGGGCCGCCGCCGCCCGCGGCACCGCGATGGGGCTCTCGTCGTTCGCCTCCAAGCCGATCGAGGAGGTCATCGCGGCCAACCCGCAGCTGTTCTTCCAGATGTACTGGGTGGGGAACCGGGACGAGATGGCCGCCCGGATGGAGCGGGCGCGCGCGGCCGGGGCGGTCGGGATCATCGTCACGCTCGACTGGTCGTTCTCGTTCGGCCGGGACTGGGGGTCCCCGCGGATCCCGGAGAAGATGACCGTGCAGGAGATGATGCGGCAGGCCCCTTCGGTCGTTACCCGGCCGTCGTATCTGTACCAGTGGCTCCGCAACGGCGCGATCCCGGACCTGACCGTGCCCAACCTGCCGGTCAACGGCGCGCCCGCGCCGACGTTCTTCGGCGCCTACGGGCAGTGGATGGGCAGCGCGCCGCCGTCCTGGGATGACGTCGCCTGGCTGCGCTCACAGTGGGACGGGCCGTTCATGCTCAAGGGCGTGACCCGCATCGACGACGCCAAGCGGGCGGTCGACGCGGGCGTGTCCGCGATCTCGGTCTCCAACCACGGCGGGAACAACCTGGACGGCACCCCGGCCACCATCCGGCTGCTGCCGGACATCGCCCGGACCGTCGGCGACCAGGTCGAGGTGCTGCTCGACGGCGGGGTGCGGCGCGGCAGCGACGTGGTCAAGGCGCTCGCGCTCGGGGCCCGGGCGGTGATGATCGGCCGGGCCTACCTGTGGGGGCTCGGCGCGAACGGCCAGGCCGGGGTGGAGAACGTGCTCGACCTGATGCGCTCCGGGATCGACGCGTGCCTGCTCGGGCTCGGGCACTCCTCGATCTCCGAGCTCACGCCGGACGACCTGGTCATACCGCCCGGCTTCACCCGGCGGCTGGGCGGCTGAACCGCTGGTCAGACGGGTGTGAGAACGTTTGTCACCGTATCGGCACATCTCCCGATAAGCCCTGGGCGGCGGCCTCGCAGTTGGTACTGTTATCCACGCTGTCGCCACCTGTGTCACCACTGGCGATAATTTCTGCGCTCCCGCTCTCCCCGTTCCGAAAGGCAGAGCCTCAGTGTCGGTTGACGTCGCTCAGACCGCCCGTCTCCTCGTTAGCGACGCCCTCACCGCGGTGCGGGCGCCGGTGCTGTCCCGGCGGTTCCAGCGGGCGGCCGCGGCGGCCGCCGCCTCCGCCGACCCGGTGCAGGTCAACGTCGGGGCCGGGACGGTCGTGCTGCCCGGCTGGATCAACACCGACGTGATGTGGCGGGGCGACATGTACCTCGACCTGACCAGGCCGTGGCCGGTGGCGGCGCAGAGCGTCGACCGGATCTACGCCGACAACGTCATCGAGCACTTCTCGCTCAAGGTCGCCCGGGACGTGCTCCGCAACTGCCACAACGCGCTGCGGCCGGGCGGCGGCATCCGCCTCGCCACCCCCGACCTCGAGCGGACCGCCCGCGCCTACCTCGAGAACGCCGAGCTGACCTCGGCTCACCTGGACCGGCACCGGCGCAACGGCTACCCGGCCGAGCACCCGGCCGACATGCTGCGGGTGACCTACGCGTACCACGGGCACCACGAGGGCTACATCTTCGACTGGGCCGCGCTCTCGGCCGAGCTGATGAAGGCCGGCTTCGTCGACGTCCGCCGGTGCGACGCCGGGCAGAGCGACGACACCGCGTTCAAGGGGCTCGAGACCCGCGCGGAGCCGACCGAGGCGGCCACCGAATTGATCGTCGAGGCTTGGAAGGCAGCGCGATAGCCGATGCTCAACGGGGTCCGCAAGTGGCTTTACACCTGGTCACACGGGGTGGCCTACCACGTCAAGGGCGACCTCGTGGGCGGCCTCAAGGCGCGCCTGTCCGGGGCCGAGAGCTTCGGGAGCCAGCCGCGCATCTTCGGCAAGGTGAAGTTCGTGCCGGACGGCCGTCTCATCATCGGCGACCGCTTCGTCGCGGGGGGCCACCGGGCCCAGGTGACCCTGCTGGTCTCGCCGGGCGCGCTGCTGCAGCTCGGCGACGACGTCGGCATCAACCACGGGTCCGAGATCGAGGCGTGGCACGAGGTGCGGATCGGCAACAACACGCTGCTGGCGCCGAACGTCTCGATCCTCGATCACGACCGGCACGAAATCGAGCCCGGCGCGCAGATGCACCGCGGGCCGGTGGTGATCGGCAACAACGTCTGGCTCTGCCGGAACGTCTGCGTGATGTCCGGCGTGACCATCGGCGACGGGTCCGTGATCGGCGCGAACTCGGTGGTGACGAAGGACATCCCGGCCGGCGTGTTCGCGGCCGGGCTCCCGGCCAAGGTCATCAGGCAGCTTGACCTGCCGGAGGGCTGGGTCCGCACCGGTCGGCCGCAGCCGGTCAAGGGATCGGCGTCGGCCGCGCCGTTGGCCGAAGAGCCGCGGCTAGCACCAACGGTCTGAGGAGGAGCGTCATCAACACCCCCCGTTCGGCCGACGGCCGAGGGCGCCTGCTGGTCTGCTTTGACTTCGAGGGCGGCTACGGCATGCCGCACCAGGGCGAGCCGTACGACCTGGCCGCGAACGCCGCCGCCATCCTCCGGGAGCTGGCCGCCCAGCAGGCGCGGGCCGTCTTCTTCGTGGTCGGCCGGATGGTCGAGGAGCACCCGGAGGTGGTGGCGTCGCTGGCGGCGGCCGGGCACGAGATCGGGCTGCACGGCTACGAGCACGACGACCTCGGCCGCTACGACGCCGAGGGGGTGGCGCTGCTGGACAAGAACCTCGGCCGGGTAGCGGCGCTGCTCGAGCAGATGACCGGCCGCCGGCCGCAGGCCTTCCGCGCCCCCTACCTGCTCGGCCCGGACTTCTACCGCGGCGACGTGTACTCGGTGCTGCGCGAGCAGGGGTTCCGCTGGGTGTCCAACCGCGAGGTGCGGTACCCGGTCGAACTGCTCCGGCCGCGGCCGGGCATCGTCCCGCCGTACGCGTGGCGGGCCTCCGACGGCGCCGCCCGGCTGGTCCGCAACCGGCTGCTGCTCGGCCCGCTGAACGCAAAGCTGGTGGCGAAGGGCGGCTTCCTCGGTTCGCCGGCCAGCCGGCTGCGCTGGCTGCGCGGCCAGCGCGAGCCGTTCGCGCGGGACGGCATGACCGAGGTCCCGGTCTACGCGCCGCTCGACTGCGACCTGCTGGGGCTGCCGAAGCACGACGAGGACACCCCGAAGGCGGCGCTCGAGTACTCGCGGGCCGTCATCCGGGCGGCGGTCGCCCCCCGGCCGGGCGAGCTGTCGATGATCACGTTCCACGACTGGATCGTCAGCGGCGGCAACCGGCTGCCGCTGCTCGCGGACGCGCTCGCGGCCGCCCGGGAGCACGGCACCGAGATCGCTACGATCGCGGAGAGCCCAGGCTGGCTGAGTCAGGCCGGCTGACCCCCGGCTGCGGGACGACCCCCGGCTGCGGGACGGCGCCCGGGCGCTTGCGCACCAGCCAGCTCAGGCCGGCCACCCGGCCGGTAAAGTAGGCCAGCAGCAGCGCGCTGTCGACGCCGATCGCGGCGGCGACCGAGCGCCACCGCGCCGCCGGCGTCTCGAACCGGCTGCTGACGTGCTGGGCCGCGATCACCGCGAGCAGCAGCGCCGGCAGCACGAGCCCGAACGGGGTGACCAGGACCGCGATCGCCACCCCGGCCGCCGCGCTGGCGAGCCAGGCGGCGGCGGCCAGGTCGGGGACCCTGATCTCGCGGTAGTTGAGCAGCTGCCTGGTGGCGCCGGTGCCGGTGATGAACAGCCAGCGCAGCGACTCGCCGAACGTCTTGTTCTCGATGTGCTCGACCAGCAGGCCGGGCACGGTGCCGAAGGAGAGGCCGCCGGCCGTGGTCGCCTGGTTCAGCGCGACGTCCTCGCCCTCCCGCAGGGCCGGGTCGAAGCCGACGATCTCGAACACCCGGCGGCGGTAGAGCGCGTTGCTTCCGGTCACGGTCGTGGTGTGGCCGATCACCCGCGGGACGAGCCCGGTCGACTGGTACACGTAGGCGACGTCACCGTCGGGGACGGCGGTCCCGCCCACCGCGTCGTGGCCGGGCAGCGCCGCCTGGGCGCGGACGAACCAGTCGGGCGGCAGGATGATGTCCGCGTCGACGGTCGCGATCAGCTCGCCCTCGGCCGCCGCGATGCCGGTCGACCGGGCGTAGCCGCGGCCCCGGTTCTTCGGCAGGTCGATCAGCCGGATGCGCGGGTTGCCCGCGGCCCGGTCCCGGACCACGTCCGCCGTGCCGTCGCGCGACCCGTCGTTGACGACCACGACCTCGTAGTCGTCGAGGCCGTCGAGGGCGCCGATCGCGTCCAGGGTGCGGCCGATGTTGCCGGCCTCGTTGTACGCGATGACGACCAGGCTGACTGCGATGGCCACGGCTAGGCCCTGCTGGCCGAGCCGTTCAGCACCGGGACCGGCTCCGGCTCGACGGCGTCGTCGGGCTGGGCCGCTGCTGCCGCCTTGCGCGTCATCGGGGCCTCGACCGCCATCGGGGCCTCGACCACGATGCTCGCCTCGACCACGGAGCTCACCTCGGCCGTGGCCGGGGCGATAGCAGGGGCCGCCGCGGCCACCCGCTTGGTCAGCCGGCTCTTGCGCCGGGTGCGCACCCGGAACAGGATGTGCAGGCAGTCGACCGCGTCGCCGGCGTTGATCTTCTTGCCCTGCGCGTGCGAGCGGCTGTAGTAGCTGACCGGGACCTCGAACGGCCGGACGCCGAGCCTGAGCAGGATGGCAGTCAGCTCGGTGTCGAGCCCGAAGCCCTTCTCGCGCAGGTCCAGGCTCAGGAACAGGTCAAGCGGCATGAGCTTTAGGCAGGTGTGCAGGTCGCTCAGGAACGAGTCGAACAGGATGTTCGTCATCGTGGTGAGGACCTTGTTGCCCACCGCGTACCTGAACGACTGGTAAACCGTGTTGTAGCCGAACAGCCGGGTGCCGTAGACGACATCGAACCGGCCGGTCAGGATCGGCTCGACCAGCCTCGGGATGTCCTTCGGCGTGTACTCCAGGTCGGCGTCAAACGGCAGGATGTGGGTGCCGGTGGCGAGGGACACGGCCGTGCGCAGCGCGGCGCCCTTGCCCTTGTTCTTCTCGTGCTTGTGCAGCACGACACGCGGATCGGTGAACTCATCGACCAGCTTCGCGGTCGCATCCTGGCTGCCGTCGTCAACAACGATGAGTTCTATGTCACATGGATATTCGACTGACAGCACCTCGCGTATGGCGCGGGCAATCGTGCGCTCTTCGTTATAGGCGCACATAAGGATCGAGATCTTAAGCGTTGGCGTCTCGTCAAGCACATCATCATAACGATCCGCCACCGCGTCGACATGACCGCCGGAAACCGGCGGGTCGCTTGGCAGTGACATACTTTGAGCACGCAGAGTAACCGACACCCCTTGCCCTTACCTCTCACGGTAAATCCCCCGGACCCGGCCGTTCATCAGCAATGTCAGAGGATGAGCCATCAACACACCTTCATCCGCCTCAGACGGGAGCCTGCACGAGTAGTCTAGGACCGCCTGCCCGAGTTAGACGCGTATACGGATCAAATGGTTCACATGCGCAACTTGACTCTCGTTCGGACGAGTTGGCCGCAGCGCAGTGTCGCGATTTGGCTACGTTCCGTAACATCTGTGCAGTCGGCCGCCGGGGTAAGCTGCGTGCGGTGCTAGCACGCCCATCATCCGCCGGGGGAAGGAAGCATGTTCAAGCTCGACGCGCTGCTTGGCCTCGCGCGGCGGTTCCTCGCAGAAAGTCTTTTCAAGAACTCTGCGTTCCTGATGCTGAACCTCGTGCTCACCACTATCTGCGGGTATGGCGCGCTCACGCTGCTCACGCATCTATTCTCCGCGAAAGATGTCGGCCTTTCAGCGACCGCCGTCGCGGCCTGCTCGCTCGTCACCTACATCACGCAGCTGGGCACGACTTATTCTCTTCCGCGTTATCTCCCGACGGCTAAAAATCGCGGCGAGATGATAAACACGCTGCTCACCGCGGTGACCGTGTGCACGCTGGTTGGATCGGTCATTTTCCTGGCCCTGCCGTCCTCAAGGAACCTATGGGTCCTGGGCGGCTGGGTCTTCTGCCTGGTGTTTATCGCGACCACGGTCCTGCAGGCCCTGCAGACCGTCCTGGGGACGATCCTGGTCGCCGACCGGAAGTCGGACCAGGTCACGACGTGGGGCATTATCCCGAATATCTCCAAGCTGGCCGGGCCGCCCGCCTTCGTCGCGCTGGGCGGCCTCGGGGCCTTCATCGCCCGCGTGATCGCGGACATCTTCGGCGTTGCCACCTTCGGGACGCTACTCGCCCGTGGCGGGCACCGCTTTCGCGCCCAGATCAGCATGCCGGTCGCCCGGGAGATGGCCAAGTTCTCATCCGGCATGTACATCGCGAGCCTCATTGGCGGCCTGCCGCAGCTGATTCTGCCGCTCATCGTGCTGTCCAGGATCGGCGCGACGCAGGCCGCCTACTGGTCCATTGCCATCTCGATAGCGGCGATTATCTACTCGCTGCCGTCCACGGTCACGCAGGCGCTGCTGCCCGAGGTGTCGCTCCGCCCGACCGAGCGCAGGGATCTGCTGCAGAGGTCAACGCTGATGATCGCGGCGTTCATGGTGCCGGCCCTGTCGCTCGCCTTCTGGCTCGCGCCGTACGGCCTCGTGATCTTCGGTCACAACTACGTCTCCGGGACCATCGGCCCGCTGCGCTGGCTCATCGCCTCCGGCTTCGTGACGATGCTCAACTACGTGACCGGCGCGATCTTGTTCATCGCGAAGAAAAGCTCGATGGTCACCATCGTCAACGTCGTCGACGCCATCATCGTGCTCGGCATTACCCTGGTATGGGCGACCAATGTGACCGACGTCGCCATTGCCTGGATGGTCGGCGATGTCGGCAATACGGTGCTTTTCGCTTTCTTCGCCTTCTTCGCCCTGCGCCAGGTGGGCGGCCGCTGGGATCTGCTCGGCGGCGTTACCGTGCCGGCCGCCGTTGACCCGACGCCGAGATCTCTCTCCGCCACCACGCAGATGCGATCGCTCAACATGCTCGTCACGTTGGCCGAGCAGCAGCAGACGGCCGATATCTACAAGCCTTATCACAACTCGCTGACGGACTCCCAGGGCCTGTTCTCCATCGTCGCCCTGCAGGCAGCCGAACGGCAGCGGCAGCGGTTCATAAAGGAAAGCGCGGCCGCCGTCGCGGCCGAGGAAGGGCCGCAGACGCCGGACGAATCGGTCGCCCAGCACCAGCAGGCGCTCGAGCTGCTATTCACGCTGGCGGCGGCGCAACGGGAGCCCGGTGTTCCTGAACCAGACGAATATCCCGACATACCTGGTTACGCTTGGCCCGAGCAGAGCGTTGACCAGCAAGACCAGGGGAAGTTAAGTGTCGCAGAGGCAAGACTTTGGCCGGGGCCCCAGTCGGGTGCTGCATGCGATCGTGGGGCATAAGCTCCCGGTCTATTTCCTGAACGCCGTCAATTCGGTGCAATTCATGACGGAAAATGACGAAATCCTCGTTGTCGACAACGCGAGCGGCATGCCGACGCTCATCGACGAGCTGCAGTCGATCGCGGAGCGGACGCCGCGGATCCGTCTCCTGCTCCGCACCACCAACGACATCACCCGCAACAGCAAGGTCGGCGGCCTCTACGACGCTTACAACGAGGTCATGGACTACGCGCTCGACCGCGGCTACGACTACCTGCACATCATCCAGCACGACATGCAGATGGTGTGGTGGGACGAGACCGTGATGACGCGGGCCAGGGAGATCTTCGCCGAGTACCCGGAGTGCGTCAATATCGCCACGATCGCGCCGCCCAGGCATCGGGGACTGGCCGACGCCCTCGAGTACGTGAAGCCGAAGCTGATGGTGGCGAAGGGCTACGGCCTGACCGACACCGGGCTCTATGACCTGGCCAAGTGGCGGGCCCGGGGCATGCGGTTCGGCGAAAGCGAGACGGCGCACGCGCAGCAATACCTCCGGGAGGGGCTGCGCGTCTTCTGGCATCCGCTGCCCACGATCGCGTACGTCCCGTGGCCGGCCGTGGTGCGCAGCGGGCGGGTGATCGGGCGCGAGGTCCGGCCTCGTCAGCGGTTCCTGCTCCGGCCGCTCAGCGGCAACGAGATCAGCCGCGTGAAAGAGTCCACGCAGTGCGTCTGGCTGGAGGAGGTGGGGATCCCCTGGGGCTGGACCTGCCTCACGCCCTACTGGACGACGGACCTGCGGACGATCCTCTACTGGGTGTACCAGTATCGCGACATGCGCGCCCGCGGCCTGCGGGCGGCGTGGCCGCGCTGGGAGCGAGCCGGCCTGCCCGACGGCGGATCGCTGCGCGGGGTCCAGCGAGCGCCCCGGTTCGGGCTCTTGCAGGTGCTCGCCGGGTCGGCCCTGCACATGCTGCGCAAGGCCGTCCGGCGTCGTTAGGCGGTCGGTTAGGCGGCTAGGTCCTGGCGGTGCGGAAGATGGCGCGGATCTCGGCCTCGCGGAGGGCTTCCCAGGACCGCACGGAATGCGTGACCAGCTTCTTGTTGGCGAGCAGCTCGTCCGGGTGCGACGGGAGCCCCTTCCACTTGACCGCCATCGGGTCCTCGGGGCGCGAAAAGTCGGCGATGCGATAGCCCGCCGCGACGGTCATCAGCGCCATGAGGTGATCCTCGCCGAGCTTGCTGGTCCCGAAGCACGGCTGGCTGAACCAGCCCTTCCGGTGGATGTCGTCGGCCGCCTCGCGGCTGTGGATGTAGCCGCCGCCGAGTACGTGCTCGCCGTCGACGTAGCCGTGCTGGCCGGCCAGCGCCGTGAACTCGCGGAGCCGACGCCAGCGCCGGGGATGCCGCAGCCCCCGGATGCCGGTCTCGATGTTGAGCCTGCGGGCCGCCCAGGACCAGTCGCGGGCCTGGCCGTTCGGATCGGTCCGGTACGAGCCGAGCAGGCCGACCCCGGGGTTCTCGGCGAATTCGGCTGTCGCCCGCTCCTCGAGCCCGGCCCCGATGATCAGGGCGTCGGAGTCGAGCCGGAGGACGATATCCGTCTCGTACCGCTCGAGTAGCCACTGGTAGCCGCTGGCGATCTTGACCCAGAGCCCGCCGAGGCCGCCCGGCGCCCGCGGCGGGGCGGGCAGGACGACAATTTCCGGTGATAGCGCTCGGACCTGGGCGGCGAATTCGGCGTGCCTGCCGGAATCATCGACGACGACGATAATCGCGGAGTCATCGAGGTAATACAGAGCGCTAGCTAGCGTGTCGAGGGCGGCCTCGGCGTCCTTCGGGCCAACCGGCAGCACCACACCAATACGTTTGCGCTCGCGCACTGCTACTCCGATACTTCGATACTTCGCTTTACCCGCGCCGACTACCCGGCAGCAGCAATCTTAAGAGAAACCTTGAACATTCGTCAGGGGTTGCTCTGAACTTCGCCGCCGAGTATTTCCGCCATCTCCGAATGCGTTTTTTCGGCGATCTCGCTCCACGTCGTCTCCGCGCAGAACGCGTCTGCGGCGGACG